>Ga0209336_10000049_pt1 | contig 54230 bp, 51 predicted proteins | sample LinPmetageLP32_FD_184042 | JGI IMG/M metagenome (GOLD analysis project Ga0209336, IMG submission 184042) | Marine viral communities from the Pacific Ocean - LP-32 (SPAdes) (version 2) | ecosystem: Environmental > Aquatic > Marine > Oceanic | place: Pacific Ocean | collected 2009-08-23
GTTGATCACAGCGTGAGTATCTTCATCTGCTGGTGAGGTTGTAAAATGCAATAGATCCATTTGAGCACCACCTGCCCCTGTGTTTGTTGATTCTACTCTAATAGCATCACCAGAGCCTTTTACATGAAGTAAACCTGCTAAACTGGATTCTATACCAATACCAACTTTACCTGTATAATCAAAATGAGCAATAGTTCCTCCACCATCACCTAATATTCTCACATTGTCGTCACCTTTGATTTTTAAATTTAAACCATCAGAGTGAATATAAGATTGAGCACCTGTAGCACTTGAGGCGCTAGAATTTCTAAACCAAATTCTTTTACCATCAGATTGTGTTATATCACCCGCAAAAGATGCATCGCTTTGAGCAAATTTACAAACTATATCTGTTGAACCAGTAACTCCAGAGCTTGGAACAGCGGCTGCCGTAAGAGTTACTATTGAATTACTAGCATCGCTATCACCTACATAAGCATTTGCTTTAGAAATTAAAGCAGTACAAGTCATGTATGTGCTAGCTTGTGGAATATGCACATACCACTTACTGTTATATACAAATAGTTTTATAGTTATATTTATATCAGCTGTTCCCTTACTATTAAATACCGTCCCATTATTATTAAGAGTTGCTGAGAATTCTATTCTTTGTTTTGTACTTGAGTTAAATTGTATTAAATCAATTTCACCCTGTATCATAGCGTATTGGTTTGACGCTACGTCTGTGGCTATTAAAAAGCCATTAGCCGGTGTTGTGCCATATACACTTGTTGGATGTACTCTACCACCGTGTAGTTTTTGATTATCACCTAATGTAACATCACCTGCAAAAGTTGTGTTTCCTGAGTCATCTAATGTTAGTGCTAATGTTTTAGCACCATTATATTCTGTAGTACCAATTTCAGCATAAGGTACTGTACCAGTTCTACCTGCTTGAAAATACATACCTCTATCATTAGATGTACCTATTCTAACAACAGCACCACTTCCATCAGCATCAGATGAACCTTCAAACCTAGCAACTTCAACTACAGATCCTGCAGAACCAGGGTTTTTAACATGGAACTTAGTAGCGGTAGTATCAAAAGCATATGGATCCGCGGTTCCAACCCCAACTTTATCTGTAAAACTAGCAATAGTAGCTCCTGTTTGAGTTATATTGCTATCTATTATAACAGCACCATTAAAATAACTTGTACCATTATTATAAAAATCGTATGAACCATGAACAGAAGTGCTCATTACAGCAAACTTACCCGATGAGTGTCCTGTTACCATACCTACATCACCTGAAAAAGTTGCGTTTGATCCAATGCTAATCGCGTTTGTACTAAACGTGTGTATGGTGTTTGAACCATATCTCATTGCCATTATTATACCATCACCACCAGTAGATGTTCTACCTAACTGTAAAGATGCACTATCTGAAGATACTTGTATTTCTGGAGCTGTTGTTGAATATTTTAACCCTATACCTGTTTGATCTGCAAAGCCTGATGCTGGGTTTACAACCGTATTACCCATTAAAATATTCCCTGCAAAAGTTGCATTGCTTGTAGCTCCATCTAAAGCTAACATAGAAGTAGTATTATATCTTAAATTCATTACAGCACCATCATTAGTGATAGCCATTGGATGCGTGTCTCTAGTATCATTTAATATTAAACCTACTGGACTTGCTGCTGCAATTTCTATTTTTCTTGTAAGGCTGTTATTATCTTCAAATGACGTGCCACCAAAAATTGCGTCACCTGCAAAAGTTGCGTTTTTATTTCCGTTTAAAGTAAGGACATCGACTATGGCATTTTCCGTACCTGCGTGAAGAGAGAATTTTAAATAGTTACTGGCTTCAGTAGAAGACACGTACGACTTTATATTGTGATACCTGCTCGTGTTAGAGTCGTATCTACCTAATGTTATTATACCTTCACTTTCGTGATCTGGCATAAAGTCTATCTGTGTTGTACCAGATATATGTATTCCATTTAAGAATTTCCTAGCCATACTTATTCATTTTAATATTTTTATCCTATCTTATTGATAAGAACTTTAATTCCATTAGTAGCAGGAGCATTTCCTGTAGCAAAAACAACTTGCACCCTACCTCCGGTTTTTCTAGAAACATCTGCATGTACTGTATCACCTGATGATACTTCAATTAACTGTACCATAAATTGACTAGAATCGGTACCTAAGCCATGATTTATATGAGGTGAACTAGCACCAGAATTATCAATATTGTATGATACAGCAGATCCATCTCCTATAGTTCCAGCAAACATTCTGTCTGTAGGTACTTCTATAGTTTTGGAAACTAATGCTGTAACGTGACCATATGTATCTAATGTAACATCTTGTATAACTGCATTACCTGAATTATCTACAGATGCTTGTGATGATGTATCACTATGCGATATATTAACATCTTCTCCATTTTCAAAAGCTATAGTAATACCACCACCTCCTACAAAGTCAACAGATTCTGTAGTACTTATATTATCTACAGAAGTATTATTAACTTTTAAGTTCCAGTAATCATAGTTATCAAGACCTGTAACACTAATCGCATGTGTAGTACCTTCGCCCGCGCCTGGGTTTGTAATAGCTATATTAGTACTTGCAGAAATAGATTGTACATAGCTACCAGAAGTATGAGTGCCTAATACTACATCATTTTGTTCTGTATGTAATTTATACTCTGTTGCTCCAGCTAATCTTTGTGACCATCTATCAGTTGATTCGTCCCAATATAAAATAGCATTAGTTGATGTTCCTCTTTCTACTTCAATACCTGAATCTTCACTAGGAGTACCAGTTTCATTACTGTTAAGAGTAATTATATTATCTTCAATTAATACAACTTCAGAATTTTTAGTTGTTTGGTTTCCTGATACAGTAAGATTTCCTTGAATAGTTACGGCTCCGCTAAAGTGACCAGTACCATTAACATCTAAGTTATGTGTAGGAACAGAGAAATCATTTGCAGGGTTAATAAGAAGTGCACCAGTACCACTGTTGTTACTTCCTAATAATTTAAATATAGCTGCTGATTTATATGCTCCAGCTCCATTACCTTTATTTAAAGATAGACCCATTATAGAATCTTGGTTACTTGCATCATAGATCCTACTGTAAAAACCAGTATAAGTTAAATCTGATGAATTAGCACTTGCTCCCATTACATTTCTCCCTCTAAACTCAAGGACACCTAAAGTATCATTGTCTACAGGAGTTCCTGCATTTCTATAAAGAACTAAATCAGGTGCAGAAGCAGATGACGTTTCTCTTCCCTCTAATAAAATATTTTCTGATGCAGAATTAGATATAGATTTAATAACAGGTGCATCTGTCCCCGAAGCTGTTCCTACAGTAAGTTGACTTGCTATAGATACATCATCTGGTAAACCAATTGTAACTTTAACATCTGTACCAACTTTTGTTACAGCTGTTGTAACTTCATTAGTTGTACCAAGAAACTGTAAATCATCACTAGCTAATGATACATCTTGTGTTGAAGAAGCATCGTCTATAGTTAAAGTAGTTGTTATAGAATTAGTAGCTACTGCTGTAATTAATCCTTTTGCATTAACAGTTATAGCAGGTATAGCTGTAGCGGATCCAAAAGTTCCTATATTAGAGTTAACTGAAGCTAAAGTAAAAGCTCCAGTATCTGCTAGTGTAGCATCTCCAGACATTACATTATCAATCCATTTAGATGTGCCTGTATCATATAGAAGCATTGCTCCATCTGCAGGAGAAGTTATAGTAGTATCTGTAAGTTCAGCTAAAGTATCAAAATCATCTATTTTAGAATCTACATAAGTTTTAATTTGTGCTTGTGTAGCTAACTTAGCTCCATTTTCAGATATAGCTCCTGTTAAAATAGCAAAACTCGGTACAGGACCATCCATATTTGATATAGTCAACTGACCTGTAGTTGTATTTGCTACCCCTGTAATATCTCCAGTAATAGACACAAAGTTACTACCATCATATATTCTTAATGCTTTTGTTGAACCGGAAGTATCATAATAAACTCTACCTATTTGTAGATTATTACTAGGAGCTGATCCTAAAGGTTCAATAGTAGCTCCTTCTATCCTATTCCCTTGTAAGTTTATATGATTTAAATATTTGATTGACATAATATTTTATTTTTTAATTTAAAAAAGCTTTACCTGCAAATGTTGCGGTAAAAATAATTTGTAACTTAGAAGTACTAGCTTGATTGGTATCCCAATCTTCATATAGTATCTTTCCATTTACAAGAGTATTAGATGTATCTATTACACTAACTGATGGGTACTTTCCTAAATTATGTGTTACTTGCCAAGTAGAAGCAGCAGTGTCTTGTGTATGTACTGCGTTTAAATCTCCTGCTCCTGCAGGTCCTTGTGCACCTACTGATACTATTTTAATTGTATTGCCAGTAGTAACAATTTTATTGCTAGTAGCTTCAGAAACCTTGACTACATTTCCAGCAGGAGTTGATATAGTAACATATGTGTTTGCCATAATTATCCACTTACTGATTTAATTACTTGTACTTGTCCTTGCAATAGTCTAGTGACTACGTTTGATATTGTTACATCTAAATCATAGAAAGCTCTATTCCAATTATATGTAGCTGTTGTTGCTGCTGGTATTGCTATAGTAAATTGACCTTGACTAGGATTACTTAATGTAATACCGTTTCCTACACTCAAATTTATAACAAAATCTGTATCAGACCTATTATCTTTAGCTTTTAATGTGATAGAAGATCCAGATATATTGATTTTATTTCCAGAAGCATCTTCATAAGTTATAGTATTATTGAAATCTGCTCCTTGTTCTATTTTAAAATTGTGAGATCCTGCTGCCATTATAGTGAATAATCAAATACGTTAGGTTTACCTTTACCATTACTTTCTATAAGAGTATATCCAGCTGAACTAGAGAATCCCATAGATTCGCTATAAAAGTTGCCGGTAAACAAAGGAGCAACATCAATAGCTCTATAATCTGCTTGATCTACATACGTTTCTTGTAACGTATGAAAAACTTTCTTACTTTTTCTAGAATGCCAATGCCCTCCTAAAAGTACATTATACATTCCTTGCTTACCATACTCAAACATTATCTTTCCTAAATCTCTTCTAGATAGTGCGTGATGATTATGTGTCATTACATAATATATTCCGTCTATCGCACTTCCTAATACTAAAGGAGAAAATTCTACATTAACTTTATCTAAAGAACTACGAAGCATATATGCTAGTAATCCTGCTACGTCTCCTTCATTGTCAACTTTAGCATCTGAGGTTGATCTATCATGATTACCAGAAACCATGTACACAGATTTAAGATTATTTATATTTTTTATAAACTCTCTCATTATCTCAAATGCTAAAATCACAACGTGATGCCCATATAGTCCTTTACCCATAGATTTCCAAGAATTTACGTGGTTAAGTCCTGTAAACGATTCTATGAAATCTCCTAGAAATATAACTTCTACTTTTTCATATCCTCGTTGGTTTACCTGATTTGCTATATCTTTTAAATACTGTATAACAGATTTAAAATTAAAATCAGGTGTACGTTGTAAATTTCTAATATCAGCGCCAATATGTAAATCTGCCAGACATACGACTCCTGTGTTTACACCAGGAATCTTTTTTATATTAACTTTAGATATCGCATAGTCAAGTTGTTTTTTGACCTCCTGATAGTCTAATTCTTCTGCTCTCGGTTTTAGCGTGAGCTTTACCTGATAATTAGTTTTTTTACCCGTTTTTGTACTTACGTCCCAAGCATTACAAGAATACCCGGTAACTTCGTACTCGTTGACATCAATATCAAAGAACTTTATAGCTTCCTCTAATGAGGTTATAGGCTGTTCACCTTTATAATTATACGTAGTAGCTACACCAGATAAATTTTCTTTCATCTGTTTCGTTACTTTCGCAACCCGTCTTCTTAATGTTCTATGTGAAAATAAATCACATTTTTCTAATATACGGTCTGCTGTTTTGCTAAAAGATTCTTTTGGATACTTTTTTAGGATGTCTTCTATTAATAGTTCTAAGCTTTCTATAGTCACAATTATGCGTTTCTTAAATTTACAATTTTTCTTTAATATAAAAAAGGCGATATATTACCACCGCCTTTTCTATAACTAACTAAATAAACAAAGTAAAGATTACTTTTTATGCTTTTAGTTTTACAACTTGAGCTACGATGTTAGCAGGTGTTAATGTTGAGTTACCGTGCTTAACAAAAACCCAAATTGCGAAGTCATCATAATTCTTAGCAATACTAACTGCTTTTGAGTTTGAACTCTTTGTACCTTCAATTAAAATAGAAGTATAATCTCCAGAAACTACAGATGCAGGAGTTTTGAAAGTTGCTGCAGATCCAGCTCTTCCAAATACACCGCTATCAGTGAATCCTTCTTTTTCTATTTTTTTCACATCCGCTTCTAAACCAATAGAAGGAACTGCTGCTGTGCCATATGTAAAGGCAGTTGCATCGTTACCTGCTAATCTAAAATGTGAGTTGATTGGTGCAGTAATAGTAATAGTTGCACTACTAACACTAGCTCCAAATCCAAAGAAAGGAGAACTTGACTTAGCAAATTCTACATCCATTAAAGCTTCGATTGCAGCTGCAGCGGCGTTAGCGTTAGCTGCTCCTACAGATTCGAAAGTTTTAACAGGAAGATTCATTGTACCTGCCGTTGTGTTAATAATTTTAACTTCTGCTAATGTTCCATCTAATGCGACAACAGCCGTACTAGATTGTGCAGTACCTGCGCTTTTTGCCCAAGTTGTGACTTTTTTAACGTCCCCTTCACTGATAGGACCTACGTTTTGCGTACCATAAAATAGAGAAACGTCTTCTTCACCGCCAGATAATTCTAAAGCTCCTGAGTTTAGTGCAGAAAGGGTTGAACCGTTTTCTACAAAACCAAACTTACCTGCTTGAAAAGCTGCTGATGCAATAAGATCGCTATTAACGATAAGCACTTGTTTTTTGATTGCCATGATAATAAAAATTTAAAGATTAAAAATAAAGTTATTCAGTTTGTGAGCTTTCTGCAATATTCGTCTGGTATCTCTGTGACTCTGTAGCTTCTAATAAGTGCTTGACCGTTAGGTCTACTATTTCTTGATGTGTATGATCTGCTAACTCACAATCTACTCCCGAAGATAAAGAAATTTCTACTGGTGTCCTAATGTAATCTACGTTCAGTCCTTTTAATAGATAACTTTCGTTATTAAAAACTTTAATTTCAGTGTTATTTATTATGCCAATTGCACTACTAGAAGTGGAGGTAGCAAAAGGATTTCCTAAGATATTATAAGCATCATCGGGTTCAATTATACGTAAGGGTATTTCTTTTACACGTTTTACAGATATGTTATCTATTCTACCATTAAAATCTGCACTAGGTGTAAATTCTAATGAAACATTATCTGCTAACGCATGTAATTCAAATTGTTTTGCTGTTGTAGCATGTGTAGTTTGATATATAGTTCTGTTATCCGGAGTAGGAGGTGTTAAATAATCAAAAGTAAATGATGTATTACCTACACCTGGTGTTGCTGCATTTCCAAGAGATACAGTAAAACTACCTGTAGAAGCACTAGTGCCTCCCGTAGCTCCTTCAACAATTATAGATATAAGATATTTATTACCTTTTTTAACTCTAACAGATTGATAAAGAACTTCTGTAAAAGCAGCTCCAGATCCGCTCGTGTGCGCGACGTATCCACTTGCAATAGTCCATTTATCATCTGTACCATCCCCTAATATCCAATTTGTAGCTGTTGAGAAACTACCATTAGTTATTAGTTCAGGATCAATTTGACAGTCATCATATAATATTTTGACTCTACCGTTTATTAAGAACATGTAATCAGTAGGTAGATCAAAGTCTTCATGATCCGCATAAAGGTTAGGAGTTACTACATCATCACTGTTATCTAAAACAGTAAGTATACGTAAATCATCAACTCTTTTTTGCGCACCGTGAAGACCCTGTTGTTTAGGATCTGATAAACTCCAAAAACGTTGTTTAACAAAACGTTCTTGCATTTTATTCAAAGCAAAATCTAGCTCCTCCGGCAAAAATGTGTCGAATGAGTTAGAGGCTACTTTTTGTAGACCTTGTTCTACCGCGTGATGCATTTCTTGTACAGTCATTAACTATATGATTTAAGACGTGCTTTTAAAGTTGTATAGACGCTAGAGTTCTTTTTATCTTTAAGATATAGAACTGTTTCTTCTAAACTATCTCCAATAGCTTCGTCTCCATTTAAATATGTATTTCCTACTTTACGTAGTACATCGTTTGTTAAACAATCTTGTACAAACGCTTGGTGCTCGATATTTTTATCTTGAGCATACATTAAAAATTGTGCAGGGTCTGCATCTAATTCAGTCTCTAGAGTTATTTCTCTTTGAGCTTCATCCATAGATTTAGGACTATATCCATACACCATTAACAGCTGATTAACTTTTGATTGATCTGCTGTAAGTTTAATAAACTCTTTGTACGCTTCTTTACGCCTTTTGACATTAGAAAGTTTTTTCACCTTCTCTATCTCAGTATCGTAAATATAATATTTATACCTACGGTTAGTGCTAATAGCTTGCTCATTCTCTGCAACATAGGGATGAGCACACGCAAATTTGTAACGTACATAATCCATTAAATTAGTTGGATCGCCTTCTTGGTCTAAACTAATTTCTAACTTTGTACCTGTATTTTCTACAAGAATAGTTAAGTTTTGAAAGTATTTTTTTACTTCCTTTTGAAAATTAACATCTTTGGAGTCTACTCCGATTATTCCTGGTAAAAACTTTTTTTGTTCACCAAAGCTTAATCCTGTATTTAAATCTCCGTTAGGTCCAAAAGTTGATCCTATCTTACGTTTTGCTTCTGCATAAACGTGATCAGGAAGATTAGTTGCATTACCTCTTCTTTTAATTACTACTGTTTTTATTGCCATAATTTTATAATTTACTAGTTAAAAAAAATAGTAAACCAGGGGATATAAAATACCCCCTAATTCACTAAGTTAAGTATTATGATTTAACACACTCTAAATGCAAACAGTTCGTAGCACGTCTTATTGCAATTCCGCACTCTTTCATAAAGTGTACAGATGCACCGTCTACGTCATTTGCTCTTAGGGAGTTTCCACCATTGAATCCTGGAGGGACACTTGCTCCGGCTACTGCCCATCTAACAAGTTCTCTTCCTTTTCTAGAAATCATTTGAACGTTTTTCTGACCGTCATATGATGACATGTCTAAGAAAATCATTCTGTATGATTCTAGAGGTAGTCCTGTCACTGGATGTTTTGGACTGTTTAATGCTCTAGCACCGTGATCAAATAAAGGTAAATGTCTTACCGTAATTACGTGACCATCAATGTGCTTGTAAGAAGTAAAGAAACCTCCGAATTGTAAAGCGTTACTTCCACCCGACATAAATGCACTAGGATCTGTGTTCTTGATATAAGAACCTGAAGATAGCTCGTCTTTCATTGCGTTATCGAATTCTTCCATACCACCTAATCCAGTAAATAGAACAATGTTCATGTCTTGAGCATCAGAAGCTCCATATAGAGCGTCTCTTACTACAGACTTGATTTTTGTAGCTGTTAAACTAGAGTAAGAATCAACATTAGGAATTTGCTCGATAACACCAGCTCCTAAAGGAATTGGTTTGTTGTTGTCATCTTTAAGAGCAATAGTTCCATCAGTAGATCTATTGTATTTAGAATACCATAATGCATATTCTGTTTCTTCTTTCCATCTTAACATGTGTTGATATTCTTCGAAGTCATACCATAGGTTAGTCTTCTTTCCGTCAACATTAAATTCAAAATTAACCACTCTGTCAGGCATATTTCCTTCATATCTGTAGGATTTTCTGATTAGAGAGATTTGATTTCTCATTTTAGATGGAGCAACCCAGTTACTTTCGTTACCAACTGATCCGGAAATAGCAGTAGGTGCAAATAATTGTACCCATTTTTTGTCTGCTACATCGTTAGATGCTACTGAGTCAGTAGCGTCAGCTGTAACTAATTGTAAAGTGTATACCCAACCGCCGTCTGCTTCATATGGATCTTCCATAATTCTAGCTTGGACTCCTCCTTCACTTTCAATAATGTATTGTTTGATGAACCATTTTTCATCGAACTTAACTTTAAATCTAGTGGAGTTTACTCCGGAACCGCTAACTAGAGCTGAAGCTCTTACGGTTTTGTTTAATCTACCCATTACTGGATAGTCGTACTCAATGTCATTGATGTAATTCACAGCTCCTACTCCTTCTGTTAGAAAAGAAAGAGGAAACCTCTTGTCTTCTTTTCCAGCTAAGTGAGTAATTACCGGTGAAAGTACATCAGGCTGAGTCATAAGGGCGTTCGCTAACGAGTTTTCGTCAGTCATACCCTCAGCGTTGAAAATGTCTTCGTATAAACGAAGTTTTTTAGCGTTATCTGCTGCCATGATAAATATAAATTAAAAGATTAAAAAAAAATTAAATTAACTAAATAGCTTATCTAAAGAAGGTACACTAGCTCTCTTTTGAGATTTATTGTACGATCCTTTATTACCCTTCATTCTTCTGGTTGCCGTTTGTGTATTTGATTTTAATTTATTTTTCAAATTCACAGCCTGCCTTGTGGTTGCTTTGGTATTTACGAGTTTAGATAAATCAAGCCCCTTATAAATAAGGAATTCCATAGCTAATATAGACTCTTGATCCATTTTCTCTCTATCTAATAATCTTTGGCTTTTTCCTTGTGCGTCCACTGGTTGTGCCATCCAATTATAGAATTTTTTCTTCTCGCTTTCTGGAATAGTAAAATCTCTAAGTTTGCCTTTGCTAATAATAGAGTTTATCTCAGTCCAGGTTTGCTGAGTTTGTTGTGCAGCTACTTGAGCATCTTGTTGTTGTTGTTCTATCAACTGTTTCTTATTTCGCTCTTGTGTTACCGCTAGTTTGTTTACAGCTCTAGATGCATTTTTATATAATAATTTAGCATCTTCATAATCTTGAACAGTTTCTGCAATTTCTTCTGTTGTATATCCTTGTTGATTTAAAAACGTTTCTACAATTTTCTTTTGCATACCTACGTCTTTTTCATCTACTTTTAAAGTATTAAAGTCAATTTCTTTTGCTGCGACTTTAAAATACTTTTCAGGATCTCCTCCAGATACTCTGTAATTCAAATATTCCTGAATATCAGGAAAAGATGAAAATACTGATTCAAATTGCTCTTCTGCCATTTTTGTAGCTGCTGCTTTGGTTAAACCTATGATTCCATCATAGTCATCTCCAAATTCTCCAACAATCTCATATCCTAATCTATCTTTTAAACTTTGGATAATTGTTGGCTCAGAATCTTCTTCAGACTCAGAGTTTTCAGCTACTGGTTCTTCAGCGGCATTAATAACAGGCTCTTCAACACTCTCCTCAGATTGTGTTTCTTCCTGTACTTCTTGTGTACTTCCTGTTTCTTCTGTTGCTTCAACAGTTTCTTCTACTTTTTCCACAACCGGTTCAGGTTTTGGATCTGTAGAGTCAGGGATTTTCTTATCATTTAACAAATCACTTACAGTGACTTTTGATAAATCTAGGTTCTCTTCTTTATTACTCATGTTTTACAAAATTAATTAAATTATACTAGTTTCTATTTAAAATATATAGGGTTCATAGTTACCTTTATATATAGTCTTTTTATTGTTTTTTAGCTATTATTTTTTTCTGTGCAGCTATTTTTTTCTCTTCAATGTCTTTTTTATTTCTTATTTCTTCTTTTTTAACTTGTAATTTCTCTCTTTCGAGTTGTACTTTAGCTAAATCTACTTGATCATTCACTCCATTATCGTTCATATCCTGATCGACAGCTTTAGATGCTACTTTTAATTGTTCTATTTCCATTTTACTATCTCTATCCTTTTGATTTTCAGAGGCTTCGAATTGTCTAGCTGCCTCTTGAGATTGAGCTTGAGATTGTAATTGTTGTGATTGCATCTGTTGAGCTTGTTGTTGTTGTGCTTGTTGTATTTCTTTCTCAAGCTTATCAACTTCTTGTAATTTTGTTTTAATTTGTGCAAAGTTATTTCCTTCTAGAATTTCTGCTATAGTACCAGGTTGACTTCCATTTTGAGCGAATGATAATGTTAATTGTTTTAAAGCTTGTAACTTATCTTGTTCAATTGAGTTATTTTTAACAAACACACCAAACTCTGCTTCTTGGAACATTCCTGGATCTACATCTAGTATAGCTTCTCTATAGTCACTAGTAATATATTGAGTTTTCTTTCCATCTTTCCAAGCAACTTTTGATGTATCTAGTAAACCATTAAACTCTCGTTCAGTAAATTTATCAAATCTTCTAAATAACTCTTCGGTCATAACAGAAGATTGAAACACAGCTCTTTCTGTTGCTCCAATACCATCAGATGCTTGCACTTGTCCTTTTCTTTGTCTAGATATTCCTACAAGCTCTTCCCATTCTTGTTTTACAGATTGTAACAATTGGAATTGTGCAGCTATGTATTGACCTAAACTCATATCTAATACTTGAAACTGATTAAAAGAAACTCTTTCTCCTCTTTTACCTTCTGCAGTAGAATCTATAAATGCATAACCCATTGCATCAGCATAATACATAAACTTTTCTTCATCCCACCCATGTCTTTTAGGAATAGTGTTCATCTCCATTAACATTATTTTATCTTTATTTTTAGCAATAGATAATTCTAATCTGTAATGAAATATGTTATATAAGATCTGGTAGGGTACACCCATCGAAACTATGGATATTTGATCCGAGTGTCTATTTGAGTAGATTCTTCCATTGTAGGGGAGCTTACAAATTGAAAGATTAGACATTTCGTTTCTCTGTACTTGATGGGGTCTGATGTTGACAAATATATCACCATCTATTCTATACCCTTCCCAAACCTGATTAACCCAAAAATATTCTACATTTTCGTTAGATTCTGCATCTACTTTATATGTTTCGTCAACAACCATACTTTGTTCTTGACCCATATCATCATAATAAGTTAGTATTCCTACACGCGTGAAGGACTTCCATGTTACATGTAAAACTTCTGCAAATCTTTCTGTATCCTCAGTAGAAGAATATTTATTACTAAAAGGAGACACTATACCAGTAGTTGTTTTTTGAGATGGATTTTCTAAACGATCTATTTCAGAATCTTTTAATACATCATAAAAATTATCTAGAATAGCATTAATACTCATCATCTTACGTCTTACACACCAATCACCGTCTTCTATAAACTGAACATCTGGTGATTTTTCATAATCTATATCTAAAGGAGACACAACTTCATATTCTACATCATCCATGCAAATATCTTTATATGTATATACTTCTCCGGATACTAACCAATCAAAAAATGCAGTTTGTAAATTATCTGGTAATTCTAACTTATCTATTAAGTAATCTAAAGATTGTTGCCCCATTATTGCTCGAATGTCTTTGTAGTTTCCTACAATGTCTTCTTGCATTTGTTGTAGTTGAGGTAATTCTTTAGTATCCATACCTGTTTCTACACCCATTTCATTAAGGTCATTAACAAACTTTTGTTCTAGGTATGTTCGTAACTCATCTTTAAGCAATTCATCTTGCATGCTTTTCATATCAGAATTACGTACGACTACTTGATGTGAAAAAGGTCTTTTAGCTTTTTCTCCTAGTAATAAATCTATAACTGGTTTAATTATATTGTAACTACGGAGTTTAGCAGGAAAGCCTTTTGTTTTATGTTTTTCAGAGTTGTAAGGATTGATTACATAATTATAATCTGCTTCGGATAGGTTACCGTTGTAAGCATCATAGTATTTATGCATATGCGATTTGTGTTGACTAGAAAACTGAGTTCTGTCAATAAAGGCATTTATAGTTTTCTTCCCCCAATCTTTAGTTTTCCGACTTCGAGGAATTTTTTGCTTCGGAATTCTACTCATAGCTACAAATTACTGAAAAAATCTTCTATTAAAAAACGAATTATTAGATTCTTCATAATTATATTCTATCTCCTTATTATAGAGATCTTTCATATGAAACATTCCTACAAGAAGAGCAGAAACACGGTCAAAGTTTCCTTTTGTGTTGTATTTTATTAACTCATCTATCAAAGCAATGTCATAAATGTAATGTAAATTTAATTTTCTATCACCATCTTCTTGTGTTCCTCTTGGTGTTCTTAACCAGTCACGTAGATATATTTCTGCTTGATTTTTTCTATGACTAGACCCCATAGACATACCATAAGTTCTATTTAGCTTACGTATACGTACACCATCTGTTTTATCAAACAATTCTGCTTCTGGTAACAAATAATTTAAAAGTCTGTGTCTTTTAGCATAAGGTATTACTTCACCTCTGTCATTTTCAAACCCTATTTGTGCATTATAGTATTTTGCTAATAAAAATAAATTATAATTGTATTCATCTTGAGTTTCAGGTCTACCAACATAAGATGCAACAATCATATCATCAGGTTTGGAGAAATTATTTATTCTTTTTATAACATAAGCAGCTCCTAACGAGGCACCATAACCATCACTTGAATAAGGATCATGTACTATAAAATATAAATCATCTGGTATTTTTTCTTGTTTAAATGAGGGAGCTTGATACATAATTATACACCCTCTTACATCATCTGCTTTGTTATGAGGAAATTTTAAAACAGGTCTTGCTTTATCACTAGGTTTAAATTGTATACCTGTGGAGGTTTCTATTAATATTCCGTTTACTGCCATTTTTTTATCTAATCCTGTTCTCATTAACTCATTACGCCATGATACTAAAGCAGCTCCGGGAAACATATTACCTCTTTGCTGTAAAAAAGCTTCTCTAGGCATCCAAGGATACTCTGTTATATATTTATCTAAGGTACTTGCGTCTTTTGCTTCTTTTTTTAGTTGGTCTCTTTTAGCATCTTCTTCTTTTTTTGCTTGATCTGCTAAAGAATTACCATCTTTATCCATATAACCTATTTTATTTTGGAATGATGGAAAGAAAAACCCACATGTAGATCCTGTAGACCCTTCATCCCATATATTGTCAAAGGGATACAGATCATAAGCTTCTGGGTTATAAAACATAGACTCAAAATCAATTGTTCCACCTTGCATATCACCCCCTGTACCAAATAAAATTATTTGACCTGTAACAATACCACCATCTTCAACACAAGGACGTGTTGCTAGATAGGATGCTTTTAAATTATCAAATGCTCCGCATTCTTCAAATATTACTAAGGATGCATCTTTACCTCTAGCAGCATCCGGGTTATCTTTAAATGTAATAGCCTCTACTTCTGATTTATATCCTTTTTCAATTGCTTGTTTGTTAATATATTGTAAATAACTAGCTCTTTTATGGTTGATTTTATCAACAACTTGTCTTCTTTTCTGCCATCCTGTGTGTTCATTAAGAAAATTCATGTAATCAGTTACCATTGTCATAATTCCTTTCGGATATAGGTACTTTTTATCATGAGCACATAGCAATGTATAAGAATTACGTCTAGTATTAAATAAATTAGCAGCTATGGCAGCATTTTTGTAACTAAATCCTTTACGCCTAGCTTTTGCTACAATTAAATGTTTACCTTGTTCTGCAGATTTTTCTAATGCGTGGAAGTATTGGTAATCACCATCCCAGAAATTAGGAAAAGAAACTGTTTTTAAACCAGCCTTACGTTCTTCTGTGGCTTCGGTTAGTTTAATTCTACAAAAGTTTAAATAAAAGTAATGATGTCCTGTGATTCTGGTGTCTCCTACAATGTATCCTTCTGTACATCGTCTTAATTGTTCTGCCCAATACTCATAGTAAGGAGCACTACCTACAGCGTCCCCACAGTATACTCCCTCTTTTATAAATTTTGTAGCTGATTCGCTAAAGGCTCTTGTGTTTACCAGCATATTATTTTTCTAATCTCTCTGTACGAGTATAATCTTTTTTAACTACTTCTACTTGTCCGTTCTTTTTTAGTCTAGATATAACTAAATAAAAACTTTGTCCATTTTCATATTGATGATGACAATAAGATTTTAATCCTTTTAAATCAGTTTCTTTTTCTATAGTACCACTAAAGTTTTTACCTTCATCGTTTTCATATACAAAATGAGCAGCTCCATATGGTACAAACTCTCCTCCCGTTTCATTATTCTTATAATCAACATGTGTAGTACGTCCACATTGTGGACAAAATTTTTCAAACTCTACTCCATCGCTTTTTATCTCTGTGATTCTTAATTTATGACCACAAAGACATTTTAATTTAGAATTTGTATTAAATTTTATCTTTGCCATTATTTCCAAGGTAGCATTGTCATGCCTATTTTATTTAGTATAAATTCCATTACAATTACAAAAGTAATTCCTCCTATTATCTGCCATGCCCAAAACTTCCAACCGGTTAGTCCTTCTTGCCATTTACGAAACTTACTTTGTTTTGCCCATTTATAAATTCCTAACTTAGAATTTATCTTATCAGCGTACCATCCTACATCAAATAAGTTTCCAAAAGCAATTAATATATTTTTTATTTTTTTCATTAGTCTTCAAACATTCCTTTAGTTCCACCACCACGGATCTGTGCTTCATTTGCTTGTTCTTTCTTAACTTTCTCTTCTAATGAGTTTATTGTATCTATAGCTTTAGGTATTTCTGATGATACTTGTAATAATTTAGTTACATCTTTCATTATAGATCCAACATCTCTGTCTTCATCTCCATCAACAAGTTCTAAAGATATAGATATTTGTTCATTAAGTGCATCAATAACTTTTGCAGATGTAAGCAATCCTTCTTTAATTGCTTTTAGATTAGTTATGGCAGGGGTACGCTGCAACTCATTGTACTTGTCCATCCCGTTGAGGATGAATTGGGAGATTGAAGATTTATCGTCAATGTGTAAATCTTTGAGCAGTCTTTTAGTTCTTTCTTTCTCTGGGTATATAGAATAGGGAGATCTGTAGTCGCACATGAAGTAAATGTAGGATAGGTGCTTGTATGCGTTTCGTTTTTTTCTGTCTTTGTCATTAGTTATAATTTTTTTAAACTCCGGTATTAGTTTAGCTTCCGGATTTATTACTACTTGAAAATTGTCTTCTTTGAAAAGCTTCATCGTTTAATTTTTTTAGTCTGTTGGGATTTACATGGAATCTACCAAAATATGAAAGTCTTATGCTTTCGAAAGCTCCTCTTTTCATAATTTTTTCTAAGTATTCAAACTGGGATTCACAGATTTGTTTTATTTCCTGTAAATCTCCTCCCATTTCTTCTTGTATCTCTTCGTAAATTTCTTGTTTTAACTTATTTTTTGCCATTATTTACTTTGTCTTCTATTTCTTTTAATAAAGTTACTAAATTATTTTTACTCACTTACTTAATTTCATACATAACTACTCCTCCTAATTGTTTTGCAATTGTATTTGCATCTTTTTTAGAACAAGTAACAACCATTTTTTTAGGCATGGATATTTTGTTGGTAGATATTATATATTTAACCAGCACGCCCTTGCCCTCTGTATTTTGATCCTGCATAATATTTACCGGTTTTTTGATTTGTATTTTTATTTTTAGAATGGACCCCTGGTCTTTTCTTTCTAACCTGTTTATAATGTGTTGTTAAGTTATTTAACTTTGCCATAAAAATCTATATAATCTTGTGGATTCATCCACATTCTTACAGTATAAGCATCATCTTCTCCTATTTCTGCAAATATATCATGTTCAAAGTTCATTTTTTTTATATAAAATTGTTTACTTTGAAAATTTAAAAACTCAAACACATTCTCCAATCCAACAATACGTACATCAATAAAATAATCATAATCCATCTGCGGTTTTAAATTCAAAAGTTAAAACTTTATTTGCTTTATAGTTATAAACTAATGGATGAAACGTGTAACGTATTTTTTTACTAGGATCATACAGCAAGACTTTTTTATCTTTTAAACTTTTAATAGAATTATTTAATACCGCCCTACTCCAATTAAGGTGCTCAGAAGCTTTTAATCTATTATCTTTAGAACAGGGATTGTCTAAATCTAGTTTAAGGAATACCTCACAAACTTTAATTTCTGTTTGTGTCAATTTTAATATTCCGTTTATTGTGTTTAAATAATCTTTAAGGAATCTTCCTTTATAAGTTGGTATTTGTACTTTCATTATACTTAATTACTTTTTCTATTTTTCTAGATAACCTTTTTGCCACTAACTGTCTTACATTCTTTAATAACAGTATGATGCATTGGTTCTCTGCACTAAAATTTCTTTTTTGTAAGCTATAAAATCTATCTATGAGAATATTTATAACTTCTTCATTAGTAGTTCCATCTTGAAACTTACCATCTTTTTTTTCCGTAAACTTTATAGTTTGAGATTTTGTATTATCTGCGAAGTCTGTCGCTCTATACTCTACTCCTGATTTTACTACATCCATTATTTATTGATTTAATAATTCTTTATTATATTATACCATAAATATATGGTAAAATAGTACGAAATAAAAGAATCACAAATCTATAAGACTATTATAGAGACTTTTCACTCGGGGTGTCCCTTATAGTTTTTTATAAAGTTACCATCTGTATTCTTCATCACACTAATATAGAACTCGGAATCGAGTTCAAAAATTTTCTGTGACATTTCGACCCATTTCTTTTCCACTGCCTCTTTAGTCTTAAGATCTAACGGTGTGTTAGTTCCTAAGTTAGCACAATAGGTAGCATTCATTTCTAGAATACCATCTATCTTTTTTCTTACACTTTTATTGGTGTAATATTTCGATCTTACTCTGTTCATTTCTTTTTCCTTTTTCATAAACTACAAATCCTTCTTCTTTTAGTTTTTTTATCCACTTCTTTTTTTCTTTTACTTCACTTCTAAAATGATCGAATATTTCATTTTCAAATGCATGTATTTCTGCTTTAGCCATAATATATATGTATTAATTATATGTAAATATACAAAGTCTCTATAAAAAAAACAAAAAAAATTTTTAGCATGCTTATGTAATTAAACTTTTTCTTTGTATCATTGATGCTCTAGTCGCAAATCTAGTTAAGTTGCCACACTTCAGATACACCAACTGTTGGATCGGGCAAACTAAGACATCTAAGAAAAGCGATATTATCCTTTGAACCTTTCGAGCACCCAAATATCATACTTACTTACATGCATTTTTCTAAAATTTAAAGGTTCTGGGGGGTGCTAAAGCAAAAGAAGCGCCCTTATACATAAAGTATCTAAAGGTGTCGATGTATATACCACCTATTGTAAACCTCCCCCACTTAACTTTGCGGTGTAACTACCCCCCGCTAATAAGTGGTAGTGTAATTAAAAATCGTAATACAATGAAAAAGTTATTAGAATATCTTAAAGCAGAAGGTGCAAAGTTTATTAGAAAGGTTACAGGACCTAACGGTGCATTCATTTCCTACACTACAGATAGTTGGGAGAATAGTGAGAGTGTAAAGACATTACCAGTAGGTAAGCGTAGTCAGAATGGTAATATAGCTGAGTATAACGTCCTTATTACTGAGGATGGTACTGCTATAGCTACTGTTAATGAGTATGAGACTGTCGAAGAGTTAGCAGTCTAACACATAAGGGGAGAGTAACATCTCCCTTTACCTAATGTAACCCTCGACAAGTTAATTCGGTTGTGTGTTTGTGACTACCAGGTCTCTCACCCTACAATTCACCTCCTATTCATACCTACATTACATAGGTATATTATAGTATATAGACTTAATGTAAGCAAGTCTCAGATTAAACGCTTACAATTATACAAACCATTTAATAGTATTTATACAATGAAAACAGTAAAAAGAGTAACAAGTCACATTTATTATACCGTGATATTAACAATCATACAAGATATAAATGATACTTATAAGAACAGAGTACTTAGCTTTATAGTAAATACCTGGATCTTCACCCTAATGTTCTTAGCTATCTTCGGTATATTATTCATGACATACATGATATCTACCGGTCAGTTATAGTTAGAATACAGATAGAGTGTGATATGTCAGTATAACCCATGTATGTAAAGGCACTGGTTATATGTTTATCATACCACTCTATCTTTTATATTAAATCAATTAAGTTAAATCAATAGTAATTAAATCAACAAAGTTATGTTTTATAGTAAATTATCCGACGAGTCTATTCGTCACAACATTAGTACTGGACAGTTCAATGTAGTAAAATTAGACGACAACAAAGAGTATAACAATTTAATCAACACTTATCCTAAGAAATGGCATGATCATATCAAGCAGGCTTTTATGTTTAATTGTCAAGACATGATTAATGAGTTAGTAAGATATAAGGTTAAGGAGACAGCCTTTTAATTTGTCTCCACAATTATAATTATTTATAGATATGGTAAAAATCCAATCAATTAGTGAACCCGTGAAAGATAGTAACGGTAATAACTACAAAGTTATCACACTTGAAGCTCCGGCTTTTAAAGAGGTGGTAGATTTAAGTACAGGCGAGTCTATTTTAGCATTAGCTTCACCAAAGACAGTGAAGAAATGTGTTTGGGAACAGTCTTATTTAGACGGTAGCAAACATTTTATGTATGATGCTACACAAGGACAAGCTGTGTATGGTACTATTTATACTGCATCAACTGATGAGTATGAGATAGATGATAGACCAGTAAGCACTTATACAGGTTTTGTTGAAGCATTAGAATCAGATGCAAATTTTAACTCAGCGGTAAACACTATGTTAAGTGATGCAGGTAGAGAGTTAGCTTCAAGCGCTTCAGATAAAGATTTTAATGTAGCGAAAGAACATAACGGTGGCAAACAATTATCCATTGAGGAAGAAGTCACTGTTGAAGCAGAATCTATTGAAGATCAATTCTAAGATAGTTTAGTTTAGAAGATAGGATTGAGCGTGAGTTTATTACGATTCTTGCGCTCCTTCTTATTAATTTTTAACATCAACAATAATAATATGCAGAAATTAACGTTCAATCACAGACAAATGAAAGAAATAAAAGTATTAGACACTGGCGTAATATGTGTTCATTATACACACGAACAACATGGTGTAGATGTACATGTATTTAACAACTGGAAAGACTTCTACGATGGTCATCCCAATCTAATGTATCTTCATAACGTCGCATGGAGTAAGCTCAAGTCGTTCTTACATTCCATTAACATATTTACAAGAAGACCCTAATGGATCTTAATGTAAAGGTATGGTATCGTCTTAGTTTTATTACTGAGCATGGTAGCCATAGTTCTTTGTACAACAGTCGTAGAAAAGCTGAAAAGTATTTCAGTAGGTACAAGAAAAATTTTCAAGGCGATTACATCGCCGATGATAATATAACTCAAGTTAAACAAATTCTAACAAGAATCCACTTTGATGATGCAGGTGAAATTATACCTACATACTCATATGAGGAAATTAAATAATGCGTGTCCATTATGTTTTCATGACAGTTAGAGTTGATTAAGCCTGGCACGGGGCTTTTTCTTAATTTTTAAAAATAAATAAACTATGGAAAAAATTCATATTAAAGGCTTTAGTATTGGCTTGTTAGCATGCATGATGTGTGCTATCCACGCTTACTCACAAAAAAGTAATCAAGAAAATACTACAATACAAAATACATTTACAGTACCAGAAGGATATGATAGAGTAGAAGATAACTATGCAGATTTCTTTCGTAGCTTTCCTATTCTATTAGAGGAAGGTAGATACTATGATGGTAAGACATTACCTGGATTAGATATAACATATGCTGGTATATTTGATTATCCTATAGGTAGAAGAAACCTACATCAATGTGCAGATGCTTCAATTTACATGAGAACTAAGTACATGTTAGACTCAGGTAGAAAGTTAAGCGATATAAAATGGCATTATACTGATGGATCATGGTTAACCTATGCTGATTATCTTTCTAAAAGAAGAACAAAACCTGGTAAGACAAGCTTCTTATCTTATATGGAGAACATATGGACTTATGCAGGTACTTGGTCTATAGAGGAATATGAAACGGATCCAATTAAAATTAAGGATGCGAGACCGGGAGACCTCTTCATTGAAGGTGGTTTTCCTGGACATGCTGTGACTATTGTTGATATGGTAGAGAATGATGAGGGTAAGAAATTATATATGCTTGCCCAGTCATTCATGCCAGCACAGTCACATCACATATTACTCAATATAAATAACTCAGTATGGTTTGACTTTGATAGAAACAAAGAGGTAGTAGCTACACCAGGCTGGGTATTTAGTAAGAGAAGCGTTAAACGATTCAATAATTAAATAATGTATATTATGAATATGTATCAATTTAATGAGAAGAATATTTTAGATACTCTTTCGGCTAATAAAGAAAATCCGGAAGAGTGTCTTAAAATAATAACACAGTTAAAAGAACAGTGTGGAGAACTTACAGAGTTCTTAATAAGACAAGAGAAATTTTTCAAAAACTATAAAAAGAATAAATAATATGGGAGTAGACTGTTATGGCTTAAAGCCTCACAATCCTAATCAGTTTGTGAAACCAACAATAAACTGGGATGATGCCCCAAGTGAAAGAGAAACACAAAAGTTTTTTAATGAAACAGAAGCCTATGAAGAACAAGTAAAAGGATCTTATTTCAGAAATAACTGGTGGTGGTGGAGACCTATGTGGGCATATGCAACAAGCATAGGTTTAGAACATGGTATAATAACCAAGGAACAAGCAAACTACGGTGAAGGTAATGACGGTAGTAAGATTAATGGAAAAACTGCTAAGAAATGGGGTGAACTTATACTATGGGATATAGCTGAAGGCAATGTACGAGATCATGAGACAGAGTATAAGATACAGTATGATATGGCAAAAGAGCATAATGATGAGCTCGATAAAGCTATGCAAATACTTCGTGAAGTTGTACAAGCAGAAACAGGTGACAAAGATATTGTACCTAATAGCTATCCAAGAAAACATAAGAAATCATGGCAAGAGCTATGGGATAGAAGAGATCATAGAGCAAGCTACCCTTTTAGTGAAGAAAACTTAAAAGAGTTTGCAGAGTTTATGATAGAATCGGGAGGGTTCTCGATATGTTAGGATTATTAACCGGAGGTTTATACTTAGTATTAGTATACCTCTACTTAAAAGCGGAATAAAATGAGAAAAGTAAGAATATTTTTAACAGTATTAATAACAGGATTATTTTTAGTAAGTTGCGGTTCATCCAGAGATATGTGTAAAAGTAAAAAGAAATACTATAAAGCAAACTCGAAATGTTGGAACGCAAAGAAACAAAAATATACACGATGTTAGTATAAATCATAAATCAAATCATAATGGCAAGACTATTAAAATCAAGTGGAGAGGTGCTACCTAATGTAGACATCTCTTCACTCAAAAAAATGCAGAACCTTGTTCAAGGTTATATCGAATTCGTTTACATAAAGGATAAGATATTAATAGTAAACGAAGAAGGTTTACTAGACCAACTGCCGCCAAACATTGAAGCAAGTCGAATATACGGGAGCCCTTTAGTCGGGGATGTAATAGAGTGTGGAATCAAAGAAGTTAACTGATATATGAATTATTTAATAACAAACAATAAGAGTCAGGTTGTATATGATAATATGCAATCTATTTCAGTTGATACCGCAATTTCACAGTTAAGAAGCTGTGAGGTTGTGGGTGTTGACACAGAAACTACCGGTTTTAACTGGAATGATAATGCATTATTGTTGTTACAGATATCTACGAAAGAAAACAATTACATATTTGATTGTACAAGTGTAGATATATCAATACTGAATAAAATGTTCTTAAGTGATAAGGTTACTAAAATCTTTCACAATGTAAAGTTTGATTACAAGTTTTTACGTGCGAATAATCTTAATACTGAAAATGTATATGATACTATGCTTGCTGATCAAGTTATACACTGTGGTAAAAAGAGTATAAAATACAGTCTTGATGCATTATTAGATAGATATTTTGAAATATTTATAGATAAGAGCACAAGATTGTCATTTGTTACACACAACCCTGGTAATCCATATACTAAGCAGCAACTTAAATATGCATTTACTGATACTGAGTTTTTATTACAAATTGTAGAGAAACAACAAGAATTAATTAACGAATATGATCTAAATGAGGTAATTAAGCTTGAAAATCAAGCTGCACTTGCCTTTGCAGACATAGAATACAATGGTATTTACTTAAATAAGACTAAATGGGAAGAAAACTATAACAAAATCAAGATAGATTTAGAACAATCTATGGAACAGCTTGATAATTTTATAGAACTTGATCCTATGTTCGATCGTTTTAAGCTAAAACAAGTACAAACAGACATGTTTCTACCTATGGAAGAGCTTAGAAAGACTAATATGTTATGGAGTTCACCTACACAAGTGTTAAAACTTATGCAGTGTGTTAGTCCAGAACTTGAGAGTGTTAATGGTAAAGTATTATTGATGCATAAAAATATGCACCCTATTGTGTCTAAATATATAAAATATAAGGAACAAGCTAAATTATGTAATGCATATGGCTTGGATTTCTATAAATATCTGCATAAAGATGATAAAATACATACATCATTTCAACAGATATTAAATACAGGTAGAGTTTCGTCAAGAAGCCCTAACATGCAGCAGATCCCTAGTAATAATTCATATAGAAATGCATTTGTACCTGAAAATGGTGAAGATGTGTTTGTGTCTTCTGATTTTTCCTCTCAGGAGCTTTGTATTATTGCTTTTGGATCTGGTGATCCTGTATGGTTAAATGCACTAGAAGAAGGTAAAGATTTACATTCTATATGTGCTGAACTTATATTTGGAAATACATGGATAGACGCAGAAGGTGATACTAAAGAACGTAAGAGACTACGTACAGCTGTAAAAGCTATTAATTTTGGTCTTGCTTATGGTATGTCAGAGTTTAAACTATCTGATACTTTGGGAATAACAGTCAAAGAAGCTAAGAAAATGATTAAGAAATACTTTACAGTGTTTCCTGCCATTAAAAAGTTTCTAGACAATCTAGGAGCATTTGGTACAGATAATGGATTTATCAGAACCTTCTCTCCTTATAGGCGCATACGATGGTTTGAGGATTGGTCACAAGAAATGGAAGACTTTGCTGCATTAGGCAGTATAGAAAGAGCTTCTAAAAATACACCAATACAAGGCACCGGTGCAGACATGACTAAACTAGCTTTAGTTATGGTGAGAAAGTCCATTAAACAACAGGATTTACCTGTTAAATTGATTATGACAGTGCATGATCAGATTGATACTATATGTAAAAGTGATTTTGCAGAAGAGTGGAGCATAATGCTTAAAGGTATCATGGAAGAAGCCGCACTTAAAATCATTACAAATGGACTATTAAAATCAGATACTAATATTACTAAACAATGGCAAAAATGAGAATAGACTATAAAATTTTAAAAGAACTAAAACGAATCTTTGGTGATTACCAAGTTGGATCAGAAAAAAACGGAAGATTGTACTTCAGATTTGGTTATTGGCAACATATTGACAAAGATTTGTTTGCGTCTGTATTTCCTACTTATCTTTCTATAGAGGAGTTTATTGTTGACGAAGACGACGATACTGGTATAGCTTACATATATTATGTGTGGGATGATCAGATTAATAAAGAACGATGGAGGAAAAAGAAAGAAAGAGACTACAAATTATTTGGATGGTCTATGTTAGGATTAGTTCTATGTATTTTATATATGGTACTATACAAGTACATATTTTAATTTGATATGTATATAATTAATCGTATATTTTATTAATATGAAAATAGATGAAAATAAATTAAAAAGACAGCGTAGAGCTATTGATGTTTGGAAATCAAGTGGCTATAAGGGAACAATTGAAGCAGTAACAGGCTTCGGTAAAACCTTTGTAGCTTCCTTGATAATACAAGACATGAATAGTAAATTTCCAGATAATACTACACTAGTTATTGTGCCTACAAGATACCTATTAGATCAATGGAAGAAAGAAATAGAAACTCATGATCTTAAAGGTGTAAGCGTAATGGTTATAAATACCGGTGTAAAAGCAATAAGACAAACTGATTTGCTAGTATTAGATGAAATACATAACTATGCTTCTGATATCTTTAAGAGTATATTTACTCTTACACATTACAGTTATATACTTGGTTTAACAGCTACCTTGGAAAGAAGCGACAAGAAACATTACATAATAGAGAATGAGTGCCCTGTAGTAGATACTATATCTATGAAAGAAGCACTTGCTATGGGATATGTTTCTAACTTCAAGATATTTAATTTAGGTTTAGAACTACATGCTAAAGAACGTATAAGATATGAACTTATGCATGATAGTTTTAATAAATATTTTAAATGGTTTGATTTTAATTTTCAGATAGCTATGAAATGTCTACAGAACCAAGAATATAGAGAGCACTATGCTGCGAGAACAGGGTATGATCCCAAAGGTATAATGAGTGCTGCAGTCAATTGGAGTAAAAATATGAGAAATCGCAAGACATACTTATATAATCACCCCATGAAGATAGAAGCAGCAAAAGAACTAATAGATACCTTTGACGTTCCTACCATTACATTCTCAGAAAGTGTTAGCTTTGCTGACGAGCTTACAAAAGCCTGCTTTCCGTGGGCAGTGTCATATCACTCTAAAATAGGTAAGTACAGAAAGATAAAAGCAATAGAAGATTTCAATGATAAAAAATCAGATATTAAAGTTATCTCAACTGCTCGTGCCTTAGATGAAGGATTTGACATTCAAGACGTAACTCTTGCTGTTGTATGCAGTGGTACCTCTACAAGTAGACAGGATCTACAGCGTACAGGTAGGGCTATACGATTTGCACCTGGTAAGACGGGTTTGATTGTGAATCTATATTTAAAAGATACACAAGATGAAAAGTGGTTACGTAACCGTCAGAAAAAAACGATAAACGCTACTCACGTGGACTCGATTAAACAAATTAAAGAAGCCTTGAGTCAAGCTTCGCTTAATTATTTAAATGTAGAACAATGATCTTAGAATCTCCAGGACAGTGGGTAGACTTTTTGTGCAAACATAAGTTGTCGCCCACACAATTCTTATTCTTGTATATAATATATGAAAACGATTATCCGGCTTTATATAAATATGTACATCAAAATGGAGGCTTTGACATGTCAGAACTAAACGATCTTGAGAAAAGAGGGTACATGACAAATGATAACCCTAATTTAGCTAGCTCTTTAGCGGATTGCTATACAGTTACAAATAAGTTTATTAAGGAACTCTATAATACGGATGTTAACACAGCGTATGATGAGTTCTTTGAGGCTTATCCTGTACAGATATATGTAGACGGTCGAAGACTACCAGGCAGAAATGCCACGCTTAAAACACGAACTTACTATAAGAAACAGATTGCTACTAAGCGAACTCTTCATAAAAAAGTAATGGAATGTTTAGATTACGCTAAGCGTAATAATCTTGTCACTATGGGTATGGAAAAATGGATAGAGACAGAACAGTATAAAAGTATTTTAGAAATAATGAAAACAAACATAGATGAATTTGAATCACCAAACGACAAACTTTACTAGCCTTCAAATAAAGACAGCTGAACAAGCTCTTAAAGAAGCAGATGTATTTTTAGAACAAGGAGCTAAAGGGGAAAGACCCTTTCTTGCTACTAGGTGGGACAAAGTTAATCGGATGTTGCTAGGAGGTTTTCATTTTGGTCAAACTTATTTTCTTGCAGGTGCTTCAGGACATGGTAAATCTTTTTTTGTAAATATGTTACATACAGATTTCACCTCCTATTATTTAGGTAACCAAGACGTAAAGATATTACACTTTAGTTTTGAGATGCATGCAAAAGACGAGATGATTAGAAAGATATCACAACTTAGTGATATAGATTATAGAAAACTAGTATCGTCAGATAAACCTTTGTCTATTCAGGAACTGGAGATTATAAGAAAGAATTATGATAGGATGAAAAACAAGAATGTATTTTATGTTGAAACTCCTTCTTCTAGAGAGAGAATATATGCTACTATCAATGAGTTTTGTAATGAATTCAAAGATAGTAAGGTAGTTGTATCTCTAGATCACACTTTACTTGTAAACCCTAGTCCTGGTGAGAATGAAATACAATCTCTTGCAGAACTTGGCAAGATGTTTATACAAGTCAGAAAAGAGTTTAATACATGTAATATCCTTGTAGGACAAATGAATGATAAAATGGAGTCAAAAGAACGTAGAGATCCTACTAACCCCGCTTTACATTATCCTACAAAAACAGATATACACGGTAGTAAACAGATATATCATGCAGCTGATGTTGTTATGGTATTACACCAACCAGTACTCCTTAACTTAGAGTATTATGGTAAGAAGCGATTTCCTACTACAGATCTTGTAGCAATACACTGTCTAAAGAATAGAACAGGAACTGCAGGTCTAACTAGATTGAAGAACAATCTACAAAACGGTCGCTTCGACACTTATGAGAGTAAATTATTTTAATAACTTAATAAATCAATAGTAAATATGGAATTACCAACGAAAGTAATCAAGTCAACAACAGTAAACCCTTCACTGTTAACTGTCTTCGGACAATCAAAAGTGGGTAAAACAACAATGTTATCTAAGCTAGACAATTGTTTAATTTTAGATACGGAGAAAGGTACTAAATATATAGATGCATTGAAAGTACAAATCAATAATAGCGTAGATTTAAAGAACACAGTTAGAGCATTGAAAGAATCAGGAGATCAGTATACTTACTTAGCTCTTGATACTATAGACAATGTAGTATCCTGGTTTGAAAAAGATGTAGCTAGAGATAATAATGTAGATAGCTTCGCTAAGATTCCTTTTGGTGATGGTTATAACCAAGTTCGTACAAGAACAATGGCTATGATTAGCGCTCTTATGGAATGCTGTGAACATATAATTATTATAGGTCACAGAAAGAAGACTATTATCGGTAATGACTCAGTAGAGGTTAATGTAAGCTCTCTTGATTTATCCGGTAAATTAAAGAACTATGTAATGGCAAAATCAGATGCAATTGGTTTTGTTTACAGAGACGAAGAAGGCAATTTAAAAATATCATTTGAAGCATCTGATGAGGTAGAAGCTGGTACTAGATTACAGCACCTTGCAGGTAAAATACTTGATTTTAAATGGTCTGAGATATACAAGACTGCAGTAGGTAAGTAATGATTAAATTCGTATATTGCATTAATAGTAAAACAATTTTAAAGTAAATTTTATGTACAAATTAGTAGAAACACAGAGTAACGCACCAGGCTACACATTGATGAAAGCCGGTGTTAATGAGAATGTTCGTTTAGTAGATGTAACATTCGACGCCCTTAGAAAAGATGGCACAGGAGGTAATTGCATTAGGTTTTATTTCCAAGACGAGGCAGGTGCTAAATTCACACAAACATACATGGAGGTAACATCTCTAGAAAGGTTAAAAGAGTCTGCAAAGAATGCGGCTCAATCAGGTAGAAGCTGGTCTTCAACACCTGAACAACTACACGCCGACTTATTAAGGAATGTAGGAGAATCTTTATACCATATGCTATCTGCGTTTGTACCAAAAGAGAAAGTAAGTATCGGCGGTGCAACTTGGGATGAACTTGGTAAAAATGTATTAAACTTGGTAGGTAATTCTTATGAAAACCTAAAGTTTAAAATCAAATGTGTGTATGACAAGCAAGGAAAGTATTTACAATTTCCTAATCGTCCACTACAGCCTTTTATGGCACCACAAGATAGCGATGTTCAGCTAACAGTCTCTTCTAGAGATAATGTTACAGCTGCAGAGCCTACACCAGAAGCATCTATAAGCACAAAACAAAGTGCTAGTAGCGGTGACTTATGGTAAGATAGAGTCAAATTTTCATTCATAATTAAGGGGTTTAAGGATATACGTATCTTTGCCCCTTTTTTTATATAAAATAATAAATATGTATAATCTAAATCCAGTAGTAACTAAAGAGTTTATTTTAGGAAATTTAGATCAAGTGCAAATACTCGAACACTATTTAGGAATAAAAGTACAGAAGAAGAAAGTAAGGTCTCCGTTACGTACGGATAATAATCCTTCATGTTCTTTTTCTGCTAACGGTAATGGTATTATATATTTCAAAGATTGGGCACAGGGATTTACAGGTGATTGGATAAAAGTCATACAATATAAGTATGGTCTAACTTATCAACAGTCATTAGATAGATGCGCTGAAGACTTTGGATTAATAAAAATAGGTCTTAGATCTATTACTCCTATTAACCGTGATTACACAAAGATACAAATTGAACCTACAGAGTCAGTAATACAAATAAAAATTAGATCTTGGGATGTGAACGATAGAGAATATTGGTCAACCTATGGTATAAACAGAGAGACTCTACAGTTATATGATGTATATCCTTGTGAGATAGTATTCTATAATAGTAAAATAGTATATAACAGAACCAAAAACGATTTAGCATATGCTTATAGATTTGGTCCAGGTAAGTATAAAATATACATGCCTCAGCGTAGTTCATTTAGATGGTTATCTAATTTTACAAGCTGGCAGGGACTAGAACAGTTGCCTAATACAGGTGATTGTGTGGTAATAACAAAATCTATGAAAGATGTTATGTGCTTAAGACAATTTGGTATACATGCATGCTCTCCGGCGAGTGAGGTAGCAGAACCTGAAGAGAAGATTCTAGCGGATCTTACTACAAGGTTTCATGATGTAGTTACATTAATGGACTTTGACTATACAGGAATTAAGATGGCTAATAAACTTTATAAGCAGTATAATTTCACACCTCTATTTTTAACTAATGGTAGGTTTGGTACTTATGATTATAAAGCAAAAGACATCTCAGATTTCTATGAGTTAAAAGGACATAATGAGACACAAGCACTAATTAATAATTCTATAATAACGTTAAATAATAAAATATGGCACAGAAACCCTTAGAAATATCTATTCCTTTATTTATAAAGAAAGTAATGATATCCAAAGCACGTAGAATGAAATATTATAAAAAAGGTGGTAAAATACCTAAAAAATATTCATCCTATGGATTTGATAGTAAAAATAGACTGATTGATAATAATGGTGAATGCGTAGTAGCTAATCCTAGAACAATAGGTAAGCCTAAGTATGTTACTATTAATGGTCAAGCTTTGTATAATGCAAGAATGAGTCCGCACATTAGATCTAAAATAGTTAATGCTGTTAAAGATTCTTTTCTACCTCATATACAAGGTATAGAGCCTATAAAAAATCTACCAGTAAGAATATCATTGAAACTGTATGATACTATAAGGCAAGCAAACTGGGATCTTGATAACCAATGGTTATATAACAAGTGTTTCCAGGATTTGATTGCTAAACATGGTATTATACCTGATGATGATATTAAATATATAACAAAAGCAGGAGCACCAGAGTTTTGTCCGGTGGATAATGAACAAGATAGAAAACTAGTTTTTATTATAACTCCAGAAACAAGAGATGAAGTAATCAAACACAAATATTATGATGAATTTTATAGCAACGATTCGTGAAGGTAGAATAATACCGGATGAACCACTAGTTATTAACGATGAACTTAGAAATTTCCACGAAAAAATAGTTAAGATAAGCATAGAGAAAACAAATCAGAGATCAATACCACAAAATAGATATTATTGGGGTGTAGTTGTACACACAATAAAAGAAAGATTCACAGAATTAGGGTATACAAGAACTGACGTGTCGGATCATGGCGTGTCTTCACCATTAACTAGAGATGATGTACATCAATTTCTTAGATCTAATTTTCTAAGAGATGATCTCATTTCTGGAGATGGAGAAATTCTAGGCACTTTATCTAAATCTACTAAACAGCTGTCAACTGACGAGTTTGTAAAGTATTTAGATAACGTCAAGAACTGGGCTGTTGTCTCATTAGACATTGAGATACCGGACGCAGAGACTAAAATAAAGTATAACATAGAAATAAAAGAAAAGTAATGGGTAAAATGAAACGATTGTTTATTGAAATGCAAGAAGAAGCTGCACAAGAAGCAAGAGATCAGTTTGGTTTGCACATTCCAGAAGAACCTATAATGACTAGCAATAAGATACCGGCAATACAGTGTCCTAATTGTAATGGTGGTTATTTAATGTTTGACTGGAAAACAAGCGAAGCAAATTGTTCCAAATGCGGGCAGGATTTTGTTCATGTAGAAAATAACACAATAAAATTTAAGTAAAACAATAAAATATGAAATTAGTAAGTAATTCAGATATACAACATGTTGGTACTATAAATAAAAGTATTGACTTTGGTATAGATAAAGAGAATATAGGTGTACTATTTAGAGGATTTTCAGACACTTTATATTCTAACAAGATAGGATCTATTGTACGTGAGCTAACGTCTAACTGCTTTGACTCTCATAGAGAAGCTAAAGTAAAAGATGACGTAGTTATCATATTACAAAATGCAGATCCCTTAACTGGAAAGACGGGTAAGATATGTTTTAAGGATGTAGGCGTAGGTCTAAGCACTGATCGTATCGAAGACATTTATTCTAAGTATTTTTCCTCTACCAAGAGAGAAACCAATAATGAAATTGGTGGTTTTGGTATTGGAGCAAAGAGTCCTCTAGCGTACACAGATATATTTGAAGTTAATACTATATATAACGGTATAGCTTATAACTATATTGTGCATAGAGGTGAGCAAGTTCCTATGATTAAATTAATATCTAGTCAATCTACAGATGAACGTAATGGTACGTCTGTTATATTACCTGTAAAAGCAGGAGACGAAGAAAAGTTTATATCAGAGTGTAGACATCAACTTAGATTCTTTGATAATATTACATACAAGGGTATGAATATTAACAATAATTATAAGGTATACAGAGGTAAACATTGGATTGCTTCTCTTCATTCAAAGTCAGATCATATTGAGTACAAATTATCTATATGTCTTGGTGGTGTTAGTTATCCTTTAGATACTAACCAGGTTAGATTCGAAGAGTATTACAAAGATTATAGTAATACATCTGTAGCACTGCATTTTGATATAGGTGAAATAGATGTTACTATGTCTCGTGAAAACATAGAATATAATGATAGAACTATAGAAGCTATAAAACAAAAGTATAAACTAGTTTCTGAAGAGCTATGTAGTATGTATGATAAGTCTTGGGCTAAAGTTACCGATTTTAGAGAGTATTTTCTTAACACAAAAAAACAGAATAGTTACAATGTTAAACTTCCTATTAATGATAATTTTGTCGACATGTCTTTTTGTAAAGAAGATGCAGGACAAGTTACTTTTTCTCCTTGGGGTATTCATGTAGATCAGAAACAAGTAGATATGATTCTTAAGACCTATGTAATACATCAAGGTAAGAGAGATATGAAGAAGTATGATAACTATGCTACTAGATTGTTACAACAATACAATCCTGCAGAATACTGGTTTAGAAAACGTGGCAAACTAAATACGTTAAAGAGTAATTATATACACGACGAGTGGTTAGATAATTATAATGACACATTTGTTTGTGTTGAATTGCAAAGTGAACCAGATTGGACAAGCTATACATATACTGATAAAGATGAGGCTAATTATAAAATAGTAAAACCTCTTCTTCTTAAGTATATAATAGATACATGTGTAGGTAAGTATGACGACATAGAAGTTCCTGATTCTTACAAACCCTCTTCAAAATCAGCTGTAAAAGCTAAAGTACCTAGAACACAGGTTTGTGCTAGATACACTAGATGGAGAGGAGAATATGATAAGTCAGATTGGACTGATGTAGTTTTTTCTAAACAAAATTATATGTATGATGGTATAGAAAACCTTATTAATCAAGGTCATACTATTATATATAGTAATATGGAAGACGAAGAAACTCTGCGTCAACTAGCTTTTGTTATAAGTGCTATTCCTGAATGGAGATCTAATGACTATTGTACTATGCATAGAAATAATATTCATATACATAAGATTGCTAATAATCATAGAAAGCACTATAAAACTCTAGGAGCTATAACTCCTAAAGATTTTATGATAAAATTCTATAATCAGCTTATGAGTATTTCAATGTGTGATTTATTAGGTGATATGTATAAAGCGCACTCTAAATTGTTTGATCCTATATACGGTGTATTTCCTAAAGATATGGTTTCTATGATGGAACACATTGGGATGTACGATGATAGGTTTAGAATGCATGATGAAAGTACTCCCAAGTGGAAAGACTGGACAAAATCCCATAATTATAGTCATGCAAAAATAGAAGCTGATGGAACTCATGTTAAAACTTTGAAAAAGTTATGTGACAAATTTAGTATACCTTATAATACAGAAAATCACGTATTACATTTTGGAGAACATGCACTTCATACAAATAGCTTTTATAAACTATTAAAACAAGTAATAGAAGAGCTTGGATGGATTGATCTGTATTTCGATCTCAACGCTAAGACTCAAAAAGAGTCTGTTATAGATAACAAAGCACTAAGTATTATTAAAGAAATACCTAGTAGAAACTATAGTAAATTAATGTATAAAATCAATAATTATTTTAAAAATGGATAAAAATCAAGTATTTGCAATTCGTAGTAACAAAGCTGTTACTGCGCTAGTTAATGGTGTTAGTTATTATAAAAATGAAGCTAACAAAACAAGTGCGCAATCTCTATATGAGAAAATTAAAACTGTAGCACTAAATCCTACTGATGGTCTCGTAAACCAACTAGTAGAAGACTTTGACCCAACCCAGAAAGTGTTTGATGCACAGAGTTTGGTTAGAGATGAGTTAGGTAATTGGTATTTAAAGGGGTTCACTGAGCCCCTACCAACTAAACTACTTACAAAGATGAAAGAGTTTATAGACAAAGGATTGCCTTTGACTCCTCTTGTTAATTTCTGGAAGTTGTTGATGTTGAATCCTGCAGACCATGTTAAGAAAGATCTATATAGTTTTATGGATCAGTATGAGTTTCCTATCACAGACTCTGGTTATTTTATAGCCTACAAATCTGTAAAGAAAACTGAAAAAACATATAAAGCAGTAAATATGTGGGTACCAAAGGAGTATATACAATTAAAAGCATCTGGTAAGGATCCAAAAGATTACACTGTTGTAGATAAGAGAGGTGATTTCTCTATTGTAGAGACTGGTCTTATTACAGACGACAAGGGTAATTTTATTGCTCCAGATCATGTTGCTGGTAATCTACAAGAGATGTTTGATTCTATAAACAATCTTACAGATGAAACTGTAGAAGCTCCAGAGTTTACTGACTGGCATGGTGGTAGTACACAGATTAGACTAGGTTCTCCTGTTACAATGGATAGATCCCAATGTGATGGTGATCCTAGAAACACGTGTTCTACTGGTTTGCATGTTGGTGCTCCAGACTACGTCAAAGGATTTGGCGGAGGTGGAGGTGGAGGTAACGTTTACCTTGCAACTCTAGTTAATCCTATGAATGTAGTAGCAGTTCCCTCTGATTATTCTTATATGAAGATGAGATGCTGTGAATACTATGCATATGGTATTGTAGATTTGACTAACGACGTAACTATTACTACGCCATACTTTGAGTATGACTATAAAACGTGGGAAACAGAGACGTTAGAAGAGCAATTGGCTGAATTTCAAGGTTCTAGAAGTCAAGAAATCGCAGAGAAAGCAAACATTATGAGAGAAAGACTTGTGATGGTTGCATAGATAAGATGGTTTATAATCGGGGGGTCTTCGGATCCCCTTTTTATATTTAATAATTAATTAGTATATTGTATAAAGACATGGAGTATTTTAAAGATAAAAGAGTAAGTAATTCTTCCTTAAGTTATATTAACCCAAAGCAAGGAGGAAGTGCAAGAAAGTTTAAAGATTATCTAGATGGAAATCTAGCACATTTAGAAACCCCTTCATTATACCACGGAAGTATGATTCACAAGTTTTTACTAGAGCCTGAAACATTTGCAGTTGCGGATGTAGAAAGACCTAGTGATACTATTGTTAAAATTATAGAAATGGTATATGACATAACAAAAGGGGAAATAGATACAGATATAGACAAACACCATGAATACATATTTGGTTCTGCAAAAGAATTAAATTATGGACAAACATGGAAACCCGATACATTAATCAAAAAGGTTATTGATCAAGGTAAAGAATATTATGATTTCTTATTACGCGCTGACGGTAAAGTATGTATAGATCAAAAAATGGCTGGTATGTTATCAGCAATCAAAGATTCTATAAGTACACATAAAGCAGCAACTAACTTGTTATTTACAGGTGAAGGTGAGAACGAATCAGAATATTTTTGGGGACCTAACAAAGAATATAAATCTAAAATCGACAGGTATCAGAAGACTGGTACTAAAGTCAACCTTATAGATCTCAAAACTACCTCTAAAAGTATAGAGATGTTTAGAGACTCCTTTGAGTATTATCAGTATGACAGGCAAATGGCATTCTATGTGGATGCATTGGAAGACAATTTCATGCTTGTTGACAAAGTATATATAATTGCAGTAGAAACAACAGGTTATTATCAAGTAAGAGTGTTCGAGATAAGTAAAAATTTAATAGAAGAAGGTAGAAAAAAATATAAAGATCTACTAGAACGTGTTAAATGGCATCAAGAGCAACAGCTATGGACGGAGTCTCGGGAGAGTTTTGAATCCAAAGGTGTAATACTCTTAAATTGATAAATTATGATAACAAATGAGGAAAAAAAGCGATACTTAAATAAATCTAATAAAACATTAGATAAGATTAAAACAAGTATCAAAAAACACAAAGACAATGATAATATAGCTGGTCCTTTTTATAAGGACGGCTGTATTATTTATTGCAGTAAAAATAGATTAGAAGAAGTCAAAAGTAAATACAAATTAGATGAACAGTAAAGAATTCAAAAAAAGTACACAACAGTTAAAAAAGTTAGCTGACGGCATAATGAATGCTAAACAACCAGAGTATACTAATAATAATACAGATATACTATACAACTTTAAATCAACAGCAGAAAGCATAGGGATTGAACCTATGGAAGTATGGGCAGTATTTTTTCATAAACATGTACAAGCAATATTATCACATGCGCATAACCCAGAGATGCATGAAGCAGAACCTATAGAAAGTAGATATGCTGATGCAACAAATTATTTAAATTTAGGATATGCACTAATGAAAGAACGTGATTGTAAAGTAGAGATTATAGGTAGAGCAGCAAATTCAGTAGGTGAATCATATGATCCACAATTTGGTAATTATGAAGTACAACCAGGTGATGCAGGAACTGAAGGAGCTTACTTAAGAAAAATAAGTAATTTAAATAATAAAAAAGATGAAAACACCAATTAAAAAATTAGATACACGTTGGTTTCTTAATACACAATATAATAATAAAAAAGATGAAGACAGTAGAACTAATAGTAGAAACAAAAAATAGAGACATACTAAATTTACAAGATATAGAAGCTGCTATATTACAAATTACAAGACATGATATGAAACAAAGAAAAAGAGACAGATCTTTTGTTGGTGCAAGAGGTTTATTCTTTTATCTAGCTTCTAAATATACTTCTTGTAATTTAAGCACCATTTCTAGATATATAGGAATGAATCATGCAAGTGTAATATATCATCTAAAAAATATTGAGTATACTATTCCACAAGATCCAGAATTACAAACATGGTATGATTATATTACTTCTCATTTAGATGAAATAATACTTGCAAAAAGTGGAGAAGGATGTGATCATGCTATAGATACGATGAATATACTAGAAAAAGTAGAATTTCTAATGGGAGAAGTAGCCAGACTTAGTATGAGATATCATCGTTTAGATAGTAATATAATAAAACATATAGAACTAAAAGATCATGAAAAAGTCAAAGGAATATAAATTAATATATACAGAACAACTTCCTAACGAACCAGAGGGACGTGAGGATTATGTAATATTAATAACTGAAAACATTCAATGGAGTGTAGATCAATTTATGAGAAACAGATATATAACAGAATATAAAATAATAGCATTAAATGAAAAAGAATAATTTAGAAATAAAAGACCAACATAAAAACACGTTGGTTATAGAAAAACAATCTCCTTATCAAGTATTTATAAAACAAGCCGATGAAGATCGTACTCGTATGGTTGGTTATTTAGAACCAGATCAAGACGGAACTTTTACTTATAAAAAACATGAGAAAGAAGAGGATATATACAGAAAAACAAAAGCATGGAGTATACATGCTAGAATTTTAGATTTTGCACAACGTATAGAATATACAACTAATAGAGCTGTATACACTATAAACACTATAGACGCTAAAACCAGATCAGGTAGAATGCTATATAAGAATGCAAGCTATACAAAAAAAGTTTATGTCCCGGTTAAATACTGGAACATAGAATTTAAAGAGCCTAAAGATCAAAAGCTATGTGATAAATTAGGATACGAATGGTGGTCTGAATTAAAATCTATATTTAATACAGCTAAGATGTTACAACTTAGTATGTTTTTAAAAGATAGATATAAACAGACAACAGTCTATCCCCCGGTTAACGAGATATTTAATGCTTTTAGACATTGTAATTTGTTAGATACTAATGCAGTTATAATAGGACAAGACCCTTATCATGACGGCAGTGCGCATGGTTTAGCCTTTTCAATAAGAGAGGGACAAAGAAAAATACCACCTTCTTTAAGAAATATACTTAAGGAAGTACAAGACGATGTTTATACAAATACCTTTGCATTTAAATCCGCTCATAGTCCTACTCTTACAAGATGGACAACACAAGGTGTATTATTATTAAACAGAGCTCTTACTGTTGAAGCAGGTAAGCCTAATTCACATAAAAAACAGTGGGATGGTTTTGTAGAAATAGTAGTAAATTTACTAATAGCGTTCAAAAAGAAAAGAAATGAACCTATAGTATTTATTTTGTGGGGTAAAGACGCACAAACCTGTGTACAGGAAGACAATTCAGATCTTGTACATATAATAAAAGCACCGCATCCTGCTTCTGAAGCTTATACCGGTGGGAAGTCTGGGTTCTTCGGGTCAAAACCCTTTACAAAGTGTAATACGTTTTTAGAAAAATATAACCTATCTATAAATTGGTAATTATAGAGTGGGTAACTAGATTTTGGTCATTATAGAATAACTTGGTCGTCATCTATAATGCTGGTTACTCACTCTTTTTTATTTTCTAGCAACCATTACAAAAAGGACAATTGAAATCACAATCCATAATTATAAAATTTAAAAGTTATCGTTCAGTTATCATTAAGAAATTTCTTAATGCAGTTTCTGGGTCTGTCTGTAATCCGCTGATTCCTAGCCACTGTAAGGCACGTACTTTAAGTTTGTTTTCACCTTTTTCCCACGGACCTGAGTCTCTTTGATATTCCTCCGTAGGTGCTCCAATTTGATTTAACAACTTCATAGTTCTTTCTATACTAGTTGTCATAGCTGTCGGAGATCTTAATATTCTAAGAAACTCTCCAGCTGCTGTTGGTGTAGGAGCAAAAGCCATTATTTCAGCTTTAGTAGTAGTTAATAAATATAATAAATAATATGCAGGTACACTAATTTCTTCATCGTCATCGTCTTGCATACCCATTAATATACTAACAAGAGACGATAATATAGCTAATAGTGTAATTTCATGCATAGTTTTCATAACAGCCTCTTTGTCTTGAGGAGTAAGCATGCTTCTTCTTTTAGTATCTAAAGCTCTTTTTATTAGATCACTTTCCGCACTAGTCTTCCAGGCATTCCACATGTTAGATATAGCTCTTCTATAAAATCCACCATCCGGTTCTCCTTTCTCATGATTAACAAAATCAACTCTCCATCTATTCATTACTGTAGGTATGAGGAATTTTCTAAATAATTCTATCATTCTACCTGCAGCTGTCTGTGACAATACAGATTTGTCTATAGATTTATAATTACCATTTAATCTTCTGTTCATTTCTGCTATCTCCAATGTAGTAGTTCTAATAATTTCTTGAGCTGTTTTCTTTTCTGCAGCTGTACCTTTAAATTCAAACTTACCTGTTTTTTTATCTACTTTAAATGCATCATATAATCCTACCTCTTCACCATTTACAACTACTTTTCGTTTTTTAAGCAATGCAATAGCCGCTGCTCCTTGGGCTGCAACCTCTCCTATATGATAATTTATTAATAAGTTATCTGGATTTAATAATGTTTGTCTTAATAAAGTATTACCTGTAGTTTGTTTACCAGAAGCAAAATCATCAAACTCTCCTTGTATAGCATCAAAGTATAATAACAATTGACCTAGATAACTTTTGTTGCCTAATTTTTGATATTTATCATCGAACAATGCTTTCATATTAGTAGGACTAACCATAGCTTTGTGTCCATCCAAAAACTCTGTTAATGATATTTTTCCTTTGTTTGCTCGTGCTGCTCCGGCTTCTATACCTTGTTGCCAGACAGCTGTTAAAAAGTTTCTTGACCCTTTTAAGAAATCTAATCCTAAAGTTGTTATAGCTGTATATCCTAAAATATTATCGACTATTTTATCTATCTGTATATTTGTACCAGGTAGCATTGTAACGTTTTTAGTTTTACCTAATAACACCATTTCAATATATTTTTCTAATCTTTTAGCTACATAACTCTCTCCTTGTTTTATACTTGCTATTTTTCTACCAAGTTTATTGATACCTATAACATCAGGTTTTGTAGGATCTATAATTCTATTTTGATTATAAGTATCTCTTAACATATATGCTAATTTAAGAACCTCATTGTTTTGTTCTGTTCTTAACGCTGCATTAGAAAAAGTCATTAAAGATCCTTTTACATCTAAAGAAACTTCATTAGCATCTATATCTTCCATAAAATATACCGGCGCATAATTTCTTGTTTGATTTTGCATAGCTGCATATCCATATACAAATGCGTCATCTTCATCTACTCTGAATAATCTTTCAGCCTCTTCCTTTATACCTTCAAAAGTTTTCTTATCTAATATTCTATCATAGAAACCTTTTCGTAGAGATGGTAATGTCATATCTACGCTTTGTTTTTTATACACTTTTGCTAGTGCATCTCTATAGATCTCTGTAAACTTAGCATGCGCTTCTCCAATTTTATTTTTAGGTTTATCTGTCTTATCATATAAACTAGACCATTTATTATTTATAAACTTATCATTTGGTTGTGTTACCTGATATCCAAAGTATACAGGATTATTATTTTTCATACCAGAACTAGCTGCTTCTACAGATTGCATCATATCAAACTCTTCTTTAGTTATAATACCTAATTTATACATTGCAGCTGGATTCATTTGACTTCTAGCCCATCCTCTCAAATTACTTTGTCTTTTCATTACATATCTAATCTCATCTTCTGTTTTGGGTTTCATGTTATTTTTATACCACCCTGTTTTTCTAAGCTGTAATCTTAACAAGTCTTTTTCATCTGGTCCTACTTTTTTATTTGTATCTAATCCTTGTAGCTGTGTTTCTAAATCACTTATAATATCTGCTACGCCTTCCTGGTCTTCTTGTAGTTTGTAACCTTCTAGTTGTGCTTGTAATTTTTTGATACGTCTATTTAAAGCAGTAATATATTCTACTCTCAACCTTTTCATTAATTCACTATTACCTGCTATTTTTAGCTCTGCTTCCTCTAGTGCTTTTTCAAATAATGAAATATCATATTTAGTAACAAGGGTCCAAACATCTTTATTACCTGTTCCTCTATGATTTATCAACTCTATAATATCTTCATATAATTCTCTAGGATTATTAGATACTTTACCTCCTTGTTCTTTTTTAGCTTCCTTTAATAAGTTATCTGTGCTTTCTAATTCATTAGATATATTAATAGCTTCTCGTCTAGCTTCTATTGCTAAAGATGATGTATAATTAACAAGTGCTGCTAACCCTGGATCTGATGTAGTACCGGGTGCCATAAGCATATAACCTAACCAATCCATGTCATGTGAACTATATAATAAGAAGTTAGCAAAGTCTGCTTCTGATTGTGGTGCTTGTTCTGCTAGTTTAGAAAACTTAGCTACTCGTCCTTTTAATCTACGAATTTTATCTGCTTTTGCTTTATCATCTAAGTCTGATGCTAGTATTATATCTATCTGTTTATTTGTATCCTCTAACCTTATATCTACAAACTTTTTAGTTTCTATTCCTGATTTTTTAACCATAGGATATAGTTTATTTGCTAGCACAGGTATAAACTCTTTACGTAAACTAGTCTTCATATCTTCTAAAAGAGTAACAGATTCTTGTAGCTTTTTAAGCATCTTCTCACTCTCTTTATATTTTGTATTTTTAAGTTTAGATTTAAATGCATCAGGCAACTCATTAATAAAAGACATGTCTTCTAGTAATATTCTATATTTAGTAAGACCATCTATCATTTCTTCTACAGATCTATTCTTAGTTAAAAATGCATTAAGCAATGTATATTGCGCTTTAACGTCATCATAGAAATCATCTATACTATTAAATACATCTTGTGCTAATTCTATATCAGTTATAATTTTAGCAAGTCTTGCAGATCTATTTTTAACAAAAGCAGTGTTCTTAACATTACCTTTTTGTATTTCTTGTAATTGTTTATTTAAAAGTATTAATACATTATTGGTAACGTTTCTATCCGGGTCAACACTTCTCATCTTAACAAGATCTTCAGTAGTTTCTGGCATATATGGTTTTAATTTAAGAACCATACCTGCAGATCGTAATCCTTTTATATAATCTTTCTCTAATTTAGTACCATTTTTCTTCCAGTCTTCTAGGTTTTTGTATCCTAATTCTTTAGCTAAATCTTCTTGTTGCAATTTACGTAAGTCTGAAAATTGTCCTAAAGCAGTTTTACCTTGTATAGATGCCATTCCTCTGTCTTTACTGCCTTCAAACATTCTTACAATAGATTCTAATATAGGCATTGCTTCTCCATCAAATACCATTTGAGAAAAATCCTGGTTAGTTAATAGTTTAGATACATTAGAAGCTGTAGTTTTAACTACTATATCACTAAACATACTAGAACTACCTGCAGGTAGATTAAACATCTGGTCCTGTGAGAAACTTGCGTACTGATAGTCTTTACTTAGCAGTCTATCTACCGGGGTTAACAATCTAGATAACTCAGCTAACTCTGAGCCTTCTTGTATCTCTATACCAAATGCATCGGCTAATAGTTTTACAAATCTACTCCACATGCTTTGTAGTATACCTATTTCATTAGGAGATCTTAGATTATTTAAGTCATTGACTAGTGCTTCATCTTTATATACTAAATGTGTTATTAGTTCTTCAGCTGCTTTTTCTTCATCTTTATAAAACTTATTATATCTATTAAATATAGCTTGTATACCTTTTGCATTCTTTTCACCCGCATGGTTTTTAACAAGTTGTTTATACCACTTTAATACATCTTTTCTTAGTTTAGTTTTTTCTGCTTTAGGTAAGGTATCTAAGCCCGCATGTAACGCTTCCTCTAAAAATAAAGAAGTGCTAAGATTATTTAATGTGATTTTACCCTGCATGTAGTTACTTCCTTTAGCTTGCGGATCATATATTACTTTAACACCTGCCTTTTCTAAATTATTCATCAAAGGAGTAAATTTCTTTACATTAAGCTCTTTTGCTATTTGTGTAGGAGTATACTCTCCAGCTGCAAAAGTCTCTGTAGCCTCTTCTGTTTGCTCTAATTCAACAGTTCCTTCTATAAATACAGGCTTTTCTTTAGGTATAACACCTGTTTCTTGTGCCTGGTCTAATGCTTTAGAAAACTTCTCGAATGTTTTTGCAGGTAAGTATTTTACAAAAGAATTATTTACAAAGTCTAGCTTACTAGTACCAAATAAGTAACGTAACAAGCCTTCTGCTAGTTCTTTATTATCTTCAAATAAGTCCTCAAAGTTACCAATAAGTAATCCTTCTATCTCCGGACTCATTTTAGTCTGACTATCTGCTATTAATTGACCATCTACAACTCTTAATAATGAATGCAGTGCAATGTTATTTACATATTTTGGATTCTTTTTAAGCTCTTGTATTTTTTGTATAATTCTAGCTGCATCTTCTTTTGTAGTATTACCGTATACACTTACAAAAACTTTTTGTACCTCTATATTATCTAAAAATCCTTTATCATATATATTATTTAAGTTATCTAATACATTTTTGCTATTTTCATATACAGGATGAACTTGTCTTAACGCTTTATTATCATTAAGACTTTTCATAAGGAAGCCTCTTCTTTTATTGTTAGTAGCAAACTGCTGATCTAATCCACTAACTGTAGATAATACCTGAGTTAATTCTCTTACATTATCTGCAGCTGGTCCAGTTAATATTTTTCCTACAACTTCTAAGGCTCCTTTTTGTATTTGTAAATATTTTATTTCTGCAGGAGATAGCTCTTGATTATTATTAAGTTTATTTAATACATCAGCAAATACTAAATCAGATTTTAGATATTTATCTAACTCTTTACTATTTAACTCTGTTGTTTTTATACCTTTTAATTGTTGTTGTAACATTTCAAAATGAAAGTTGCCTTTGTAATTTTTTGGTGGTGTTACAAGTTCTTGTTGATCTGTATAATATTTTAAGATAGGCTGGTTGACTACCATAAGAGTTCTCATCTGACCTATACCTAATGCTATAAGATCCGTAGCAGCTACAGTCATATCTGCACTCAAGTTAACTTGTGGTGCTAATCCTAACTTAACATTATCTACAAATAATGTAATAATAGAAGACATAGAATCAAATTTACTTCTAGTTCCTTCTTCTAATTCTAGCTTATCGTTTATATCATCTTCTTTTACTATAGTATAAGTATTATATTCTTTGCCGTCTATAGTAATAGGATTTACAGGTATTTGCATTTGTTCTGCAAACTGTGTAATTATAGAGTAAGCGCTGTTAGCATTGGCTCCTATACCTACGTTTCCAGCACCTATTTTATTTTGTACATGGTAATCTAGCATACCTGTAATAGTAAATATAGATTTTTTAGTTTCTTTACCTCCATACTTTTCTACAAAGTCTTTTGCTTTACCTTCAGTAGCAGGTTGGAACATTACCTCTTGTACTTCTGCAGTATTAAATATTGCAAACATGTTATCTAGCATATTGTTTTGTAATGCTTGAGGATGTGAGTATGCAGCTTGCCCTTCATTATTTAATATACCAAGTCTTTGCATTGCTTCTGTAGGTCCCAGACCAAATACTTGTTGTGCAAGTTTAACATATTGATTTTCACTCCAATATTGTTTGTATTGTGCTAACGTTGGTTCTGCAGGTAATACAACTCTTTGACCCTCTTCATTTAGTACAGATGCATATCTATGTAAGTATAATTTATCTAAGTCATAATCAGATCCTGCAAGAGCCGGTAACTCTAAAGGGGTTACTACGGAATCTCCATTAGCATCAGGTAAAAATCCTACAACTTTTAAAGGTATCATAGAGTGATGCGCTTGTACAGGAATACGTACACCAAATGCGGTTAAGAGTTTAGAGGGCACATCTTTTATGTTTCCAAACTCATTAAGATTAAACATCTTTTTAGATGCTAATATCTCAGCGTATTCAATAGTTCCATTTACATTTCTATGTATTCTAAGTGGTTGACCTGTTTGCGGATTTACAAAGTGTGTACCAGATATAAGAGTAGCTTGACCTCCTACAGCTTTACTACTAAGCGCATCTCTATTAAACAAGTTTAGTATAGAAGTCTTTACTAAAGTTTTAACGTGTGGTATATTGTAATTATAGTTTTCAAATAAGTCAAGAACTGTGTCATTTCGTCTACCTCTATTGTTTTCTAGTATAATAGCTTTTGCTAAGTCTCTGTTATTCGGGTCAGATACAATTGTATTAACAAGCTCATTAAATATAGCTTTATTATCTGCATTAGATTGATTAATAACATCTACTATTTGTCTGTTATCTCCTTGTACTACAGATCCTATTAGATCGTGCAGCTGTTTAGCTACTGCAGATTCAGTTTCTATTCCATATCTAGACTTAGTTTTATTTACTACCTGGTCTCTTTCATATTGCATGCTACCTTCAAAGATTAAATCTTCGTTAATATCTTGTGCTGTATTAAAGAAGTCAGACGATACACCAGGATCTGATTTTCTTTTACTAGCACTCTGTGCAATAAGGTACATTACTTTATTATTGTTAAGTGCATTATATATGTTTAACAATTGCGGATTACCTGCTCTATCTTGTTCTTCAGCAAGAGCTTGTGTTAAAATAAAATCTGATTTCTTAAAATATCTATTAGCATCTTCATACACAGTTTTTGTGCTGTTTAGATCTAGTCTATTCATTTCAGAAGGAGTTAGTCTTATAGATGGATCATCCAAACTTTCCTTTAATTTTTTTAGTATTTGTTTTTGTTTATCTGATGTATAATTATCTGACTCTAATTCTCTTACAGCATACATTTTATCTGTAATAATTACCTGGGCGTCATTTGTTACACTCTCTACACCAAAATCTGTATCAATGATATTATCATCTATCATCAAATATTTATAATTTATGTTACCTTTTTTAAGACCAGCTGCATTGAAACCGGCTAAACGTTTATTAAAGTCTACATCATTTTTAAAATTAGAATCTCCTAGCGCTAATTGTGTATAGTTACCACCTATTATTAAGTAGTTTAAAGCTATATTACCTACCTTAGAATTATAATCTCCTACACTAGGACCGTCTAACACTAACTTATCTATATCGTCTCTTAGATTTAATTGTGTTATTCTATTATTTAGATCTGCAATTGTAGTTTGTAATGCAGGTTTTATAATATTATCTTTTATAAATGACTCTATACCATCTAATGTTTCTCTGCCTTTTAAAAACTCGGGTACAGTTTGTTGTTCACCATTAATACCTGTAATCTCCATATTTTCTAACATAGATAGTATACCAAAGTATTGACCACCATCTAATTTACCTTCATCTGTTAGGTTACGTTCAAACTCTCTAACAAATAAACTATTATACATATCATCTATAGCTAGTTGTGTAACTCCTCCATCATAATATTGTTTCTTAGGTAGTCTTAAGGCGTATAAAGATTTTTTACTTTCTATTACATGTGGTGTGTAATAAGCATGTCCTTGTATCTCTTCGTTTAAGAAAAGTCCAAACATTAACATTACTCTTTGTTTATCAGATATAGTTTTATTAGTAGCAGTATCTTTTCCTTCTACAAAGTCTCCTGCCATTTTTATTTCTATACCAGATACATTATCTTTTAATAAGTTATTAGGTAGTAATGTAAACTTATCATTTAATTTACCTTCTTTAGCAAGTCTCGCAACTTCCATGTAGAGGTTTCTTGGTACATATCTATATCTAGATTTACCCTCTGCATCTCTATAGTTAGCTTCATATGTAGATGGATCAAAGATAGCAGCTATCTGTGCCATTTTATATAGAGGATGATTTTGTTTTAAACTGTTTGGTTTCTTGTTATAACTATTTAGTTTACCTAAGAACCCTTTAAAATTACCAAGTTCATTATACATTAGTTCAGGATATGCGTCTCTAAGTACTTGATCTCCTAGCATATACGCAGCTGCGGCTGGTGTTATTTCCCATCCTAATTTATCAAATGCTTTAACTAGCGCTTCTGTATTACTATATGCAGTGCCTTCCTTCTCTAATATAGTTTTAATTAATTTTATAGCTTCATTTTTAGTTTTTGTATCTATACTAGCACTTCTACTGTACCATTTATTTAGTATTTGATTAGGCGTGTCCTGTGATATAGGGTCTACAATGTTACCTTTATTATCTTCTACTAACATTTTTAAGTATCCTAACTCAAATCTGTTAAATGCATTCACAAACCCTGGTACAAAACTAGGATTGTTTTTTAATGCTAATCTGACTTGTGCCATTTGCGGATCATACGTTGCAACAGCATCAAGTCTAGCCATTATATTACCCTCATTTGTTTGATTAGATAACATCATCATAAGCTTACCTGCTATAGTATGACCATTTAATGTCTTAAGTATTTGTGTAGTACCATACTTTTCAGATTGCCATGTAGTTCTACCAAATATATCTGTAGCAGGTGTAGTTAAGTTAGATATAAATTGTTTTATTCTAGAGGGAAGAGATTCTATACCTCCTAACTCTGTAAAATCCATGTCCCAATTTACACTTAATATATCAGCTTCTTCTTCTACATATTTATATTGAGCTTTTACTTTATCAAATAAAGAAGACTTATCAAACTCAGGAGATTCTAATATAACTTTCTGTCTTAAAGCAAACTTAGCTTGTTCTCTTACTTGATTAAACTCCTCTTTAGTGTATGTTTTATTAGGGTCTATAAAAGATTTAATAGTTATACCTTGTATATATTTATCTAGTATTTGATTTAATGCTTCGCTAACATCTTCTGTAAATACATCTCCATCTTTTAATTGTGCAAACAACTGCGATTCTAAATCTAATCTTACACCATTGTTAAGATTTTTAACATCTAGGTTAGCCATTTCATTACCTAGTTCTTTACGCAATTGTTCTTCTAGCTCTTCAGCTGTATAAACTTCTTTTTCTACTAAAGAGATTTCCTCTTCTATCACTTCCTCTGTAAATGTAGGTTCTTGTAAAGTATATATATCATTACTAACCTCAATAGACATAGTAGGATTAACAAAGCTTGCTCCTGGTAGTAAACTACTTTCAAAGTCTGCAGAATTTATTTCTGATCCGTCATCGGGTATACTCTCTTTAAAACTAGCGCTTGTTATCTGTGATCCTCCTTGTATATTAGCAAGAGCTCCATTAATAGTATTTATAATAGTTTTAAGAGAAGCATTGTTAGCAAGTCTTACATTATTTAAACCTTTTATTTTTTGGTATTGGTCTTTAATTTTACGTTGTCCATATATACTAAGCTTATAAGAGTTAGTTTTTTTATCAAAGTCTGCTCCTACTTTAATATCTATACCATCAATTGCTATAAACATATTTAGTTTTTTATTTATAGCTTTTAGTTCTTCGTTATAATTTAATTCTATTCCGGTTTTTATTTGTTGGTTTAATCTAGATATATCTTTTTTTAATGTTTGTAATCTTTTATTAACTCCTTTTTCATCTACTCTTTTAGGAAATATTCTAACCCAATTAACAACATTACCCCTTTTAACTAATGCAAAGTATCTACCTTCAAACTCATTACCAGGTAACATAGACATATGTTCTTTATTAGGATTAGTTCCTAATACAACTTTACCTAAATGTTTGTCATATATAATATAGTCTCCATCAAATGTATGAGGACTAGTAATATTATCAATACTTATTCTTGCCTCTTGGTTGTTATTAGCTAACCCTCCTTGAAATTTAAAAGAAAATAAACTATCATCTAATACTTGTGGATTTTCTAAAGTAGAATTAGGATATAAAGTTTCTAGTTTAGTTAATGCATCATTTAATATTTTATAATTATTCTGAAACTCTGCCCATGTTTGATCTGTAAAAGGCTGTCCGGTTTTCTTAAAGTTTTTATAGAAAAACTCTTTTGTCATTTTATCTCCAGGTATTAAATTACTTTGTTTATCATAGAACCTATTACTAGATCTTACAACTCCTAATAAATTACCACTTCTTAGATCACGTATTTGTAAAAAGGATCCATTCATGTTTATTTGCATGTCTCCTTGCTCTATAGGATTATTACCAAGTTCTCTAGGTACAGAAACAAATTCTATTTGTATATTTTTAATCAGGTCTGGGTCGGTAAGAATTCTATCAGCTAGTTCTTCCTTTGTCATAGTACCCATAGATCCTGCTTCTGACACTACATGTAACCAGTAAGTTGTTAGGAAATTATCCATGTGCTTATTGTTGTCTATAGTAGGCGCTAAATACTCCCCTTTAGCTTTACTTTCTGGTACAACAATGTTTTTACCTTCTTTATCTTTTCCTTTTAGTATATATTGTTTTTTACCATCAGGTCCTATTTCTATTCTTTCTATTTCACCGGTTTGATTGTTTCCGTATACTATATGAGTAGGAGGTACAGACTCTACAGTTCCTCCTATAACACTTTCTACAGCTCTAGCTTGATTGTCTGCTTGCTGTTGTGCTTTAACTTGTGCCTCTTTTTGTTTTCTTTTTCTTTTTTCTGAAAAAGTTTCTTTAGGTGTATTTTCATCCTCTTTTGTCTTTTCACTTTTTGGAGCTTCTTGTTCTTCTTGCTGTTCTTCATCTGTTTTCATAGACTCAGATATAGCTTGATCGTATTCAGCCCATGTATCAGGAGAAGTTAAGATTTCATTAATCTTATCATCATGTTGTTTTATATTTTCATCAAGAGTTTGTATAAGAGCATCATATGCTTCTTGTTCTTTACCGGCTTGCGCAGCTCCTGTTACTTTTAAGCTTTCTACTATGTCTTTAAATCTTGGGTCTTTACCTAAAGATTTTAATAATTGAGTAAACTTTCTTTTTTTACCTGGTTGTAAAGAATTAAACAACTCTTCTATTTTTTGTTTTTGATACTCTGATCTAGTTTTTTGTAATGCTAATTGTTTTAATCCTTGAACTATAGTATTAGGTATATTTTCTAAATTATATTGTTTTGCTAGATTTGGATCAGCAAAGTATTCAAGCATAGTATCATTAATGCTTTTAAGATTAGTAATACCTAATTCTTCAGCTTTAATTTTATCTAACCTTTTTTGTTTTTCAACATCAGTTAGCTTATCATTAGATTCTATATCAGCTCTTCTTTTATTTAATCTATTTAATCTGTCTTTATAATTTACACCATGAAGTAAACTTTGACCTACTACATATTGTCCTTTAGGCGATAGATAACTATAAGCTATTTCATTTTGTTTCCATAGTTCATTTAATCCCTCTACTTTTTTCTTTAATTTATTTCTTTGATACAGACTTAATGTTTTTTCTCCATATAGGTGATCTATCATCTGCGTTATATCTGTATATCTACCTTCAGCAATAAGAGTCATAAGATCCGGTTCATAAGCACTGTCCATTATAGTACGTGCTCCTGCTCCTAGTATAAATCCTAAAGCTCCTTCTTGTATAAGTTGACCAGTATCAAAGGCTCCTACTCTAAATTTACCTTTACCAAACTGTGCATCTTCTGGTGCAAAATAAGCATTATATGTTTGTTCTGTTGCTTGTACAATACTTCCTTGTACTATTTCTTCTGACCCTTCTTCAATACCAGAACTTAATCCTCTACCTATTCTGCCTACTAATTTAGATCCACTTTGTGCTCCTAATCTTTCTAATCCTTCAAATACCTTTTTTAATATAGGACCAGTTGCTTTATCTAGAAAGCCTTTACTATTAACTTTCATACCTGTTTGTTTAGCAACTCCGAATATAGCATTATATATTACAGATTGACCTCTAACTCCCATAGCTCTATTAGCTAATGCATTTGATCCAAGACCGTATTCTACAAGAGAATTTACAAATCCTACTGCTAATCCCATGGTAGCTGCAGCATTATCATCTAATCCATCTAGTTTAGCTTTTTTATATATTTCACCTGCATTTATAGGAGTACCTCCTGCAATGTGACCCATAAAACTAGCTAATTTTCTAGGAAATTTCTTACCTAATTTTTTAGCTAAGAACAATCCTCCTTTTGTTGTAATTTTAGCAGCAGCTCCACCCATTCCCCAAAACGATAGTAAAGATGCAATACCACTACCTAATCCTCCTGCTAACGCTGTACCATTTTCAAACATATTATCTGTTTGTTCCATTGCAGACTTAGCATAATCATGGAATTCAGAGCTTGCTCTTGCACTTGCAGCTACTCTATCAGTCCATCCATTTGGATTAGAATCCCAGTCTCCAGTACCAAAAGCTTTATTATAACTAGCTTCTCCTAAATCTGTTACCAACTCCGCAAAGTTTACCATATCAGGACCTAAGCCTCCTAAAGTATGACTAAAATTATCTACAAAAGCTCCTGTAGCTGTTTTAGCCATAGGCGCTGGACCGTAAGGATTTAATAGTGCTCCTCTTACTCTTCTAAAACTCTCTTCGTCTAAACTTGTTTCTTGTAATACGTATTGTTCTGTGTCTTCGTCCCATACTGGATAATATCCTTTAGATTCATATCCTTGAAACATTTTATCTACTAGTTGAAAAGGAACCATGCTTCTAGCCATTTCAGCATCTTGTTGTACTGCCTTTTCATATGTAGTATCTTTATCTAAACCAAACATGTCAATAAGAGATAGTCTTCTTTTTTCTTCATCTGGTCCAGTAGCTTTAAATATAGGAGCATAATCGTAAGTACGTTTATATAATTTACCTTGTGAATCATCTCCCCACATTCTATCAAACCATGTAGCATTATCAAACTCAGCTCCTTCTCCATCTCGCATATTAACAAACTCCCCTGCTTCGTTTCTAACAATACCTTTTCTTCCTAAATCAAACGCCATTTCTTGACCTATACTCATAGATCTACTTTCTCCAACGGTGCTCATAGAACTAGCACTAGGAAGCTGACCAAAGCTATAATTCTCAGGAGCAAAATCTGTAGGTACATTATATTCATCAGGTTCTAGACCAGAAAAATCTCCAGTGCCTTGTAAAAAATCTATGTTTTGTTTAATGTTAGGTTTTAGTTTTGATGCTGCTTTATCAAAAGCTTCCATATCAAATACTCCTTGAACAGGACTCATACTTGCAGAAGGAGATTCTACAAGAGATAAATCTATAGGTTGTTTATCCTTATCTTTAGGAGCTTGACCTCCTAGTTGCATTGTCTTCATAATGTCTAATTAGATTTTCTCTTACTTAGATCTTCATCAGGTTTACCAATATTAAGATTAGTGCCTCTTAAAACCTGTGGCATATATGTTCTATCTATTTGATTTAATATAGAGATTGATTCCGCGTCTAAAAGACCTGTAGACTGTACATTAGCCTGTATTGCTTGTAAAGTTTGTACAATATTCTCAGATCCTGGAACTCTAGATATTTGATCTATAGTACTATTTAATCTAATAGTAGTTTGAGCTTTATCCACAATTCCTTGTTCTTGTTTATAAGAACTCCATCTTATATCGGGATTAACCATAAAGTGAGAAGCAGTTTGTGGAGACATATCTCCTAATACAGTACCTTGTCTTTCTTCTCCTGTAGTATCAAATACTTCATACTCCATTTTAGGTAACATTTCTACTACAATAGGACTTTCACCTTCATCTGCTGGCATTAAGTAACTAATAGTATAGTTACCTACTTGCATCTGTCTAGGCTCAAACCCTGTATAGTTTCTACTAAATCTATTTGAACCTGGACCAAACCCTCCTGTTTTACCTTCATGAGGTAATTGACCTGCTAAGCCAGCTTGTTTTACTGGATTATATTTTAAGTTTAATTGATCTTTAAATGCTTTTTGTATAGCGGCTTGGTTATTACCGTACACTCCGTTTTTATTAAAATCTACAATTACAGGCACACTATATACATTACCAGTACGTCTAGCATTATAGGTTTGGTTAGAAGGTTTATTAAAAAATTTACCTCCAGTAAACATACCTCCTTCAGCATTAGTTAAATTTATTACATTACCCATTAATCTTTGTTGTGTAGGACTTTCTTGATTAAATGTAGGATCATATTTAGTGTTTTCAGAATAGAATTTAAATGGATCATCAGTACTAGAGCTTCCCCCTGAAAACCAAGAGTCTTGTTCTACTCCTCCTATCATACCAGCACCAAAGTTTTCTACACTAGTTTTTTCAATAGTAGCTGGATCATCATCATTCCCTGCTGTAAGCATTGAATTACGTAGTTGTCTATTAAGATTTACTCTATCATCTGAATATACAAATTCATTACCTACTTCTTGTAGTTGTTGTGCCCATTGAGCATCAAACATATTTTTATCAAAAGGAGCACCTGAGTATTGTGCTTCTGCTTGTGCATTTTCTAAAGATTGTCTATATTCTTTAGTTTCCATCAGTTGAGGCATTGCTCCACTAATTACTTCATTTACT
>Ga0209336_10000050_pt1 | contig 54223 bp, 77 predicted proteins | sample LinPmetageLP32_FD_184042 | JGI IMG/M metagenome (GOLD analysis project Ga0209336, IMG submission 184042) | Marine viral communities from the Pacific Ocean - LP-32 (SPAdes) (version 2) | ecosystem: Environmental > Aquatic > Marine > Oceanic | place: Pacific Ocean | collected 2009-08-23
GATGTGCATTATTCTCCCAATAATCCTGGAAGGCCACCCTGATAAGGCGTTCTAACATTTTGATCGTCTTCACCAAGTAAATAGTTTAAACCTCTGCTAGCTCTGCCACCTGAGGCATTTTTCTTACGACCCGTGACATCAAACTTGTCTAACAGCATTTTTTCCTCTGAATCTTTTACTTCTTGTAAAACTGCTTTCTTATTAAGTTTTCCCTCTGCATCAAACATTTCGTCTTCTAAATTGAAAGATTCTAATTCTTCTATCTCCTCTCTGGTCATTAATTTCTTGTCGCCGCTCATTTCCATTTCTTCAAGTTTTTTTTCTAAGAATCTTTTTCTATTAGGCTCTCCTGGTTTAGGATCTAATCTTCCAGCTTTGTATTGATTATACATGTATCGTTCATAAGATTTCTGCTCTTTTAAAATTTTTTCTGCGCTGCCAACAGTACCATCAAAATCATAACCTTCTAAAGCATCACCTATGTCCATTTCAAAATCTTCAAGTTCATCAGCAGTCATCTGTCTTTTTTTATTAAGTTTGCCGTCTGCATCAAAAGGGCCAAACACGTCATCGACTATTTGATCAGCTTGTTTTCCAGCTTGATGGTCTAATAATGCATCTTCTAAGTCATATAAATCTTTATCGGTACTTCTTGTTTTAACCACACTTTTAAATTTTGGATCCGCTATCATGGTGTCGAGCATTTCCTTAGGTATTTCTCCACCTTGCTCTAATTGTTTAATTAAAGTATTAAGTTCCTTTTTATAAAAGTCTTTTTGTGTTGAAGTAAGTTTTGAAAAAGTTGACCCACCTATACCTAGATCCATGTCAAAAAGCTGTTCTTTAAGTTTGTTAATGACCCATGGTGCACCTTTAACTATTTTTCCACCTGCATATCCCACACGGGCCAGGCCGCCTGAAGCCATGGGTTGTTCATACGTTCCAGTTTTTTCAAATCTTTTTAAAAATTTTTCCAACCAATCATCAGGAATAGCAAAAGGAGGTGTTCTATCCATTATCTCCTTTTCTTTATATTTTCTAATATCCTCCATTGAAATACCAAAAAGACCCTCTGATTTATATGATCCATCGGCATACCCCACACGAGCCAGGCCGCCAGATGCCATATCTTCTGGAATTTCTTTTTGAACTCTTGTTATAAAGTCATTAAGACCATCTAATTCTTCTTGTAATTTATTAAACTCTTCATAACCAATTTCTGTTCCACCTTCAGCGTCAACTTTGGACATTCTTCTTCTAATGTTCATTGCGCGACTAGCCAGCATATTATAATACTGATCTCTTCCTATTTTTTCTATTTTAGCAAGTTCTGATAAACTTTCATTGCCTCTTAATGGAAATCCAAATTTCTCTTCCATCGCTGTATAGTTAATATTACCTTTAGGAGGTTTTCCAACTATTGTAGGTGTGAAACCTTGAAAAGGAGGTTTTTTTGCTAAGTCGTCAACTCCTTTATCCAAACCCAGATTCTTAAATTTATTTTTAAGAGTTTGATCAGAGATAGCCTTACGAATATTCATAATTTTTTCAATTTCAGCTACTGATTTAACGTCGTTGGGACTCATGCCAAGTGATTCTATAGTTTTTCTTACTTCTTCAATATTAAATTGAACTTGAGGGTCTTTAACATTTTGAATAGTTGTAATACCTGTTCGTTTACCGCTTTTTTCAGCTAGTTTTTTAAGAACAAATTTTTCTATGAATTTTCTTCCTATTGTTCCTGCCATTAGTAATACTCCATTTTTCTAGGCGGTTGTTTTTCGTCAAGATAGTCTTCAGGATGCTGAATAAATCCGCCCTGCCTGAAGCGCATCACAGCCATGGTCATAGAATCAACCAAGTCGTCATGATCACCGTGCGGGAATGCTGCGCATTCCTCAATTACCTCTTCTGCAAACTTCTGTTCTGGTGCCCAAATCATTCCAGATTCGAAAAGAGGAGCACATGTATTTACTCTCACATGCTTATCATTTCCTCGGCTCGGTGTAAAGGTTTGAACAGGAATATCCATTTGACGAAGCTCATAGGTTAACGGAAGGCCTGAAGCCTTCGCTTCGATAATTACCATCTCAGGTTTCCAATATTTATACTGATCCAACGCCACACGACGCAGTTCTGGAAACTCATAACGCTCTTTGACACAATCTAGCAAAATTAGGTTCGCAGGTTTATCTTCTTCGGGATAAAATACTCCCCAGGTAGTAATAGCAGAAAAATCGGCCGTTTCTTTTTTCATAAACGCGGTATCATAGCTTTGAATGACATAATGCAAATTCGGTGGACTATCTTTTTCCCATTTACGCCACCACTCTCGTTTTATAAGAGCACCTTCTTCAGACGTTGGTTTCTGCATCCATTGAGCATTCCATTTACCCACGGGTAGTGTTGCTTTAACTTTTTCTAATTCTTTTTGGTCCCAATATTCAGGCCACACTGGTCCGTGGTCCATGATGGCTGGAAACTCGACCACGTCCCACTGATCGCCTTTAACTTCTTTTTGATTGTTCATTAAAATTCCTGTTAAATCTTTTTTACTCCATCTTGTCATGACCAATACGATCTGTCCTCCAGGCTGAAGTCTTTGTCTTGGACCTGAGGTGTACCATTCATAAGCATTTTCAAATGCGGTTGCTGACATGGCATCTTGCTCTGAGTGGGGGTCATCAATAATTAATAAGTCAGCACCCCGTCCAGTGATTGCACCACCGACTCCTGCAGCGAAGTACTCGCCGCCCTGTGCTGTTTCCCACCTCCCAGCGGCTTGTGAATCTTCTTGTAATCGAGTTTTAAAAATTTTTGAATATTCTTCACTGTCAATTAAATGTTTGGCTTTACGACCGAACCGAATGGCCAATTCTCCAGTGTGCGTGACTTGAATGATTTTGAGTTTGGGATTACGGCCCACCATCCACGCGGGTAGCAGATAGGACGCAAATTCTGATTTTGTATGCCGAGGAGGCATATTCACGATTAATCTACTAATTTTTTTGTTAGCTAGATCATTAAATTTTTTTGCAATGTGTCGATGATGCGCGCCCTCAATAAACTCGGGCCAAACACACTTAACAAAGCTTAAAAAATCATTTTTTGCTTTTCCCTGTATCTTTTTTTCAGCATACATGACTTGTAGTTGTAGAAACTGTTTTCGAACGTCGGCAGGAAGCTTACTAATATCAACGGTATTTAAATTCATAAAAATTTTTTATAATTTTTTTTTGCATCACATTATGATGTTCAACATGTTTTTACCAGCATTAACCCTCTAAATCAAGCATTTCAACCTAAAGTAGTGGGACCCCTTTTATATTAAAGGGTATTGATTTACAGGTGCCGGATTTTTTTGCGATTGGTCTTGGTACCTCTATTGATAGGTGATGTGTGGGGTGAGCCGTGCCGGCGCCCCGTAGGGGCGCTGGTTATTATGTTTAACTAATCTAATAAGATCATATATTGTTTAGTAAAGTTACGACTAAACCAGTCCAATCCCTTTTGCATTAGGTCATAGTTCTGAGTTTGTTCAGCACCTTTAATCGTGTCATAGATTGCAAGAGCGAACGCTGGTATTGTAGTTGATTGATTACTATAAGGGTTAGTAATCGTGTGTTCTTTAGTTGGTTCTTTACCAAAGTAACACTCATTGAATGGCTTTGGTATTGTGTATGTCTTGTCATTGTATTTAATTGTTTTCATATAGTTATCCTACATTATCCTTGGTTCAATGTAAAGCGCTCATCTTCATACTGTTCTTGTGTTATTGGTCTAACTTCCTTAGTTAGTTTATTAACAAAGCGCCAATTACTATCGGTCCTTGTTCGCCAATCATAATCATGATCTTTTTGCCATGCATTGTCCGGCACTAATCTTTTAGGCTCATGTATTCTACCATAATGATTGACAGCCTGCTCACCAAACTTATTAAACCAATCGTTTTGACATCTCATATCACACGCATTGCCACCAAGATAATAAAATGATGATCTTCTTCTAGTTTCATAATGCTTGTCGCCTTTTGGTCCACGTATTCTGTCCATTGTTTCATAAGTATGGCAGTCTGGTCCTTGACAATATTTCATCTATCACTCCATACTCTAGCAAATAATATTAATGCTATTGTTATTATTAAAAATAGTTCAATCATAGTATCTCCCAATTAGTTGCGTATCTATATCCTTTTTTATCTAAGTCATAGTAATGTAAAAAAGGTCTTAAGTCTTTTAGTCTTTTGCCCAAACCTCTACAGTTATCCGTTAGAATGCCAAAGCGTCTTACTTCTTCTCCGTCTTGCTTTGTGTATTTGATTTTAAACTTCTTATTACTTTCTAGTGTCATGTTATCCTTTCTGTTAAACATAAGGGGATAATATCCTACATTATCCCCTATGTCTAGTCTTAATTTACTGATTGTGCTTGGTTGTATATTATCCTTTCTGCTATCTTTTGCTCTCTTGTTTTTTCTGTGTTCTTCATAGCCTTAATACGATCAGCTAAGTTCTTAGGATTGTAGATAGTAAGACCAGTAGAGTTCGTTCTAATGATTTCACTTTCATCAAGTTTCAATCCTAATTCAGATGATAACTCTAAAGCTTCATCTAAATATCTATAACCTTTTAATCCAATCTTAATCTCTTTCATTTGATTAAGAACAGAAGTTATCCATTTTTGATGACATTGAATTAAATGTCCTTTGGCTTGTTGCCAAATCATCAAAGTGTCAAACTCTTGCTTTGAACAATCAAGCTGTCTATCTCGACAATATTCTCGACCAATCAAATCAAGTTTATAATCATCATTCCACTCTTTAGAATATGATGTTTGATTATCACGACCACCAGTAGTTCCAAGATACTTATCATTTGCATCTTGAAATTTAGTTTGGTGAGGATTTCTATCTTTACCACTCATTTCAATATCAATGTCTGGATTACAACCCTCTTGTGCTTTCAGTTCATCACGAAAATAAGCATATCCAAAATCGTGGTCACGACTACCATTATCTTGACCCTTGATACCACCGTCAATTTTAAAATCAAAGTGGTGTGATATTCTTTTATCAACTATGATTGGTTTATCATTTTCATCACGATCTTCGGCTTTGCCCATATAACCAAGATGAAAGCAACTATCAGAAGCAATAGTATCTACATTGTCAAATTTCTTTTGTAGGTATCTTGCTTTCTCAACATCACTTTCAGTATAATGTCGTCTTACAATTTCGTGAGTTAAATCCCACGCCTTGTCTTGTTCACCTTTAATATTTTCTCTTGCAAGAAAATACTTTTCTTTTTCTTGAGTATCTTCAGCCTCAATATGCACTCGCATACGATTGGCGATTTTATTACGATACTCAGTATTTAGTCTTAGTCTAGTCATTTTTACCTTTCTGTTAAAAATAAAGTTTTAACACTTGACTTTACTATTGTCAAGCATTATATAGGAGAAGATGATAGTAGATAGTATATTTCTAATACCCATTTTGGGTTTTGCATTTATGATATATCTCATAATTGTAGATGTTTGGTTTGACGATTAAACTTGAGCCCTGATCCATTGTTGCTCTTCCCAAAGATAAGCGATGGATCTGGGGTCAAGTCTACAGCATCGCGCAAATCGATTAGTTGCTGATGAAAGGATCTATTACTGCTTGTGTGTGCACCTCCACTTGTGGGAAGAGATCCGCTTGGCCCTTTAAGCTGGTGAGTATAAACACCTATAGCCAGAATAGTTCATAGCAATTGCGTTGTGATATGCTGGCAGTTTAGAATAATTATAAAGTAGAAAGAGCCCGGAAAAAATTATAAAAGCTACCCGGAAAAAATTATAAAAGCTACAAGCTGCAAGCTTGACAGTGAGTCTAGGATGATGTAGGATAAGTATAGAAAGGATAAATTATGAACTATAAAGAAAAACTATATCAAACAGCCCTGGACCAATACTTTAAGAGTGACATGTACAGTCCTGGTATGATCCAGTGCGCAGTTGACATTGTCATTGGTGATGATGGCTTCAGAGGCAAAGAGGTCCTGGAAGTACTTAAGGGATTAAAAAAAAATGATGGTTATGACAAAGGTAGAAAAGAATGAAAAAATTCACAATAGAAGTTAGTCACGCGTCGTCGCCTCAACTGGCGACGATTGCTTTAGAGTTAAAGATCATGGCCAATGGATGGACGAAGCATGGCCCGCGGATCACGATCAACGGCTCCAAGCTGCAAGCTCCAAGCCTCAGGGTTCCCGGATCAGCTAAAAGCTACAAGCGGCAAGCTTGACTAAATAATAATATAGGATATAGTAGGATTATGAAAGTTAGAAGCAAACACAACGACCTTATGAACTACTTCATAGTAGATCATAAATATTTATCTAAACAATATATTAGAAAGTGTAAAAAATTCTTATGCTCATTAAAGAAGCAAACAAAATAACCGGCGGCCTGACGTATACGACCAAGATGCCTGGACCATCGTACAACACACCCGCCAGCAGGTGCCTGACTGGCGCGAAGCTTCGCAATGTAAAAAATTCTGTATGTTCCAGCTGCTACGCCCTGAAGGGCAACTATAAAAGATTTCCAAAAGTGGAGGAAGCTCTAGAACGTAGATTCCAAAGCTTGGGCCATGGTTCATGGATCGAGGCCATGGCAACACTGATCAAGAAGCATAAGTATTTTAGATGGCATGATGCTGGAGATATTCAAAGCGTCAAGCACCTGGAGAATATATTTGAAGTGTGCCGGCTCACGCCTGACACTCGGCACTGGATGCCAACCAGAGAAGCAAAATTTTTAAACCTTATGGATCCAGACATAGTTCCGTCAAATTTAATTATTAGAATGAGCTCTCATATGATAGACCAAAAACCTGTTAAGTTTTGGCCCTGGACTAGTACAGTCACATCAGGCCACGACGCCAGCTGCCCCGCGCCCAAGCAGGGCAATAAGTGCGGGAATTGCCGTGCATGCTGGAACCGCTCAGTCTCAACGGTGAGCTATGGCAAGCACTAAGCACTTTAGAATGATTTTAAGCTCCAAGCTCAGAGAGCTTCAAGCTCCAAGCGACAAGCTTCAAGCCCCCGAACCAAAGGTTCAAGCTTAAAGCCACAAGCGGCAAGCTCAGTGATCCGTGAACCACGGTACATCTGAACAAGTTTCGAGGACCTCGGACCAAGGGCCTCGGCTATGATAAAAGTATTCTTTGGATGGGTCTTATGGAACGCAATTTGGTGTGGTGAAAATTTAAGTTTATTCCCTCGAGTAACTTTTAACTCAACTGTAAAAAAGTGGCCAGAAGTATTATACCCCAATAGATCAGGGCAACCAAGTAAGCTAAGGTTTTCAAGCCTTGTCCATAAAATCCTGGGTGATTTTTTACGAAGTTTCTGATATAATTTTGCCTCTGGACCCATGTCTTTATCGAGGTAACTACCTCGTGCATTAGTAGTCTTTTTGTAACTTATCTGGCAGTATAATACTAGATGGTTTTTGAGTTTTTAAAACTAATCGATGTGCGGTATGACCTTTAAAACCTGTAATGGGAACTTCATTCTCATGCACTTCCATTCTTCTAACATCATACAATGTACCATTGACTTCACAAAGTAGTACAGCGTTCTTTACAGCGTCCGAGCCTTCAGTAAATGTAGATAAAAATTGTTGTAGGTCTTGTACTCGCATTAAATATTATCTTTCAGAGTTCTTTAGCTTAATAAGTAAATCCTCTATTTGTTTTGACAACTTAATGTTGTCCGTGTGAATTTCTATATTCCTCTGCTCTAAATTTGTCAAGGACATTTGTAATTCTCCATTATATTTTTGATGATCATCATTAATTTGTTTAAGTGCCTTCATTTCAGGAGAATTTACACCGATAGCTTTGACAAGAGAAGTTTCTCCCTCAGCTTCAGTTAACTTCTTTTTTAACTCAAGATTTGACTGAACAATTTTAACTAACTTCTCAGAAAGTTCACGAACAATTTGTTTATTGCCATCCAACTGATTCTTGTCTCTTATCCATTGAGCTTCTCTTTGTTTCCACTCCCAGATCTCTTTTTGATGTTGTGCAATCAATAAAGTATCCAATGAATCTTTGTCTTCATCTTTCATATTGACTTTATAGGATAGTTACCTTAAATTGTCAAGTATGGGAGTTCCAAAAAGATTAACAGAAATGCAAAGAAGATTTGCTGAATACATGGTATTTGGTGGACCTGAGGGTGTAATGACACAGATGGAAGCTGCAAAGCTGGCTGGTTACAGCCCCAAGAGAGCTAAGCAAGAAGGTTGTGAATTAATGAACCCAAGACTATCTCCTTTAGTGGCAAAATTTATAGGCGAACTCAGGGAAGAGAGACGAAACAAGTTTGAAGTTAACTATGAAAAGCACGTAGCTGAACTAGACAGAATTAAACAGGCCGCCCTAAAGAAGGGAAGCTTTTCTTCTGCCGTAAACGCTGAAGTATCTCGAGGCAAGGCAGCAGGACTATACATAGACAGAAAAATAATAAAACATGGGAAATTAGAAGAATTAACAGAGGAACAGCTAGAAGCCAAAATGAAACAAATTTTACACGACTACGAACCTCTTCTGAATAACAATGTTGTTGAAGGAGTGGTTGATGAAAAGCCATCTAAATCTTTGACACCATCTACGAAAGCTTCTTAATATTCTGAATTACTGATGTTGGAATAATGGTTGTATTACCTATTGTTTCAAACTCTGTAGTCTTATCTTTAGTTCTGATGTAATCACCAAACAATCTAGTTACACCTTTAGTTTGTGATACCAGATACCCTCTGGATACACAGATAGGCAACTTAGATTTATTTAACGCTCTTGTATCAGACCAGCCCGCATCACCCTCGATGTCGGCCCACTCTATTTCCACAAAAGGATATTTTGTTATATCCGTTCCCAACGTCTTAACGTTGAGCGGAATTGTCTTCTTGTTTTTAAGTCTTCTCTTTGATCTTTTTTTGTTTGGTTTTCTTTTCGGCATAATTAGTTATAATTTAAAAATCTGTATATGTATGTAAAAAAAAATGAAAAAACGAAAAGCTCGAAAAGTGTTTGGGCTGGATAGAGCTATTGTATACATATGTCGCACTTAGTTCAAATGTGACATTATAATCTGTCACATGACACTTTTTATTTACACCAAATGGCAGACATTATTGTTGTATACCAACACTTCTAAGCCATTTGTACAAAAAGACACTTTTTCTATAGTAGTTTTTTTTTTTAATTTCATTTTTTTTTAGCTGCATATACAGATTCTGTCGTTTGCCTTAGTTTGAACACATTTAAAACACCTTTAGGACACTTTGTCTTTTGAAAACTGCTCCAAAAGCTTGGCTGTATCAACCTGTGCTTGTTCTTTCTCATCATGAATTAGTTCGTTATACTGGTCCAGTCGCTTCAGGAATAGATGCTTGTATGATCGTAAACCCTGGTCCGTGATTCGGAATTCTTGGTAATATAAATCAGGAGTACAGACCATAATAACTCCTTGACGAATCGTGCTACCGTAATACGCATCGTGGGCCATGGCGTAGGCTGCAATTTGCAGATAGTAATCTTCTATCCATTCTTCTCTCTTGGGGCGATTTGACTGCTTAAAGTCTACAATAGTTTCCATGTCATTGTGCATACATACGAGATCAGTACTCCCAGCATACAACCCAGGGTAATGTAACATAACTTCTGAACCATAGGTTTCCGAAACAGATGCAAGACCCATTTCAATAATTTTTTGGGCCATGGGCTTCGCCTCGCATCCGATTGGCGTAAGATCATCGTAGCCAGTGTCCGTGATATAAGACTCCAGGAATTTGTGCATGCTTGTCCCCCGCTGAGAAGATAGATTCTTGATTGATTCTGCTTTTTCATGTCCAACTTTATTTTTCCAAGCCGTTAGATACTCCTGATTCTTGGTCTTTGCAAGGATTGTCGTCACCGAAGGTAATTTAACACCTGCAAAGTCATAGAACCGTGTTCCTGTCTTGGAGTCCGTGACTTGTTTTCCTGATATATAAGAATACTTTTTACTTTTTTTCATTTCTTTACAACTTTCATTCCATAATTATTAATAGCTTTTTTAATTTTTAGCCCCTTCTTCTTTTTTAAATCATTTTTTTTAAAAGGTCTATAGTCCACGTGATGATGCCAACGATTAAATTTCCATACCACTTTAGCAACGTCTGGGTGTAATTTTTCTAACATTTTAGATTTATTTAAAGTTCCTTCGTGTTCGTAAAAAGCCTCTGTATTACCGCCCTTCACCGTTTGTGTGGTTGCTTTCTCCTGAATGAAGGCATTAAATTGAATAGTGCACCAACCCTCTTTTAAAACTCTCAAGGATAAATCGGTATCTTCGTTGTATCTTGCTCGCCAACGATAAGGAATATCATTTCGAATCAATAAACAAGAATAGATTCTAGTATTTTTTACATAAGGTGGAATTTGTGTTTTAGCTTTTGCTAAAAAATCATAATTAAATCCAGCAAGAGCAATGTTTTCATATCGTTCAATAAAATCTTCAGCAACTTTAAATATAGTTCCAGAAGTAACGTGAACATATAAATTTTTATTAATTCTACCAAAGGCTGCGATGTTATCATCCATGACCCAATGGCTAGTGGCCCCTTTTTCTAAAGAATTTTCCCAACAAAAATTTCTTGCAGCTCCTGGTCCATTACTTTTTCCCTGGTCCGTGGTGCATGCGTCGTAGTTCTTGATATATTTTTTAGGAAGAATGAGTATCTTATCTTTACCCATAACTCCTGCATACGAGTCATACTCTTGTTCTTCAACGACCATCGAGTAAGGCACGTTCATCTTCTCTAGAGCTTTACTCGTAAATCGACTCTCCCATCTTCCTTTGGATATGATATAAACTGGATGTTTAGGATTCATCAACGTATTTCTTGTTGGCGTATCTCCTTTTTTTCCATTGGGGGTGCCACAGACTAGGTGCCTTGGTTATTTTTTGTTTAATAAGCTTAGCAAAGTCATCGATATCTTTCTGGTTTCTAAAATGGACAACTATTTTTCTAAAAGAAGTTAAATCTTTCATTTTAAATTCTGGCATGTCCTGCCATTCTTTTTTCCACGATTCATCTTTTTTCTTTTTCATTTGGGTAGCTTTCTAACATCTTTAAGTTTTTCAATATCACGGTAGGGCACCATGGTTGTACGCTCTAGAGGACGGTCCCATCTATTATACACAAGCCAAATTCCTTTTCCTTTGGGAAATCCTCTACGCTTCAATTCATCCCAAACCAATTTAAAAAGTTCTTCTCTATTAACGACTAACCAATAGTTACTTCTTTCAAAGACAATATAATCTGCTTTACCTCTACCCCAGCCAGGTTTACCCTTAACATTAGTTCCTTCGTGCCAGGCAGCATCATCTTGTGTGTTTGAATCCCAGCGGTTAGTTTTTTTAAGTCCTTTTACATCAAACTTAAAAGTTTTACCGTCGAGATCCCCTTGAACATCCCAATGTTCACTAAAATCTTGATAATCATTAGATTCAATAGCATTAGTTAAATGCTTTTTGTAGAAATTTCTCTCTACCATTCTACCTTTCTCTCTAAATTCTCTCCAGCTCATTTTTTTAATTTAATTAATTTAAAATTCTTTTCTCTATCAAAATATCTATAAGACATTCTAACGGGTTGAAACTTATAAACGTAATCAAACACAACGGTTTCATCTAATTCTTTACAACTATACACATCCATCTGTACCAAAGCAGGGCTTAACTCATCCCATGAATGTAAAGTAATGTGTGATGTTTCTATAATAGTAACACAAGTTAATCCTCTATTACCTTCGATCTCACAATACTTGGTATAAGGTCCACCTAATATTTTCATATCAATATCTTTAATTAAAGAACGAGTCCATTTCTTTATCGCCTTTAAATCTTTAGGTGGCTCTAATACTTCAGCCCTTACTAATAAATGCTTATGCTTTAATTCTTTCATTATTTTTTGGCATCTTTGACCAGTCTTTCTGTATTGGTTACATGTAACATATCATTGTCTCGGTAGCCATTGGCTCTGGCCCACTCTTCGTGAAATCTTTTAATGTCTTCATTTTCCTGGCGCGCACCTCCCCATTTCTTTTTTTTATTTTTAGTAATTTCTCCCCACTGCATTTTATTCACAATGTAATACTCGTGAGATTTTGCTTTTACATAATCACGGGCACGATAGGCTTTCATATAATTTCTTTTTTGTTCTTTATTTTCTTCAAGTTTGTAATATCGTAGATTTGCTTCTTTACGATTAATTTTATCTTGTTCGGTTCTGTTTATACTCATAATTATGTTGTAATAAGCATATAAATACTCAATAAACTAAGAAGCGCTAAGGCACTAAAAATAAAAATGAAAAAATTAGGCATTTTTATTTGTTTCTTTTAAGCGTTTCATAAACATGGCTTTTTATTCCTTTCTCTGTGTTCATAATAGTTAAAACGTCCATACCATTGTAGGCTTTGACGTAAGCATTTTGACTTACGGCAATACTAGACCCACTCATAACAAGTGCAAACTCAGTGCAACTGCTTATGGTAATAAGCATTATAAATAAGATCATCAACTTCAGCTTGATCATATAATTTTACTTCTCCTTCGGATTCGCAAGTCCAACATTGTTTAACTTCTATTTCACCCTTGTTGTCTTTTACATGAATATAACCATTCCCAGAACAGTTATCACATATTACTTTGTATGTCATATTTGTTTATAATTATTATATTTTTTTTATTTTACCGTTTAGCTTCTTAGCTTTTTCATTTACTAAAGATTCAATTGTTTTACTAATAGACAGTTTTGCGTCTGGCAATAAAACTTTAGATAACTTTGTTAAAGTGTTGTATGTATGGTGTGTTAACGAAACGTTTCGGTATTTTGTTATATCAGTCATTTATTTGTTCCTTTCATTTAACTGATAATATAGGATTTTGGATCAGAATTGTCAAGATGAAAATAGTACTAAGTTTAATTATTTGTTCGGCCATAGCTGGTGAGTGTCAGCCTTCTTTTCAGCATAAAAACCTGTTTGAGGACTGGTCTAGCTGTATGTATCAAGGCTATAATGACTCATTAACTTTATTGGGTGTTATGGGTGATGACTATATTAATGATAATAAAATATTTATTAAATTTGCTTGTAAAGAAATTCCCGATAAAACTACTTAAGAGCACTAGATACAGTAGTAACCCCACATTAAACTACCATCAATTGTATAGTTGCCTTGATTGGTCCTTGATCCGCGGTGCGTGGTGTTGGCTTCACGCCAGGCGTTACCCATAGCAGAGCAATCTAAACCATGCGTTGGAAGTCGTATTTCTTGGACCGTGAGATTAGCTGTTAATAATAATATAACTATTACTTTCATTGCATAAACTCTGGTACATCACGATTGGTGTACTTGGCAAAATACTTTTTATCATTAACATAATAATTTCTGTAGGCATCAACATAACTAATTTTTTTATACTCGTCTGGCATACATTGTGGTGGTGTCGTCATATAGTTAGCATTACCTTTAATCTTTAAATCTTGTATTATCTTTAGCATTTTATGTGATGCATGAATCTTGTTGTATCGGTGTGTATATTCTTCACCTAATGCAAGACCATGCTCGAGAGCCCAGGCAAAATTGTCATTAGATTTATTGACCCAAATCGTCATAGGATGCTTAGGATATGCAGATTTGTAGCCTACATCATGACCTTGACTACGCACAGCCGTAGATATCATTTGAGCTGTCTCTAGTACCATTTTAACAACGTGCTTGTCACATTGCATACGTGCTGCTTTGACAGGATCTTTATCTAAAAAGAATATGTTCATAACTTTCTAACTTAAATATAGGATATTAGATGATTATTGTCAACCTTGTCCGCGAGATTTCTTGCGTCTCGGAATGCGTTTAGAATAGTGTTTTGCGTGCCTTCCAGGGCGCTTTATGGGAGTTCTATCATGGTAGTTGGAGACTCCATACCCTTTATTAGCCATTGTTTTTTTCTGCTACAACTTCTTTATCAACCGCCAAGTATTTAATGACTCCGTTAACTTTTTGTTCAGTATCTCCACCACAGTGCATACATCTATATAAATTTTCATAAACCGAAACAAAGACTGTCTGCGATCTACAATGAGGACAATGACCTTTGGTTACTTCTGCTGTAAAGTCAAAACCCTTTCCAAAAATATCTTTTCCAGATTTGTCCATTAGTTTTTCTATTATATTTAGTTTTATCTTTAAATCGTTGCGGTGTAAAGTGCTTTAAAAGTCTAGCTACAGGGTTTCTATTGGAAGTTAATTTTTTAGCCACTTCCTATCACTTTGAGTATTTTTTTTCTTCCTTGATAAATTTCTGTTTCAGCTGTTATTTTTTTACAGGTAAATAACACGGAATCGGGATTTATTTCCCTCATGGCAACTCTCTTACTTTTTAAGCATGCAGACATCGACTCTTTGTAAGTGAACTCAATCATATTTCCGTTTAAAAACATCAACAGACCTACAACAATTTCTGTCATTAGCACTTCCACTTTCTTAGTGATTTAGATAATCTATCTTGACCCGTGTTGTTACTTGGTTTTTGTCTTTTTCTCATTCCACGCATTCGTTTACAAAAAGATCTTTTTCTTGCTCCACCTTCTGGTTGAGGTGCTTTTAAATCTGATCCTGGGTTAGCAGCTTCATAAGACTTACGTCCTTTTTCATTGAGTCCACCTGATTCTGATTTACCTTCTTTTCTTGTCCAGGCAGCAGATCCACCACCATTCATGTAAGCTCTTCCAAATCCTCTTAATGCAATCATGTTTTTTTAGCTGTCTTCGCTGATTCTTTAAAATTTTTAGCTGTAGGTCTTCCAGAGTCTCCAGCCTTAGCCATTGTCTCTCCTGAACCTGCTGCTATTCTAGCTCTTTTTTTATGAATGTTTTCGTATAGTCCACCGCCCATAGATTTTTTAATTCTTCCACCATGTCGGTAGTTAGCTCTAGCGCTTCTTCCTTTTATTTCTATTCCTGGCATTAATGTGCTCCATTTCCATTTGCAAAGTTACGCAAATTATCTTTTAATTTTTCAACATCTCTTTGTGCTTTTTCCATATCTTTTTCTAATCGTTCTATATTTACCTGATTGTGCATCATTCCGTCAACTCTTTCTACTAATTTTTCGGTGGATTTGTACAAATCCTCCAACATCATGAATTGTTCCTGATCGATTGGTTTTTGTGTTGAGGCCTCAAGTAAATCTTGTTCCATCAATTGTTTTGATGTTTCCAAAAATGTAAGTCTTGTTGTAATTTCACTATAAGCCCAGACCCCCGCCGCGACGGCGACTAGTATAGAGAGTAAATTTCTCATCGGCATGGAAATGGCTGTATTATCTGATAATTTCATAATTATTCCGTTGGTTTTGGCTCAGGTAGTATAAAGTCTTTTGGTGGCATTTTCAAGAACTTATCTCCCATTAACTCAATGCCTGGATTCTCTAGTTTATACTCATCTTTTAGATCATCCCAATAACTTTTAGAATCTTCAGGTCGGTTGTCTACTTTAGTTGGAGATACACCTCTACATTTGCCTACTAACAAAGCAAAATTAGGATTGTGCTGTAATGATGGGTTGTTGTTGACTCGACCACACATCTTCATCAGCTCTAATTGTTGTTTAAGATTTAGGTTTTCTTCTACCGTTTGGCAATCCACACCTAAATATTTTCTGTAAGTAAAATTTAATCTATAATTATCTTGTTCGGAATCTGAAGTGCCATAAACATAATCTGTTTCTCTGTCTTCTACTTCTATTCTAGTTTCAAAATCTCCACATCTTGAATTATACTCGTTAAGATAATCATTTCTAGAGTGTGCAGGTCCACCAAAGATTGCTAATAAAAATAACATTATAAAAAGAACTAACGTAAATTTGTAATTCATATTTAGTGTCTCCATTCATGTTTACCTATTTAGGTCCTTAATATCATACGAATGCTCTCTCACCTGGTCAGCCAGAGTTCTATATAAATTTTCTGCCATCTGCCATGTAGCTTCTGCTGATGATAGTCGTGTGTTCATCTTAGTTAATTCTTTTTGAGCAGCATCTAAATCTCTTTGAAGATTTACAATCTGTGTTTCTGATTCATTAATGGTTTGAGTAAGATTAAGTACGTATCGAATAGAGGTAAAACTTCCTACGACTAAAGAAGCAACGATAGGAATAAAGATAATATTTTTCTTAAATAGATCCGCTATGTTCATCGTTCTTAACCTTCGTGTTGATTTTGTATTCGTAGGTGTCTTGCTCGTTTTTTTCTTGCTGTTCGTGCTGCTGACAGCATGTGCCATTGTCTTCTCTTTTTTTGCTGTGCATATTGCAGCATTTTGTTTCGTCTATTGGCATGAGAGACACTCATCGTTGTTTACTGTAGCTCCTTGAGGATTACAATTACATTTCTCACACGGACAAACGCCAGTATTGTCTGAATGTCCGTTAACATTACAGTGACAATTACAAAAACAATCTTTACATTTACTCATTTTTTCTTTTCCTCAATTTCGTAAAAGAAATTATCCGTATCTTCTGTTCTCCATTTACCCGAGTCTTCTACATTCCATTCACTGGTTTGAACTTTATAATCTGGTATATTATCTTTGACTGTAAAAGATGGGATATCCCAAATTAATCTATTATTAGGTTGTGCTGCATAATTACCATCATCTAGCTCGAGGATGTGTGCGCACTTATGTTCGTGCGGTATTTCAGAATGATCTGTATCGACTATATTACTCTCTGGATGTGCCCAGTCAACCGTAAAAAGATAATGACCGTGATACCATTTTTTGTCTTTACCTATGTATTTACCGTGTTGGCCGTCTAAAATATCGTAAGTAGTAATAGCAGGATAGTAACTAAAACTATTCCAAAGCTCCAACTCGTCAAGTCTAGGCCGAGGAACTTTTTTGACATCAAAGCCTCGCTGGATAAAGGCAGAAATCGGTAAACGATAGAAGATAGCACCATTTTCCATAATTGCATGAAAGAGTATAGCGCGCCCTGTAATCGATGCCATCCCAAAGATGAGGCAGTCTTCAGCTTCTCCCACATGTCCGGTAAGGTCATAGAGATATTCCCTTCTTACCTGCGCATACGTTGCAGGTATGTTTGCGTTTAAATATGCCATTTAACATATAATCCTATTATGCGATTGCTAAAATAATGATAACCACTACAGCACCAATCACTAGTTTTTTGTGATCTGTCCATAGGTGATTTATTTGATCTAATATATTCATGTTTCCTCCTATTTTATGTTACCCCAGTTTGTACCCGATTCATAGTCTACTTTATTGGGAACTTCAAGAGTAACTGCATCCTCCATAACACTTTTTATGTGTTCTGCGTGCGCTGGTGAATTTACTGATATATCTAATTCATCGTGAACTTGTATATGCGGAACTATTCCCACTTTATGTAATTCTATCATTGCTTGTTTTGTCATGTCCGCAGCGGAGCCTTGAATCAATTTATTTAAAGCTTTGTAAGTAAAAGCTCTTTTAATCCCTGGTCCGTGTTCCGCGAGCGCTGCTTCATGGGATAATGCTTTATGAATTCCGAATGAATTAGGTTCCCACAAAGGAAAACGACATAGTCTTCCAAGTAATGTTCTTATTTTTCCAGAGTTCTGGGCACGTTGCATTACATTATCCATAAGGTGTTTTACAAAAGGAACCTTAGCGTGATATTTTTTAAATAATTCATCAGCTTTCTCTTTACTTACTCCGAGTTCTGCTTGTAATTTATTCTTACCCATACCATAGAACAGACCAAGGTTTATAGTCTTGGCCTGCGATCTAGGTATCTCTGCCATATCAGCAACAATATTGTGAAAGTCTGCGTCTCCATCACGATAGGCCTCTAAAACCTCTTCAACTCCATAGAGTTTCTGTAAAGAAGCATAATGCACTACCAGTCTAGGCTCTTGTTGAGAATAGTCAAAACAACCCCATCTATGGCCTTCCTCAGGGATAAATAAAGCTCTTATCCGTGGTCCGAGATCCTTGTCTCGTGCAGGAATTTGTTGAAGATTCGGGTTACTATAACTAAATCGTCCAGTGACCGTTCCTCCATTGTCTCCACGTAACTGATTGATATCAGCATGAATTCTTCCTTTGTGAGTATGTTTTAATATGGTATCAATAAATGTGGTATGAGCTTTGTTAATTTCTCTGGCTCGGGCTATTTTTTTCACTAGTGGGTGGGGGTGATTTATTAAGAAGTTTTTAGTAAAGCTAGGAGCTTTGGTTTTTTCTGTGCGATCATAAGGAAGTTTTAATTTATCAAACACTTCAGCAATAGATCTGGCCGCCCAAATTTGTACCTCGACTTCTGTTTCTTTTTTTACTTCTGTTAATAACTTTTTCTCCTGTTCTACTAATGTTGACTTTTCTTTCGCTGCTTGTTCTTCATTTACACGCACCCCGAGAAACCTCATGTTAACTAAACATGGAAATAATTCTGTTTCCATATCCATAATTGAATTTATATCTTGATGATCTATTTCTTTTTTAAGTTCTTGCCAAAGTGCTAATGTAATTTCTGCATCTTTTTCTGCGTATGCACCAACATAAATGGCAGGTAGTTTATACATTTCTGCCTTGGGGTCAACTCCCCAACTTTTCGCAGCTTCATATAATTCTGTTTCATTTTTTCCTTTTCCAGTATATCGTTTAGCACAATTGTTTAAGTCATAACGCATTTGATTTTCATCAACCAAAGCCGATGCAATCATCGTGTCGACTATTTTACCGTTAATACTTAAACCGAGCGCTCGTATCCAACACACGTCATACATGGCGTTGTGGAAAATTTTAATGGATGATGTTTTCAATACTTCTTGAAACCATTTTAATACTTTTTTACGATCCATGTTGCCGCCACCTTCGTGAGCAATAGGATAATACCCGCACCAATCTTTAACAGCTACTGCTATACCCGTTACGTCTCCTCTACCTACAATTGAACCTGATCCCATTTTAATTAAATCGGGATCTTTCGTTTCTAAGTCTATTGAAATTTCATCGTACGCAGATAAGTCAGGAAAATTTTCTGGCGGTAACCATTCGGTTTGTGGTTTAAATAGTGGTATCTGCATTAGTTATGCGGACAATCTTTCTTCCATTTTTTATAGCCTTTAATCCAATCTGCATTGGATGTTTCAGGTGGTTTAATCATTCCCCAAGAATTTTTTGGAGGGTAAGTTCTTTCTGCATCTTCTTTAGTAATACCCGCATTACGATACTCTTCTTCTTCGGTCATAGGAGTCATGTCTGGGTCTTTGGTTTGAATTTTGTAATCTCTTTCAATAATCATATCTATATAATGCTTTGCTTTTTCTAGATCTTGAACCTCTCCTTTATGTGCGTGTCTGCAGATATATTTAATAGCATTTCCTTCTGCAAAAAGCAATTTGTTCTTGTTTATAAATTCACTTGGCTGCATCTCCATATTTTTATAATGGGATCCTCCGACTTGCTTATCGTATGCGCTCATATATTAAATCCTTTGTTATATTGTTTGGGTTCTATGATGTGTAGATTTTCTTTAGTTCGTGTTGCTCCTACATAAAACAAACGACTCTCATCGTCTGGATTTTTTTCATAACCATCAAGTGTTGTTTTAGTAAGATCAGTAAGAAGAACTACGTTCTGTGACTCGCCTCCTTTGGCTGCGTGAATAGTTGAAAGTTCTATTCTTGGTTCTTTATTTAATTGTTCACCATTCGCTCGCATTTTTCTTAAATATTCCACACGTCTTGATCCAGCATCATCAAAAGCTTCATACCAAACTTTGTTTGTGCTTAAACCAAAATCTTTAGTTAGCTGGTCTATGTTGTAAAAAGCTCCTTTGGTCATTCCATAGAGCGAAGACTTATCAGCATGATTAGGTGACATATATCCATAAATTTTTTCTACTTGTTTATAAGTTAAAGGTTGTCCTTTTCTCAGGTGTTCCCAGTTAATAGCTGAATCTTGAATATCTTTTTCGTAATTACGTTTATTTTTAGTTTTATAATATAATCCTTTTCGATATAAAATATCTTCTATGTCTTGAAGCATGTGTTTGGTTCTGGCTAAAACCAACCATTCACCTGAGGACATATCTACTGAATCAACTTCAAAATGTCTGTGCAAACCACCCTCATTAGTTTTTGGTTTCCATGTTTTATTAATTCGATGTTTAATTCTATTTATAATTCCCATTGCTATTTGATGGACTTTAATAGGTACTCGATGTGATTGTGTTAATGGAAGATTAATCATCTGATCCTGTAAAGCTATAAAAGAATCTACATCAGCGCCAGCCCATTTAAAGATAGCCTGGTCGTCATCTCCTGCAATAAAAGAATCTTTGGTTTTTTTCCAAATAGATTTTGCCATATCCCATTGCATAGGAGATAAATCCTGAGCCTCATCAATAAATACTACATCAAACTTAGGGGATAAATCTGATTTTATAAAATTTAAAATCATGTCGTTATAATCAATTAAGTTATATTCTTTTTTGTATCTCCGCAGTTCATTAGAAATAATATTTAATTTATCAAATTCTAAATCCTGAGTGTGTTCTTTTCTATTATATTGTTGTTCGGGTGTAATATTTCTAAGTTGAGCTAGTTGAATTATTTGGAGATACTCACTATCAGAAGTAAATATACCATGATCTTCTTGATGTGATGCATACGAGACTGGAAATCCAATTTTCTTTCCAAGATCTTTGTAATGACTTGATTGCATAACTTGATCTTTTTTAAGTCCTAATTTTCTAAAGGCTAGTGAATGTATTGTTCTGAAATAAGGAAGATCCTCTTCAGTTAAATTAAATTTTTTAATGGCTTCATCTCTGGCATGATTCGCAGCTTTTTGTGTAAAAGCAAAATAACCAATTTTAGTGGGGTCTGTTTTTTTTAAATAACTATCAACTTTATTTAATAGAGTTGTAGTCTTTCCTGTACCTGGTGGTCCTAATACTATTGTTCTCATTAAAATACATCCGTAGGTTTTAATTCTTTTTGTTCATAATTTTCTTTTTTCTTGTCAAATTCTTTCACTGTAAAAACTGAAATTCGTTCTTTACCCACTCTTTTCTTATCATCACAATTACAATGATCCTTTAACATTTGTGCGGTTCGTTGATAATTTATTTCCCATCGTTGTCTAATTAAAAATTTACTATAAAACATACTGAACACAAAATGATGGTATCCTCCGTTAGACCACACTCCTCCTCTTTTAAGATCACTAGCATCAGAACCTATGTGTCTGTTTAAACAAAATTCTTCTAAATGATTTCTTAATTGATCTGGAGTTGTTACACCCTCTGGTGGCTCCACAGGTTCGTGGTTCTTCATCAGTGGATTGATAATGGTGTCCCAGTCTTTAGGTTTAACAGTAGGTGGTTTAAAATCTAACTGTTCCATACATGCTTCTTGAAATAAACTTTGTTGTTTTAAAAATTTAACATTTTCTAAATGTAATCTTTCTCCATCAACATTAAGATAATAATAAGGTTTTTCTAATTTAATTTTTTGTAAATCCGTCAATGCAGGAAATACAATTTCATCTCCTATTCCAAACTTTCTAGTTCTACATAATTTTTTATCACAAAGATTACACATAGGAACGTCGTTACATTTGTATCCCCATTCTTTTTTCTCATGTTGAGCTATAATTCTTGCTACACCTGCTTCTTCGTATGGAGGTTCACACGAAGCAGCATTAAATAAAGTTATTTGAGTTTTCCACTCACTAGGCCATTTCTTTTTTGCATAGACCGCATAATGAAAAAGAGCATTATCTCTGCCTCCTCCCTTGTCTCCTTCAAGAACTTTGTTCATGGACATAAGTTCAATACAAGGTGGTGCATCATCATATTCTGATTTAGGTCTTTCGATTTTTATTTTTTTAATATCTTTTTGCTTAACATAATCATACAATTCGTAAAATTCTGAAAGAGTTGCTGCTTCTCCATCACCTTTAAAAGCATATCGTGTTGATTGATCACCATTAAAGTATGGTAAGTTTAAAAAATTTCCTGTATCATCGTGTGATTTTAATTTTATTTGTTTTGGAAAGACCTCTGATCCTCCGTAACCTAGTGCTGTTTTTATCTCCGTAAGTTTATCTCTCATTCTTTCTGCAGAAACGGGTTCGATGGTAAAGAGAAAGACGTGTGCGCCCCCACTTTTAGAGCGACATACTATTAAAGGTAATTTTAATTGTTTTATTTGTTCTATTAATTTTTTGTGATCAAAGCCTGCGTATGAATCAATGTCTACACACCCCCATATACATTGGTTATCATCATTAATGGGAATAATTCCTAAACTTTGAGACCCTTTTAAATGCTTTAACCAAAGATCATCTGTTACAGGCTGCCTTACAACAAATGATTGGCCTTTTAATTTGACACCATCGGCTACAGGTTCACTTACTTTAGTACAACCATGAGCACGTTCTAATCCTTTAAATATTTCTTTAAATTTATCTATACTCATTTTATTATTAACCACTAATTTCATACTCATAATTTTGTCTTGGGCGTTTTCACTCTCGCTTCCACGCCCAATCCTAGGAATCTAGCCAAGCTAGATGATTAATAAGGTGAATCGCTTTTTGATTCTTCAGAGCCGTGTTTAACTTGTACTTCATCCTTGGTAAGTCTTTCGGAGAAGTCTTTAGCCATTTTATAAGTAGAAGCATCTTCAATCGGACCAACTTTAGAATAAGTCCATCCAAACCATGTTCCTTTGTCGTTAGTCATTTGAACAGTTTTTAGATTATAAATGTGGCTATATGTTGGTGGTGTGAATAAGCCATTTTTACCCTGTAGTTTAAGACCCATCATCGTTGTAAGCCATTTTCTACTAACCGACAATGATGTCGATTTCATAGAAATTAAAGCTGTTTGCGGTGAGTCTCCTAAAACAACTACAAAATGATTAGCTGTTGTTTCAAGATAATTTCCACTTGGCAATCTATCTTTAAAAGATTTATCGCGAGTAGTTGTACTCACAATATCACTATTTGCTTTATGGATTGCTACTGGAGAGCCACTACTGGTTCCACGATCTTGCCATTCTACATATTGTTTTAGATAATGACATGGTAATACATTTATACCTTTAGCACCGTCAAAAAGTTCTTTAGTGACGCTGTTAAAAATCATGCCAGGTTCTGCCCCCTCAACATATTTACCATCTCTTTTATTAACTTCAGGAGATAGTGGCATCAAAACTTTTAAAAAAGGTAACGCAAGATCTTCCTGCGTTATGTTTTGAGAACCTTTGTCTGCATCAGCTTCAAACATATTGATTGCTAATGCTCCTCCTTTTCTTTTTTCTACTTCTGTCGTGTTTCCTTCTTTTGTCATTTTATTGTTTTCCTTTTATTGTTGTTTTATTTTCAACATATACGCTGAAAAGTTCCGTTGGCATGTCTTTACCTGCCTCGATACGCTCACGGACGAGCGCTTTTAGAGTCATGGGCTCAACCTTCAACTTTTGTGTCGGTTGATACCCACGCTCTTGTGCAAGGGCAGCATAATCTGCCGCCTTGTTTTCTTCGTTTTTGCCAAAAGATACAGTAATATCATTTTTAATAATATCACCTAATCCATTGTCACGAAGCCAGTTAAAAGCAGCTTCTCTATTTGCTATAGTGATGCTGGCTTTATAATCAGGTTTAACATTTACTGAAGATCCATCCATAAGTTTTAAATGAGACAAACCCATTTCACTCATCATAGTTGGAATAATTTCTACAGAAACATGTTTTAATTCTTTTTTTGTTTGTTTAATATTTTCTTCTTCTCGTTCAAGTTTTTTCTGCATGTTATTCAATCTTTCAACTTGATCTGCCAAGGATTGAATATTAGTTGTCTTCTGAATAACGTCTTGTTGATCCTTTTCAAAATCTATATTAGTCATCTATTTTTCCTTTCTCGTGTAGATTAATGTCAATAGAATAATATTTTCTTTCTTGTTTATCCCATTTGAGTACTTGATATTTGCCGTTAGTTATGTCTGAAGCTATAGAACAGGCCACCCCAATAATAGCAGGATCACCCGTTAATAATAAAAAATCTCTAGGAGTATAATTTTGTAAGCCTTTTCTCAGTTTAAAAATTAATGGACCAGGCGAAAAAATAATTTGAGAAAGTTCAGGCAAAATAAATTTGAAGGTTCCAAATTCAGCTGCTCCCATAATATTTATTTTTGGGCTACCATCTCTTGTTCCCGCAATTTCTTGAATAACGTAAACAATGGGCTTGGAGGTTTTAATATCTTTATATTCTATATTTTCTTTCATTGACAAATGTATAATTTATCCTATATAAGAAGTCAATAGAAAGAAGTATGAATTATAAATTTAAAACTAAGCCTTACGAGCATCAGCTTACGGCTTTAGAAAAATCGTGGAATAAAGAAACGTATGCCTATTTTATGGAAATGGGTACGGGTAAAACTAAAGTATTAATTGATAATGCTTCCATGCTTTATGATAAAGGCAAAATAAATGGACTTTTAATTGTTGCACCTAAAGGTGTTGTGGGCACTTGGTATAACCAAGAGCTGCCAACACATCTTCCAGACCATGTTGAAAATACGACAATATTGTGGCAAGCAAATATTACAAAAGGTCAACAAGAAAAATTAGATTCTTTATTTAAAATAGGAGAAGAACTCCATGTTTTAATTATGAATGTTGAAGCATTGAGTACTCCCAAAGGAGTAGATTTTGCATCTAAGTTTTTAGTGTCTCATGATACTTTAATGGTTATTGATGAATCAACTACTATAAAGAATCCTAAAGCACGAAGAACTAGAAATATTGTTAGACTTTCCACTCAAGCTAAATATAGACGAATAATGACAGGATCTCCTGTCACTAAAAATCCATTGGATTTATTTAGTCAATGTTATTTTTTAGATCCTTTTCATTTAGAACATGAATCTTATTATTCATTTAGAACTAGATATGCTATTATGAAGACGGCCCATATATCTGGACGTTCCATTCAATTAGTTTCTGGTTTTAAAAATTTAGAAGAACTATCAGATAAATTAAAATCTTTTTCTTACCGTGTATTAAAAGAAGACTGTCTTGATCTACCTGATAAAGTTTTTATTAAAAGACAAATTACTTTATCTCCCGATCAAAGAAAGTTGTATCAACAGATGAGAAAAGAAGCTTTAGCTATTTTAAATGGAAAACAAGTTACCACGGTTAATGCATTAACTCAGTTAATGAGACTTCATCAAATTACATGCGGGCATTTTACTGCGGATGATGGAACGACTCAAAGAATTCCAAATAACCGAATTAGTGAGTTAATGGATATATTAGAAGAAACAGAGGGTAAAGCTATTATATGGGCTCACTACCAATGGGATATAAAAGATATTATTAAAGAAATTAATAAAGTTTATGGTCCAGGATCCGTGGTCGATTATTATGGGTTAACACCTCAAGATGAAAGACAGCCCAATATTAAGAAATTTCAGTCCGACCCTAAGTGCCGATTCCTTGTAGGAACACCCTCTACGGGCGGCTATGGCATTACTTTGACGGCTGCAAACACCGTAATTTACTATTCTAACGGATATGACCTAGAGAAGCGATTACAGTCCGAGGACCGTGCGCATCGAATTGGACAAAAGAAAGCTGTCACTTATGTAGACATCAATGCGCAAGATACCGTGGATGAAAAAATTGTAAAATCTCTGCGTAAAAAAATTAATATAGCTTCTGAAGTTCTTGGTGAAGAACTTAGATCATGGATATGATGGAACAAAATATATATCCGTTATTTGCAAAAGTTTTATACTTCTCTATTTTGGAAGATCTTGATCTTACTAAAATCAACAAGCTAGTAGAAAAATTAAATTTTGAAAAAGCTGGAGAAAAAAGTGTTAACGATATTTTTAATATCTCAGATATATCTCTAGATAAACAAATCTTAAATAATAAATCCTTTAAGTTTCTTAAAAAAATTATTGAAAAAGAATTTAAGGCCTATAAAAATAATGTCTTGCAATATCATAATACTGATTTTAAAATAACGACTTCATGGATAGCAAGAAGTCAGCCTGGTCAGGCTTCTAATTATCATAACCATAGTAATTGTTTATACAGTGGTATTTTATATCTTGCTACACCCCCTAATTGTGGTGGTATTAGTTTTTTAAATTATTTTGATAAGGAAACAATTAAAATAATTCCTACTAAATATACTTTACATAACTCCAAAGAATTTACATTTCATCCTAAAGCAAAAACGATTTGTTTTTTTCCATCAGATATCCATCATAAAATATTACCTAATCATTCAAAGGAAGTAAGATTTTCTTTAGCATTTAATTTTTTTCCTAGTGGAAAACTAGGTCATGACAATATTGATAGTTTTGTAAATATAAAGGTAATGTAAAGGCGAAGAACTTAGATCATGGATTTAGTAGGATATACACGCGACGCGCGCAGAAATTTTAAAATCCGCGCGCATAAATTTTAAAATCCTTATTTTATAAGAATTTCTTTTGCTCGTTTTTCTTCTGGTGGATTGTGTTTTAAATTTATTTTTAACATTCCATCTTCTAACTTAGCCCCATTGCATTCTACATACTCAGCTAATTGTAGCTGACGTTTGAATGATCTTTTGGCAATGCCTTTATGAACAAAGTCTTCTTTGTCTTCAGAAGAACTTCCTTCAATTGATAACACACCTTCTTGAACATTGACTTTAATATCTGACTTTTTATAGCCAGCTAATGCCATTTCAAGAGTGTATTTATCTTCTCCAGCTTTCTTTATATTGTAATGCGGAAAGCCTGCATTGATGGTAGGCAAACGGTGAAATCTATCGAAGAAATCTTCGAAGCCGATTGCATTATTTAGGAAATTGTTTAAGTTTATTAGATCAGTCATAATAACCTCCTTGTTAGACAGTTAATAATATAAGAGCCTCCTAAAGCACTCTTAAGATTAATATAACACCTATACAGGTTGATAACAAGTTTTATTATTTTCGTCTCTATAAGCTCTTAAGTATTGTTTTCTGTTGCTACCATCTGTGTATGAGCAATGGACCCAGCCCGAGTTCGGATCTGATTCTTTCCAGTACTCGAGTATTAATTGATCATAGTCTAGGTTTTCATCGATGTAGTCTGCGAGTTCTTTATTGGACACGCCAAAGATTTCGAAGTCGCAAGCCTCGCCACGGGCATGCTGACTTTGTGTCGAGCTGCCTATGGCAACACACAATTCTGGAGAGCGATATCCGCTAGAAACACTTACAACCTGTCCAAAATGGTCTCTAATTGGCTGTAGGATCATCTCACAGAGCGATTTCAGGTTTTCCTGGTGCTCAGTACTCGGGGTATTATCTATGCCTTTTCTTTCGGCTGTCTGTGACTTTGTAAGTTCTATTAAACTAAAGTTTTTCGTCAAGCTCATCTGTTTTCTCCTGTAATTTATCTAAATCGTCTGTTGTATATTCTAACTTTTGTAAGGCTCTTTTCAAGGCTGAGTCTTTGGCCTTGCAGGCATCGGTAAGTTCATTTACCTGCTCTTTAAGAACACGAACTTGTTCTTTATATTCGGTTATAATTTCTTGATAATCTGCTTTAGACATATTTAAAGAGCGCCGTGGGTGACTAAAGAAAATATAACATAAGCCATACCGCTAATTAAGGCGCCAACAGATACTAATAGAATACTTTCGACTCTATTAATTTGTTGCTCTAGTTTAAGAATTTTATCATGCGTTTGTTTCTGCATAATTCTGCATAACTTTTCATGAGATTCTATTTTTTGTTGAGCATTATATTTATTCATTAAGTTCTCCCTGCAATTACTTTTTCTGTTGGGGATAGTAGTGCTGTTTCAGTCTGTGTCAAGTTCGTAATGGGGTTTTTTTGTGCCATCTCTGCTTGCTTTACAACAGGTGAAGGTGTCTTATCTAGCGGAGGTGCTTGCGTTTCATATATAGTTTTAACATCTTTTTTCCCTGGTAACATTTCTTTTAGGTTATCCAAGATAGAATCTTTTTTAAATAAAAATTTATCTTTATCTATTATATAATCTTTATTTAATTTTTGTTTCTTCAGTCGTTTAATAATTTTTTTGATTCTATTTTTAACTTTTTTGTTTAATGGATTTTCTATTTTTTTTCTGTCTGACAGTTCTTTATATTTTTTCTCCATGTTGTCACTAATAGTTAAAGGTTTAAATTTATTTCTCTTAACCATTTTATAAATATCCATTCTATTTCTAGCTTTAAATATGTCTTTGATGTCACTTTCTTTAAAATTTAATGTCTTAGCGGCATCATAGTATCTTTTCATTTCATTGAACGCCTCTAATCTTTGGTGGTTAGCCCAGATAAATTGTTCTATAATTTTATTATCATCAGTCACAGGATCTCCACTAAGAGTACCAGCGTAAATCAATCCTCTTTCATCCCTCTCTCTTCCTAAAAATTTTCCAATATTTATTTGCATAGATCTATAAATATCTAAAGGTGCTTTTCTCAAACCAACTAGTCCTAATAATTCATCACTAACTTCGTACTCAGTTCCCTTTAAAGTTTTACCCGTGGTAGCAGCATATAATCTTCTCATCTGAATTGCAGAGCCAGGAGCATACAATAACATCAAATGTTTCATGGTCTTCCATGCTTTATCTCCAGGTGCATCTTCTTCATTCCATATTTTACTTCCTTTGCTAGTCACTCCACCCCGTGCATACACATCAAAAAATCCAGACAAATAAATAGACTCTGAAACAAAGGGTTCAACTAATCTAGCGAATCCTGTCATCATACCTTTGGTCACTGTTGGAAGAATAGGATCATCTTTGTTTGACTCTAATGATGTAATAACAGATTGTAGTGGGTTAGTTACAACGTCATAGAAAAAGGCTCTACTAAAATCTATGTATTTATATTTACCATCTTCATAAACTGGTATAACTGTGGAATCTTTAGAGAACCAGGGTAAGAATTCTTTAATGGCATACAGTTCATCTTTTGTTATACCATACATTTTCATACCACCCCATACAGCTAGTGGTGGAATCGCTGCCACCGTAAATCCCCAACCAAATAATCTTTCATAACCTATTTGTTTAAATATTGGATTTTTTATGTCAGCCTTAGCCGCCATAACAATGTTAGTGTTCGTTCTTATTTGTTCCGCGGTCCATGATACGAAGTTTCCGAAAGGAGATCTTCTACTTGCTTGTACTATCTCACTCACGTAAGCATAGTTAGGCATGAATTCTCTTATTTTTTTAGTCGCCATCTTCAGTATTTCTAGGTCAGAAGGAATCTTGTCCGCTGTTATAAGACCTTTTTTTAATGCGGCTGCGTAAGCATCGTGAATTCTTTGATCCTCAATAAAAAAATTTGCCACCTTCCAAATGTCATCTTCTGCAACGTACATTTGTTGTGCACCTTTTATAAAAGATTTAGTTCTTCTTCCAAGTTTGCCCCAAATACTTTGTAACCATCCTATCTTTTGAGTATCTTGTATCAGACCTATTACATCTCTATAAATGGCACTTGAGTTAACCATCCCTTCGTCAAGAAGGAATCTATATAAAGCTTGGCCACCTTTTTTTAATTCTTCAGCGCTTACTTCAGATCCTGCTATATAATTAACACCAGGTTTGTTTCTATATAAGATTTGAGGTTGAATTGTATTAAACGATCTTCCCAAAGCTTTAGCAAACACTCCAGGATTAGTTAAAGCATAACGAACATTACCCAGCGCCACCATGGTAACAGCTCCCGATGAAAAATTTCTGCCGTGAGTAAAAGGACCACCCACTGTTTTACCAGCTTGAATTAATCCTTTGGGTACCATGACTCCTGCCTGGTAGTATATATTTTTAGTGATACTACCTAAATTATTTAAGGCACCATGAATTAAACCCTGTGCAATATTTTCTGTGGTAAACATTCCATTGATCGGTGGAGTATAAACTGCATCTCCTAATCTATTCGGAAGTTTTAGACCACTACTCATTTCAATAATTTTTTCTCCAGTACCAGCCCATCCTTTAGCAGCTGCATTGTAGCTTGGATAAACTATGGCTCTTTCACCACGTTTAATTTGATCTTTACCAGCGATCTTTATAATATTATAAAATCTATCTCTTGCAGAAATTTCTGCAAGATCAGTAGTCACATTTGCAATAACATTCATTGCATTTTTATAACTACCAAATAATTTTTGAAAAGCTAAGAGGTCGGATTCTTTTTGTATCAATCCTCCAATGTCATCTGGTACAAATCTACCACCCCCTGTAATATTTTTAGCTATTGATTTTGTAACTAATGCCTGCTCGGCGGCCATATCTGCTGGAGTATATTTAAAGAAAGGTTGCCCTGTTGTAGGATCTAGCTTAACATTTCTAATGACTTGATCTACTTGTAGTCTAGCTGTTTCTTTGGATATTGTTTTTCCATTTGATGTAGCATTTCGTTGAAATATTTTTGCTACTTCATCTTTAATTTCTCTTGAAACAATGTACCCGTCTACTGGAGATAAACCATTGTCTTTAAAAATTTTATATTCTGTAGATAAAGTATCTCCTATTCTTTCATTTATTACTTTGGTTAATTCTTTTAAACCTATATTTAAATTTCCACCTTTAGCGATAGTGTTTAAGTACTGTGCCCAGTATTGATGGATGTTTCTCATCTCGCCAACAATATTATCTATTTCTTTTTTAGGAATTTTTAATTGGTCCATTGATTTATAGAAAGACTTTAGAGATCTCTCATCAAATCCTCTTATTACAACTTTACCTTGGCTCGTTGCAAACCTACCTGCATTAATAACTTTAACAATAGCTTGAGAGATTCCCTCAGTAAGACCCGTGGCATTAGATATTACTTGGCTATCTCTCGATATTCTTTTAACAATGTCATCTATGTTTTTTAAAAAATCTTGTGATAATAAATCAGCTGATTCTCCTTTACCTCTTAATCTTTGCATCGCTTGGAACTGTTCTTCAGGAAAAGGACCTCTTCCTCTAAAGGGTCTAGCTACAATTTTTTCTACCATCTTATCAAACTTAGTAACGTTGGCTGCTCTTTTATAAACTCCACTCAAAATACTTTTACCTACTTTACCTGCACCCCAGATAGCAGGAACGATGGGAAAACCCATCTCACCTGAAAACTTTAATTTATTATAAAACATTCTCATGGCTTCTTCTTTAGATGTGCTTTTCTTTTTTCTATCTAAAGCTGTTATTTCTCCAGACTCAAAACCTAAATCCACAGCCAAGTCTCCAAAAGTACCAATGTTTTCTGCATCATAGACCACCGAACCAGCAACACCTCCACCTACAGCGATAGATATAAATTTTTGTTTACGAGATAAATCATTAAATTTTTTAACGTCTTTTAAACCTCTAGTTAAATTAGTATTCTTAGCGGTTCTCACATATTTCCCACTTTTAATTCCGTCGTATGCTTTGTTAAATATTTTTAAAGCTTTGTCCGTAACTTTAACTCCTTGAGCACCCACTGTTTTCCAGCCACCATACATTTGAACTATGACTTCAGTAAGTTTACCCAATGCATTTTCTCGTGCTTTTTCTTCACTATAATTCATCAGGTTTCCAAAATAAGTTTGTTCAAACCATCTATCTAATTGAGCTACGGCACTTTGATTCACTGGTATGTTTTCTTTTCTACCAAGGTCTACAAGCATTGCTCCAAGATTCATAAAGCCATAAGGAATTTTAATAGCTCCAGAGATTATTCCATTAGTAATTGATTCTATTTGACCTACTTCACCTGCAAAGGGGTCGGTCGTACTTTTTGATTTTATAGGGCCCGTGGTTCCATCTAAAATATAAGAGGCGAACTGAGGTTTAATTTCTTGCTCTTCCCCGTATTTTTCTTCCACTGTTTTAGACTTATCAGTCTTAAACATTTTACCAAAAAAAGTATTATCCTGCCACTCGTTCCATTCCTTCCACGCTTCGGGATCTTCTTTCTTTTTAGCTTCGCCCCATGCTTTGAAACCATACTTTTCTGTATACTTAACTTCTCTAATAGCTTTATCCGCCATAGAAATAGATTCTTTAATAATACTTTTTTTTCTAGAAGCCGCTTCAGCTTCTTCTAAAACTAAATCATATGCTTCTTGAGCAGATATAACTTCTTTTACTTTCTTTTCTTCGTTTTCTTTTTCCTCGTCGATAAGAGTTTGAGGATCAAATATTAATTTTGATACCATGTGACCTCCTAATTAATCTTAATTTCAGATAAATCAATCTTGATTAGTTCAGTGGATCCTGGACCTACTTGATATACATCTCCTGTAAAACTATCTACATAATAAAGACCTTCGTCATATGTTTGTTGTTCATTGGGAGAAATAGCTATGTTTCCTTCAGGACTTAGCCAGTCCTCTTGTGTTTTTCCTGCTTCTGCCCATTCCGTCCTGATTGCGTTTTTATCTATGAAAGGTGTATCTGCTTCGTATTCCCATTCTTGTGATTCTGCTTGTTTATAAAAATCATATATTTTTTTAGCTTGTTCATAAGTAACATAAGATCCTTCTCCAGATAATCCACTTTGAATGGATGCAAGATCTTTATTTTTTTGATCTCTCTCGTATTCTCCTTCTTGTCTTGTTTCATCTTCAGGACTCATTGATTTTCTATATTTAGGCATCGCTCGAGCTAATGCTTCCTCTTTACTTAAATCATGTTCATTCATTAAGTAATTTATTTCTTTTTGCAAAGCAATTTTGTCATCATCAGTCATGGCTTTATAAATTTCTAATTGAAATTGTCTTTCATTTTGACCATGTTTATATTTAAGTAGGTCTTCTTGAGATCTTTGTTGTTGAAATTTTGCCAAAGGTTCTTTACCTGCGGTACCTAAAGTTTGTAAGATTGGTTTTCCACCAGGTTGAGCTAAAATATTTGTTCCAAGGTTTAACCAGAAGTCTGCTCCTGCTGTGCTTTTAGGAAGTTCAGGTGGCTGCGTAATATATTGACCCATATTGAACTCTTCATCACCTTGATATCCACCAGGTTCTACGACTCTTCCTCTTTTGTATCCTTGTCTAGTTAAGCCTGACGTAATACCTTCTCCAGTACTGCCGCCTCTTCTAAACATAGGTCTGTGTAAAAATTTACTCATTATCTATTAAACGATTGATACGCTCCGATTCCTGTTCCTAGTATTCCCATCGCCTGCTGCAACGCTGACTGGTTAGGTTGTACTGTTGTTTGATACTGACCTTGCATTCCTCCTAGAACATTTCCAATACCTGCTCCCATATATCCTAGTCGTTCGTAAGGTTCATAAGCTGCCAGTCTATTTGCTTCTCTTTGTGCATCTAAAGTAGCTTGTGTTTGCGCTTGTTGGATCGCGCCCGCTGATCCTAAATTTGTAATGTCTTGACCTTGAAATTGTGGTGCAGCTTGGGCCATTTGCATTTGTTGAGTGTAAGCTTGTCCTCTTTGTTGTTGTGCGTTATCGAATCCTTGTGATTGTAATTTAGCCATTAACAATGCTCTTTGTAAATCTGAATCTGTTTGATACTCTGATCGCATCACACCTTCACGTCCACCACCTAAGTTTCCAGACTTAGCAGCAAGTAAACCTATTCCTGATAAACCTTTTTGTGCTTGAATATCATATTGATTCATTGTGGCATCTATAACTTGTTGTTGATACGGAGACATGAACTCAGAAATAGATCCTGCTCCAGTACCTCCTCCAGGTCCTGAGTACGCTCCAGCTTGAGTAAGGTAAGGTTGGTAAGCACCGATCCCTTGTCCTTGTGTCGTTGCTCTTGTGTAAGCGTCTATTTGTGCTTGATCCTGGCCTGCAACCGAAGGTGCATAGCCAGCTGTTGGCATTGCCTTAGCAGTTAAGGCTGTTAAATCTTTTCCGTACTGTTCACCTAGGGCCTCAATATAGGGGGCTGGTCTAGCTATTGTTGTTTCTGTTGCCATTATATTACTTCTCCTATTCTCTCTGATACATCAAACATCTCTTGAGCGCCACCTAAACCTTGCGTCTCTTCAGATATTTGTCCACCTTGTTCTAAATTTGTCATCATGTTTTCCATTATTTCTGCGCCTTTGTCAATGTCTCCACCGCCTGCGCCTCTTACAGCATCAGCTGTAAATACAAATTCATTTCTACTTAGTCTTGCGGGTACGTCATCAGCTTTTTCTTCTCCGCCGATAGGCACAAAGCCACCATCATTTCTATAATCTTTTTCCATGCCACCCATATCCATGAGTCCGCCTTCGTCAGCTCCTATTCTTCCGCCTTGAGCCATATACATTTGACCTACATCGCCTTGACGAGCTAGATCCGCTCGTTTCATAACATCGGTGATGCCACCCATTTTATCTTGCATAGAAGATTTTCTTGCATCTTCTATAGTATAAGGAGATGGAATAGATTGACCACCTGCGTAGTAGCCTGCTCTTCCTCCTTCAGCTCCCGTGTATATATAATCTGAGGGTAAGTAACTAAATTCATTTGGATCTAAACTTCCAGCATTCACACCTCTTTTAATGTTCATAAGTTGTTGTGTATATTTATTTTTTAATAAATCGTAATCAACACCCTTGTCATCCTCGTCTTCTTCTGGACCACCCATGAAGAATGGTGCTGCTGTAGCTCCTAGTATTCCTAGTTTCGCTAAACTAAGTCCTCCATATTTCGCCGCTGCATCTTTTGCAGCTATATTTTTTCTAAATAAAGGAGCAAGAAAGCTATCTTTACCGAGCCAACCCATTTGATTAGCACCATAAATACTTCCCCCTATCAAAGCAGCCTTACCTATCGGACTCTTTAAAACTTTACCCGCAGCTTTTTTAATACTTTTAAATATACTTCCTAAACCGTAAGCTCTTCTTCCTGTTGATCTATCCATGATACCACCAAACGCTGCTGAAATTCTACCACCGTCCGCTGCATAAGATGTTCGGCCCATGGTTCGTGGGTCGACGTTCATTTGTTTTCCCCATGCTAAATTTGATGCTAGTGGATTGTCTCCTGCATAATAATCAGGAGTATCGGCTGTACCTGTAAGTGATGCTTGAAAATCTCTATTGAAATCATATTCAGGTCCAACTTCAATTCCACCTACACCTTGATTTTGTGCTCCTAACAATTCTTCATAGTTAGGATAACGTTGGTATCTTGGTAATCCTTCACCATCTTGAGGTATAACAGGTGGACCTTTTGGTCCAAAAAAAATTGTTGAAAAATCGCCGCCTTCCTCGATTCCTCCTGAAAGTCTTCTTATGTCATCTCTTTCGGCTTGGGATACTTTACCTTTAACTGAACCCAAGATAGCTTCCATTTGCATCGGATTCATAGTTTTAAAATCTTCATAACTTACACCATAAGCTTTTTCAAATTCTTCATCACTTATTGGTCCTTTTAATGCGTCTAGCATTGCAAGCGCTGGTGGCGTAAGGGGACTTCCTTTTATTTTACGAAGTATTAAGTTCTTATAAGATCTTTTTTCTAGCTTTGTTCTAAGCTTTTCTTTAGCTTTAGCTTTTTTCTTTTCTATTAGTTTTGCTTTTTCTTTTGCTTTAATATCATCTGCTCTAGCTTTTCTATTTCGGTCATACTCTTGTTGAGCTTTTCTATCTGTAACTCTATATTCACCTGTTCCTCTATCTGTTCTTCCTGAAACATCGTTATCAGATCTGTTTCCACCACCTCCTTCAAAGCCTCCAGGATTATTTCCACCAGGTCCAAAATCTCCTTGTAAAGATGGTATGCCACCAGGTCCTCTGTTTGGTTTACCTTTTAATGATCCGTGTAAATTTTTCTTTAAAAGTAAATCTTGTTCTTTATCTGTAATATAGGCTAGGTGTGCTTTAACATGTTCAGGTGAAGATTTAGCTTCTACTGGAACGTCAACCATTTTCGATGGGAGATAGTTTGTAACTCCAGCTTGAGTTATTCCACCATCATTTTTCTTAATTCTACTTCCATAGGTATCCGCCCAATCTCTTGCGATCTTAGGTTCGTTCGCCCATAGGTATCTTCTTTGCTTTTCTGATTGGAAAGGCACTAGATACCTCCTCTTAAACTTCCAATCCCGCTGCCCACAGGTACCCCATAAGCATCTTCAACTTCCATGTCTGTTGTAGCTCGATCCATAATGCCAGGAGAACCTTGATTAGGTCCAAGACCCGCGATTCCTTGTCCTTGGTCCGCTTGCATTTGTTGTAGAATTTGTTTCCAAATTCCACTTTGAAAAAATTGTTCAAAGCTTTGAAACTGACCTTGTTGTTCAGGATTTAGAGCTTCCCATATCTGTTGAGCAACCTGCATTTCTTGTTGCTGTTGCTGATTATTCTGAGGACCTTCGTTCCCTGTATATTTAATAGAAGGAGCGTCTGTTTGTAATTGTTCTGAAATATTAATATCTGTTATAGCCATAATTATCCATGTGTTTAATGTTGAAAAGCAGGTATTTCTCCTGGTGATTTTATACTACTTTGTTTTCGAAAACAAATCAAGGGGTGGCATGATAACTCTAACATCTCTTTGCACGTCCTCCTCTGGGATATTAGCAGCTTTTAAAGCTTCTTCATCCTTATATTTTTCTCCTGTTTTCTTGTTAGAAAGGGTCGTTATTATTTCTTTGGGTGTTAATATGTGCATTATGTTGTTACCTCTTTTTTGATGTTTAAATAGCTGACCGCAAAATCAAACGAGTCTGCGCTGCCTGCTTTAATGGTAAGGGTTTTACCCCCTACTACTATTAACGGTTGAGTTAATAATTCCTTTGTAACATTTGCTGTTAAAGCCACTGTTTTAATTGCAGTAATAGCATTGTTAGTCACCGTGACGCTTGGAGTCCCAGCTGATGTTACTAAAATAGATTTAATCACATAGGTCTCGCTGACTAAAGGAAACCCTGCACCAAAAGGATTAAGTTCTCCATTGGTGGTGTTATTATCGATGCCTACAAAGTCGTATTGGTTTACTACTGCCATTAATCTAAAAAGAAGCTTCTAGCTTCTATCTCTTGTTTTAATTCTTCTTGAAACGTTGTGTTTAATTTCTCTAATACCGCATCTAAATCTCTTACTAAAGATTGCGATACGTCTACGCTATACTCATCGCTTGCTCGAGTTAAGGATTGAACTATCTTTGCCATTATCTTCTTCCTCCTGCATGTACATCTAACCTAAAAGTTCCCATTTTCCAATTAGAATCTACTGCCGTGTTTGATATTTTAACAGCCACCGATCTTCCTCTTGCTCTACAAGATTGATAATTAGTACTCGACGTAATAGTAAAAGGACCTAAACTAGAACTTGCTGCCGTTTGATTAGGGAAATTTCTTAAATCTAATTCAACAATGGTATTTCCAGCCTGAGTTATAAAGTCGGGTAAGAATCTACTCACTCTCATAATATGTTCTCCATCTCCTCTGAACGTAATTCCTTGTTTTTGATCTTGAGTAATATCAAAATCACCCGAAAGAATATTAGCTGCAATCGCGCTTGTCACTCCTCCTTTAATTTGATTCACTCCTGTTTCGTGTTCATAGTAAATAGTCGTACCATCGGTATTACCCGTGACATCAAAGGACGCATCTGTGCTAGCATCATAATAAGTTGCATGAGGCAAACCAAAAATAGCTGAATCAATCCAAGTACTTCTTGGAAAAACTGAACTAGCATTTGTATACCAAATAGGTCGATTGGATGTTGAGTCTAGATAACTATAAACCACACATCGATCGACAACGTTAGAAGCAGACGTGGGATAAAACCACATCACTTCACCAAAGAGATTATTAATTCCACAATAAATAAATTGATTTGAAGTGGTATTAAGGTCATCATAAACATAGTCTTCTACGAAACAATCCATGGATTCCAATTTACCAGTAAATCTAAAGAAACCATTATCTGACATCCAGTAAGCAGCACCATCCACTTCAACCGCTGCGTTCTTACCGATCAATCCACAGTTAGTTCCAACCTGTTCATAAGCAAAGGTAAAAGGTTGACCCACAAATCTCATGGTAAATAAGGAAGTATCGGTCCATACGTAAAGTGCATTTCTACCAAGTTTAGCTCCCATGATCCGTGATCCAGCGGCCAGTCGCTGTGTACCAGCACTATTCGTTGCCGTAGGTGCCCAAGTATTAATATCCTCTTGAGAAGAGAATCGTATAAACATATCGTCTTGAGTTGTCGTGTCACCAATCGTAGTTTCTGTTCCAAATAAAACTAAGTGACGATCGGGAGTAGAGACTAACATATCTCTAGATGCGGTTGGTGCACCCGATACAATCGTAGCTCGTGTTGATGTGGCATTTGATGCATCTGAATCCCATTCAAAGACAGCTCCATTAAAAATTAAAGCGAGAAGCGTACTTCCTAAATTGTCCAAGGACCATAAACCAGGTTCAGCAACTTTATCCGTTGTTGAAGCTGCTTGGTTCCATGCAGAATAATCACTGGTATTGGTTACCGTGGCTCCATTCGAATGAGCAGCTCTAGTTGTACCTCTTACTGCTCTTGTTATTCCTGTTAGATCACTTCCTGAAACTCCAGTATAAGAAATTTCTTCTGTACCTACTTGAATATAGTTTGTTCCCGTTGTTGGAAATCCAACCACAGAGGTTAGAGTAATGCTGGTTCCTGATCCTCCAGTTCCATAAACATTATCTCCTAAAGCTCCATTTAAAGTTGTTGTTCTTGGACCAGATACGGTACCACCAAACTGGGATATACCCCATCCATAAACTCCAACTTGTTCAGCTGGACCCACTGGGTAATACCATTTAACTGAAAGGTCTCCATCAGTAGCCGTTGCACTTGCAGTAGATCCCATTGTAATAGTAACTGAAGTAGCATTGACGACTTCAGTTATCATAAATTTTTTATCATCAAAATCAGATGCAGAATAACCCGACCCTGTGGGTGGTGTAACATTTTCAAGAAGTAAAATATCTCCTGCTGTCATTCCTGCGGTAGTAGATAAAGTAATTGTAAGAACAGCAGATCCGTTGGTAGAAGCTAACTTATCTGTTAAAGCTCCAAAATCTGTTTTAATGGGATGAATGTCATAATAGACTCCTCCAGAATAAGCGTATAAAATTCGATTGGTTCCAATGATGGCATATTTAATACCCTCTTTGTTGACCATTTGATGAAGAGCACGGGCAGCGCCCGTTAAGGCTTTGTCTCCTAATTGAGACCAGCCTCCTATTTTTTCAGGTGTACCATATCTAAAACGAACATTTTCCCCTCCAGTCCACTGTGCCTCAGCTCCTGTTGCGGTTAGTTGTTTGTTAAATCCTGGTAAAAAGCCTATCTTTTGTAACATAGAAAAATCCGTTTCTATTACAAATATACTATATTTTTGAGGAGATCAACTCATTATAAAAGAGGCGTAGAAGACCTTTGTGGTGGAAAAATCCCCCACGCCAGCCTTGACCATACTTTATTTTTTAGGATCAATCAACTTATTAAAATTTTGAAACCAACCTGGAAGTCCTAAATGAGGTCGTCCATCAAAAAGATTATGTTTTGCGCCTTTAGTTTTATTATTATTATAGTGTAAAAAAACCTGTGCACATTCTTTACCTTTAAACTTATTTCTCCAATGCTCTAACTCACACCCTCGATACACCAACATATCTCCTGGTTTTAAATCTACCTTAATTCCTTTTTTTCCATATTTACCCGAAGGTTCAATATAGATACTCCATAGATCTCCCCCTAAATTCATAGTCGTTGAAATTTCACAACTAAATCTATCTTTGTGGCGCTGAAGAGTATTTCCTTTTTTATATATTCTTGCATAGCTATAGGCTGGATTTAATTTTAATTTGGTATTCTTTTCCATAAGGGGGTGTAACTTTAATAACAAAGTTTCCATGGCATTATCGGCATAGTGACAATAGGTGTTTTCCACTTGTTTATCACCATACCTACCTATCATTGCTTCATAAGGAGAAATATATCTTTCTTTTAAACAAGTATCATAAACTTGTTTTTTCATTAAAAAATAATTGTAGATAAAAGTGGCTAAATCTTTTGAGATAGCTTGTCTAAGAACAATATATTTATTTTTTTTAAAACTCATAATCCAAAAATATCTTTTTCGTTTTCCTCACATCTTAATTCTAAATTTAAAGAGATTCGTTGTTGAGTACTGGAAGTCATTGGTCGATGACTTAAAAATCCAGGGAAAATTAACATGTCAAAATTTTTAGGTTCGACATACCAAGCTTGTTGATAGAGTTCAAATTCAACTCCATAATCCTTGATGGTTTGTAAATAAATAACGCAATTAATGTTCGCCGTCTTTGTATGACTATGCCACAACGTTCTATGATCAGCAGGCCCGCTAAAATAACACCATACCTTAAAATTTTTATCCTTAAAGGTAAAAGGATTTAATATTTTTTTACTTTCTTTAATAAATAAATCATATAGATAATCTTTATATTTTGTAAAGAGTCTAAAATTGTATCCCGATCCCGTGTCTTTATGTTTAGAATTTAAAATATCTTTTATGAGCTCTTCTTTTTTATTTTTTAATTGTTTTTTTAAATTTAATTTATAGACGGGTCTAGATTTATTAAGCATCTTTAACGATCCCTTTAGGTACAGCCATGATATTCCAATGAATAAATCGAAAAGGTTCAATTCCAGGATCCACGGAAAACCCATGTTCTAAATAACCTGGAAAAATAATTAACCTACCAGGAGCTGCTTTATAATGAATGACATCAGTGCCGTGATAAATTCCTTTTAAAGAACGGTCCAAGTTTAAGTTAGTTGCTCGAGCTCCAGTTCGTGGATCATAAAAAATAGGATAAGAAGTTTTCTCACTGGCTTTTAAAAAATAGAGTCCTGCGACGTGTTGATTCCCATGTATGTGTGCTGTATGATGACCTCCTCCTTTTTGAGAAAATTCTTGAACCCACATTTCAGAGAAGAGAGTAGTATATGCTTTCATATTATACCCATGCTCCTCTAAAAACTCCCAAGATTTTTGACCTACATATTTTCTAAAATCTATAAAATCATTATCTTTAAGTAAGGGGGGAGAATGATGAGATGTGCCAAAATCTTTCGTAGTTTGAATGTTTTTTTTATCTCTAGTTCTTGCCTTTTTAATATATTTATTACAAGCTTTGTTTAAAGATTTAACAAACTCTGTTTTGTCTTCGGACCATACAGGGGTTCTAAAATATTCATCTTTGAGCATTTTTTAAAATTGTAAAAATTGTTTTTTCTTTTTTAACTAATTTTTTACAAACTTCCTTTCTTTGTTGGAGTTGATTAACGGGACTCACAAAAGATTTTTTAATATCTTCTATGTCTTCGGTGCTATTAACAGTTAGACTAGGAATATCCGTTGGAGCCCAATGCATGCCCGCTGCTATACAATGGAGACCTCCGCTAACTGGGAATGAAAAATCTTCACTTTGATTTAAAGCTGCAACTTGAAAACCATGAACATATTCAGGTTTTAAATTAATAAGAGATTCACTCCAATTTTTATTTAAACAAGATCTCCAATAAGGAGTATCATCTCTATGGGATAAAGCATAGTGTAAAGCCACAAACTCTGCCCAGGATCTAAACATTCTTTTACAACTGTGATTAAAAATATCTTTGTCCCATTGAGAAACCTTGTTCCTTTGTAAATTTCTAACTAAACTTATTAAAAACTCATGAACAGAAAATAAACCATTACTTTCAAGAGGTTCAATAAAACCAGCAGAGAGACCAATTGCAACTACATTCTTAACCCATACTCTATTATGAAGTCCCACTCTCATTTTTATATTTTTAAACTCTAAATCTTTTTGTTTTAAATGTTTTTTAAATTCTTTAAGCGCGGTAGCGTCATCAACAAATTTACTTGAATATACATATCCAGTTCCTATTCTAGACCATAAAGGTATATTCCACACCCAACCATTTTCTATGGCTGTACAATTAGTATAAGGCACCAACTCTTTCTGTTTATTTTTATATTTAATGCGCGTGACCCAAGCAGAATCGTTGGGTAAAATATCAGCATAAGATTCAAAAGGTTCTTTTAAAGATTTGTCTAACAGTAAAGATTTGAAACCAGTGCAATCTATATATAAATCTGCTTTATATTTTTTATTAAGAGATACAATCCCATTTTTATTTTGTTCTACAGACACAACGTCATCTATGATGTGTTTAACTTTTTTACAGTAATAATCTTTTAACCATATTCCAAATTTAGTAGCATCAAAATGATAGGCATAATCTAATTTATGACTAAATTTATTTTCATTAACATAAGCCATCTGAAGAGGATAATTACAATCGGCATAATCCGAATAAGGTGTTTTAGGAAACAATATTTTTTTAAACCACCAATCATTTAAAAAATATTTATTCCCCTCCGTTACAGGAGATCCAAAAGGATAGTGAAAAAATTCTCCTTTTTTATAAAAATCTGTAAATCTTATACTTAGTTTATAACTTCCATCTACATGTTTTAAAAAATCTTCATCTTTGATTTTTAATAATTTCATCCATCTCTGTATCGGCAGAATGGTACTTTCCCCTACTCCTATGGTAGGAATATTTTTTGATTCAATTAAAGAAATAGAGTGCTGAGGAAATTGGGATTCTAAAGTAGCTGCCGTCATCCACCCCGCACTGCCTCCTCCTACTATTATAATTTTAGTCATCGGTAAAATAATTAAAGTTAATAACATATCGTATGGGTTCTGTTTGAGATGTTATAGCTCTATGTAAAACATCACTATCAAAAACCAACATTTTATTAGCAACGGCTTTTATAAAAATAATTTTATTATTAATCTTGAGTTCTGTTCCTCCGTCACAATTATTTAAATAAAGAATGGCAGCTTTACATTTTAAATTGCTATCTCTATGCCATTTTGATTTATTAAATAATTTACTGATTAGTAAATTAGCCTGTACTCTTAAAGGAGCTGTGGCTTTTAATTGGTTTAATATAGGAAGTATTAAAGGTGCATAAAGGTGAGACGCAATGTTCAATCGCTGGTAAAAACCATAACTAAAAAATATCTGAGTATCTTTTTTAGCTCCTGTAAAAGAGTCTCTTCTTCTCCAGGGAAAGTCTTGGTCAAGAATAGTTTGTTTAAGCTTATTAAAAAAGTCTTTATCTAAAAAGTGGGTATAAGTTTGATAACTCATTTAAACGGATCTCCAACATGCCATGAGACCAGCGAGTACCGAACTCCTTGTCTTACAGGTTTAACTCGATGCCAAACAAAACTTGGAAAAACAATGATACTTCCTTTAGGTAATATTTCTATTGCTTTTTTTAAATGTTGAGATTCATCTCTTAGAGGTGGATCATAGTCTCTAAAATCAAATTCTAGTTCCCCACCTTTATATTCTGAACCATCCGTTAATTGACACGTCATAGATAATTTTCTAACCGTACCATCGGAATTAGGTTCACCAAAACTGTCACAATGCCAATCATAGTATTGGTTTAATTTATATTTAGTAAATTGACATGCTTGTGAATATTTAATTTGAAAATTCCAACCCGACTCTTTATTTGCTGCCTTAAGATAAGGGTGTATTTCTTTATAAATCCAGCGATCGTCTAACCAAGTTACATTTGAATTTCGTTTATATTTTAAATCTCTAATTTCGTCTTTATTAAGAGGTTCTTTATTAAAATTTCTTCCTTTGCCAAACCTACCCGTAAGAGCCATAGATTCTTTTTTTTCTGAAGCATATTTAATAACTTCATCACAAAATCGTGGTGTCAGTGCAGATTTAAAATACCAAAAATAATGAGATAAATTCATACTAATTCAAACCATCCTGTTGCTATGTATTTTTCTTCTGTTGGAGAGATAACACCTTGATGAGGATGTGTGAAAAAACTAGGCCACATATATAAATATCCTTTTTTACTTTGTAAAGTAACTTCTTGATAAGGAAAATAAGTACCTCCTTTTTTAAGATCATTACAATACAACATATAAACTAGTTCTCTTTTAGAACTAGAAACATCAGTTCTTTCATAATGTAGTGCAGGAAATCCTTGGCCTTTTTTATAATATTGAATCATATTAATAGTAGAAGTTCTAACGGGACTTTCTAGGTTGTATTTAGCTAAATACTCTTTTACATATTTACTTAAAATTGAAAAAAATTCTTTTAAACTTTTATTGGTAGTTTCATTATAGAAGAGTACATCGGTAGAATCTTTAATGTTTTTATTAATAATTCCAGCTCCTATCATTCCAGGAGTTTTATATTCGATATTTTTTTTATGATATTCAATAATATTGTCACATACTTTTAAAGGCACTTTATATTTTTCTATAAAATTAAATGTATTCATAAGTTATAGTTTGTACAAAGTTTAAATCTTCTTTTTGATCATTAGTTAAGTAATAAAGCTGTGTGGAAGGAAATAAAACAAACTCATTAGTTTTTAAAGGAAGGGTCCAACTACATCCTTTTCTTCTATTATTATCATAATGAATGACAACAGAACAGTTATTGACTTCTACACCATATAATAAAGTATAGTCTGGGGAGTTTTTTAAATCGACAGGATTAATATCTAATAAAGGAAGAGTGTTTTGATGAGGTGAATAAATACTACCCCATGTTTTTTTATTTACTAGTTTTAAATTATATTTAAGTTGAAGATGTTCACGACAATATATATTTAATGCATCCCATTCTTTTGAAAATAAAAATGTTTGGTTGTGTATTTTAGAATGTAAAATGTGATGAGCTAATTCACTTCTATTAATTTCAAAACCTTTCGGTGTTGAAACCTTTCCGTAATACAAACTTATTTCTGTTAATACTTTCTTTTCCATATCCACCAGCTATGGTATATATAATTTTTTTTAAATTGTCTAGGATTTTTTAGGAAATGAGATTAGTTAAATCCCAAGAGGAATTAGATTCATTCCATCTGTAACATTGACTAGCGGCATTTTGGTCGTCTGTTAAAGTAGGAGCATCTCCTATAGGTGAATGCCATTGCGCATCTGTTGTACTTTTAACCCAAGAAGGATGAGGTTTTGGTCCCCAAAAGATTTGATTGACTTCATCCCATTCTCCACCTGGGACTGCAAAATTTCCTCTAAATGCTTTAGATTGATCATCGGCTAAGACATCAGTCCCCTCAACACAATATGTATTTCTACGAGTATTGTAGGATGTTTGAATCCATTTATTTGCGGGCCAATTATGATGTGTTTCTAAATATTGTTGACCAACACTTTCTTCTTCAACACCTTCATTATTTAAAACATCTTTATTATCTACAGTTAAAACTGTAAGAACTCCGTTACCTTCTGATTCTATTTTTGCAAAATGTGCCATGATTATTGAAATTTATACCTTAAAATTACGACTCCACTTCCGCCACCACCAGCGTTACCTCCGCCACCACCACCTGTATTTGCGCTTCCAGCGCCACCATTCGTTCCTCCTCCACCAGCTCCTGCTGCTCCAGCTGTATATGGTTGACCATGACTTGGGCCTCCACCACCGCCTCCGCCTCCGCCGCCTCTTGCAACGGGACTTCCGCTAATACATGAAGTTGCTCCAGTACCTCCAGCTCCTGCTTGAGATGCGCCTGGAGAACATACGATTCCAGGATAACCAACTGTGGCTCCGCCACCGCCGCCGCCTGGATAACCTGGTGTGGCTCCAGTTCCTCTACCACCTGTAGTTCCTTGTGCTGGACTCACGGGAGGTGTATTTCCTGCTCCTCCTACGCCTACGTAACCTGCTCCTCCACCTGAACCACCAGCTACACCAGGAAAAGGACATTCTGTTCCGCCATTACCACCTGCGGCTGAAGTTATACTTGAAAAAACTGAATTAGCGCCAGCACCACCAACTGTAATTGGATATCCTGTAGCACTTACAGCTATACCTCCACCACTTTTAGCTATTGGAGATCCTGTCCATGCGCCACCATTAGATTCTCTGTATCCACCAGCACCGCCACCACCAGCATAATTTGGACCAGCAGCTCCTCCTCCAGCTATGACTAAATAATCAACGGCTGTATCGCCACCACAACCCGCTGTTGAAACACAAAAGGTTCCTGGACCTGTAAATGTATGGACTTTAAAATTTGTATCAACAGTTGTTATTGTTCCACCTGAAGCAACCACATATGTTGACGGTATGCCTCCACCAGAGCCAAAACCTAGTACTTGATAACCAAAAGACATATTCTATTTCTCCTACGCGTCGTTCGCTGCATCAGTAGTATAGAATATTTTTACTCCGAGAACTCTTGATTCACCAGTAAAAGTATCGCTACCATCTGCTGCATCTCTATATAATTGAAAGTACGATTGTTGATCGTCTGCAGGGGAACCCGCAATTGTCATTGCACTACTTTCAGCTGTTACTTGTTGATCTTCAACTGTTCCAATTCCAGCGTCTGTAACTTCTATTGCTGTTCCAAATGCAACATCAATTGTATCACTATCACCACATGCAACTCCCTGTAATCCAAAAATACAGTTTCCTGTGTTTGTACTACTTGGAGCCCAAAAAACTTGATAAGTCACCGTTCCTAAATTCCATGATTTAGGCATAGCGATAGCAAATTGTGTATATTGTTTTGTCCCTGCATCAAAATCGAAAACTTTCATATCAGGTCTTGTTGCTGTAGTTTCCACTTGTTCTGCATCAGCTCCGTTAGTAGTCGCAGCATACATTGCTGCAGCTGGAACCCATATCGTTTCTTTGCCTGCAATTTTAATTGCAGCAGTTGCTGATTTAAGAACTCCTGACCCTTTAGGGTTAATGTTTATATCAACGTTTGTTTCACCTGTTGATGATAAAATTGGACCAGCACCTGAAGCTGCGTTAGCTAATGTAAATTCATTAACTGCTGAACCTGTAGCTGTTAATAAAGCTAATTCATTTCCGTTAGTATCTAAAATTGAAGTTCCAATTTTTGGTGAAGTTAAAGTTTTATTTGTTAAAGTTTGTGTTCCTGTAAGAGTTACATCTCCAGCTCCAAAACCTGCATCCACTATATCTGGATTAGTACCATCATTAGCTGTTGCGTAAATAATTTTTGTTCCTTTATCTGTTGCTGACCAAGCTACAGTACTTCCTGAACCAGAAGCATATTTAAATGTGACGGTGTATGCACCTGATGAGCCATTTTTAATTATATAAAAATCTTGAACATCTAAAGGAATGGTTACTACAGTAGCTTCACCAATTGTTCCTGTAAATTCTATAACTCTGTGTGCAAGGACAGCGCCTGTTGATCCATCTGAAACAGATAAAGTAGTGGGAGTTGATGTTATAGCTTGAGTGGTATAGCCACCAGCTATTTGTTCTACAATGTTTAAATTCGTATTAGTTTTTGTTCCCCAAGTACCAGCATTTTCGCCAGTTGCCATTAGTTCAACGCCGAGAGGGGTATATGTGGATGCCATAATTTTGTTCTCCTAGTTTGTTTAATTGTTTTTATATTTTGTTTTATTCATGTTGTCAACATAGATTACTATGTAACTCTCGTCCAACTACCTGTTTGAGTAGCTGTTTTTTTACTATAATTACCTGTTTGTGCAGCAGTTACACGACCCCATCCAATTGGTGCTACGCCGATAGGAGACACAGTAACAGTTGCTGACACTCCCGTCAATCCCATTACATCTGCTGGTGCAATCGCTCCCACTGCACCTGTTGCTGAAACTCCTGTTAATCCCATTGTAATAGAATTAGGAGTAATAGCTCCTACTGAAGCCGTTGCCGAAACTCCTGTTGGTGAAACTGTTGGATTAGATGAAATGCTTATAGCACCTGGAGCACTCGTTGCGCCAAGTCCAGTTAATGAAGTAGTATTATCTGATCGTGCAGTTGGAGCACCTACGGCCGCTGTTGCTGAAAGTCCAGTTAAAGGAATTCCTTCTCCAATAATAATGGCACCTACTGCTGAAGTGGCTCCAAGTCCTGTTAATGTAGTTGTATTATCAACTCGTGCAGTTGGAGCACCTACGGCTCCTGTTGCAGCAACTCCAGTTAACCCCATTACATCTGCTGGTGCAATTGCACCCACAGCAGCTATTGCTGAAAGTCCTGTTAAAGTTTCTGTAGCTGAGTCAACACTTCCCCAACCGTTTTCACCCCAATCTAAAGTTCCCCAACCAGGTTTTATTTCAGGTGCAATTGCACCCACAGCAGTTGTTGCTGAAACACCTGTAAGAGAAACTACAAGGCCTGATTCGCCCCAATTTTCTGTTCCCCATGTATCCGAACCCCAACCTATTTCATTAAAAGGTGTGACTGTACCAAGAGCTGTTGTTAAAGATTGTCCTGTTAGAGATTGTGTAACAGTTGATTGATCATTCCAAGTATTTGATCCCCATGTAAGAAGTCCCCACGTACTAGGATCTACTGTATTTGCTTGCCCACCCATACCAGAATGAATAGAACAATAATAATATAAAGTGGGTGCTGAGGCAGCAACAGTTATCTGAACTTGTGTGGAACTATTTACTGTTACGCCTGTTGTGTATTCAGAACCTCCACCATGAGTTCCGTCGCTAGTTGTAGAAAATCTAAAAGGATGAGCTGAAGGATAATTAAATACATAAGTATAACCTTCGCCAAGATTTAAAGTATCTTGTAAAACTCCGTCTATATAATATTTATTACCAGAACCAGGATTACTTACTGTGACTGTGTAAGTTCTAATAGCCATAAGGAGTTCCTCCTTATGCTATACCGATAATAGCTGATCCCGCAGAAGCTGCTGGAAATTCTATAGTGAAAGTTCCACTTGTTACAGTTTTATCTCCACCAAAAGCGATTGTGCAACATGCTGGATCTCCAGATGCTGAATCATTAAAAATTAAACATCCGTTAGCTGTGAATGAAGCAGATGTCCAAGAGACATTAGCAAAATCACAAACCGCTGTATCACTTGATAAAACAGGTGTTACACTGGTAAGAGCTTTTCCTTTTGCGGAATAAGCAGAACCTGATGTGTTAGAAATTTCGTTACTTGAACTATATGCAGTTGTAGATTTATTAATAGTTGCTGAACTTGTGTATAAAGCTAGATTAAAAGTATTACCACTTGATGCAGTAAAGTTATGTGTTGCTGTTAAAATCTCAACTTTAAAACTGTTACAAATTGCTGATGTTATTGCCATAAATTTTCTCCTAGTTATTGAGGCGGTGACTCGATGGGTATTCTTAATGTTCCATCGGTGTAATCGTCTCGTCTTCTTCTACCAATTTGCATTGCTGCAAACTTCTGTAGTTCTTGTGTATACTTTTGCTCATATAATGTCAACATATCTTGTGGACCTTTTAAAAAACTAAATGCTTCCACTAAACAAGCATATAATAGCCCTTGAGGAAAATAATTGCTCACATATGTATGAGAATTACCGTCGGCTCCTGAACCTAATCCTGTTGGCATTGCATTTCCATATATTTTAATAACATAATTAGCGTCTGGAGTAGGAGCCATTAAAATAGATCCTGAAGTAGTATCTGTTAATCCTGTTGCTCCTCCAAACATCGCATAATATTTAGGGAGTCCTGTTACATCTGCTCCTGATGCAGTAGAGCCTGAAGGGCCTGTTTTGAAGCCAACATACTCACTTAAAAAAGTTTGATCTCGTCTCTCTAACCATTGACCTTGTTCATTAGCATTAGCTGTAGAATTAAAAATTTTTACCCCTCTTACAAATTGAAAACCAGCGGGAACTCTAACCGTATTAACATCTGCAGCAACCGTTCCTTCCCATTCTTGTCTATCCGAGTCCATAGGTATATCAAGATTGATTCTATGTTCTGCATTCATGATAAATTGATCTGTAACAGTAGCAGTAAATACCGTTGTATCTACTTCACAGTAATTTTGAATTGCTGTTGTTAGTGTTGTATATGAATAACTTGTTAATCCGCCTGCCATTATGCTTCTATAGTTACCGGTCCAACGGACACTGGATAACCTCCTCCTTCTTTTCCACCTGTTGTAGCTGTATCAGTATTTATAACAAAATAAAACCAGTCTGTTGTAAAATCTGTATCTCTTGCACCTGCTACATATTTTCCTGTAACAATAGCATATCCTGCCGCTAAAGCAATTTTAGCTCCTGTAATTCCATCCCAACTAGCGGGATCTGTATAAGCTCCTGCTGTTGTTGGTGTTCCTCTAAAACGATAAGTGTCTCCATTCGTTAAGCCATGATTTGGTACATTAACATTTATATAAGCAGATCCTGCACCATATGTTATAAAAGGATTAAAAGGCATTAACTGTGTAACTGCGGGAGCAGTTCTTGAAGGTCTTGCATGTTGTAAAGCTTGAGGATCAGCTCCTACTGGATGAGGTTCTAATTGAGGTTGTTTAACTTCAAACTCAGAATTATGAACCCATGCACCCGTCCATTCTTGAACCATTTCTCTATATGGAAATGCTGCACCAGATCTGTCTGATATTGCAAGTGCTCTACTACCTTTTGAAAATCTAGCCATTATATATTTGGATAATAAGTTTTAGGGGTTATATAAGTACTAGCTGCAGAACCGTCTTCTGCTAATGCTCTAGCAAATTCATCTTCATATAATAATTTCATTTCTTGTGTTCTTTGTGGCGCAAACTTCATAGATAAATAATAAGCAAGTCCTGAAACCATACAAGGTATAAATCGATAAGGAGTATCTGTTGCATTACTATAAGCTCCCACATCTTGAATTCTTTTTACATAATAAACATTTATATAATTAGATGCTGCCGTTGAATTAGGTAAAGGATAAAGTGTAATTGTAACTTTATCAATAAATCGTTGAACCCAAAATTGTGAAGGAGTTCCAAGGGATGCTTTATTTGCTGTGGCAGCATAAGCATCTCTAGCAACTTTAGTTAAACCAGTATCTGATTGAGAAGTTGTATTATAATTTTGTCGGTATGTAACATTTAGAATATCGGTAATACCATAAATATTTGCTACAGGAACTGTTGTTGCTTGTGGTGATGCCGCTGCTGCTGCAGCACTATCAACTGAATTTCTATAGAAAGTATAGGTTCCAGCACCTTCGTCAGTTGCATCCACATTAGTTGAAGAACCCACTATGATATTAATATTTGTGTTTCCTACTTCCCAAAAATGAATTCCTCTGTTTCCCCATTCTTGAAAAAGAATATTTAAAGATCTTCGAGCTGTTTTAAGTTGATGACCTGCAGTGCCAACTAAACCGATACGTTCGTACGCATCTACAATAATTTCATCTATCGAAAAATCCTGATCAAATGTGTATGATGAGGAAGTAGTATTTGCCATTACAATTCCTATCCATAATAAACAGTTACATGTGTGACTGCTACGTTTGTAACTTTTAAACTGGTATTAGCTCTAATCCCTGTTCCTGGTAATTTTATGTGTCCAGTAACTGGTGATAAGTATCCTGATACATTTGTAGCTGGTGTATTAACTACCCACATAGCTGTAGTATTATCATTAACTGTTATTGTGCCAGCTGCAACATTCGTAGGTACCACCCATGAAAGTGCTAATATTCTCGCTGGACCATCAAAGACTGTAGTAGTCGTAGCAGTGGTAATATTAACTGTTTTTATATCTACTGGATATCCCATAATTTTTCTCCTTAAGTGTGAGCTTCCGAAGAAGCTCACATTATTTTATTTAGCTATTAACTCCAAGCAGCTGCGCCTGTGTCTGCAGTCATTGCTGTTGATAAGTCATGAGCAAAGTTCCAAATGCCTTTTTCAAAACAAGTAAAATACAGATAACAACCATGAGTTAAACTATTAGTTGCTGCGTTCGCAGGTGTGTACGTTAATACCGTTTCATCTGCTATCGATGTATCTATAGTTTGAACCGCTCCAGTGGCTCTACTTTCCACTTTTGAACCAGTTCTAAAAACATCAGATCCTGCACATGTAAAAGTAAGAACAGCTGTACCACCAGTTGAATCATCTGATTGAGCATGAACTACATAAGTTCCTACTGTCGCTGAGGGTAAAGTAACAGCTTGTGTTGCCGCCCCAGTGAAGTTGTTAACCGTAATTACATTAGCTGTATAAGTTAATGTTCCCGCTGTTGCCACTGATGTAGCAGTTAAGCTAGTTAAATCAGGTTTCGTTCCTAGAAACCTTGATGTTATAACTCCTGTGCTAGTGGCTTTATTGATCTGTTGAAATCCTTTTTCGGATCTAACTGGACCATTAAACGATGTGTTTGCCATGTTATATTCCTCCTAGAATATTTAAATGTAGTCCCTAAGGAATGTCGACTATACGCGTCTACATTTAAGTTTTATTATTAAATTTGTATAGTAGCTAATCTATACCCCAAATTTAAATTTGGCGCAAGTGATCCTGTGGGTTTTGTATGATTTTTGATAGCGCTTAAGTGGCTATCGAGACTTCAGCCTTAGATTCTTCAATTTTGTTAACACGGTGAGCAACTCTTGCTTCTTCTAACTTGATCTCAGTGACGATTTCTCTAATCTTGTCGTCAATTTTTACCATGTTAAGAGTATACCTACCTGATTCATTATACTCCTGTTCCCAATCTAACTCCAAGGACTTCTTGTGTTTGTATAGGTCTTGTGTCATTTATAACTTCCTCATAAGTTATCCATTTACGATCTTTTCTCGTAAATCCATCAGACTCGAACAATACCTCATTTTTTCCTATTTTGTCAAGGATAGATTGTTCGATACTTTCAGCATTATCTTCAGCCATCATAGTGAAGTCTGCATAATAGCCATGGTAGCGGATTTGTACTCGGAAGTTTTTCATAGTGTATTTATAACTTTATTTTTTAAATGTGGCGGAACTATGTTCCGCCACAAAATTACTCAGTTATTGCTTACGCGCCTTCGCAACCAAAGATACCTCTATAGTCGGATACTCCAAATGAGTATCTTTCTCTAGCTTTGTATCTAACGTTACCAGTATCAAAGTCTCCTTCCATTGATGTACTCAATGGAGTTCTTGAAAACATTTTCATACCGTTTGGAACGTCTGTAATGATGTACCAAGAATCAGAGTCAGTTAAGAAATTATTCACTCTATAACCTTGAGGAATCATTCCCATACTGTTGATTGCATTGATGTCATTATCAGCTGTCTGAGTTCTACCTTGAGATTTCATCAATCTCTCAGCATTGAACTGATTTGCAGAAGGAATTATCATTTTAACTCCTTTAGCTGCAATTCTTAATCCTCTTTCATCAGTCATAGCAGCGATGTCAATCAGTGCTTGTTCTAATGAAGTTTCGTTAAGATCCGCTTGAGTCGATAAAGTGTTTGCAACATCTGGTCCAGTTGAGCACGTATGTACTTTACTGAATAATGCTACTCCATCACCAGATTTGAACGTAGCTACCGCTGGTAGACCATTGTTCAAAGGTAATGCCGCTTTAACTTCTTTTGCGTTAGACATAGATCTTGCTAATGCTTTTGTATATCTAGAAGCTAGTCTATCGTAGAGATTATCTTCGATAGCTTCTTCAGTTATAGCGAAAGCAAGCGCGATCGTTTCCATTGTGTAACGTGCAGTGTAGGTTTCTTGCGCTTCATCGTATGAAATGCCTTGACCTTCTGCTTTTACATTAGCGTTCGCAAAACCAGATAACATAACTTCTTCTTCAAAAGCTCTGTCAGATGATTCTGTAACGTATATTTCAGCGTGTTGATTTTCATAACGCTTGTACTCCAGCCCAAATAGTGCATTTAGGCCTGGTTCTAGTTCTTTAACTAGCTGTGCTCGTGATATTGCCATGTCTATTTGCTCCTATTGCCAAGTGATCCCAGCTGGACCCGTGCTGATATTTTGTAAGAATTGGTTAAGGTTCTGACAAATGATAACGCTTCTATCTGCTGCGTTTTCATCATTTTCAGGATCCTCAGCCGATCTTATTAATCGCCATGAGTTAGCTGTTGCAGACACACCAGCTACTATTACTTCAGAAGATGACTGACCAGAAGTTGTACTTCCGCCAGGATCACCTGTAGTCAAACCATATGTTTTACCATAGTTTGCCTGAGTAACAGCCGCATCGACTCCTGCCATAAAAAGTTGGA
>Ga0209336_10000052_pt1 | contig 54051 bp, 67 predicted proteins | sample LinPmetageLP32_FD_184042 | JGI IMG/M metagenome (GOLD analysis project Ga0209336, IMG submission 184042) | Marine viral communities from the Pacific Ocean - LP-32 (SPAdes) (version 2) | ecosystem: Environmental > Aquatic > Marine > Oceanic | place: Pacific Ocean | collected 2009-08-23
AGCTGTAATTGTCTGAATCATATCCGTTTCACTAGATAAATTATTCCAATGCCATATGTCTGCACCCAATGTAGATGACCACCCATATTGAATTTGGTCCTCTGTTAAATACTCAGATAAACTTACATCTCTTTGTATGCTGTCGCCATGATGTGCTGCAACAATACTGTTGCCATGATTATGTGATGGATCATTACATGTCCATGCATTGTGATTAGAGTTATTGTTAAAAAATTGTTGTGGTAATAAGTTATTAGTAGTTTCTGCAAACAAAGTAATAGGGAACAACAAAGGTATTATGTATTTCATAACTTCAATACTCCTACAGTTGTTTTAGTTTTGTTTTCGTACCTATCCTTATACCATTGCTCAAACTCAGGTTGTAATCTTATATATTCTACTATTTGTTTGTCTTCTACCTGACCACTTCTTATGCAGATTGCAACTTCTATAAATTTATTTTCTAATTCTTTACTCATATATCTATCTTGTTCCATAAATTTATTTTCTAATTCTTTGTTCATAATACATACTCCATGACTGTGTGTAATATCAAAGCCGACAATAAAAATATGTTAAATATATCTAAGTCCATCATTCATATACTGGGGTTGGTACGCTTTGTTCATTACTGCCATATATTTGTATAGGTCTTAACTCTATACTTTTACTTGCACATGAAACAATAAAGCTAGTCATGATTATGATTACTATGGTCTTCATTCATACTCTCTTTGTATTTTCTGTATTGTTCCACTTTGTCATCAGTTTCTTTGCTTGGATTTCTTTTAACATAACTTGTTCTTTTGGTTTGCTCATAGCCACCAAGTTCTTCCCATCTTGCTTTGGCTTTTTCACCAATCAATCCATCTATTGGGCATGGTGTACCCGCATCCATCATAGCTTGCCACACGTCAACGTCTTGACACATAAGTGATATTGCTGCTACTTTCATGCCTAGTTTAGCTAGAACTGATGTAGATTTTCTTCTTTCGCATTCTTTATCTACCATATAGCTACCAAATGAGCCTGAGAAGCCGATTACGGTTACTCCTGCTGCGAGTGGTATAACACAGCTATCTTGTCCATAAACGCTCATACCAGGGGCTGAGGCCATGTTTACAGGTGTTCGACTTGCCGCATTTGAAGTTGAATTGTTAGTTGTAGCATTCGTAGTAGAACTACTACCAGATTGATAGGTAGTAGTCGTGTCAGAATTATAACCACCAGTTATCGCAGTCTGACTTCCTGAAGTAGAGGTTTGTGTATTTGTAGTTGCACCAGAACTCGTAACATCAGCAAGGGCATCAGTAAAGCCATAAGCTAATATCATTCCAAGTAAAAACCAACCAGCTAATTTTATTTTTTTCCACGACATTTCCATTTCCTCAACGCTAACGCTTTTCTTGTTGGTCTACCTTTTGAATCTTTCATTGGTCCTTTAACACCAGACATTCTTGCACAAAAACTTGCTCGTCTTCCTGCCGCTTTAGAACCTTTAGGTGCTTTACCAGTTACAGGTGGTTTAAGATTAGATCCATCTTTTCGTTTAAAGTGAGCTCTACCTGCTGCGTTAAGACCTCCAGTTTTACTTTGGTATTTCTTAAGGACCATTAGCCTCTAGCCACCTTCTTTGCCTTTGCTGACAAATCTTTAAAATGTACTACGGGTTTAGAACTTGCAGTATGTGTTTTACCTGTGTGTATTTTACCACCTGGCATTTTATGAACAGCACCTTTAAATTCCTTACCTGTTTTAAAATAATGTTTGGTTCCTGCAGCCATTATTTTTTCATGCCTTTGCAGCCGCCTTTAACCATGCCGCCTTTACCATATTTTGTAGAGCTAATTACTTTACCGCCCATGCCGTACATGAACTTCCCGTCTTTATTCTTTTTGCCGACCATTCCGCCGCTCATAAACATTTTTTTCTTATCCTTCTTCATTCCATATGTCATTATATTTCTCCTATAATAATTTTAATATGTCTGTAAACTTATCTGTAGTTAAAACAAAAATAACAATAACTGTCCAAACTATATATTTAAATTTAAAGACTTCTCGCTTTACATCTCTCAAATCTGCTTCAATATGAGTTAGATGATTATGCTTAATATCGTGCACATCTTTTTTGATAAGCTCAACCTCAAGCGTTAATTCATTATTGTCTTTCATATCTTTCATTTGCCTTCTGCTTTTCTAACAGCCTCAGTTTGGTCTATCACTTTAGCTGTTTCTTCTTCTAGCTCAGGCTCTTCTACTACTACACACCCTTCAACCATAGTATTGCTTCTAGCAAAGGTTCCGTTGGGGTACATAAGTAGTGGTGTTCTTTTCATGATTATCCCTCTAATATTTTTGTGTTAGTGCTTCGATTTCTGCATCAGTCAATCCCAATGCTTTTAATTTATTTGTACCATTTGTTTTATCAGTTGCTTTTTGTGTTTCTGCATCTTTAATTTCTTGTATCTTAGCGTTTACATCTGCTTCACTAGGCATTGTTGCTGAATCATTTGCAAGTTCTAAGTTGGCATATGCCATTCTTTCACTACCTGTATAATCTGTTTTCCATTTATACCACTGACCTTTATCTGTATTAAAATAAGCTAATGATAGTTGTAGATAATCTTTTGCCATTATGTATCCCCTAATCTAATAAAACTGACACAAGTATTATTTGCATTAGTATTGCCTGTTACATTACCACCTGACGCTAATGATATGACTTGAAAGTAAACCTTATCATTGCTTGTGTTTGTTACATCAAGAATACATTGTGAAAAATTTGATGTGTTTCCGTCTGAACCTTGACACTCGGCTAATGTATCACTTGCTGATGATGAGCTGTTAAAATAATTAGTAATCCATATTGCGTTATCACTATCATTTGTAGGTGCAAATAAAACCATAGATTGAATTAAATATATACCAGTTTCATTAAATGAAAAATAAGGAGTTGAAAAGTTTACACCATCACCTACTTTAGTTGTTGCAGCATCATCTGCTCTTTCAAAAGCACTTACTCCACCTGTATCTGATGTTACATTTGTAGTCAATCTCCATATATCTGCTTGTGTTATTCCACCACCAAAACCATTAGCTGTACCACTATTTGTAATAGTTGCACCCGAATCTACTGTTAAAGTCGAGCCTGATAAAACATTGAAAGCATTAGCAGCAAATTTAAAGTCATCTGCACCTGCAATCTTAATATCTATTTGGTCATCTGTGTCAGCAGTAATACTAGTATCACCATCAGCATCTAATACTAACTCAGCACCATTGAGGTCTCGAGCCTCTGCTTGTATATCTTCAAAAAGTTTAGCTACAGGTCTAAGCTCAAACCTATCACCTGTACTAAATGCTCTAGCTGAAGTATTGTCTTGTGCTCTGACTACAGTTAAAGAATCAGTAGACCTAGCCGTAACCTTAACAATCTCAAGATTGTTTGAAGTATCTATAAGAGTTGCATAAAATACATCTGGACTTGATGGGTTAGGAAATCTAGCTCCTTCACCAGAAGCTAATGCAACAGTTGTAGCTGAGTTATTTATACCTGATGCTAATGTACTGAATCCGTTATTTGTAATTTTAACTGTCATATTGTTATTCTACCCCTTTAAAAATAATTTTTCTATAAACCATGCAGGTGGGTCTAACTCCCACCATTTATGCCCATGTCTGTAATCTTTTGATTTTGTGTGATGATAGTTATGCCAACCCTCACCCCAGCTAATCAATGATGTCAGTGGGCTGTTTACTGCTGTGCAGTGTGGCTTAGATTCTACTACTTTATATCCAAAATGTTTGCTATGTGGTATAACACCAAATGCTCCAGCAGTTATATAAATGCAAGCACATGGAAACGAAAATAAAAATAATCCTAGCATAGGGTTTATTGTGTACAAAATTAATACATATGTAAACAGTAAAGCCCAATAATTCCTAGTGATGAACATGTAATCTTTGTCTTTGAGTATATCTTTGACCATTACTTTAGGTACAGTTATATGATCATATAGCGTAAGCCATGCTCTCAGATAACCTATTCTTGCAGGTGATTGGTTGTCATCTGTCGGGTGTCCAGAGTATCTATGATGATATCGGTGCTGTGCTGTCCATGATAGTGGACTACCGAATGCTGATATAATTGTAAGGTATTTAAGTATCTTAGCTTTAATAGGCGTAGTTTCAAACGCTCTATGGCTCATAAATCTATGTATAGCTATATTAGTTGAAAATATATTTACAAATCCCCAGCCTATTATCCCATAGACTATGTACTCAGGATATGTAACACACGCCCAGATAGATATTAGTATATTAGTTAACGCTAATAATTGTATCTTGATAGCGTGATTCATGTCCACCCCAATCTTTTAACTAACCATACACATGGGTCAAACCAGCAGTGTGTAAGGTTTGGTTTAATGTGGTGTTGTCTATGAAATGATTCAGAAAATGCAAATGGGTACATGTAAGGTACGTCTCTTACTTCATCTGTATGGCACATAATACCCGTAACTAACATTACCCAGAACGTAGTCATGGCTACCGCAGTAGCCCATGTAAGAAACCATACAGTTGGAAGGACTAAGAAAAGAATAGCATTCAACATGTAAACCAACATTGTCTCATATTTAGTTAAAAATAATTGCCACCTATTTCTTAGCCTGTCTGTTGCCAGACTTAAATCATAATCTTGTTCATGTGTCCTAAATATTATATACAGCCACGAGCTGTGCTTTGGACTATGAGGATCTCTGTCTGTGTCTGAATGCTTATGATGGTTTCTGTGCCATGCACTATAAGATATTGGTGTACCTATCATAGCTGTTAGTGATACTACACTCATTATGTTTTGAAACCATACTGGTGGATTCCAGAGATTGTGTGTAGCCCATCTATGAATAAACAAACTCATAGTAAATTCTAATAAAAAATAAAAGAGTATGTATGTGTATAAGAGTTGTAGCCAAGATAGTGCTACAAAAGAATATAAAGCTAATCCAAAGTAAATGACATATAAAATAGTAAGTGCCACATTAGTATTCCCATGTCATTCTTTTCATAACAGTACCAAAATCTTCAGCAGTTAGAGAGCCTAAACAAATACCATCTGTTGTTGCTTGTGTAAAATAAGTATCTATCTCACTATTTTTTATACATTCTAATGCAAACTTACTGCCACCTATTGATTGAATCCATGTTTTATTAGCTTGATGAAACTCGCTGGTATATGTCCATGCTTTACTGTTGTTTATTTTACCTACTAATACATTTTGCCATACATAAGTATTATCTTTAAACCAACCTTGCACCCACATACACACTTCACCATCTTTAGCTACTTCAACATTTTTCATACCACCATAATTATTGTTGCACATTAGTTCTATAAGAAAATTTTTCTTATCGTCATCTGTAGTTCGATTAGTAAAATCTACTGTTCCACTTTTTAAAGAATCGAGACTGTCTGCATACAATGAATCAAATGTAGAGCCTGTTGTGAATGTTTTTTCTGTAAATGTGTATGCCATCGTTTATCCTATGCGTTAATTCTAAAAGTTATTGAGCCTGAAGCAGGTATAATTGAGTGACCATTTCCGCCTAAAGTTATGGTATATAGTTTATTATTATCTGCTGCTGCCATACTTAATCTAGTAATAGTAGTATTATGAACAGTAAGAGAAGTCCAATTATTTGCACCAGTTGACATCTCAAATTTAAATCTACATGCATGTAAAGGTGAATTTGTTTCATACACTGAATAAACAACTCCACCACCACTAATATTATTATTAGCTATACTTCCGATTGTACTTGTTGTTCCATTAGCATTATCTTGTGTTGTACCTACAGTACGACCATTGCTACTTATAAATCCACGATTATGTATATTAACTTTTAATGTTTGTTCACCACAAGTAATTGTAGTGTTAAGAGAAATATTATTTGATGTTCCATAAAAATCTGCTGCTAGTTGTATCTCACCACTAGCTGGTGCATTACCTTTGTCGTGATATTCAGATAAACTATGAGGTGCAGAGCCACCAAACTCAGCAGCTATCTCGCTTAGTTTTATTTGACCACTACTTTGTAAAGCCATCTTTCAATTCCTTAATTTGTTCTTTTAACTCTTTTATACAGTTAATTAAAAGTCCATGAATTGCGTCATACTCTACTGTTTTATAGGTTTTGCCGTCTACAAGTGCAAGGGTTTTTTCCCTGACTGCTTCTGGTAAAACCTTTTCTAATTCCTGTGCAATAATACCAGCAGACTTCTGTCCATTGTGTCTTGTAAATGTAACGCCTCTGACTTCATCAATCTTATCTAGTGCGTTAGGTATCATTTGTATATCAGACTTTAATGCAACATCTGATACTGTAGTTGAGAAAGCAATAACATCTCCATCTACATGGAGGTCGCCATCATTTTCTAATCTCATTTCTTCAGCGGCACCTGTTGAAAATCTCATAGTGTTATCTGAATGAACATAAGATATTTGTCCTACATCGCCATCATCGGCGTCTCCTAAATTAATAAAAGCTGTTCCTGAATTTGCAGCTATAAGATTTACCCCACAGTTTCCACTCGTTTTAGTAACAGTTAAATCTCCTGATACTGTGCCACCATTGGCTGTAGTTTCTATTTTTTTAGCGTTATTGTGATAAAGTTCTACTGCTGCATCTGGAATAGCTACTATACTTGCCTCACCAGATTTTGCTCTAAGGTTTAAGTTTCCTGTACCGTTTTCTAAAAATGCTCCTGAACCATCATGTTTAATTACAAAATCGGTATCGCTTCCAAAGTTTGCTTTATTTCCATCAGCAAAATTTATATCATTACCATTAGTACCTAGGTCTGACCCTAGTGCAGTTATTTGAGTTGAAACATCTAATAAAGATTGTGCAGTAATTCTAAGTTCTATTCTGTCGCCAGTAGCAAATGCTCTAGCTGAAGTGCTTTCTTGTGCACGAGTAACAGTTAATACATCAGATGATCTTGCAGTACATTTAGCAATCTCTAAATTATTTGATGCGTCTATGAGAGTTACAAAAAAATACTCACTGCCTGTTAAAGATGGGAATAAAGCTCCGTTCCCAGATGCTACAGTTATACTAGTAGCAGAGTTATTTATACCTGAAGCTAGTGTAGATACTGCGTTATTCGCAAATTTTACTGGCATTTATATCTCCTCTTAACTTATAGTTACAGTCCATGTAATACCTAATGTATCGTTTGCACCTTTGTTTATAACAGAGAATACAGTTCTACATAAGAGGGTACCATTTGAACTAGCATTTAAAAGCCCAGCTTCTGTAATTGCACCTGTGCCTGTGCCAGCACCAAATGAGCCGACATATGCCACAGCATTGTCAGTTACAGTACTAGATGTTAGAGCTACACGTCCAGCTTCACTGCCTAATGCAGTATTGCCAGCTGCAGCCGCAGTGCTTCCAGTTCCTATTGCCATGTGAGACATAACAGTAGTGTTGTTTTTTAGTCGGTCAGCAATAAAATTTTTACCTGCTGTTACAACTAAATTAGGTACGATAACCTCGTGTTTTACATTTCCTTGTGGACTAGTAAGGGTAAGTTTTAACTCACCTTTTACTTCAATTAAATCATTAATCATTTATCCATCTCCTTTAAGTCTTAGCTCCAGCTGATAGTGGAGTAGCGTTACACATGTGTCCACCCAACGAACTGTCATCAACTTCAGTATATATGTAATTAATAACAAGTCCAGCGTTCGATGAATCACCCTCAGTTATTCTATCATCATTCATTATAACCTGACCAATGTTACCTGGCCCACCAATTACACCTGTAGCGGTCTCATTTCTAGTAAATATAAAGCCGACTGTACCATCAGAAACATTTACAGTATCTGGGTATAGAGGTGTAAGAGTTCCTAGTGTAAGTAGTGTGCTTATACTTTCAGAAGCACTGGCACTATCACTAGGTGCTGTGCTTACAGTTATTGAATTTACAGCATCTGATGGTGTAGAACTATCAGCCTTAACTATACTTGGCTGTAATACTGGTGCATCAGAGACTGATATAGAATCTGTTTTCCCTTGCGGGGTAATTGTTTTAGCGTCAGACTCGGAAGCAGACGCAGAATCCGTTTTAACTATACTAGCACTTTTAACATCTACCTCAGATACAGACGCTGAATCACTAGGATTAGTACCTATAGCTTTTGTGTTAACCGATTCAGATGGCGTTACACTATCACTTTGAGGTATATTAGGCTGTAATGATGGTGAATCAGAAGCTGATGCAGAATCTGTCCTACTTGTAGTAAATGTTTTAGCATCAGATTCAGACACATTTATAGGATCTGGGTCTATATCATCATCACTTATATCAAAATCAACAGAAGAATTTATTATCTTATTAGGAGTATCTGACACAGATACTGAGTCAGACTTGACAATACTAATACTAAATACCTGAGTCCCGTCAGCTGGTGTAACATTATCAAACTTACCTAACTCTGGCACGACATTAGGTGAATCACTTACACCTATTGAATCTACATGCTTGCGAGTAGGTATTAATTCAAATGCTTTTATACCTAATTGAGACGTATTTACTGTAGCCGATATCTTATTGCTATCACTAACTACAGAACTAACACTATTAACACTAACGCTAAAAGATATAGCCGTTGCGGCAATAGCAGATACAAGTCTGATGTTAGCCATTAGAAATTACTTCTTACTCTAAATTTTAATAAATCATAGACAGTATGAATACTGCCATCAAAACTAACTACTATCTCACCTTCATATGAGCCTTCATCAACATCTAAGACACTACTAGCAAAGTTAAATTGAATTTTACCATCAGAACCATCTGTTGTTTTACCACAAGTTATTGTAGATAAAACTGTTGTAGTGCCTGTAGCTCTAAACTTTACAGATACCGAAGTAGTACTTGCTGATAAATCTAATGCAGTATTAGCTACATCATCATTTAACGTTAGTTGAATAAGCGGTAGCTCATCTCCTTTTACTAATCTAATTACATCTGCCATATCTATTACCCAAATGGTTGCCCTTGAACTCTCATAGATGCTCTTCCCGCACCTAAGTTAGCTCTAGCTCTACGCTCCGATAATTTAAAAGCAAACTGCTTTGCATGATACGAAGCTAATTCTCTATCACTCCAACTATTATCAGGTAATACTAATAAATGTTGTAGTGCTCCATGCATAATAACATTTTCTAATTCATCTAAAACTGTTTTATCCATACTCGTTGCCGTTCTTAGCGGCTTTAAACACACAATCATACGTACATCATACGCTGTACTACTATCAGGTACGGGTGCTACAGAAAAATGATCTGGATCTAACTGTGTTATATACCTAGGTTTAGCTCTATTTTCAGTAGGTTGGTTAGGCCATTTAGGATATAAATCATATATTTTATCTAATGTAACAGGCACTAATGTCTCATCATTAACCGTAGCTGTAATAAATGCGTGTACTTCAGATTGAGTTGGGCATTCATATTCATAATCATGACTCCCTACAACTAAACGTATTCGTGGTTGTTCGTACCGCCACGCAAGAGTACGTTCACACGCCTCTATTGCTGCATCACGTACATAGTTTTCTACTACAGGAGTAGGACAACCTGGTACGCTAGGTAATAATCTATTAACAATATCTGAAAAATTCCTTGTAGCCATTATGTGAGGTCCTCCTCAATCTTTTGTTTATTTACTGGCTGTAAACCTCCAGCTTCTGTATCTGTAAATATTCTATTAGAAGCTGAAACACCTAGTGCTTGAGTAAATGATTTTAAAAACAATTCAGCTCTACCTGAATTAACATGTTCATTATCAACAGATTCTGCTAAATATACCGTACCATCTACAATAGCTGGTAAAAAAGCATCAGGTAGTAAAGCTACTGCTGTTGTTCCATCATACACTGGTGGGGACTGTGAATACTCTACAACTAATGTTTGATTAGCTGGAGCTTTTGGGTATATAAAAAATTTGTTGGGGTTTCTAGTATGCCTCATAAAATTTCTACAGGCACCTGCTGTATCATTAATCCATTGTGGATATGATTGATCTAGTATCTCTCTATTAGTTTCTGTAATTCCATCTCCACCTTGTACAGAAAATACTTCTATTAATCTTATAGAATCAGTAGGTGTAGATTGTAGTACTGCATTTTCGGTACACGCAACTGTACCCATAAAAGCAAATAAATCTGGTCTTAATACCGAAGTTCGTTTAAGAGCTTGGTTTGCAAACCCTAGTAGTACTGTATCAGAATATCGCTGAGGAGCATTCTCATCCTGCAGCAATCTTCTAACTTCAGTAATGACATCATTTAAAATCATTTCGGTGTGTCTATCCCTTTAGTTGCTTCTTCAGCTAACTCTATGTTAACAGCTTTTTCATCTTCAGGAATCACTTCTGTCTTTAAATTAACTTTAGTTTTTCTCCCTTTTTGTTTCTTAGGTAAAAATTTTTCTGGAAAAGCCTGTTCTTCAGTCACTTCTTCAGTTAGTGGATTCTCAGCTAGTATCTCGTTCCAGCCATATATCTCACCATCTTTTATATTTCTTAACCATTTTCCCGCCATTTTTCTCTCCATTTAGACAATCGGGGGGTTAAAGTTACCCCCCGACCTTACTATTTTATATTATGAACAATCAGCGATAACTGCCCAAACTTTGATTTTAGCCAAATCAGTTACAGCACCTGATACGCCGATAAGCATATCAATAGTATCTGCAGCCGCAAAATAATGGCTGTTATTATCTCCGTTTAAAAGTGCACCGTTTGATGATGTAGTTCCTGCTGCATTAGCATTCCCTCCATCAATAAACCCATCAACATCACCACCAGTTAAACCGATGTCAAATGTAGATGCTGCACCTTCAGCAGTCATAGTTGTTGCCCCAACAGCCATCACTACTGTGTTAGCTGGTATAGAAAGTACTTGGAGAGAATCACCAGTTGCAAGTGCTGTTGCACCCGCTGTGACTCTAGCTGCCGTAATTTCAGCGAAGTCTAAAGTAACTTCAATATAGCCGACTCTGTTAATTCCTTTAGCAGGGTGTGCTGCAGAACCTTTATCAAAGCCATGCGTATCTGTATATGCCGCCATGTTAGCCTCCTATTAAACAGTAACAATCATTGTAGCAAGAGCTTCAGGTTTAACGACTTTATAACCGTAAACTTGAAGACCACGAATGATGTTCCCGAAAGTTGTTTCTGAACGGATTGTTTCCATATTTGTCATTTGTGACGCAAATGTAAACCCCATTGTGTGTCCACCGATTACGCTGAACTCACTTCCGCTCTTAAGTAGGTTATGACTTACATATACTGTAAATCTATCAATCATACCTAGACGACCATTTCTTAATGGTGAGTTTCCATCACCAGTAATAGATGCATCTTTAAGATCTGATTGCTTGATTAAGCCCGCCATCTTAGCAGGTATTACAAGAAAACGCCCTGACTCAGGACAGTTAGCTTCATCAAGAACTGTACCGATATCTACAATCTTACCAATTACGTTTGAAGTAGTAAGTGCTTCTGGGGTACCTGCTACACCAAGGTCGATATCACCAGAGATTGCTCCAGCTGATGTTCCTTTGTTACTAGCATGTACATCAGGTAACAAATCAGTCAATACTCTTTGATCAATTTTAATCTTCATACGCTCTGAAGCGTCTTTAGACCACTGATCCATCATACCGATATCTGATTGTACTTCATCTACATCGTCTTCAACACAAGCGAAGTATTCGCCTTTGTCGATTAGCAATTGTAATTTTGCTTTGTTTGGATTTTCAACTGCTAAAGTTTGACCTTTAACATATGTTTTAATTGTTATTTCAGGTGTTGTGCGGATGTTAACCGTATCACCCATGTTACGAATTTCACCTTCGTAGTCAGTGTTTGAGATTGCTGATAATACTGTCGCATCATAGAAATTCTCAATCAACTTGCCAGACCATATTTCAGGTATAAAGTTACCTGTATACGTAGGATGACCTGGTGATGTTGCAAAAGCCATAATAGTCTCCTTTTTTGCTATTAATTAACTATGCGATTTTCTCGCTGTGCAGCGAAAATATCACGTTCTTTTCTACTACGTTCATCTTCCCTACCTTTATATTTACCCGTTCTAACATCTTTGAAAAATTTCTCAATGTCTTGCGGCGTATATGTTTTGGCATCATTAGACACAGGTTGTCCAGAACGTCCTCGCCCTGGGGAAACTTGTTTTTCTAATTCAGATTTAGTAGCCCTTTTATCACGAGCACTATCATCGTTACCACTATTTCCTACAAAAGCTTTAAAGAATTGTATTACCCTACCTGATTCTAGTTTACGCTGTGCGTCTTCTAGATAAGTTTGGCGTGCTATACCTGTTAGAGGATCTATCTCTAGGAGCCATGATTGAAAATCTGGATCACTATTTACTTCGTTCCAATTAGGTACTTCATGGTTTAAAGCGTCCCAGAACTGTTTTTCAGAGTTAGACTTTTGTTGTTGTTGGACTTGTTGTACTTGTGGTACAACTCCTCTCAACTTAGCTATCTCTTGTTCCAGTTGAGCTACACGACCCATTTGTCCTGATAACTCTTCCTTTGCTGCTTTACGCATGATTTCAATAGAATCACCATACTCTTCAATGTCGCTGTCAGTTATTAACTTATCAGCTACTACTGGTTCTGCAGGTTTTTCTTGTTTATTCATGGTGCCTAGCAAAGATTCTAACTGAGATACACGGCTGTTTAACTCTCTGTTCTGTGCATTTAAACTTGGAACTTCCTTGTTATACATACCCTGTAGTGTTCTATACTTTTGTTGCCACGATTCTTTTTTAACTTCTGTGCCTGGTTCACTGTGCTCTTCAGTTTCAGACTTGGTTACCTGCTCATCTACACTGTCGGTCTGCGACTCAGCAGCTACTTCAGGGGAAGCCTCAACTTGTTTTTCTTCAGGTGTATTCTCTCCTGAATCTAAACCAGCGTTAGATTCTACTGTTTCGTTATTGAGTTCTTTATACAATGCTTGTACATCCTCAGACTGTTTTTGAACTTGTTTTGGTAATGACATAATGTTTCGCTCCTATCGGTGTGCGTTAATCAACAGCTGTCCTCATGACTTTGCTGCAGTTTCAGGGGACTCTTTTATTAAGGTGTAAATTTCTTTCAGAACCTGACACCGCCCCTGTGCAAGTGAAACGTTCTGAGTAACATTAGGTAGCTGCTTTAACTCATGGTCTAACCATCCCTCTAACCAATCCAATGCTTGAGGGTGTTGGCGTGCCAATACGGCTAAAGCCTTAATAACTTCTGGCTCTGGTCTAATCAAGACTTACCTCCAGTGTTACGGTTACTAACTGTGTTTGCTTCCATTCCTCCTTTAGGGGAACCATCTGGCTGGGTTGGTGTTGGAGATTGCTGTGCTTGTTCAGCCGCAAACTCTTTAGCCATCCTAGTCTGGTAACTTCCTTTCTCCCTTGATGGAATGATATCATCCACAGGCATCTGCAAACTTTTAGCCACTTCTCGAAGTATCGAGGCACGACCTTCCTTACCAACAATGCTCATATCAACTTCGTTGGCGGTTGCGTTAAGAAATTCTATACGGCGAAGGTTAACAGTTTCTTTAACTGCGAGATTAACTGCACCTTTCGGTAGTATCTCAACATCGCCTTTAATTGATTCATCTTCATCATATCGCATATTGTATACAAATTGTCTATGTACAATAGGCTTTATGACATCAGAATCTATATGCATAACTACTTGACGTATACCTTTCCCTGCTGAACCCATCAACATAGAAAGTCCTGATGCTGTACGACCAGCACCTTTTACATTCAAATCGCCATATACATACGACGGTATACCTGAATGATCGTCAGCTAGTTTACTAAATCTTTCGTACACACCCATTAGTGTGTTTGCATTATCATTTGGTTGGTTAAACCTAACAGCAGGAGCACTTGATCCTAGTGGGTCATTAGTTACTTGCCATATTTTCCATGGGTGCATTTGTGTAATGTCTTCGTTAGGTGGAATCCTTTCTAGGTTAACTTCAACTTGCGGCCCACTTGATATAGCCATGTTATTAACTAAAGCACGAGCTGCTGCATTACATATGTTTTGTAAATCTTCTATAATTTCTGGTATGCCTTTACCCCAGAATGCTCCTGGGCATTTAATAAATGAAGTTTTAGCATACGGTTTTTCACCTAGTGGGTCGTAGTTTAGTACAGCTTTGATAACATAATTACCTACCATCCATACATTTGTATCATACTCACGAGCTTCATCAGGTACGTCTTCTTCAGTTAAACCCCATTCGATTAGCATTTTACCACTAACCTTACCCCAAAATTCTATTGCGTCGTAAACTTCTGTAGGTCTGTCAAATGAATGAAACTTTCTTTCTTCATCATCTTTAGCTAGCTCTACATCTTCTGATATCCACGAACTACCATTACCATACTCTAATACTTTTCTAATTGCATCGTCGTCATATCCTGGTACACCTATTAAATCTGCTAATTCTGTACGACTAAGTGGGTGATGCTCAAACAAATACCCATCATTGATATGAGTAATTCCAGGTTCTGGGTATATTCTAAATGGATCAACACGCTCAAACTCTGGTGCAATTATCTCATCAGCTTCTACTGTTGTATTACCCATCTCATCTTTTATATAACTTAGTTTTCTTTGTCTGCGAACTATAGGTCCTTTGACAAAAGCACATGGGTAAGTTACTAAATCTGTAATAAAATCATTAAACGACTCTGCCCAACCTCCTTGTGCAAACTGATCAGATATCTTTGTCTTCATAGAATTAGCTCTATTTTCAGCTGCCTGTAATAATTTAAATCTAAATTGTTGAGCTACCATTTCTCTAAGCTCTTCCATCTTAGATGGATCTGGTGCTTGACCTTCAAGCTCTACTATCTTTACAACTTCAGCTGCAAAACTATTTTCTATTTCTTGTAAGTGACTAGGTTCTAAATCAGGTATAGGAGTTGACTGTAAATCCCATGGTGGTGTACCAGTCTCTAATAGAATATCACGAAGCCAGCTTTCTGCTGCTCTACACTTGACTTCAGTAATCATCATGTAAACATCAGAGCCGCCTTGCTGTTTAATTTGATTAAGCTTATCTGCTTCATACTCTCCGTTTCTTTGACGAAGTCCTCGAAGCATAATATTTTCTATGGGTTTTTTAGCACGTTTAGCTGCATCCCAGCACTCACGCAAGTGAGAAGCCAAGCCCAAGATCAAAGGTTCATTCTGTCGTTCTTCTAAATCTTTGTCTGTCTGAGCTTTCTCTTGTTTACGAAGAGCCTCATTATCCATTATCTGTAGCATAATTTATTTTGGTTTTGCTTTATCTTTTGTAGGGTTCAAACCTAAGTGTGGTTCTGTATCACTTAATTTTTTATAGTCCATACCTAAAACCCTTTTAAGAACATTCCTAGTACCACCAAGTGTTACGGGAGCAATTGGGTTATCAACTGTAGTCCTATTACCAGCCATAAAAGTTTCACCATAAGACTCTTCTTTTTTAGTAACAGTCTTACCGTCTTTATATTCTTTTGTTTCTACAAGACCACCTTTCTCGTATTTTTTAATGGTATAATTTTTATGTCCTTTCATAACCACCTCCAATTATCTTCGAGTATATACTTAATTGTCATGTTTATACAACTAAAATAGGACTCCTGCTCGGGAGTAAATCAAGCAGGAGTTGAGTGAAAGATAATTATGAGAGGAAAAATTCATAATTATAGCCGCAAATATGAAAGCTTGTTTCTAGCATATCAAGTCCAACCGCCTGCTGCAATAGGTTTTATATCTCTTTTCTTAGTTATTATTCCATCGGACACACTATTTACATGTAGCATTAAGTACTGTAAGCCTTCAGCTACGTGTGAATGTTTATTCTTTTCTATGTTTCCGTTCTTCTTATGAAACCTGTATCCACCCATCATTGCAGCTTTTAGTCTTGTACATCTCGGATCTAATAGAAATGCTGAGTCACCATCTACTTGACGCATAAGGAAATCATCTACCGCTGATAGTCTAGCCGATACATTATTAGTTCTAGCTGGCATAACTCTAAGTCCTTCAGCTTTAATTATATCTACAGCCGAACGCTCATCAGTCTGAGCTCGTTGTATACCTGCAGGATCTGATATAACAAGTATTGGTGCTCCTGAAAATCTTTCTGTAAGCAATGGCTTTAGTACAGTTCTTATAAATCGTTGTATACCCATATCAAAGCTTACAGCTTCGTCTAGTATAAGAACTCTACCTCGTGGGTCTTGCTGTCCTATAACAGCTGCAGGTGTTAGCCCTAAATCCATTCCGATAATAATTGGTCTAACGCCATTCATTATAGGTTGTAAAGTTTCGTTCGCCATATGATAGTCAGGTCTGAAATACTTATACACTGGTTGCCCAGCTGTGCTTAACCCATATTCCCCATCAATGTAAACTCTTACATATTCATCTGATCTACCTTGTGTATCGTAGTAACCTTCAGGTAGGTTCTCTGTATTTTCTGCATCAACGCTTCTACCTGATGGTTGCTTGAATACGTCCCACCCATTATCGTTCGGACTGACTCCATCTGTGGAGTCAAGATGTTCCATTTGATAATACCACCACGTATCCATAGTGGGAGGGTTAGTATCCCCCCACATCCCGAACCAAGAAGGACCACCATCTTTAGCAGATGGGAAACGACCAATACGTTTTGACATAGCATCTACAATGTCTGGGTTTATATCCCGACACTCATTAAACCATGCAAATGTTAATTCTAGCGAGTTCAGGTTTGCTACATCATCTGAATCATCGAGTGCCCTGAACATAATCTCACACTCAACATCTCCTACTCTTAAGAAGTAAGTTTTAGTTGTTCTCATGTATTCGCCACATACACCAGGTGGGAACCAATCATGAAATGTTTTTATTGTTGTATCTTGTAGTTGCCTAGCTGTCTCACGAACTATGGCTACCCTTGATTTTCTTATACCTTGCTTGTTGGGTTTTTGCATAGACGCTCGTCTGACCACTTCAAAACAACTGGCTACTGATTTACCAGAACCTACAGGCCCCATCAGTACACGCATCTTACTGTCAGATACCATAAAGTTTTTACAAACTCTAGTGGGTGTATAGTCTATTTCCATTTAGCCCTCGTAGTTTTCTAACAAAATAACAAAATACTCTGTCGGTTTTTTCTTATGCCTAACTATCTTTGTATCGTATGAGATCGACAGCTGCATTAGTTCTGCTGTAAATTTATTATACTCATGTAACGTATATATTCTTCTTGCCAATTTACCTTTATGTATAGTATCAAAGGGCTCGCTCAGCCTCGATAAGTTCATGTTCATCTGGGCTTTCTTCAGTGTTGACAACTCTTGTTGTGTGTTCTTGCCCCCCGAGATTAATTGTAATTTTAACTCCTCCACTACTTTCCTCCATGGTTGTATTCTTTGCTTCTAGCCCACCCCATTTTACTGTGGACTTTATAAGATCTGCTTTAACAGCTGATGATGTTTCTGGACTGTGGATTAGTGTCCATGATGTTGTTAGTAATTCTTCTGCTTGTGCTCTAGCTTTAAGCTTAAAGGTCATACCTTTTTCTTGAATCTCACTGCGGTACGACGATACTTTTTTTAAAAAGACTTTATCTTTATTGAATCCGATTAGATCATCTGCAGTTATGTTATGGCGTGTACGTACTTCATCTAAAGTCTCACCACTACCTTCTAACATCAAAGCTATATCAAATGCTAAACGATCAGACCACTTGGTATGTTTTAACGGGAGCGTATCCATAATGGAATGATTAAGTAAAATCAACAGGTTGTCAACTAAAAGTCTGAAACTTTACACGTTGGTTTTTTGGGTCTTGTTATGAGAGGTTTACTTATATGGGGGGGTGGCTATGTTTCGCAGTCCGACTACCCCCCTTGCCTAATCTTCTTATATTTAATCTATGGCTACGCTACAGCCTATATAATACGTAGTTATTTTGTCAAAACTTGACAGCTTTGTATAGTTATGACATAGTGTAATCAACCTCAAATGAGGTTATTAACTAATGGAGGACATACATATGTCATACAAAAAAACGTTCGAGGGTAAGTGTTCAATATACATGAACACTGTAGGAAAGGTAGTACTAAAGGCTGACCCTGAGGGTAAGTGGGAGGCAAAGGATGCTGATAAGTTAGCTAAGAAGATGGTTGACCTAGCAAAAACGAATAAAGCTAAGGTAGGCTTTTTCGAACCAGAGCAACCATACGGCACTAAGGGATATAGTGCGGCAATACTACACAAGGGAGGCAGTCCATATATGGCAATATTGGCTGACACTAACAAACCTAGTCCACAATCTAGAAGTAGAATTGTAAAACTAGGATAACTAACACAAAGCTCCCCCGAAAGGGGGAGTGGGAGAAAACAAATGACAAAGATATATAAGAAGAGAAATGTATTAGAGTATGTAAAGAGTGGTCAGATAATACTAAAAGCATTTGATAACTACTATGATAGGAAGAAGTGGATAAAAGATAATAAACATAGATACATGATCATCAACCCTTAACCAACAGACCTGAACAAGTCTTTAAACTGTTCATTCTTTTTATTTATTTTTTAAAAAACTATATATATCTACCATGGCTCGGGGGGTTACGGCTCCCTTATACAATCCTATATCGCTATCTCATAAGGAATTGTGTAAGGTTTTACCTAAAGTTGACACTATCTACACTATCTAGTGGTTACCTTACGCAGTCTTTAGGGTTTTATATACACAAACCTTACACCCATATGGTACCAACACGTTGTAACGTAAGGCTTACAGCCATGCATGTATAGTTATACTATCTAAACTATCTAGATTATCTATGTAAAGTAATGTCTTTGATACTATTTGCATTAGCTATAGGGATATATAGGTTTTCGGGTAGCCCTACATAACCTTAAGGAAACTAGATAGTACAGATAGTTAAGGCTATCTTATTGATATATATAAGTTCTTACTATCTAAATCTAGATACACATAGGTGCCCCATATCTAGATATGCCCTGAAACTTGACAAAAATTTTTTGAAATGACAGGGTTTGACCATGCCCAGAGCCACTCGCTCTAGGGCATAATATATAACTATACATACCCTGAGAGGGTAGGAGTAACAAATGAGTGAAATAAAAGTAGATAAAGATAACTTCTATGTGTGCATTAAACCAACTAACCATAAGGGTGAAGATGCCTTAAAGATAGATGTATGTGGCGAAGATGAAGAGAATAAATACCATGTCTCTGAGTCTAAGAAGTGTCATGATGACATGGTAGCCATGAGTAACCACCTTAAATGTGGTATGGTTACATGGTCACCTAAGAATGCTATGGGATTCATACCTAGCATATCTCTCAACAAGTTTGGGAAAGCATACATGAAACTATCTGACGGTAAGAAGTCTACTGGTGGTAAAGCACCAGCTAGAGCGTTAAGTATCAAAGATGTATTGGCTATAAAAATATAGACAATGTGTCCTCCAAGAGTAGGCAACTAGACTGTAGTTGCCTATTCGCTTAATAAAAACAACATAAGAGGTGATATACCATGAATAAATATGGCAAGAAGTATTGGAAAGTAGAAATTGCATACACTCTCTCAAGAGATATACCTAGGAAAGTAGTTGGTGTAGAGATGAGTTGTGGTAACAGTAGCCTACGTGTAAACAAAGTATTGAGGGTTAGATGATGAGTAAATGTGCTTTATGTAATGATGATATAAACCCTAAGAGAGTAGCCTTAGGTTACGATACATGCCTTAGGTGTGGTGAGGTAGAGGCTCGTAAGGTTAAGCATACAGTCGTACCATTACATAAATCTAATTACATAGTAGTGAGTAATAAAGAAGACTTGAAAGGAATTAATAACAAAGGTGGTAAGCATGGATAAACATGATCGTAAGGTTAGTGTTACCATGTTTTATTGTGTAGGTTTATATGGCTATGTTCCTACACGTGGGATAGGTGGATATGATGACATTAAACTGAGCTTGGAAACAGCCACCTATCCTTAATGAATTACTAGCATGGGGCTAGTACAAGAGCCTATGTACGAGATGACATAGGCTCACCAACACATAGGAGTAAAACTATGAGAGCAAGTGAACTGATAACTACTATCAAGGCATTGTTTCCGATAAAGAGAACATTGTGTATTGAGGGTAGTCCAGGTGGTGGTAAGACCACCATAGTGAGAGATGTTGCTAAAGAGTTGGGTGTTGGATACACAGAGCTACATCTACCGACCATGTTGGTAGAAGACTTTGGTGTACCATATCCTAAGGCTGACGGTAGCACACTAGAGTACAAGCTACCTGACTGGTTTCCAGCTAAGGGCAGAACAGATATACCTGATGAGGGTATCTTATGCTTTGATGATAGAAACCAAGCTAATGCTGAGATTCAAAAGGTCTTAGCTAACGTATGTCAAGCAAGGACATTGCATGGTGTTGACCTTAAAGATGGTTGGCATGTGATATCTACAGGCAACAGGCAGAAAGATAGAGCTGGTGCTAACAGGGTGCTATCACATCTTCGTAACCGTGAGACTGTAGTTGACCTTGAGACAACGCTTGATGACTGGATTAAGTGGGCTACTAGGAATGATGTATCACACATGGTGATGTCCTTTCTAAACTTTAGACCTGACCTGTTGCATGACTTTGACCCACAAAGGGAACAGAATCCTACACCACGGTCATGGGTTGATGGGGTGTCTGATATTCTAGGGGTTATACCCAATGAGATAGCAGAGCAACAAGCAATCATGGGTGCTATTGGTGAGGGTGCAGGTGCAGAGTTTGTTGCATACTTGAAGATATGCAAGTCTATACCTGATCCTGATAAGGTCATTGATAGTCCTAACACAGCACCAATACCTGAAGAGGCAAGTACATTGTATGCCTTATGTGGTGCTATCGCTGATAGGGCTGATAGGAATATAGACAATGTTATCAAGTATTGTCGCAGACTATCTAGTGATACCGTTGGTAAGGCAGAGTTTTCCATACTGACAATGAAGATTGCTGTGAACAAGTTCGGTACCAAGCTACAAGGTAAAGAGTTTGTCCAATGGTGCCAAGATAACAAAGAGTATCTGTACTAATGGGATATCGTAGCTCAGTCTTGTGTGCTGTAGGGTTTAGTTCTTTAGATAAACTTACTGAGTACATGACATTGCATAAGCTCAAAGACTATCCGTCTGATACTAGGTGGATTATTGATGAGTTTCTTTCTAAGGCTAAAATATATACTACATCTGGAGAGGCAACTGATGTTCACATAGCATTTCATATGTTTGATGATATCAAGTGGTATGAAAACTTTGAAGACATACAGTTTATGTCACGCTTTGTTTCAGGTGCGTGTGAGTTTGATGAGTCAGCAGTAGGTAGGATAGTAAGATGTGGTGAAGAAACAGATGATATTGAGCATACTGATTATAATAATGATGATGGTGAAGACAATATTGATACGTTGCAGAGTTTGTTTTACCCAGTATCGCTAATAGAAATTGATATACCACATGATAAATTTAAAAAACTTAAAACAATAGGAGAGAAGTAATGGCAAAGTTAAATGAAAGTGCATTGCTAGTACAACTTAATGTATCACAGTGGACAGCTCGTAAGCTAGACAGGAAAGCTACTGACCAAGTAGCCCTTGCTAACAACACAGGCAACCATGCTGGTAGATACAACAAGTCGCTACTACCAATGAATGAATACCTAGACAATGTGAAGAAGAAAACCACATTGATTAGGCAAGAGTATTATGACAACACACTACCATGGGGTATTGATGGGACAATGATACTACCATCAGCTAACTATCTAAACTTCATGAGTAAGTTTAGGCAGTACAAGTCTGAATGGGTTGAGCTAGTGGACAAGTTTATACTAGCGTATCCACAGTTGCAGTTGAATGCACAAAGGTATCTAGGGGATTTGTATAACCCCAATGACTACCCAAGTGTGAATGACATAAGCAGTAAATTCAGTATGGAAATGACTGTGCTACCAGTACCATCTGATGACTTCAGAGTTGGTATTGATGAACAAGAACTTGCAGAGATACAGCAACAAGTTGAGGTAAGAGTACAACAGTCTACTCAAGTTGCTATGCAAGAGGCATGGAAGAGATTGTACGACAAGGTAAAGCACATGGCTGAGAAATTGTCGGACACTAAGGGTGTGTTTAGGGACACTATGATTGATAACATCAAAGACATATGTGATGTATTGAAAAGACTTAATGTAACTAATGACCAAAACTTAGAGGGCATACGTCAACAAGTTGAGGACACACTAGCAAACAACAACCCTGAAAGTTTGCGATTAGACTTAGACTTAAGGCAACGTAAGTCAAGTGAGGCTAAGGATATCATGAACAAGATGGGTGCATTTATGGGAAACAAATGATGAATAAAGATAAACGGCTAAGTAAAGCTAAGTCACAACTGATACTCACCTACCCATTTATAGGTAGTATTGCTTTCGGTTTACCAGTTATATGGGATGAGAATGTACCGACAGCATGTACCAATGGTGAAGACATTAGATTCAACCCCAAGTGGGTAGATGAAATGGATGATGATGAGCTTAAGTTTGTACTAGCACATGAGTGTCTACACCCTATGTTTGAGCATTGCTTTCGCAGAGGTAAGAGAGACCCATACAAGTGGAACATGGCTGGTGATTATGTAATCAATCAGCTATTGATCGAGGATGGTGTAGGTAAAATGCCTAAGTGTGGTGGTCTGCATGACAGACAGCTACATGAGAAAGGTGGTGGTACTACTGAGGGTATCTACAATATCCTACCTGATGTGCCTAAAGAAGAACAAGGGCAAGGTGGTGAAGGTATGCCACTAGATGAGTGTGGTGATGGTGGTGTTAGCGAATCAGACAAAGCAAGGAAACAAGCTGAGTGGAAAGTTAAAGTATCACAATCAGCTCAGGCTACTAAGATGATGGGTAAGATGACAGCTGGTTTGGAAAGAATAGTTGGTGCTATGCTTAAACCTATTGTGGATTGGCGAGAAGTCTTACATAGATTTGTTGTCAAGGCTAGAACTGATGAGAGAACATATGCTAGACCGAACAGAAGATTTCTACCACAAGGATTGTACTTGCCTAGTGTATCAGGTGAGGCAATGGGTGAGCTAGTGTTTGCTGTAGATTGCTCAGGCTCTATTGGTCAAGATGAACTAGACCAGTTTGCTAGTGAGATAACTACTGTATGGCAAGACCAATCACCAACAAGTGTACATGTAATCTACTTCGACAGTAGCGTGTGCCACTATGACAGATTCGACAAAGGAAGTGATGAGCCTATCATCAAGCCACATGGTGGTGGTGGTACAGCATTCAGTCCTGTGTTTGAGTACATGGATAAGAATGACATATGCCCTGTGGCGTGTGTGTTTCTTACAGACCTCTACTGTGATGACTTCGGTACAGAGCCAGCGTGTCCTGTATTGTGGGTGTCAACAGCTAGAGAGAAACAAGATGTGCCTTTTGGCGAGGTAGTCAAAATGCATGATGAAAGATAACTATAACCAAGGAGTAAATTATGGCAACAGTTAGACTAAGTGAGAGTCTTAAATCAGAAATTCTTAGAAACGCTAGAGATGTGCATGCTAAGAGGATAAGAAAACTAAAAGAAGATAACCCTAGACCTGAGAGTTGGGGACAGAGAATCTATGACACTCTTGTACCACAAGAGCTGAAGAATAAACTAAATCAAGTACCATCAGACTGGTTTCAAAATACAGTAGGTGTATCTATGGAGGGTTGGCAATCAAGAGATAGTTCAGAAGTAAATCAGGCTATAGTAGATAGTCTAACAATAACACGAGATGAGCAACTTGGTGATTACCCATATGATGTAGAAGACAATGATTATTTCTACAATCATTTGAAGTGGGATATAGCCAGTCAAGTCAGACCTGTTAAAGGAGAGAACTCAGGGCTCATAGGTGGTGGGTATGATTACAAGATAGACATAGATGACAGTAGGTTTGCTTGGCTACGCAAAGAGTATGCTGAGTGGGTAAAGCCTTTCAAAGAACTACTCAATGAGAGAAAAGTGTACATGGATAATGTCAGAGCATTGCTAGAATCACACAAGACACTAGCACCAATGCTTAAGAAGTGGGATGGCTTATGGGAACTTGTACCTGAAACTACTAAGACAAGACACAAAGAAGTGTATGAAAGACCTACACCTGAACAGCTAGATGATAAGACTAAAGACATAGACTTTGATTCTCTGACAGCAACAACAACAATTAACAAACTAATGGAGTAAGTAATGAGTATATTTGGAAGTACATATTTTGATGATGATAAGAAAATAATGAGCACTAACTTTAAGAATGCTAATGATTATTACATTAACAATGAATGTAAGTATCCCAGTATGGACTGGAACAGTCTAAATGGGATCTTAAATACATGTAGAAACAGACAAAAAGGTAAGCCTATTAGCTCATGGGGTAGACTCAAAGAAGATGACAATGGAGATATATATCTAGCACTATCGTATTATGGTGAAAGTGAGTATCGAGCATGGAGTGTATCTAAAAATAACATAGTTACATTTCACCAAGAGTCTAGTAGAACAGGTGGTCAAACACTTGTAAGCTCTATGCCTAGATTCTTTCCTGTATCTTTTCACAGGCAAGCAACGAATGACTATAGAGTTTACTTTGGTTGGGATTTATATATACATAAGAAAAGACTAGCAATACACAAGATAAATACTGAGCGTGTAGCTACAGATAACTGGGACTTAGAGTCTCATATGAGTAAATCTTTCTATGGAAAAGCCCCTTATGTGTACAAAGGATTGCAGTACGACTTAAACACAAACGAGTTTATCAATGCTAAACCTATGAGCAAGTCCGAAGAGTACCCTGAGAAACGAAAAGAATGGAGAGCCATGCTGACTAATCACAAACGAGTACTCAAATCTATGATAAGTATTGGTATGCTAGATAAACTTATGAGTGAAATAGATGATGAGAAAATGTCAGAACTTACTAAGGTTTTCAACTGGTATGGAATACCTTGGAACAGGAAAGATATAGTCAAGTACGTGACAACATGTATGGCTAAAGATGATATACCTCAGGAGTTACTAGGCATGTATGCATTTCACTTCGCTGTTTCACACAACTGGCGTAGGCGAGCAGTGAATCCCAATACCGTAGATGGTTTCTTTCAAGACTATGGATTTGCATTTAAACAATACCTAGGAGTATTTAAAACCCTTGGGTATAAGCACAGTAGCCCAACAAGAGTTCATCTAAATTCGGATATAAGAGAGAAAGACCATACACTAGATGAAATATTAAACCTATTTAAAACAAAGGAGAAAGACAATGAGTAGTGAAAAAGATGTGGACAAAGTAAACATAGCAGTGTGTGATTGTACTAATGGAGAGGTAACTCTCTATTGGAAAATACAATTAATACTAGGTAAAGAAGAGGAGTGGGTAAGTGAAAGGCACAACATAAGTAATTGTTCGTGGGCTACATTTACATCAGTTAGAGAGGTAATACTATGACAGCGTATAACATGATAGCAGAAGAGGATATGTGCAAATCAAACATACTTCAAATCGCTATCAGAAGAAGAGTACTGATAGACACAGTTAAAGTAATCTTAACAGACAGCATATCAAAAGGTGAAAGCATAGAGCCTAACCGTTTGTATGAAACAATAATAAAAATGGAGAAGAAAGTATGAGTAGTATGACAGGCGAGTGGTGTTGCACTGAGTGTGGCTCGTACAATGCGTACCAAGAAACATTTAGTGATGATGAGGTAGGACACATTATGGGCTGTAATGATTGTGGTTACTATGATGTATACAGAGAGAACGCAGATACAGGGGATATAATAGAAGAGTATCAAGGGCATGGACATTACTATGCCCAAGAGGATAAAGATAATAAGGAGAAAGACAAATGACAATAGTAGTATGGGACGGGCAGATATTAGCTACTGATAGACAAGCTAACGATGGCTCACAGAAATGGGAAACAGATAAAGCATGGTATGTGGTTAAAGATAACAAACCATATATAGTATCAGGCGTTGGTGTACTTCAAGATATAATTCTTTTACGAGAATGGTTTACTAATGGGGCTAAGAAAGATGAGTTCCCTATATCGTCTCGATCTAATCGAATGTCATACACAGCACAACTTGTTGTTGTGAGTAAGAACGAGGGGCTGATACTGTATGAGGGTACACCACACCCAGTAGTCCATGGGTTTACACCATGTGCATTCGGAGATGGTAAAGACTTTTCATTAGGTGCATTATCAATGGGTGCTACATCTACTGAGGCAGTAGGAGTAGCTAATGAACATTCTTTACATTGTGGTAAAGGTATTACAGAATTAACTTTGAATGAAAGCAAAGCACATTAAGGGGTAATCAATGACTAAGTACAAAAAAACAGGTTGGGTTAAGGTTAAAGATAAACTTTCTTGTTCGGCAGATGAACTACTAGAAAGTATTATGGAGGCTACAGCTGATATGGGTGTAGTAATATATAACGATGAAGATACAGCAGAAAAAGATGGTGTAGATTTACATATAGTAATAGAAAGAGAGGAGTAAATGATAGTTAAAAGCAATGACAAGGTAGAGAAACCTGAACACTATGCAAGGTATAAGATAGAGCCAATAACATTTATTGTTGAGAACGATATACCATATTGCGAATCAAACGTAATCAAGTATGTCTGTAGGTGGCAACACAAACACCCAACTAAACAAGGACAGATAGAGGACTTGAAGAAAGCTAAGCAATACTTAGATATATTAATTAACAAAGCAGAGAGAGGGTAGTGGATATAGTAACCATAGATTTTGAAACCTATTATGATAGGGACTACTCTCTATCTAAAATGACAACTGAATCTTATATAAGAGACAAGAGGTTTCAGGTCATAGGCGTAGCAGTCAAAGTAAACAACAACAAAACTGAATGGTATAGTGGAGATGATGTCGGTAGTTTTCTCGACTCACTCATGCTATCAGACAAGTATCTACTAGCACACCATTCGGCTTTCGATGGTGCCATACTATCGTGGCACTATAATATAAAGCCTAAGTTTTGGTTTGACACTATGTCTATGGCTAGACCCAAGCACAGTATGACAATAGGTTGTTCATTGAATGCACTGTCATCTTGTTACAAGATAGGACAGAAAGGAACTGAAGTACTTAATGCACTAGGTAAAAGGTTGGAAGACTTTACTTCGGAGGAACTGAAGTCTTATGCTGGCTACTGTATTAACGATGTTGAGCTTACATATAAACTGTTTAAGGTTTTAGCTAAAGGGTTTCCACAATCAGAGCTCAAGGTTATAGACCAAACAATTAGAATGTATACTGAGCCTGAGCTTGAGATAGATGAGGCACTACTCACGGATCACCTATCGACGATAACAACAAACAAACAGAAACTTGTTGACACGTTAACGACTAAGACTTCTGGATCGCAGGTCAAAAAGGTTTTGATGTCTAATAATATGTTCGCCGAAATTTTGAAAAAAGTTGGGGTCGCACCACCGACGAAAGTATCTATAAGAACAGGCGAGAAAACTTTTGCCTTCGCCAAGACCGACAAACAATTTACATCTTTGATGGAACACCCCAAGCCAATCGTACAACAACTCGTATCAGCAAGGCTAGGTGTTAAGTCAACTATAGAAGAGACAAGAACAGAGAACTTAATTAATGTAAAGCAAAGAGGTAAGTTACCTATCATGCTTAATTATTATGGAGCACACACAGGTAGGTTTAGTGGTGGAGATAAACTTAACTTACAGAACTTGCCTAGGAATGGAGTCATACGCAAAGCATTGACAGTACCACAGGATAAAATGTTAATAGCATGCGACTCATCACAGATTGAGGCACGCATGGTTGCATATATAAGTGGGCAAAAAGATTTGGTCGAGGCTTTCAGACAAGGTAGAGATGTATATAGTGAGTTTGCCAGTGAAGTATATGGTAGAAAAGTAACTAAGAAAGACAAGCTTGAGAGGTTTGTAGGTAAGACATGCATACTAGGACTAGGTTATGGTATGGGTGCAGAGAAGTTTAGAAATACCTTAGCTTTAGGGCAAGGTGGTATGTCAGTAGACATTGACATCAATGAGGCACAAAGAATTGTTAACTTATATAGACAGAAAAACCACAGGATAGTTTCCTTTTGGGGTGTATGTGACTATGCACTGAGAGGAATACTTCATGGTAGAGAAGACTCTATATGTGATGACATGTTGGAGTATGATTCCAAAGGGATTGTATTACCAAACAATCTTCGTATCAGATACCCTATGTTACGAAGAAGTAGAGATGGATTTGAGTACATATCCAACGCAAGGACTTACAGGAAGTTAAAGACTACAGGTAAGATCGAGGACAAGGAGTGGACTAAAATCTATGGGGGAAAAGTAACAGAGAATATCGTACAGGCTTTAGCTAGGATAGTTATATCAGAGCAAATGGTTGAGTTAGGTAAACAGTACAGAGTTTTATTTCAGGTACATGATGAGCTAATTTTACTGGTTGATGCTAAAAAGGTATCGCAAGTACGAGAACATGTTGAGACAACAATGTCGACACCACCTATATGGGCAGGGGACTTACCCGTCGCATGTGAAAGTGGTATTGGCTACAACTACGGAGACGCAAAATGACAGACATAATAGGAACAGATGGTAAAGAAATAAAATCAGAGAGTGAACTTAGGAAAGAACAGGTACTCAAAGTACTTAAAGAAACAATGGACGTAGCAAAAACTAGTGATGATGTCACTCAAGTATTTGTACTTGTCAAGGTAGGCAAGACATACATAAGACATTCCACTCATGTAGATGATACAGTTAGTGAGCTAGGTAGGATAGACTTACTGAAACATGATATACTTATGAGAGCAAACTCAAAATGACCGAACAACTATCACATAGTTATTCATCTATTAAGATGTACGAACAATGCCCAAAGAGGTACCTACATCAGCGTATAAACAAAGAGGTTGAAGATAAAGGTAGTGACGCTACTATCTATGGCGAGAGAGTACACAAACAATTAGAAGACAGACTAAAGATTGGTACGCAGCTACCTGAAGAGTCGGTCAAACACGAACAAGTTTGCACAACAATCGAATCACTTACTAAAAATTCAGAGTTATACCTCGAGCAGAAGCTGTGCTTAAATGCAAACCTTACACCAACAGGTTGGTACGACAACGACGCATGGCTCAGATCCATCCTTGATGTGTTAGTTATAAAAGATAAGGTAGCTATAGTTATGGATTGGAAGACAGGTAAAAGGAGACCTGACTTTACACAACTAGAACTGTTTGCCCTTCAGGTTTTTGTACACTACCCACAGATAGAAGAAGTGAAGACCAGTTTCATATGGTTAAAGGAGGGCAAGACAGACTCAGAAACATTTAGATTAATAGACACCAAGCTTATGTGGGGGGAGTTACTATCAAGGATAGAGAGAATCAACCAGTCATATAAGTCCAACAACTTTCCAGCAAGACCTAGTGGTTTATGTAGGTATTGCCCAGCAAATAAAATGTGCGAGTATGCTAGAACTTAATACTTGACATATATGTAAATCTATATAATATGGCTAATACACCTGAGGGTAAAATTAAAAAGAAACTTGACACCATGTTAAAGTCTTTAGATGTGTGGTTTTATAGTCCACAATCAGGCATATATGGTAAGTCAGGGATACCTGATCGAATCGCTGTAGCAAATGGTAGATTCATAGGTATTGAATGTAAAGCAGATAGAACTAGGAAACCTACAGCTTTACAGATTAGGTGTATGGAAGATATTGAAAGAGCTAATGGTAAATGTTTTGTAGTTTATGATGACGATACCATTAATGAAGTGAAAGATTATATAGAGAGTATTGAATATGATAGTAGTAAAACAAGCGAAGGCACTAGCACTAAACCCTGAGCACCCAAACCAAATACTACACACAGTACCAGAGTCCAGGCGACTAAAGCATAACAACCGAGAACTTGTTGTCACACCTCATACCGTTAAGTCGGTTCAAATTTTGAAGAAGGTAGGTATCAGGGCACCAAGTCCTATCTTATATTACTACGATTGGGTTGGAGACTTTACACCATACCACCATCAGAAAATGACATCAGCATTTTTAACTATACATGACAAGGCGTTGGTGCTTAATGAAATTGGAACAGGTAAAACTCAATCAGCTTTATGGGCATGTGACTACCTGATGGACATAGGTGAGATTCGTAAGGTTTTAGTTATATCACCACTGTCTACTCTTGAAAGGGTATGGGGTGATAGTATATTTAAAAGCTTTCCACATAGACAAGCAGTTACTTTACATGGTACTAGTGCTAGAAGAAAGCAGTTACTTAAAACAGACGCAGATTTTTATATCATAAATCATGATGGCTTTCCTATTATAACGGAAGAGTCTATGGGTATGTTTGATTTAATCATAGTTGATGAGGCGGCTGTCTTACGTAACCCATCTACCAACAGGTTTAAGATACTTCGTAAATATATAGCTAAGCATGACAAGATTAAACTTTGGTTAATGACTGGTACACCTACACCTAATGACCCAACAGACGCATGGGCTTTAGCTAGACTTGTTGATAGTCCGTATAATTCTAAAACTTATACAGCTTTTAAAGAGTCAGTGATGATGAAGATAAGTCAATGGAAGTGGATACCACGACCTGAATCAATAGATACAGTTAAACATGTACTACATCCTGCTGTCAGGTACACAAGAGATGAGTGCTTTGACCTACCTGAAACTGTATTCCAAACACGTAAGGTTGAACTTACAACAGAGCAGAAGAAACATCACAATAAAATGCTCAAACATTTTGTTACAGAACTAGAAGAAGAAGGAACTATAACTGCTGTTAATGAGGCAGTTAAACTACAGAAACTTGTACAGATAAGTTGCGGTGTTGTATACGGTGATGATGGTGATCATATAGAAGTAGATTGCACACCACGAGTCAATGTTGTTAAAGAAGTATTAGAACAAGTTGACGGTAAGGTAATAGTATTTGTACCACTAACAGGTACGTTAAGAATGTTGGAGAGGATTCTCTCTAAACAATGGAGCGTTGCGGTAGTTAATGGAGAAGTATCAGCTACAAAAAGAAACAAGATATTCTATGACTTTCAAAATGCTAAAGACCCTCGTGTCCTTATTGCCCACCCTGCCACTATGGCACATGGGCTTACGTTGACAGCGGCTAGCACAATCATATGGTATGGACCAGTGACTAGTAATGAGCAATACATTCAGGCGAATGGAAGGATAGAGAGGATAGGGAAGAAACACGTATCAAACATTATACATATAGAGGCGACCGAACTTGAATATAAAATGTATGAACGTCTTAAATGTAAACAAAAACTACAAGGTTTATTACTAGACCTTATTAAAAATGAGAGGAAATAATATGTTGACTGTAAATAAAGTTATAGAGGCATACCTTAAACTAAGAAGTCAGAAAGAATCTATTGAGTCTGAGGCTAAGGAAAAAGTTATGGGTATCAAAGAGCAAATGATTAAGCTTGAGGCTTGGATTAAAAACAGAGCTGACGAAGAGGGAGTTGATTCGTTTAAGACAGCTAAAGGTACAGCATTCTTAACCACTAGTGACTACGCACAGGTAGCTGATTGGGACGCAGTACTTGAGTTTATAAAAGATAATGAGGCTTATGATTTACTAGAGAAACGAGTTAGTAAGCGAGCAGTAAAAGGATATATTGAAGAAGAGAAAGTTGTGCCATCAGGAGTAAATTATGGTACACGAATAGATATTAATGTAAGGAAACCAGCTAATAAAGTGGAAGACTAATGAACAGGTCTAAGCTTTCTATAAAAAATTCTACTTTCAGCGTGATCACGGACGGTGAATGCGACACTCTATCTGATACAAGTTTAGAGGTGGTGTTCGTGGGTGCAAACCCTGACGTGTCTAAGATGTGGTATGAAAGTGAATGGTCAGATGATAGAGATTCGACATCACCTGATTGTTTTTCTCTTGATGGTAAGACACCTAATAAGAATAGTGTGTCACCTCAGAACGATATCTGTGTATTATGTCCACGTAATGCATGGGGTTCTAGGATAACACCATCAGGATTCAAGGTTAAAGATTGCTCTGATATAAAAAGAGTAGCCGTTATCCTTGTGGACAAACCAAGGCGAGGTGTGTGTCTGTTACATATAACACCTTCGTCATTAAAGAACTTGAATGCGTATCATAAAACATTATCTATGAGAGGTATTGTTCCTGAAATATGTAGGACGATACTATCTTTTGATGAGAACGTTAACTACCCAAGACTTACTTTTAAGTTTGGTGGGTTCTTACCTGAGGATACTCAGAAATATGTTGATACATATACAGGTACTGACGAAGTAAAGTATGTTACAGGAGAACTTGCAACGCTTAGTGGACAATCAGCTACCGCAGAGGACTTCGGTTTCTCTGTTGAGGTAGGTTATATAACTAATATTGAGGAAAAATAAATGGCTAATAAAACATTTACAACCCCAGTGGGTGTCGCAAATTACCCTTACATAAGTAAACCCGACACTCAATTTGACGCAGAAGGAGTATATAAAGTTACTCTTGCTGTACCTGAAGAGGAGGCTAAGCCTATAGTTGATCTTATCAATGCTGAATTACTAGCAGGGATAAAAGCTTTGAAAGAGGCTAAGCCTAAAACTAAATTTAAGAGTGCACCGTTACCTTATTCTAAAGAAGAAGATGATGATGGTAATGAAACAGGTAACATTCTAATTAAGTTTAAATCTAAAGCGGCGTACAAACCATCTGTCTTTGACGCAAAGAACAACCCTATGGTTAACCATAACATATGGGGTGGTTCAGAACTTAAAGTCAATGGTGCTATAGCTTTCTATAGCTCACCATCTATTGGTCAAGGTGTTACTCTAAGACTTAGAGCAGTACAAGTTATCCAATATGTTGAGGGGTCTGATGGAGCAGGCAAGTTTAACTTTGAGGAAGAAGATGGATACGTATCGGCAGCCAGTGATTCAGTAGAGTCTGACACAGAAGAACAAGTTGACATAAGTGTGAACGTTCCTGCAGCTGCTGCGGAGGAAGACAAACCAGTAAAGCCTGTAGCTAAAGCTAAACCTAAAGCTAAACCAGTACCAGTTGAAGAGCCTGAAGATGTACCAGTTGTGTCATCTGACGACGACTTAGCTGCTGAGATAGCTAAGCTTGTTGGGGAGTAACCAATGGCTAAGTTACCTCTAGACTTTAAGAAAGTAGAAGCTCTTAGGAAACATATGTTACTTACTACTAGTAACATGGCTGAGCTTTTAGAGGTATCTCGCATGACTTATTACGGATGGGTTAAAGGTAAGCCTGTCCGTAAAAAGAATGATGAGAGAGTTAGAGATATGCTTAGGCAACTACTAGCTATTATGGGTGATGGGTGGCCAATGCCTAGGATTATAGCTATAGAGCAGAAGGATAGGTTCAAGAGCCTTCTTGAGGTTTTAGAGAAAAAGGAATAATATAACAAATGGTGGTTAGATAAAGGTCTAGCCACCGTAATAAAGGTAAAGCAAATATGAATATGTTGGAATTTCTCCAGCAAGTTTTACCAGCTGAGGGGTTTTATGTAACTACTGTCATCAATCCTGACGGTAGACGGCAGGGATTCTTTAAGTCTGTGGACGAACTTGCACAAGTATGTGAAAGACTTGACAAAACTAATAACAATACTTACTTCGCAATATCTGCGTTTAAGCAAAAGGGTAACAGGAAACAAGATAACGTAAGAGCTACTAAGGTAGTAGCTATAGATATAGATTGCGGTGGTAATAAACCGTACCCTTCATGGAAAGAAGGACTAGTAGCACTAGGTAAATTTGTATCTGACCTGAAGTTACCCAAGCCTATGATAGTACATTCAGGTAATGGACTGCATGTATACTGGGTACTAGATGAAGAGCTACCACCTGAGCAGTGGAAACCATTAGCTGAGGCTATGAAACAAGCCGCTATACAAAAAGAATTTAAGATAGACGCAGGACTTACAGCAAATAGTGCACTAGTACTACGACCTGTGGGCACTCACAATCCAAAGAATGGTAATAAAGTTAAGGTATTAGTAGAGTCTGAGGCAACTAGCCCTGAGATTTTAAAGCAACGCTTATCATACTACTACGTAGCGGGTGATCACCAAAAGAGCAGCACACATGACAACTCGTTGCTGGATAACCTAGCTACTAAGAATGAATACCAACCAGCTGTAGGCTCAGTGGTCGCTAAGAAATGTAAACAGATAGAGTGGGCTATAGACAATCAAGATAAGGTAGATGAGCCGTTATGGTACAGTTTAATAGGGGTAGCCGCTTTCTGCCAAGACCCTGAAACAACAGCAATAGAGTGGTCTAAGGGGCATACTGGATATAGTGAAAGGTCAACTAAGCAGAAGTTAAATCAATGGAAAGAGTCTGCGTCAGGCCCCACTACCTGTGCTAAGTTTGAATCTAGTAGACCTACAGGCTGTAGGGGTTGTAAATACAAGGGAAAGATAGGCTCACCAGCTAGACTAGGTGTGCAATATCAAGAAGCTCCCATAATAAAGCAGGCTCCTGACAAAGTAGCTAACGCTGTACCCATGCCTAAACCATTTAAAAGAACTAAAGATGGTATCAAAGTAACCATTGATGACACAGATATTGATGTATGTAAGTTTGATATATACCCCGTAGGCTATGGTCTTGATGAATCACTAGGCTATGAAACAGTTAGATTTCATTGGGATAGACCACACATGGGGTGGCAAGAACTGAATTTAAGACAAGCGTACCTTACTGATGGGGCTAGAGAGTTTCCTAGTGCTATAGCAGATCAAGGTATTGTACTTTACAATAAGAAACAAACGGAGTATTTTCAACTTATGTTAAGGACTTACATGGATGAGCTGAGACAGATTCGCACAATGACGAATCTATACTCAACTATGGGGTGGAAAGAAAAGAATAAATCTTTCTTACTAGGTAACACATTAATCAAGCGTAAGCCTGACGGCTCTGTAGTAGAAGAGACTATAAGCTTAGCGTCTATAATACAAAGACAAGGTGCGGACTTATATAATACTAAAGGTTCATTAGAACAATGGGTAAACCTCACGTCTATAATGGAGAAAGCCCATTTAAAATCACACATGTTTGCATTAGGTGTAGGATTCTCAGCACCACTATATAATTTTACAGGGCTCAAAGGACTAACGATATCTTTGTATGGTCCAACAGGTGGTGGTAAAACATTAGCTCAGTACTGGGCTCAGTCTATATACGGAGATCCTGAGAAGCTACACTTTGCAGCTAAGTATACTCAGATGGCTTTGTTCTCACGTCTTGGTACGTATGGTAATCTACCTCTTACAATAGATGAAGTAACCATGATGAGTGATAAAGAGGTCGGAGACTTCTGCTACTGGGTATCACAAGGGCGTGACAAGGCAAGGCTTAATAGAAATGCTGAAGAAAGGGACGCTAAGACTTGGGCTACACCTGTACTGGTATCTACCAACAAGTCTTTACAAAGTAAACTTATAGCTTCTGGTCTTGATACTGACGCACAGATGGCTAGATTATTAGAATTAACAGTACCTCAGACTGATGTATTTACAAGGAACAGTGATGTAGGTAAGAAGATATACCAAGCTATCCATACAAACTATGGACATGCAGGCAAAATATTTATAAAGAACTTAGTAGAGATGGGTGAAGAAGGTATTCAATCTATCATAGCTGAAGCTTCAGATAACTTTGCTAAGAAATATAGATGTAACTTTGGTGGTCAAGAAAGATACTGGGAGCAATCTATTATACTTGCTGACCTATCTATGAGCCTAGCTAAAGAGTGGGGTCTTATTGATTATGACTATGAGCAGTCTACTGAATGGGTACTAGCACAAATAGGTGCGATACGCAGGTCAGTACAAGAGAATCAAGTAGACGCATTCGATCTTGTTGCAGAGTACATGGCTGATTCAGCTGATACATCCGTTACTATCATGCATACAACAGGGCAGAAAGCACAACCTGATTTCTCTAGAATACCAAGAGGTGATATAAGAATAAGACTTGATGTGTTTAGGAAATCTGCAGCTGAGCCATTTGATAAAGGAACTATGATGATTGATAGAACACATTTTAGGAAGTGGTTATCCATACGTGGTGCTGACTATAAAACATTTAAGCAAGAACTTATGGATGAGAATGTAGTTGCAACTCCTAAATCTGAGAAGGCTTCACTAGGTAAAGATACTCCTGTTAAATTAGCACAGACATACGTTGTAGGATTTAACTTAACACATCCTAGATTCCAGAGCTTGCTTGATAATGCAGATGTAGAAGCTGATGATTTATCATACGGTCAGCTACAAGTATTAGATAAGGATTAGTGGTCGTTGATAGCTTGTTCGTAAGCGTCCATTAAAAATTGTGTTTCAGGTCTAATGTTTTTAGGTGCAAACTTCTTATACCTTTCAGCAGCTGGCATTGACCAAGCTCTAAATGCTCTTTGTGCTGAAGGTAACCAGCGTTTTAACTCAAACTCAGTTCCTCTGTGGTCTTGGTTATGTTCTTTAACTTCTCTTTCTATTTGTCTCATAGTCTTTCTATCTTTATTTATCTTAGCTTTTACCCAAGCGTCAGTGTATGATTTTTTAATTGCTTTAGCAAAGCCGTCAGTTTGTTTACTCATTCTTATTATATCGTTTTGATAAGTAGCCCCAGCTGGATAGAAGTTTAAGAATCTAAATACAGTCTGCAATGTAGACACATCATCCATTATTACTTTGCCTTCTTTATTTGTAACCTGTCCGCTAGTTGCATAATCTATTCCATCTGTTACGCCTCTTAGTGCACCGAATGGTTGGTTCTTTAGAACATCAGTCCAAGTGGTTGTATCAGATTTTAAACCAATAGCCTCTGCACCTTGTGCTGCAACTAGACTCAACGTGCCTGCTGTCTGCTCACCAGCTGACCATACAGGCCCTAAAAAGTTTTTTGCTTCTTGCCAAGGATCTGCACCTGCTTTACCTACACCTGTCAGAGGTATTAAATCACCGAAGCCTAGTCTTGTAGACACGGTAGCTCCAAGAAAATAATCTAAGAAACCTCTCATGGCTACTGGAGATGCACCAGGAGCTATCTCTTCTATAAAATCAACAACATTTTTTTCTACGGTTGCAGTTTTGAAACCAAACTTCTGCGTTAAAGTATCAATTAAATCTGTAATGTCATCAGCAAATGGTAGTCCTTTTAGACCTGACATTAAAACAAGTAGTGTTAGCATAGCTAATTGTTCTTTCCGACCTAAGTTTTTCATAAGCTCCACAGTAATAATTACAAATTGTTTATACATAAAGATGTATTGAAGAACATTACCACGAGCCATAGCAGGTCTATTAAACATTCCATACTCACCCTGAGATGTATTGACAGCTCTTATCGCAAACTCTTCTGCAGATTTCTGTATCTCATCTTGTTTTAAATCTCCAGCTTTTTGTAGCTTATCTCTTTGTAATCTATAAGCTGCTAAGAAAGTTGTTCTTCTATTTAATTGCTCTGTATAAGAGAACACTTTCATCCACCCTCTAACTACACCAGCCAAATTTTTATTAGCCATTAAGCCACCTCTAGCTGTACCAACAAGAGCATTAAACTGTGCGGCTTGAAGTACACCTTGTTCAGTAGCTTCAAGTAATACTTGAGCTTCGTCTTGAGTTATACCGTACTTATCTTGTAATGATGTATCTTTAACTAGTTCTTGCATGTGAGTTAGTGTCTCTAACTTAAAATTCTTCATATGTCTTAGTGCTCTAGTCATAGCACCAGCAGATTTAGTTAAGCCAAACCCACCACCGTAACCAGTCTTAGCATTATATGTAGATAGGTATGGAATACTATGGCTTACCATTGATATAGTATTAACAAAACCTGTAGCAACAGATCCACCAAGTTGAGAAGTTACTGTTAGTAGTTTTATAAATGAGCCTGCCTCACCTGATAACAGGTCTTCTGTAGATACATCTATATTTCCTGCTTTACCATAAAAATCTAATAACCCGCCAGCAACAGACCTATATCTTTTACCTTGACCTTCAGTTTTTACTTGTACTGCTTCTCTATTTTTACCACTACCTTTATAAACTGTTATTGTTCTGTCTGTTAATCCAGCTGAGTATCTATACTGGTTAGCATAACTATCGTATTGCTGTTGTGCTATTTTAATTTGCTCATCGCTACCTGTAGCTTCAACTTTCTCCATTCTTTCTTTAAGTCTATTAAGTTTATCTCTATTTCCAGCCCAAAGCTTTTCGTCTGTAGTGTATTTGTTAAGCTTATGTGAGTAAAAAGTTTTACCAGCTGCATGTGACATAGTCTCTAAATGTTCTGATACACTTCTTACTACGTCTGCATTCCAACCAGCAGTACCTGAACGTTGTAAACTTTTTCTTGCTCTTTCTGATTGTTTAGTTAAAGCAGTAGTTACTTTTTTCATTTGCTCTGGTTTAAGATTTACATTTAACCTTACAAGAATACTTGTAAACTCATTTAAATTCATAGCAGAGGATAGTGGTGCACTAGAACTAACTTCACTGGTTTCTGGTTTTAAATTAACTTCTACATCCTGTAGGTTTTTATCTTTAAATTTATATTTGGTATCTTTAAAATCATCTTTAAGACTATCAAAAAGCTCTCTTGCATCTTGTTTAGAATCAACTTGGTAATACGGTAGTACATTTTTGGTGTGGGAATCTAATTCTATTTCGTTATCATTATCATCAAATGCTCTTAATGTAACTTGATAGTTACCACGTCTAGTAAATGGTACATACCCACCGAGTATTGTACGCTTAGCATTGAACTCATTGTTTACATTTTTTAAATCTAACAGTAATAAATTTTCTATTGTTTTAGTAACTTGGTCAGCACCTGATCTTTCACCACTATATACTTCATGAAGTTGTTGCAAACTATTTACTACATCAGTAAAGTCTTCAGTACCTTTTACTTTAAATATGTCAACTTCTGTAGCGTCACCAGCAATCCAATCATTAAGTTTGTTTTCATCACCTTTTTTCCATAAAGCACGGTTGACATCTCTTAGAAATAACTCAGCATTTTTCTGAGACTCAGGGTCATAAGTTATACCTACACCTTCTAGTTTCGCATTTTCAGAATATAGCTCTTGGTATTTTTTTACTATTACTGTAGCCGCAGCTTGATCTTGAGCACTAGCACCTATACCCCTTTTATTTTCTGCAAAGTCTTTTACGATACTTAGTATGTCTTGTCTTTCTGATATAGTTGCTTCTAAGTTTGACTCTAGTAAATCTTTTGCTGCTTCGTTTACAGCATTTCTATTCTCTTCAAATATTTTATAGATTCTATCAGTCACTACAAAGTTAGGTTTGTAGTTTAGCTTATCACCATTAACATTTTCTGTGCCGTCTTGTAATATATCTAAAGTAACTTCAAAACCTGCTGCTAATTCTTCTTTAGTCATCATACCTTCAGCTTTCATTCTTTCAAATGCTGCTTCATTTATAACATTTTCACCTATAGAGTTAGTTGTAATTAAAGACTCAGCATTGTTAATTGCATTTTCATTTCTTGTTGCAGGAACGTTGCTTCTATATAAAGCAAAGTAAGCTAATAGTTCCCCAGCCTGAATCAGTTCTTGTTGAGTTGGTCCATCAGTGATGCCTAGTTTATTTAGCACAGAGTTATCTAGACTGTGAGTAAACTTAGTCATGTTCGCATATATCTGTTGAAACTTTCTTGTTCTAGCTGTTTGCCCTTGGAACAAACTAAATATTTTGGACAGGCCCTCACTACGCAATGCTATGTTATCTAATGTTTGAAATTCTTCTAGTACTTTACCAAACCAACTTGATGCATCACCTTCAGTTAATTGTTTACCTGTTCTTTTAGCTGAGTTCCACCAAGACTTATATCCAAGAAGACCGCCAGGCTCTCCTCGAAGTGTTATTATTTGATTAGTTAAACTTTTATAAGCCGCAGCCGAACTAGACTCTGCATTGTAACGACCATATGTACTTTCATTTTTTAATCTTTCTAAATTCTTAACCATCTGATATACCGATACAACACCACTACCACCCGTGCGTAGATTATTACGAGATTGAAATACTAAGTACCTTGTCATGTCATCTTGATACTCTCTACCAAAAACATCACGCATAAAGTTTTTAACTGCATTCCAAAATCTTGCGAGTATGTGAGAGTCTACATGCGAAGCATAGTCAGCTAGTACTTCTTCTATAGCTTCATATCTTTCCTCACCGTTACCTATACGCTGGTCAGACAAAGCTCTTATCGCTGGATCACTTTGATATATATCATCAAGTATTAATTTTAATTTTGCTCTTGGTACAAACGCACTAAAACCAAAATGTCCTAATGCTTCATGACCTACAATACTTCGTAGCGTTTGCTCATCTTTAACAAAGTCTGTAAATATTATTATCTGATCGCCAACAGAATAGCCTGAAGCTTTTACAGTTTCAAAGTCGTCTCTAGCTGCAGCTGCTCTTTCATATAGTTTAGGATTAGTTTCTCGCAGCTCTTGTTTGTTTCTAACTACAGTTACTGTTGGTTTTGTTTTGAATTTTTTTAATATCTGTTTAACTATTAGTTCTGCTTTACCTTTAGGTACTGGGTTTTTTATTTCTTGTCCACTATCATACCTATAGTTTCTACCTGTATTAGAATCAGCCTCATCTATTATCTCTTGAGTAGTAGGGCCTGCATCTTTGTCTATCGGTTTAGGTACAAATCTTTCACGACCATCTATATTTGATTTACCTAAATTTAAGTTACCATCTTTGTCAAAGAAATCTCCTAGTGTTAATCCTTTGGATACAATAAAGCCTGGGTCTGAACCAGCAAATAAATTTTCTAGCTCAACAATTTTAGAATTTTTAGCTCCTTTATTCTGACCACTAGTAACAGTTAAGTTTGTAATTGAAGTAGTCTTACCATTAATATGTTCAGTTATTAAATCAACTAATCTATTAGAAGCCACTTCTTCATTTAGATTTGTAGCACTTTGGTCGTCTTGACCAACTTTATCTGTAGCTGGTCCTTGGTCTGCTTGGTATTTAGCAGGTTTGTTTCTAACTCTACTACCCATTTGATTTAAAATTGCATCCATAGCATCTAGTCTCTCAGCTATGCCAACCCATTGAGACGGTACTCCTTTTGTTTGCATACTTAGATTATCTTTTAGCATAGCCGCAGCTATAAACTCTTCTCTTATAATGTCTAGCTGCTGGTCGGTAAACTGTGTATTTAATAAGAAGTCGGTAACAAACTGACGCTCTGATTTATTATTTAATAAAACTCTATTCGCATTTGGATTAGCATTATCACCAAAGTATCCAATCGTAACTAACTCTGCTATAGCATCTCTAAGTTTATCTACGTCTGACGTAGTCTCACCTTGTAAGCCTTCTATTTCAGCTTGTGCATCTATTATAATCTCAGCATTTGATAATCCTTCTTTCTGCTCATCAAACTCTTTTAATGCGAGCTGGCTGTATTTACTTTGTAGTCTAGCCTTATTTATTTCAGGCTTTGTAAATGATGGGTCACTTTCAAACTGTTGTTTAAGTTCTGGTGATACAGCATCGTAACTTAAAACTGTACCTAAAGATGCCCACACAGTAGCTGGATCTTTAGTAGGCTTAGGCGTTGCTACACGATTTTCCCTCGACCTATTGGTTGATTCAGCAACTTGTTCTTTGCGATCTTGCCTACCCCTTTTAAGCTGTTCTGCTTTCGATTCTTGTCTCGTAGTCGTGCTTCCATCTTCAGCTTGTCCTTGGTCTTCTTGACTTTCTGCGGTAACTTGAGCCTCTGGTTCTTGCTGGTTTCTCTCAGCAACTCCTCCGCTATCTGTGGTCGATTCTTCTGCAGCCACTTCAGCTGGGCTTTGCTCTTGATTGGCATCTTGTGCACCTCCTTTTTCTGGCATTGTTCTTATAGTGAAATCACTCATGGCTTCTACGGCATCATCACCAAACGATACTATTAAACCACCAGCATCTTGTACAAATCTTTCGTGTTGTTCTTTTGTACCTTGAAGTTGTACAAAGTTAACTCCGCCAGAAGGCATAGGTGTAAATGATTCTGTAAGTTCTGCGTTATCTATTTCAGCTTGAACATCTACACTGTTAAAACTTTCACTTAATTCATAGAGAACTCTTCCGCCTACAATTCCACGGGAAGCTGTTTCAACTGTTCCTGTACTTGTTGCAGTAGGTCTTTCTGCAGCAGCTGTTGCTTCAGCTTCACGTCTTTTAGTCTCTGCTTGAGCTTGTTTTACTTGCTCTTTTCTTAATAAGGCTTGTTGTTTTTCTTCTGCTTTCTTACGTTTAGCTTCATTTCTTTCAGCTTGTTTTAAAATTTTTGCATTTTGTTTATCTAATTTATCTTTTTGTTTTTGCTCATTAACAATTTGTTGCAGTCTATTATCTTGTTCTGCTGTTGTAGTCATATTAGCTTCACGCCTACTGATAGCAGCTGTAACAGCTTGAAGGTCTTTGTCTTCTCTAGGAGTTAATTTTTTCTTACCTATTAGTCTATCTCTTTGAGCTATTAACTCTTGTTGGTCAAGAGTACTTAAAGTTCTACCTGTGTTTAATTTATATAAATCATTGTTTATATCTGTCTCTGGTTTAACTTCAGGCTGAGCAGGAGTTGTTTGAGTATTGTCGAGTGTAGGGGTCCCCTGCCCAGCTTGAACTGTTTGTAAAATCGGATTAGGTGCAGGTATAGGTGCATTCACAGTATCAGCAATATTTAAATTAGATACAGGCACAGGTGCTGCAGCTGCTACAGGAGTAGGCTGTTGCCTTCTTGTATTTCTAGCACGACCTGTTGGTGTAAGTAAACTTTCTTGTCCTGTTGGTATAGGTTGTTGTCCAGCTAAATCTAATTCTAATTGGTCTGGAGATACCTCTGGTTGTGTGGGAACAGGTTGTGGTGCAACTGGATTATCATCAAATAAATCTAATTGTTGAGGAGGAACTGGAGGTACAGGTGGAGTAGGTTCTGGAACTCCTGTTGGATTTCTCCTAATGTCTCTAGTTCTTGAAGTTACTTCAGGACCAAATAATTCACCTTGTGTGCCTACAGGTGGCTCTGGTTCTGTTTTAGGTTTAGTTGGCTCTGGTTTTTTATTACCTTCTGGATTTAATATATCAGCAGTCTTATCTGTTTTAAGATTTGCAATACCACCGATAGGACCACCAATTGCAAAGCCTGCTGCAAACGCATTGAGTAATCTTCTGTAAGTACCAGCATCTCCTAGCTGGTCTGTGCCACCTAGTAGTATACTTTCTTGTGCTAATTCAGTAGCACCTTCTAGTGCACCACCAACTGCAATACCTTCACCAGCTCTTCTAAAAATATTTTTAGGACCACGTTTTAATACATCAGCACCTGTCTTCATCTTAGCTGGATTTAAACCTAGTACTTTACCTGCTAAGAAAAACTCAGGTATAACTTCAGCTGCAGCATAAGGAAACGAACCTAGAAAAGCTGTACCTCTATCACCAACACCAGTCTCTAATACTTCACCATATATATCAGCTTGACCTAATTGTTGAGCTCCAAGTATAGATGCACCCGCTGCACCACCTATACGACCTTGTGCTCTACCAGCTTTTTCTGCAAATTTAAACCCAGCATATTCTAAAGCATCATCTCTATCAGCTCTATTCTTTTTACCTGTAAATGGATTGTTATACTTAACATCGTTTTTAACTTTTGTTGCACCAGCCATACCTGATACTTCACGAAGAAGTTTTTTCTCGCCATCAGTCATTGATTGATTTAAAGAATATTTTTTAGCAGCAGCTAATACACCTTGCTTAAATGATTCTTTACCCATCAATGCTGATACAGTCCCACCAAATGCTGTAAATGGGTTTGCACCCCCACCAGCTAGTCCACCTGCTACACCACCAGCTAAAGCTACAGCTATAGACTCTAAGATCATAGGGCCTTGTTGTGCTAAGTTTGCTACAAACCAGTCGACTAAACCGTTAGATACAAACTCACCTGTTTCGTTTTGAAATTCTCTTTGGAATGGTTGGTTTTTATATAAATCTGCTAGTGCTTCGTCAACCCACTCTTTACCTGTCTCTTCTTTACCGTAGAATTGTAAGCCTCTACCAGCAAGTAGCTTTAAATTATCAACACCAATCCCAAAGTTTCTAGCCATTAGATTACTTGTAGTAGGATTCTTTATACTTTGTATATAAGTAGTAAAACTTTCAGGACTTACTTTAATCCAGTCTTGTGCTACATCCATCGGAGCTGAAGCTGCAGGTCTATTTAAATATTCTTTTGAATCAAGTGCTGACTGATAGTCATCAACGTCCATAGTAGCACCGTTGATAAATAATTTTTTAGTTGATGGACTAAATAATACTTGAGGGCCTAAGTCTACTTGCTCAGGTTCTTCAAATTGTGACGGGTCTGTGACTACGTCTTGAAGTCTATTTAAGTTACTTATTTCTTGGTCTATAAGACCAGCTGAATCTCTAACAACAAAAGGATTCCCTGGTACATCTATCTGTTGTGCTTCACCAATGCTACCACTATTAAGTGGCTCTAAATCTCCTAGGCCTAATCTTGTACTTGTTGTTCTAGTAGAATCAACCATGACTCTCCCTACTGAGTAGTACTATATGCTCGTTCATATCCTGTAGACCCTGGTGTTAATGATTCTTCTACAAGTCGTGTTTCTGGTTTTCCATTTAAATTTAGGTACTCTACTTCTTTTATTATTGATAACGCTTCACCTCTTTTAACAAATACTTTACCGTCAAATGTACTAAATTCAAGCTTTGGATCAGCCCTCTTCATATCGTCTAATAGTGCGTCATATCTTTTTAACATAGCTTCTTTCTTAGTTTCAGCTAAAATCTTGCTTAATTCTTCTTTTGTTTTTAATTGGCTCTTAAATGCTAATTTAGCATTTTCAATATTTGCTTGAGTTAATGCACTTCTGTGCTTGCTATCAAATAAAAGTCTTAATGTTTTAGATACATTATCAAGACTTAAAGCAGCTTCTATAGTTGTAGGTAATCCATCATCACCCATCTGAACTATATCAAACTTATCGTCATCTCTTTTAATTATTTGTGTATCTACGCCGTTATAAAGACTAGCAACTTTAGAAGCACGCCCCGTTCTCCCTTGTTTTAATTCGTTTAATGATTGCATACCTTCAAGATAAACTATCTGGTCATCTGTTTTCTTTAAAACACTTTTATATGCCTCTGCAATCTCCATATTTTTTCTGTAATCTTCTACACCGCCAGTGTTTAAAGCTACTTGTGCTAAAGCATAGTACTGCTGAGCACTAAAGGCTAAGTCTCTTCTGTCTTCTAAAACATCTTTTACTTCTTTTCCAACGTCAGCTGCTTTTTTAAAGTAATTATCATTAAGTATTTTTTCATTAGTTGCTTTTCTTATTGCTTGCTCTAATTCAATACCAGATGCTAGCGACTCTCTTTCAAACAAAAGTAGACTATCAGCTCTTCTCCTACCAATTTCTACACCAGTAGACTCACCTTCGGAATCAGCTTTCGTAACTCTACCTGTATTATCTATTGTTACTTGAGTTTTTTCTTGAAAATCTTTTAGCTTTCGTTCGTATTCTCTTTTTGCTCTGTTCTCATTTTCATACAAAATACCTGCTCTATCAGCAATACCTTGTTCTATAGCTCCCGTTCTAAGTTCAGGAGATATTAAGTTATCCATTCTTTTGTAATTTCTACCATCTAGTGTATTTCTATTAATAGTTGAATCTGCTCCAGAAGGCACAGACTTTGGGTTAACAGGATTAAAACCAACTTCAGGTGCATAATCTGTTGAAAATTGTTGACTAGCAGCTCCCGCACCTGGAGTAAAATACCCTCCTCGTGTTTGATCAAAAGGTTGCTGACCTCCACCTAAAAAACTAGGTGCATAGTAATCATACATAGAGATAGCATCGCCATCTTTAGTCCTTAAAAATTTAGATGGGTCTTGTCCTGGAAAAGCAAAGTCACCAAATACTCCAGAAAATTTTAAACCTGCTCTTTCTTTTTCCGCTTGAATTGGGTTATCTGCTGTTTTAATAGCAGCTACAGAAGCTGTAGGTGCTTTTGGTTCAAATTCAGGAGCTTTAATTTCACTAGCGTCTGTACCATAACTACCGTCAACATTTCTATCCATCATCCTTCGCAAGCCTGCTGAGTCAGGAGCAGATAAATCTGGAGCTTGGTTTACAAAATCACCTCGTTTGGCTTCAGTTCTTTCAAGAACTTCTGTAGCATCTATACGTCTTTGATTAGCGTCTTGTAATGCTCTTAAATCAGTTGCAGACTTAGCACCTCTTAGATAAGCATCTGGGCTTAATGTTAAGCCTGTTTTAAATATACTCATGTGTTTCTAATAAGTCCTGCGTTATATTGATTAGTACCTAGCAACGGTCTTATGTTTTCGTCTGCATCATTTATCATAGTTTGTGACTGACGACCTACCATTGCAATCTCATCATCTATTTTTTTCTGTTCTTCTTCATCTCTACCTGTTGTAGTATTTAAACCAGCTAGGTTTTCATAAATAAGAGTCCTGTCTTTATCTCCTTCTTGTCTAGCTGTCTCAAAAGTATTCTGTAATCCTACTAAACCAGCTGCGTAATTAGGATTGCTAGTTGGTAGTGCAGTGCTTGACGCATTTAGGTATTGGTTTTGTAAACCTACACCTTGTAAAAACCCTGTATCAAAAGCTTCTTGTCTTGCTTTTTGTCTAGCTATATCTAATCTAGATTGATCACCAGCGGTTCTGCCGTCTCCTAGAGGGTCAAAAGCATCTCTTGCCCTTTGCTCTCTATCCTGACGAGCACCTAAAACTAGTGACCTATTAGCACTTTGTAATGCGTAGTAGTTAGGATCTACAAAACCAGCTTGAGTTAGATATCGTTTAGATAATTCTATCTGCTGGTTGTATTTCTCAATATCTCTAGTTTTTAATTCTTCTAGTTCTTGTCTTCTAGCTTCTACTAATTCTTGTTCTTCAGGTGAAAACCCTGGAAGCCCTGCTTCAGGCACCATAGCTGATGCAGCAAGTTGACCTACAGCTTGCAGTGTTGCTGATGCTAAAACTTCTGGAGTAGTTACTTTATCATAAATTTTTTCACCCGTACTTTTTATTACCTCTGTTAAAGTTTTACCAGTTGCTTCTGCTGCTGCACTTCTTTGAACTGCGGTTTGTACTCCTGGTGTACCTAAACTTGATGGAACTCCAAGATCTGCTGTTGTTAACCCACCTGGACCAGTGCTTGTTGGGAATATCTGTTCTGCTGGTGTAGCAGCAGTTGGATTTACATTTGGTCCTGCTGATACTACCTGCTCTCCTGTAGTAGTTGTAGTAAGCGACCCTGGATTCATATATTCTTGTATACCACCAGCTAAACCAGCTGTTAAACCACCTGTTAAAGCACCTCTGGATATTGATTGACCTGTAACAGCCGCCGATATAGCACCCATAGCCGCACCTGTAATTGCACTACCAATTCCTGTAGTAATAGCCCCAGCCGCAATTCCTGTTGCAGTGGACACAGCCGCAGACACACCTAGTGACGCAGCAATTGTAGGAGCAAAGACGGGTATTGCTATTGCTGCTACTACCCCAATGACTCTACCTACGCTTCCACCATGCATTGTCGGATGCAATGGATGTATAGTGTGTTGACTGTAATTTTTAATTGAAACTGCTAATGGATTTAATTCTGTAGACATTTAACCCTCCGATAAATCTTGCTTTAGTTTAATGTATTGTTGCTTAAACCCAACATTTTCTAGAACTCTTTGCATTGCTGGATGTACAGAACACTCCATCTTTTTTATTCCGCAAATCTTTGCCCAACCACAAACATGTTTCCAGAACATGCTAATCATATTTTTTAAATCTTTACCGCCTAAGGCTGCTACATTCATAGCTGTATACTTTGGATAATATACTAATTCTAATGCCAAAGCTAACTTTACGTCAGGTATTTCAGTGCTATCATTCTTAACTGCTATAATAAACATTTCACCTTTTAAAGCTTTAGAGTATATATCTTCTATGCCTAGCTCTCCGTCCATTTGTTTATCAATACATTTTTGAAATAGTGGTGTGCATTGACCCCAGTATTTATCCAATAGCTCTTTTGATGATAGTAATTGAGGTTCGTATTTAAGTTCTTCTTTTTTTACCTCATGTAACATCTGGCTTATCCTCATAGTTAGCTAGCATCTTATCAAAAAATTCTGTGCCTTTAGCCATAACAACTTTCTTAGGTATAATATATTCATCGCCTTCAAGTTCAACTTTTTGTCTACCATCTACAACAGCTGGTATACCACCTTGGTTGTGCGATGGCCCTTTAAGCATACCGCCATCTTGCATGTAGCCCATTTTATTTCTTACGCTCTCAGGTAATTTAGATAGACCCATATTACCTTGAGGTATCTCTTCTAGTTGTCCGCCATCTTTCATTTGTTGAGTTGGCTGAAACTGTACATCAGCGTCCATTGCTTTTCCTGCTGTAATTAATGCAATAACTAAACCTTCATCATACTCAACAGGTAAGTCTTGTTCTGTAGCTAAACCTTTTTGTATAGCAAACTGTCTAATCTGTGGATACATAGCAGGGTTTTGTAGTACAACTTTTGCTAACTCAACTGCCATGTTCAGTTCTTCCATGTTTAGTTCACCTGTTTGTAAACCTGCTTCTATACCTGCTCTAATTCTAGCTATAACTTCTGGATTCTGTGATGCCATTTGATTAATTTCTGCATCAATAACTCTATTATCCCTTGGGCCTTGTTGTTGCATTTGTATACCAGCTGGTTGTACCATACCACCTTCTTGATATGTAGCTGTTTGATTTTGTGGTAGATCAAAGTTTCCTTGTTCAGGCATGTCTACTAAAGCTTGTATCTGAGGGGGTAAGTCTAAAGAAGGAGAAGCTGAAGTATCAATACTTTCCATAGGAGTTTTAAATTCGTTGTTGTCCATATATTATCCCTTTATCTGTTCTATTAAAGCATTTAATACAGCTCTTGTAAAAGCTAAATCATTTGCTAATGTTTGTACATCTGTCAATAGTTTACCATAATCTTCTAAGCTAACAACATCTTGACCACTTATTGTAAAGCCTTCTCCCTTAGCTGAAGTCTGTCGTAAATTCTGTAAAGGTTGACTGTTTACAGTAATGTCACCTTTTGTAACAGCTTTACTTTGCAAATCTGCTTCGTCTCTTAGACCAGCTAAAAGCTCTACATTCTGTTTAATAGCAGTAATTAATATACTTTGAGCATCACTAAGTCCTTCTTCTGGTAATCCAGGTACTGCTACAAATCTAGCCATTATATTGTATTTAATCCCTTAGGTGTTTCACCTAGATGTATTGACCTAATTCTAGCTGATCCTGATACTGCGACTTCAAACGTGTCTGAGCGATAACCAGAAGGTAATCTAAATATATCACTTGACTGTATAGTTCCTTGAAATACTATTTCTTTATCTATAAATAGCTTAAACGTAACAGGTAATGCTCCTGATAAAACTTTTAAGGTTTGTGTTTGACCATCTCCATTTACTGGAAAAGCGTTTAGAGTTCCTATATTTACTTCTCTATTACCGCTGACAGTATAGTCTGTAGGCCCATTCAAACAACCTAATTGTTGGCTCTTTGCCCACACTGCCGCATTGAACGTAGGCACAGCATTATTATATGATGTTTCGTTTATGTTCTCATCAGTTATATCTGTATAATCTGCAACAACTCTAGCAGCACCCATGTTCATATAGTTTTTTGTAACTATAGTTTTAGACTTCCACTCTAGAGGAGAAAAAATTTCCCCTTCATTGTCCCATTCTTTTATACTAGTTAAAATATCACTAGACGTATTATCTGTAAAATACATAGTACCTGCTATGCTGTCTGTAAACGCAGATGTAAACGTATATTGAGAAGTAGTTAAGTAAGGTACTTTATCTCCTCGTTCAAATATAAATGATCCTGTAGAGTGTGACCCAAAATATTTTCCATTATAGTAGTGACCTACTATTGTTGTAGGGTCTAAATTTTCTGACCATGTATCCCAATCATGAACACTTCCTGTTAATAAAGCTATACCAGCTCCTGGTTTATATGCTGCTAAACCACCATGTGTAGCCCAGACAACACCATAACCCATATTGACTACAGATTTTTTGTTAATACACGGATATTCAGTATCAATCCTTTGTGAAGTCATAACTTCTGGAGTACTACCTGTAACTATATATGGATATTTTTCTGTTAAAACTAATATGTAAGAATCTGTAGACGCTACAGCAACAATGTTTTCATCAAATGTTAGCCTAAATTTTATAGGCCAAGCATGTGGTTTATCAGGAAATGAGAAGCATAGTTGGTTATCAAAGAAACCTGCCAACATATTGTTGTTTACGTTTGTTAAACCTTTCATAGTAGATTTTGGTTTATCATAATCTTCGGACTCTATTATTGTGGATAATCCTGATACTAAAAAATCGTCTGTAAAATTATAAGACCCGTCACCCCAGTACCTAGCTGTAAGAGATAACAACTCTGCAACATCGTGAAACAAAGTTCCATTAGCATCTGCTGTAGATGATATATCTCCACCTGTATTACTATAAGTAAATGTTAATCTATCAACAACACTAAGTACTATCCCACCAGTTACATTAAAATTTCCGCTATCAGTTGTAGTTCCTGATAATTTAAATCTGTCACCAGCTATCATATTATGAGGAAAAGCTAATTTAACTGTAGCTATATTAGTAGACCCGACACGTGACAACGTAGCTGTCGCTGTTGGAAACCATAAAGTATCAAGTAGAAAAAAATCTGATGCAGCAGCAGATGTAACACTGCGATATAAATTTATACCCCTTACAAAATTAGCACCACTCGGTTTAGTTTGTGGTATGTTAGATACAGTCACTGTTTGACCTTCTTTTATAAACAATTCATTAGATACAGAAGACGGTATAGATTCCTCACCCCAAGGTGTAATGTGTGTATATATGTAAGTTCTTATCTGTGTATTGCCAGCCATATCAGCTCTACCAGTAGTGTTAGATGTTTTTGATACTGTATCTCCTGGGCTAAAGTATTGAAAATCTGTAGCATTAACAACTGTTACTTCAACATTTGTACCGTTAAAAGACTTTGCTTCGTCCGAAGTACCGAAATCTCTTATAGTTACTACATTCCCTGATCTTAAATTATGGTTGCCAGACCCATAAAAAGTAGCTGTGTTACCAGAATCTCTTTCGTAATGCGTAGCACTTACTACAGAAAAAGATGTTGCTGTGCCTGTTACTGTGGTTGTTGGTACATCTAAACCTAAATCATAATAACCGCTTGATACAGGATATGGTTCTGAACCTGTTGTAGCTAAATCATAATTACTAACTTTAGGTACTCCATCACCTGTAAAATAAAATCTTTGCTCGTTATCTGACGAGTCCGAAGCTTGTAACACATCAACGTCAATAGGCCAACTAAGCCATACTAATGCATTAGTACTTGGATCCTTTAGAGCATATATAGTTTCTACTGTACCTAACCTTTCAGTGCTATCTATAATTTTAGGTATCCTATATGGTATAAGGTCTCCAGAATACAGCTTCACATTATAAGCTAGTTGTGCTGCAGTAGTGGGTAACAACTCCGAAGAAAATTTTGGAGACTCACCTAAAAAATTTGTTACTTTAATTGATGCCATTATGTTCTTGCGTACCCAGGTTTACCCTTAGATGAATTGTCTTTTGATTGTTTACGTTTAACTGCTGCACGTTTCTTACCCGCAGACATACTTCTTGCTTTAGCAGAAGGCACACACTTGGGGTACTTACCTCTTTTCTCTCCTTTACTTCTACCGCATGGAGGAAATGAGCCATCAGATCTTGGGTTAGCTATGTCTACCCACTTCTCACCTACCCACTTTTTTAGCCCTTTTTGTGCCACTTTTTTTACCTCCAGGTTTTATTCTGCCTGAGCATACGCCTGATGCGTACATGTTTGCATAAGCTGATGGATACTTTTTAAATTTTCTTTTAGCTGCTGCTTTACCTTTTGCACATAACTTTGCCATATTATTTCCTCGTTAATGAACCACCAAAATATAATCCAATGATAGAAAATATAGTGTGTGATTGTAGGTTAGTTATATAAACTGTGTTGCCTGCTTCAAAGTATGATGTCTCATATACCTCACCAAATATCCACCAACCACTATCTGCTTCAGTCATTATCTGATAAGCAACATTAACATCAGTAAAGATTGGTGCAACGATTGGCACTACAATAATGCTAAATACGCACATCAATGCTATCCAACGTCTAGTGTGCTTGGTGTGTGGGTCAGATACTTCTCTTGCTTTGTCTGTTTGTTGAGCTGCAAATTCTGCACGTTGCATTAACATTTTCTCACGCTCTGCTTGAGCTTGACCTTTCTGTGCTTGAATAGACATAATTCCCCCAAGTACCGTACTTGCGAGCATACTCAATAATTCCATTGGCATTCCAAACATATCGTTACCTCAACGGGTTGTCTGATCTAGCTTTTATCTCATCTACTTTTGCTTTGAGTACAGCTATTTCAGCTTTGTTAATTGCTATGTCTTGTTCTAGTGGTTTTATGTTTACTGCCTTTTGAGCTTCAAGAACATCAACCCTTGTAATTAATTGCCCTTGGTAAACAAAAAGTCCTGCTATGGTTATGACTAGTCCTATGCCAGTCGCTATGGTTTTAATATCCACGAATCCTCCTTAAGTGTTCTTCTGCTCTAATTCTTTCGTCTACTTTATCCTGAACATTCTTTTGGTACTGTGCAACAGGGTCACCATAAACATTCTGATTCTCAGCATATAAATTTCTAACATCAATATATTGTCTTGTTTCAAAGTAATCACCTCCATCTATATTCGGTTGATTAAGTATATCTTTGTTTACTTTACCATAATTGTCTACAGAAAAAGAACTTTGCATAGCTTTTGCTACTATAACAGACGTAGCTACTAATCTTTGGTCTATTCTTTTTACAAGCTCGTTTACTTTTTTCTCAACATTTTCTACTGTAATAGTTTGATTATCTCTTGGAGAAACTCTTTCATTCCTGCTTTCTTCCACCTCTTGATTTCCGCTTTCGATATCTTCTTCTGCTCTAGCATTAGTTTCATCTCCAGCATCTCCATTTCCACCTGCTCTTGTTTCTCCTTCTCTGTCAATTTCATCTTCTCCAGCAACCCCCGTAGATTCATTAGTTATTTCTTCACTAGCAACAACTGTATCTTCTGTTTGAGGTTCGTTAGAAATAGTTTCACTTTCGTTATCAATCTGTTCAGGTTGCTCTTGAGCGATTGTTTCTTCATTTGCACTGACTTCTTGCTCATCTGGTCCTCCCATTGTTGGTCGTTCTGCTCCTTCATTTGTTGCGACAATCTCTTCATCAACTGGTCTTGGTTCATCGACGCTTTCAAAGTCTGCGGGACTTTCGTTTTGAGCGATTGGCTCTTCTGCAAAGAAACTTTCGATTTCTTGAATTCCTTCAACTGGTCCCTGGTTGTCATAACTTTCTCCTGCTTCAAAGAAGCTTTCTTCGATTTGGATTTCTGTTGCGACTTCCGAGAAGTTCTCTTGACTGTCATATCTTATCTCCTCACCTATAGTAGGCAATTC
>Ga0209336_10000053_pt1 | contig 53840 bp, 46 predicted proteins | sample LinPmetageLP32_FD_184042 | JGI IMG/M metagenome (GOLD analysis project Ga0209336, IMG submission 184042) | Marine viral communities from the Pacific Ocean - LP-32 (SPAdes) (version 2) | ecosystem: Environmental > Aquatic > Marine > Oceanic | place: Pacific Ocean | collected 2009-08-23
ACCCAAAGCTCGATGTCCTCCGTACCATCAGGGTATGTGAATACGTGAGTCAGTTGCGTGGTGTAGTCGAGGACCACCACTTGATTGGGCCCTAGTGTCATAGTCATAGGTCAATGATTACGCCCTTCTTTTTGAGGGCTTTGATGATGAAGTCAGGGAGTTCGAAACACCCATCGTACCCAACAAGGCGGACACTGCCGTCCTCATCGTGTGCGGTTTCGAGTACACCCCCTGCATAGAATCGGTCGCCTCCTGATTCAAGGTCGTAGGTTTCATACCACCCACCATATTGGTGGTCAGGGTCAATGGCGATTGTGCTTTCCATTACCACGTTTACATCTCGATCGGTGTCGGTGTCGTATGCCGTGGTCATTGCTACGTTCTTTAGCTTGGTCTTGAAGTCTTGTTCGAATTTCATTAGTTCTAAAGTTTGAAAATGAGGTTGTTTTCTGCGTCGTGAGCAAAGTCATCGAGCAGGTCCACGATGTCTTGCACCGCGTCAGCGTCAACAGCAGGGGTATTGGCAATCAGAGAAGCAAAGCCCTTGACATCCTTGGGGACAATTGTGGCCGCTCGGTTGAGCTTGGACAGGTTCGCACCGAAGTGGAAGCCGTTGAGGAACAGGACTGCACGTCCTACGGGTTGAGAAAAGAAATTGTCTTTGACCATAATTACAGGTTGTTTGTGCGGAAATCGCGCACGATTTGTACAATGATGAGAGTGAAAATGATGACACTGGCCGTGCCGAAAATTGTGTAAAGCATAGAATTGAATTGAGTGAATGAATGAGAAAGACGGGGGGGAATCGAACACCCCATACGCCACCACTTTACGGCGTACCTCCAAGCGTCTTTGAAAGCGAATTACTTCGTGAGTTCCGCCACTGCATCGGAGGCAATGATGTCCTCCAAGCTGTTGATAACGTCGTCGATGTCCACGACTTCGGGCGACTCAAGCAAGAACTCCACGATAGCTTTGACGCGCACCGCAAAGGCGCGTTTGGCTTTGGCGTTGTGCCCGACCTTCAAGCGCGATTGCAGGGCCTCGTCGATAGTGCCAAGGTCGATTGTGGACTTCCCCACATTGAACCGCATAAGCAACGGATGCGAAAGGTTTGCAAATCGCGCACCCGTCGCCTGCTGCAAGGCAAGGTAACGGAACAAACGATTGACGAAGGTACCCACAACTTTGCCGCGTTGGGCTTTGTTGTTGGTGTCAAGGTCCACGCTAAAGGTGAAGCTTTGGTCGATGTCCACAATTGCGTTGCCGCGTGTGGTGGTGAAGCCTTGGTAGGCTACGGCTGAAAATACTGACATAACAAATGGTTTGAGTGATAACGCAAAAGCGCGTTGAGAGATGCGGACGGCACGAACGTCCTGACGTGGCAAACCACGATGCATCCCTGATATAGATTCACGAGAGGGGCGCGGACATCCGCCCAATCCTGAGATGGCTCATATCCCTCGTGTAGTTGTTTTCTTTGTTGCACCTATTTCTTCCTCCATCCCGTCGCGCTGTGTCGGCTACGTCGGTAGGCAGTTTCAAGAAGTCAAAGAACGTGCAACGAAAGGTTGAACGATAACCCCACAACGGACCGCATCCCGTCGTGTGCTTGTGCCTTGTCGGTGGCACGGGCTATGTCAAGTGGTCCAAACGATGGCACCCCCGTTGGAATGCGTTCGCAATATGGGGCAACATTTTCGGCCACGCAAGCTCTTTAACATCCGTTAACAAAATTAACTGCTTCCCCCTGTTGGTATATGGAATCCCGCGACGCGCGTGTAAGGAAGAAAGTTTGCAATGTCAACCCCTAATTGGGGGAGAGTTGTTAAAATCTGTTAAGGGTAGGGATTGTGTCGTGTCCCCTCATGCGTTAACACATTTTGGCAATGTCGATGGTGCCCGTTCGGTTGCCTTGTCGTAAGCGTATGGCAAAACACAAAAAAGGTAAAATACTTGCGCGGTTGCCTGTGATTTCGTAGGGGGTGGGGTCAGCGGATGCGTTTCGGGTTGCAGATGTCTGTGCTAGTATATATATATAATCCCCCAGGTATACATTTCTGACATTTTTTTGCGATCATTGAATTTTACGAACTCCAAGAGACCTTACTTAACTACTGCCTAATCAATATGTTAGGCTATGTTGCTTAAACTGTTGGTTTAGTCTTGACTTTTAAAAAAAAAGTTTATACCTTTGCAGTAATTGATCACAAGCACCGTTAATCTGTAATCAGTTTTTTGGGTATATGCTTGAATCTATTATTGTTTAAATCACGTTACAGCTGTATTATGCCAGACAAGAAGATAAAGGTGCGTAAAAAGGGCACTGAGGGAGTTAAGTACGATGAGGGTAAGGACAAGATGGGTAACGTCTTGCCTGAGGCTGAGGTAGTAACGTATACTGGCAGTGCGGCGGTACAAGCCATGAAGAAACGTCAAGATAAGAGGCGTAGAAGAAGGGGGAAGCTCAGTAAGAGGATCAAGGAGATCTTGGCTCAGAGAGAGGCGAAGGGTAAGGCTTGATTTCTTTATCTTTGCTTTATGCAGAGTAAAAGATTGAGAAAGAAGGGACTTCAGTCCAAAAAAAAGTACAATACAGGTGGAACGGTGGGATGTCCTAACCCCCCATGTCCTCCAGGATACGACAATAGAGTCCAGACTTTGCTTGCTAGCGGTATGTGGGAGCAGGGTCCAAACGGTGAGCTTCTCCGCAGGAGTCCTGAAGAGTTAAATCAAGAAGCTTTTGAGAAAGCTAGCAAGGAGGCTATGGGTCAACTTGCTGTAGAAGACCCTGCAACCTTTGCACCTACTACTTCAGGGTTTATGACACCTGAAAGAAAGACTTATTTGGAGACTAGAGCTGGGAAGCTTACACCAGAGGAGGCCAGAGAGTACGGTACGGTATCATTTGACCCTTTTGAGACCCCAAACATTGGTTTTGGTTTTGCAGCTGGTGCTTTCCCTGCAGATCCTATAGGGTTGATTATTGGTCAGGGCTTGGGTAGGCTAGCAAAAGGATACAAAGCACTGAAGAACCCCAGGGTTATGCCTGTTATGGAGGAAGCTCGTATGGAGGCTTCTATACAGGGGCTAAGAGATAGATTTAATATTGGCACTGGGCACGTTGTTGACGGCAAGGTTATGACTCCAGAGCTTTTGAGAAAAATGACTCTTAAAGAGCTTATTGGGGAATCAACAGATGCAGGGAGGATATCTAGAGCCAACCAACTCATCGACAAAGCTATTGAGGACGCAATGCCTCAAGCCCTCGAATCGGTTATGAGCAGATCAGAAGGCAACCTTCTTAACACACCTGTAGATACTAGAAGGCCAGAGGTAGATAGAGTCAGGATGAGATTCTTGGGTCCTAACAGTAAGCTGTGGCAGCAAGCCACCAAGGATGGACTTATTCCAGTTAGGAATCTTAATCAGTCTATAAAGGACATGTCTGAGATGGAGAGGTACGTTTTTGAGGAGGCTGTCTTTAGGACCCCTATCTACAACAAGAAAGGTGTTCTACTTACAGGAAAAGAACTAAGCGATGCTCAGAATGCAATCATGTCTGCTGTTGGCCGTCGAGGTATGGGGCCTTCTATTGAAGAATCTGCTGAAGGCATAGGCGATATATCTGGGTACAAGATAAACCTTAATATGCTGAAGGGGGCGTCTGAGGAAACAACTGCTACATTGAACCCAATAAGAACATTTGAAATTGCCGAAGGCCAAGAGGATGTGTTTGGTGGCAAAATAGATCAAGTGAATAGAAGCTTCCCTAAAAGGTTTTCTGGAACCAATTATAGCCGCTATGGGTTGGGGAGAATTGGTTACGGTAATCTCACCAGCGAAAGCTCCAAAACTTGGGCGATTGGTTCTGATGTAATAAAATCAAATACAAATCACTTTGGTAGAGGTGAGTTGGCTCATTTTAGAACTTTTGTAGATGAAGGTCGAACAACGTTGCCAGAGAATGTCCCTGGAACAGAAGTAGGATTTCTTGGTGCTTCAGCTAACTTAAGATCTGGAACCTCAATCAGCGGATCTAGCTCTGGTGCTGGAGGGGGACGGATTGAGTGGTATCCTGATATGTCAAGAGTTCCCTCAGGTATGGGGGTTACTGGAAGAGGTGGTACTCTTAATCTTTTCGACGGGGGTCCAGCAAGAGGATTAGAAGATGCTATTTCTTCAGATATAGTACGAAGTAGTCCTGTTTCTTATCTCGCTGACATTAACCGCTTTAATAATAGCATGGCTATGAGTGGTAACGAGACTCGTCGAATAATGACGGAGATAAATTCTATTCAGGTTAATGGTGCGAGAATTGCAGAAAGTGATTTTAAAATAAAAAACCTATATGACTTTGCCCTTGACCCAAATAGAAGAGCAGCAGTAGATGCCCTTGTAATTCCTGACATGATGAAGGATTTTATTAATTCTAATTTTGATGAATTAATTAAATTCGCTAAGTTGGAAGATGCCTCAATGGGCTCTCTTAAAGCCAATACGAATCTTATTGCCCCACCCGTTAAAAATTTGACTCATCAGAAGGCTTTTAAGGAATCAAGAAATCTTCTTGATGTAATGGCTTTTAACAGGCATGGTGATGGTAATTATTTCAATAAGATGAATCAAGCTAACTATGAAGATATTAGAGAAAGGGCTGAAGGAGATTTTTCATTTGGATCTTGGTCAACAGCCACAGGGGGAGAAGATATAGCATATCTTCTAAACAGAAATAATGAACATACTCTTCCTCGTCTAAGAGAGCAAGCGATGGATTTGTTTGATGATCAAAGAAAGGCTTTACAAAAAATTATTGGAGATACTCCTGGGTTGAGTGGGGCAGATGCAGTTATATCAGAAACTTTCAATAGCGTCTCCAGCCAAGGAGTCAAGAAGATATCAGATTTACGAGATACATCTGAAAATATTTTTGATGAAATAGAGAGGTATAGCTCAGAAGCTGAGGATATAGCATATGAACTATCGGAGGCGTACAACAATACTCTTGGTAGCCTCAGAGGTGAACTCGGAGAAGGTAGAGCGATGTTTGGTGGTGGTGATTCCTTCCAACAAGGTTTAAAGAATCGAGCTGTTGTCAGAGTTGAAGAACTGTTTCCAAAAAAATTAGCTAACCTAAAACAGGCGATACTTAATATGGAGAAGGCTAGAGTTCGAGGAGATCAGACAATGCAAGCCTCATATAGAGAAATGTTGGAAATTTCAGATGAACTGGTTTCTAGAATGCCAAGATTGGCTGAAGCTAGCCAGAATGCAGAAAAACAGTATGTTGATAAGCTTCTTCAAAGTCCGATGGCAAACGACTACTATGATATTCTAGAGAGTCAGCAGAAGTTGTATAGTTTTGCAAACAGTATTCTAGCAGACGAATCAGGTGCTATGAGGATCCCAGGTCTTCTGGAAAGAGTAAGTAACACTCCCAATAAAGACAAATTTTTCGTTAGTGAAATCCAATCTGACTATGTCCAAAGATCCAATATGACTAAACTCAAAGAGAAGAGTGTAATCAATGCACAAACAAAGAGCTCGCAAGCGGACGATGCGGGCAACATGTTGACTCCAAAAGGTTTTGAGCCTCAACTTGATTCTTTTACCAAGAACTGGAGAACCAAGACTATTCAGCAAGCCGTGTTGAAAGGAAGAGAAGCTGGTAAAAACGAAATTCTGTTCCCGACTTACAAGACAGCAGATAGAATACAGAACTGGGGAGGATCAAAAGATGAGGGGGTAGTTGGATCAGGAAATAGAATTACCTATCAGGGCATGGATAAGCATATTCAAAAAGCCACTGGTATCAAACCAACAAAGTATACCGACACACAAGGCAACGAGTGGTGGATGATCAAAATGGATCCAAACCAGAAATACGAGTTCCCTGATTTCAAGTATGGCGGTAAGATTCGCTTGAGGAAAAAGTGATATATTTGCGCTATGGCAACATTGACTGTAACGATAGAAGAAGAGCTTACAATTAACGGTAAGGACAGAGGTAGTAAGAATAGTATAGCTATATCCTCTGTAACAGAAACTTTTAATAGAGTTCTTACTGTAGACAACACAGAGCAGACTATTCTTCAATTCCAAGCAACTAGACCTGCTGGCGGGGCATTTACTGACGCTACCATGCAGTACCTAAGGATCACAAACCTTGCTGCATCGAATACTGTTGATCTCCGAATTCAAGACACGGCAAATACAAAAGAGTATTTTGTTCAGATCGGTGGTTCTGAGTCTTTTGTCTTGTTCAATGACAAAATTGATGCTGACGCTACGGCTGGCACTGGTATTTCTTTGACACAGATTGAATTGATTTCAGCTGAGGCTACAGGTACAGGTGGAGAGACCGCTGATATTGAAATCTTTGGCGTAGCAACATAATTATGAAGTTATCAAAAAACTTGTCACTCGCAGAAGTGACCAAAAGCATCACGGCCAAACGGCTTAACATAGATAACACACCAGATGAGTGGGTACAAGAAAATCTTAAGGCGGTTGCAAAGCATATATTTCAACCTCTTAGGGACGCTTTCAAGTGTCCTATATACGTGTCGAGCGGGTATCGTTCGGCTGATCTCAATGTTGCGATCGGCGGTTCGGTTCGTAGTCAGCATGTGGAAGGAAGAGCACTTGATCTTGACGCAGATGTATACGGAAAGTGTAAGAACTCTGAAATCTTCCAGTATATTCGTGAGAATCTGGAGTTTGATCAGCTTATTTGGGAGTTTGGTGATAAGGACAATCCTGATTGGGTTCACGTTTCTTACGTTTATGATGGCATTAATCGTGGTCGGTGCCTCAGGGCTTGTCGTGATGATAAGAACAAGACGTACTACGAAGTAATATTTGGTAAAGAACTATAACTATGGAAGACGAATTCGACGACATCAGCTTCTTGGATCAAGACAAGCTGAAAAAGCAAGAGGATAAGGTTAAGTCTGGAGAGATCTCTTGCAACCTAGACGCCCCAGAAGACTGCGAGAGCTGTAGCGGTTAATCGTTATTCACCTTTTTGTAAAAAGCCTGAACAAACATTCGGGCTTTTTGCGTTATAGCATATCGCACTCTGTAGTTGTATTTGGTTTCGTCACGAAACAAGTGGTCTTCGTAAGTGTCTGATGGGGTCAGTTTGTCAAAGTGCTTGTAAACGTATCCTTCTTTTACAAGAGGGTAGACCAAACGCTCTCCAATCTTATTGACAGAATAGCCGAAATCTTCGGCTGCATACTTAAGAGTCCAAAACTCTAGATCGTAAGCCCACAGAAGAAAGTATATTTCTGTTTGAAACAACACCCCCTTTTGTTTTTCCCTAACAAGCTCCCGTCTAAGGTGTTTGAGGTAGTTTCTGTTTACGTATCTTTGGTTAAGTCTTGAGCTCTCTCGGAAGAGCTTTCTTTTAGAAACCTCACTTTTAGGCATAACAATGAATTTAGATGACTATAAAGATACAGAGAGAGATGGATTTCTGCTAGAGATTCAACGTATAGCTCTTGAGATCGAGACCCTTATAGATAGATATGGGGTTAGAGAAGATGTGATGTCCCTTATGATTATTGGATTGATTGATGATGTTCCTGATGGACATCAATTAAAAGCCGTATATGGCTTTAATCTTAAAAGTAGAGACGAGTTAGAAGAATTGGTTAGCTTTGCACAAGAATCATACGGGCCCGATGATCCAGACATTGACGGTTTGCTAGATGGGCTCGGTATAAGTTTAAATTAATGGATGGAATAATTAGAAAAATCATCATAGGTCGAGATCCAAAGGACGCTATGGCCTATTATGTCGGGATGAAAGCTGGAAGCAGCAAAGTCAGCGCTATCGTAAATGACGAAGCTTTTCTGTATAGACACGGAAAGAACAGATATCTTGTGTATCTTGAAGAGGAGGACGGCAGCAATGTTCTTTGGAAGGGTGTAGACGATATGCCCTGTATTGTGGAATACGACTTAAACTTTTAAAATGGCTAGTAGAACTTACCCAAGTGGTGCTTTGATACCAGAATCTTTGCCAGCAGCATACGCTCCTGCATCTAATAAAAAACAATACTGCGGCAACTGTTCTTTTTACAAAAAAAGAATGTGTAGTCGATGGAATGCGCCTGTGAGGGCGGGATACGTTTGCGCCTCATGGAATGCTAGAAAGTCTTCTAGTTCTGTGTCAGTGGCTGCTCAAGGGACAACTACAACTCCTGTGACACCAACAGCTCCACCAGCTCCAAGACGTCAGCCTACGTCCCAGCCTAGACGTACTCAAAGAACAACAAGACGTTCTTATGGATACTGATAAATCAAAAGGACTAGGAGATACTGTCGAGAAGTTTACTCAAAGGACAGGTCTAAAGCGTTTGGTAGAACGCATGTCTAAAGACTGCGGCTGCAAGGCTCGTCAAGAGAAATTAAATGAAATGTTCCCATATAAGGACAAATGAAAGCTTTAAATATGTTTATCGTTGAGTTGGATAAGCCCATCAACGATACTATCTCCACAAAGAGTGGAATTGAACTGTATATTGACACCAAATATGAAGGTGGAGAATTTAAATACAGAGTCACTGACGGTCCAGTTATTGCGACCCCAGCAAAATACAAAACCAAAGTAAAGAAAGGAGATAGACTCTACTTTCATCACCTTGTCGTTATGCAGGGGGGTCAAAAACTTACTGGTATGGACAATAGCTATTTCGTTAAGTATGACCCAGATCATGCGGTAAACAATCAAGCTATTGCATACAAGACCAAAAGTGGACACATACATCCCCTGGATGGCTGGAGCCTTCTATCTCCTGTTGAAGAAGAAAAACCTCGAATCAGTAGCTTAGAGATTGTATCTCTTACAGAAAAACTTCCTACGAAGGGTCGAGTTGCATTTAACTCAAAAGACCTCAAGGCTATTGGTGTTAAAAAAGGAGACATAGTCTGTTTCAAAGAGAATAGAGACTATCGTATTAAAATTGACGGGGTGGAGTATTATCGTACCCGTGTAGAAGATTTGATGTATGTCGAAGAAGAAGTTCACAACACTTAATGCGGCTCAGCGTCTCATGACTAGCATGGAGGACGCTATCGACAATATGATCGACGAGATCAAAAAGCCCGTAGATCCTGAAATCAACGGAAGTGCACGTAAGGCAGAGTTGCAATCCATTAAACAGACTGCTACAGACTGCAAGGAGCTAATCGTTGAGAGACAGCGATTGGAGCAAATGATTAAAGATCTAAGTGACAATGGAGGAATCGAAGAAGCAAAAGATTACAGCGGAGGTTTCGCTGAAAGATTCTCTAAGTGATTGGAAGAATATTGTTTGGGAAAAAAACAAAACAGAATACAAGTTCTGGGAAGACATGTGGAACGAGGAGTGACTCCACATATGTCATACCCGCGAGTATCCCCTCAAGCTTATACCTTGTAGAAAGGGTAACTGGTCACATGTGGGTTCAAGTCCCACCTCGCGGACTTTAGTATATTTGTAACTATGGCTACAGTAAAAAAATCAGCACAGTACTATAGGGATAATCCTGAAGCAAGGGACAAGAAAGGTAAGTATGATAAAAAGCTTAACGCTACCCCTACGCAAAAAAGAAAACGTGTTGTTAGAAACGCTCTTAGAAGACTGTTTACAAGGAAGGGTGAAGTGAAAAAGGGTGATGGTCAAGATGTGCATCACACTGGAGGCACTGAGGTGGGAAAAGCTACAGTGATGTCTGCTTCTAAGAACAGAGCTATTAAGTAAGATATGCACTCGTAGCTCAACAGGATAGAGCAGCACACTTCTAATGTGCAGGTTCGGGGTTCGAGTCCCTGCGGGTGTACAATTTAATGATGAACAATTTAATAGAAATAGAAGAGTATGAGCACCCAGCGGTTGCTATTTGTCCCAACGGTACGCAAGGTGAAGCTATCGAACTTGGTGGGCTGGTCATTCTTCTTCCCGCTAAGCCGCCCAAAAAACAAATTTCAGGATATGACCTTCCAAAGCACTTGCAAGTGTGGCAAAGGAGGGCTATGCCTGAAGAGATGTCTAGGATTAAGTCTATGGATGAGTGGCTCGAAATGCCTAGGGAGTTTCGACAAAAGTTTCGTCCGTATATCGAGGAGGAATTTCGCCGTAGGCGTGAGGGCTTTTGGTTTTATAATAACGGTGTCCCTACATATATTACGGGGCGCCACTACATGATGCTACAGTGGACGAAGCTTGATATAGGACACCCGTATTATCTCGCTTTCCAACGTGACATCTTTTTGCATATGGCAGCTTGCGAAGCTGATTCAAGGTGTATAGGTCAGTTATACACAAAGTGTCGTCGATCAGGATACACAAATATTTGCTCTGCTGTACTAGTTGATGAAGGGACCCAAGTAAAAGAAAAACTTCTTGGTATTCAGTCTAAGACTGGTAAGGATGCTCAGGAAAATATTTTCATGAAGAAGGTGGTGCAGATGTTTAGGAGCTACCCTTTCTTTTTCAAACCTATTCAGGACGGTACCACCAACCCTCGTATGGAGCTGGCATTTCGTGAGCCCAGCAAGAGGATTACAAAAAACAACAAGACGTCACACAAGGGTGAGGCTCTGAACACTGTAATTAACTGGAAAAATACAACCAACAATGCGTATGATGGGGAGAAACTTCACATACTGTATTTAGATGAGGCAGGAAAATGGGAAAGACCTACAGACATAAGAGACGCTTGGAGGATTCAGAGGACTTGTTTGATCGTCGGGCGAAAAATCGTGGGCAAGGCCCTGGTGGGAAGCACCGTAAATCCGATGGACAAGGGCGGAAAGGAGTACAAAGACCTGTGGAGGGACTCGGACCCAAACGAAAGAAACGCAAATGGTCGGACGAGGACTGGTCTATATAGGCTGTTCATCCCTGCTTACGCATCTCTTGAAGGGTTCTTTGACCCATATGGGAATCCTGTCGTGCAAGACCCTGAGAACCCCGTTGCGGGGCTAGATGGAGAGCCTATTGTTCAGGGGGCTAAGACTTATCTAAAGAACGAACGTCAGGCTCTGCTGGAGGATGCATCAGAGTTGAATGAGGTTGTTCGTCAGTTCCCATTTACGACTGATGAAGCCTTTAGGGATAGTGTTGAAAGTACGCTATTTAACATCTCTAAAATATATGAGCAGATACAGTACAATGACGAGCTGTATCCAAATCCAGTGGTGGTTGGAAACTTTGTATGGAAAGACGGTAGCCAAGACACAGAGGTTTTATTTAAGCCAGATCCCAACGGGAGGTTTCATGTAGCTTGGATGCCTCCACCTGAACTTAGAAATAAGAAAAAAAGCGAAAAGGGCAAGAGAGTTGCGCCTAACTCATACCTTGGTGTAGGTGGTGTTGACTCTTATGATCTTGATGCTACTGTAGATGGAAGAGGTTCAAAGGGTGCCCTGCACCTATACAATAGATTCAACGTACATCATCCTTCAAATATGTTTGTTGTAGAGTATGCTTCGCGTCCCCCACTAGCCAAAATATTCTATGAGGACTGCCTTATGGCTGCAGTATTCTATGGTTACCCAATACTAATCGAGAACAATAAGTACGGTATTGCAAGGCACTTTGAATCAAGAGGCTACGACGGTTATCTTTTGGATAGACCCCGACACCTTGTTGCTACAAACACTCAGATCAAGACAAAAACAAAAGGTATACCTTCAAACTCTCAGGATGTTATTCAGGCGCATGCCCATGCTATTGAGGCGTATATACATGATCATGTAGGGATAAATCATGATAGTGGTGAATATGGAAATATGTACTTGAACAGAACCCTTGAGGATTGGATTGGATTTAAGATTGATAACAGAACAAAATTTGACCTTTCAATTAGTTCTGGGCTTTGTCTTTTGGCTGCTCAAAAGCAAAAGCAAAAACCAAAGTCAAACTTTGCTGAACGTAAGTTTTTCCGTCGATATGGGGTAAACAGGTAATTCATATATTTGCATTTATAAAAGGAATTCCCAAATGCAAGACAATAACGGTATCAAGAGCGGATTTCCAGATCCACTTGCTACCCCAGAAGAGAAGTCCAAAAAGGCTTATGGTATCCAATATGCTAAGGCTATTGATGCTCAATGGGGTAGAATGACGGACGTGGGTAGCTTGGTGGGTAAACGTAATAGGATATTTGAGAGGAGTAGAGATTACGCTACTGGTACTCAAGACACCAATATATACAAGCAGCTTCTTAATAGCCTTGATCCAAATGCTGGTGATGGGAGTTTGATGAATCTTGATTACACTCCTGTGCCTATCTTGCCGAAGTTTGTTCGGATTGTAGTCAATAAAATTTTGTCTAGGGGGCTTTACCCAAACCTTGAGGCAGTTGATCCCTTGTCCACTTCTGAAAAGAACATAGAGAAGAAAATCTTAGAGGAGCAGGTTAAGCACAAGGACCTTGCTATGAAGGTCAAGAACGAAACTGGGGTAGTGCTTGGTGAGGATCCAGAAAAATTGCCTGACACGTTAGAGGAAGTAGAGATTCTATACGGCACTAATATTAAAACTGCTGGAGAGATTGCAGCTCAGCTTGCTACTGAGTTGACTTTGAAGTGGAACAATTTTGAGGATGCTATTTTTAGGCGTTGCGTTAATGATCTTGTAACGCTTGGAATGGCTGTTGTCAAAAGGTCAAATGATCCTAACGAAGGCATTAAGACAAATTACGTTGATCCAGTTATGTTTATCCATAGCTATACTGAAGATCCAGGATTTGAAGAGCTAAAGTATGCTGGTCATATTAAGAAGATTAGTATTGCTGAGTTGAGAAGACTTGCTGGTGATGAACTATCTGAAGAAGAACTTCAGAAAATGGCCTCTAAGGTCAAGGGCAAGGATGGCAATGACTCTAGTAAGTACAGCAAGAAAAGGTTTGATCAGACCCTAAGCAAGATGACTTACGGTTATGATGACTACACAGTTAATATTTTGGACTTTGAGTTCTTGACGGTTGACAAGATGTTTTTTGAGGAGAAGGAGAATCGCCACGGTAACAGCAACTTTTTTTACAAAGGATCTGATTACAAGCAGAAAGCTGGATCCGTCTACGAAAGAAAGCCTCATTGCATGCACATAAAAACTGTGTACGGTGGCAGCTACATTATCGACGGAGGTGTGATGTTTGGGTATGGTAAGAAAAAGAATATTCCTAAGAATGTTCATGACTTGTCTCAGGCTAGATTGTCTTACTCCGTTGTGTCAACCAACATTAGGGACATGATTCCTAAGTCTATGGTTGATAGCTGCACTGGTTTTGCAGATATGTTGCAACTCACTCACCTCAAGATTCAACAGGCTATTGCAAAAGCTAAGCCTGATGGATTGGTGATTGACATTGAGGGGCTAGAAAATGTACAGCTAGGTAAGGGTGGGGATCTACAGCCACTTGACTTGCACGACATCTACGAACAAACAGGTGTCTTTTACTACAGAAGCAAGAACCCAGAGGGAGGATTTCAGAATCCCCCAGTGCGAGAGATTGGAAACAGCATCAGGAACATTAATGAACTTATTGGTCTGTACAATCACTACTTGAGAATGATTCGTGATGCAACAGGTATCAATGAGGTTGTAGACGCTTCTACCCCAAAGGGTGATGCTTTAGTTGGGGTTCGAGAGCAAGCTATCCAGGCTAGCAACAATGCTACCTATGACATAACTAATGCCTCAATGATTCTGTTTAAGAAGACATGTGAGGACATTGTAAAATGTTTGCAAATTATTCCTGCTGAAAGTGTATTGCACAAAGCGTATCAGAACGCTATTGGCAAAGAGAACATGAATGCTATCACTTCGTTCTCTGATCTTCCTATGTTCAACTTTGGAGTTATTATTCAAAGAGATATGGAGGATAAGGATAAGGCTTACTTGGAGCAAAACATTCAAATGGCTTTGCAGCAGAAAGAGATTGATCTTGAAGATGCTATTGCTGTTCGCCAGTTGAAAGATGTAAATCAGGCTGAGCGGCTATTGGTTGTGCGTCGCAAAAAGCGGATGCAGAAAGGTCAACAGCTTGCTCAGCAGAATATTGAGATGCAAAAACAACAGACAGCTCAAGCAGCTCAAATGGCATCTCAACTTAAGATTCAAGAATCTCAGGCAGAGACTCAAATGGAGGTTGAGAAGATGAAGATTAAAAATGAGTTTGACATGCAGCTTGAGACTATGCGTCACGAATTCAAAAAAGAGATTGAAACAATTAAGGCTAAGGCAACCCTTGGATTTAAAGAAGATGATCAAGTATTTAAAGAGAAACTTGAGGTTTTGAAAGAAGATCGAAAAGATGATAGAATAGGAAAACAAACTTCTGATCAAAGCAAACTTATCTCACAAAGACAAGGTAAAATTGATGAGGTACAAGAGGAACCCAATGACCTCGCATCTAAAATTCTAGGATAACAATGGCTCAGACAGCAAACTTCGACACGACAGAAACTCTGAATATTATTTGCAGAGAAGGAGATACGTTTTCCATGACTGTGACTCTTAAAAACTCTAGCGGTACAGCTTTGACGCTAGTCACTGATGCTTATGTCTTTTACATGCAGGTAAAAGAGATCTCCGTTGCGGGGAACAAAAGGGCTGGTCGTCAAATAGAGAAGGTTATTCTTCAAACCCCAAGCTTGAAGCCAGATGCAAAGTCAACTGTCCTGACGTTTGAGACTCCTACTCTTGACAATAGCGGCAACGTGACCATTGAGGCATCTGCTGAAACTATGAGTAAGATTAAGCCTGGGTCTTACGTTTATGACTTGAAATACGTAAAGCCTAGTTCTACTGGTCTTGATACGCACAAAGGCGTTTTGAGAGGATCCTTTGTAGTTAATTCACAGGTAACTGATGTATTTTAATGTCTGTATCAGTAAGTACATCTTCAGCCAATCAAGTATCTGTCAATATTGATGGAGTAACTCAGCTTTCATTTACAACACAGGACTCTTCGATTTCTGTTCTGTCAAGCAGTAGTGCTCAGGTATCAGTTACTGAAAAAGGACCTAAGGGTGACAAAGGTGATACAGGCGCGACAGGTGCAACGGGCGCTACTGGCGCTACTGGCGCAGCCCCTAATGCCTTTACTACACTATCTGTATCTGGTCAGGACGATGTGGTTGCTGATGGAGTAGATGACACTCTAACCCTTGCGGCTGGATCTAATGTAACGATTACGACTAACGCATCAAGCGATACCGTTACGATTGCTTCTGCTGATACAAACACTCAGCTAAGCACTGAGGCCGTTCAAGACATTGTAGGGGCTATGTTTAGCGGAAACACTGAAACTAGGATTTCTGCTACTTATCAAGATGGCGATGGAAACATTGACTTAGTTGTCGATGCTATCCCCGTAGATCTTACATCTGATGGGACTGGCACAATACACGCAAACAATGTTCCCACTCTTAACCAAAGCACTACTGGTAACGCAGCTACAGTAACAACTAATGCAAACTTAACAGGCCATATTACATCTACTGGTAATGCCGCTGTTTTAGGTTCTTTTAGTGTAGCTCAACTTAGCACCGCTCTTTCGGATGCTAGTATATCAGGAAACAATACAGGAGATCAAACAAACGTTTCAGGATCTTCGGGTACATGCACAGGCAATGCTGCGACAGCTACAGCACTAGCTACTGCAAGGGCAATCAACGGGGTTGATTTTGACGGAACTGCACCTATTACGGTTACTGCCGCTGGTTCTACACTTTCTGATGAGGTCCCAGTATCAAAAGGAGGCACAGGTGCTACATCGTTTACCTCTAATGCTGTACTTACTGGGAACTCTACTTCTGCGATACAGGCAGAGGCTGACCTTACTTATGATGCAAGCACCGATACGCTGCAGCTAACAAGTTCATCAGGAGGATTTCCTAGAATTGAACTTAAATCTGAGGCAAACGTCACTGGAGGTCAAAGATTCGTTTTCATAAAAGATAGAGGGGCGGCTCCAGCAGACGGTGATACCTTGGGTGTTGTCAGATGGGAAGGAGAAGACTCTGGTCAGAACGCAACTGCTTACGCTCAAATATTTGGAAAAATAGCAGACACAACTGACGGCTCAGAGGGAGGTCATTTGGGACTGCAGGTTGCATCTCATGATGGAGAAATGAGGGTTGCTCTTGAGCTTATAGACGGAGATGCTGAAGATGAGGTTGATGTAAACATTGGGAGTGGAGATGCTTCGGTAACAACTATCAATGGATCTGCTGTTTTGAACAGAAAGTTTTCAGTTACTGGAGACACTGACGGAACTTTTCAAGGTGACGTAGTTTACTTTGGCGGAACAACATCTATGACCACTGGTGCTTTGTATCACTACAAGTCAGACGGCACTTGGGAGCTGGCTGATGCTGATGCAGTAGCGACCTGCGACGGATTGCTTGGTATAGCCCTTGGTGCAGCATCAGATACAAACGGTGTTTTGCTTAGGGGTATGGTAACTGTAGATCATGATACGGGTGCAGTTGGTGACGTTTTGTTCGTTTCTACAACAGCGGGCGACATAACTGCTACAGCGCCCTCAGGCAATGCCGATATCGTAAGAGTCGTGGGGTATTGTTTGCATGCGTCTAATGGTCAGATCTGGTTCAACCCAGACGGAGCGTTTGTAGAAGTCACTGCATAATGCCTACAATCAACGCAAACAGAACGGGTAGCGCAATTGGCGCTGGTAGCAGTACATTTAGTACGGCTCGTCAATCTAATGCAGGCAGCGTAACGGACAACCCCTCGTCGTCTGATGCAAATGCCATTCAGCATTTTTTCTCCTCAGGAAGAGGCGGAGGTACTCACAAGTTCAGAAGAGTGTTTATTCACTTTGATACAAGCAGTGTGTCAGCAACTCCTCAAGATGCAGTTATAAATATTACTGGCAGCTCTAACACAAGCGCAGACATTATAGTCGTAAAAAGCAATGCTATGGGTGCTGACGGGAGCACTGCTCTTGCAACATCAGAGTTTTTTTCAAGCATAGATTACACTGCACCGTTATCATCAGAAATTACATCTTGGAGTACGGGATCAAACAGCATATCGCTAAATGCAACAGCACTTTCTTTAATAGGAAGCGCCGACAACCTTACAGTTGTTCTGGTAGAGCATGATTCTGATTTTCAGAATACGGCAGTTACTAGCGGCACTGTAAGTTCGGGAATAAACTTTGCTACTACAATAACACTTGTTTATACTGCTGCTGCCTCTGGGTATGGTCACAAGGTCAGCGGTGTGGCTGCTGCTAGCATATCAAAAGTCAACACTGTAGCTACGGCAAGCATCGGAAAAGTCAATACAGTCGATTGATTATATTTGCATTATGGCCACAGTAAAGAAAAGAAAAGCAAGAATGCCCAAGATGAAGATGGGTGTTCATAAATCTCGTGAAGGTGGGCTTACGGCTAAGGGCGTAGCTGCATACCGAAGAGCTAATCCAGGCAGTAAACTAAAAACTGCTGTAACAACTAAGCCATCCAAGCTTAAGAAAGGTAGTAAATCTGCTAAGCGTAGAAAGTCATTTTGCGCTAGGATGAAAGGAATGAAGAAAAGATTAACTAGTGCAAAGACTGCAAGAGATCCAAACTCACGCATCAACAAGGCACTTAGAAAATGGAACTGCTAATGAATCCTGTAAAGAAAAATAAGGGAGGTAAACTCAACGTAAGTAGTAAAAAAATGTCTGTCTCTGCACCATCTGGATACCACTGGATGGAAGATAGGGGTCGTTATTTTTTGATGAAAGGAGATTATAAACCGCATCCTGGCGCTGTTGCCAAGGCTGAATTCAAACTCGTAAACCACCCCAAATCATGAAGGCTAAAAAAGACGCATGTTACCACAAAGTCAAGGCTGGAGAAAAAGTATTCCCAAGCGCATATGCTAGTGGCAGGATCGCCAAGTGCAGAAAAATGGGCGCAGCTAATTACGGCAAGAGCAAGAAAAAATAATGCCTAGGGTCAGGAAGACACAGGCTGGGCTTAACTTGAAAAGGTGGTTCAAGGAAAAGTGGAGAACGCTGTCTGGAGACAAGGATTATTCCAAGGGGGATAGGACGTTTCGACCCACAAAAAGAATTTCAAGTAAAACTCCAGTTACGGCATCGGAACTTACTGCGGCAGAGAAAGCTAGAGCGAGAAAGGAAAAAAGAGAGAAGGGGCGAGTGTCTAGGTATCGAGTCAAAAAAAAGAAACGATAAATCCCTATATTTGCGGAAAACAAACAATAACTAAAAATGGCAACTACAACTGCATCACTTACCATTTCCAGTGGCGACCTTACTGGAGATGCTCTGTCTCTTAGCTCTACGGCTAGTTTTACAAAAGCTGGAACGACCACAGGCTTGGACCAAACTACTGGCGTTGGACGCATTCTATATGGGTCTGCTGGTGTAAACACTTTGATTGCTCATGCTGCTTATACGGCAGACAAGGCTCATAAGCTTTACATTAAGAATCCAAGCGGCACGGCTGCTGAGAACATCATTATTACCCTTGCTTCTCAAGCTATTGGTCGTCTTTACGCTGGAGACTTTGCTCTTATTCCTTGGAATGGAGACACCGACATCAAGGTCACTACTAGTGACGCTAACATGGTTGTCGAGTATCTCTTGATCTTCGAAGCATAATGGCAACGGTAAGAGTCACACTGGGACTCTCAAGTGCTGATGTCATGTCAACTGCAGTGGGCCTTAATGTGGCCACTAATCTATTGGCTGACTCTGGCAGTATTGTACGCGCCAAAGTAAAGGGCACAGCTGCTGATACTGATGACCTTGTTATCTACAAGGCCAATGATAAGCTTGAGCGAGCCTACCTCTACATCCAGAACTTGGATACGGAGAAAGAAAATTACATTACTGTAAGAAATGAGACGGAGTCCAACACAGCCATAGTAGCTAAGATTGGTGGTGGTGAATTTGCATTTATCCCTGTTGCAGTGGATAAGACATACGAGTGCATTGCCACCAAGGTCAACACCTTGATTGAGTACGGCGTATTTGGTTTGGACAACTCAGCAGTATCACTTGCATAATAATTAGAACAATGCTAGAAAGAAATCTAAAACCAATAATCATTACGGCTACCACAGTAACTGCTCCAGAAAATCAATTTTTTAGAGCTATTACTGTTATGGCTCTTAACGCGGGTACTGATACAATCAGCGTAAAAGGTGGTATTTCACAGGGTCTTGCTGCCGATGCATCTGACGGATCTACGCACCTTGATCCAGCAGACAACGAAGTCTTGGCTGGTACCCACGCTGCAGGAATTTTTGAATTCTTGCCCAGCGTAGCTGCCGCAATAAATGTTCCTATTGGCACTACTATCTATGGAAGATTTACAGAAATTACTGTAGGCGCAAGCGATACAGTAATCGCTTATATGTAATAAAAATCAATAATTTAATATAATGGAGAATACAATCCACCTTCAGAACGAGACGTTTGAAAAAGCAGAGATCTTTGACACGCCAGAGCAGCTTGCTGCCAGCATGACCGAAGAATCTGCACCACAAGTAGAAGCTCAACCAGAGCAACCATTGGACACCCCATACGTGGACCCAGAGGCTGCTCCTGTAGAGGAACCTACTACCCTAGAACAGATTACTGAATCTTCTGAGCCTCAGCTTCAACAAGAAGTTGTACAGCCTCCCGCTCAGGAGACACAAGAAGAATATGGAGATGAAGAAATCGAAGCAGCGGTCTACACATACCTTAGCGAAAAGCTGGGGCGCGAGATCAATAGCTTCGAGGAGCTGAATCAACAACCTGCTGTCGATGAGCGTGTGCAGGCTATTGCTGACTTCGTGTCCGAGACAGGACGCAAGCCAGAAGACTGGTTTACGTATCAATCTATGAATCCATCCGAAATGGATGATGTCACAGTTGTGCGTGTACAGATGTCTCAGCAATATCCTAATCTCTCTTTTGAAGAGATTAACATGCTTGTAGGCAACAAGTACAAACTGGATCCCAACATCCATGATGAACAGGATATCCAGATGTCTACGCTTCAGTTGAAGATTGATGCTATGGACGCTCGCGGAGGTATTGAAAAAATCCGTGAGTCGTACAAAGCACCACTTCCACAGGAGAAGACGATTCAAGCTGAGAGCGGTTACACCGTCGATGAAGACTGGATGCGGAATATGGCTACCGAAACGGAAGCTATGGAGGCGCTAGAGTTTGACCTCGGTGGTGAAAAGACCTTTACTTACTCTTTGGGTGACGACCATAGACGTCGTCTCGTTCAAAGAAACTCTCAGATTGATAACTTCTTTGACAGCTATGTCGGAGGAGATGGCTCATGGGATTACGACAAAATGAACTCTCACTTTGCTGTGATTGATAACATCGACACGATTGTGTCGTCAGCTTATCGTCAAGGCTTGGGTGATGGGCAGAAGGCTGTCGTGAGCAACGCTGCGAATATTTCTACGGATACTTCGCCTAGCCAATCCCAAAACCTAAATCAGGAGAACCCTCTGGCAGATCAGGTGAGAACCTTGCTGCGTGGAGGTAGATCCAAAACTACTTTTAACATCTAAGACTTTAAAAAATGGCTAATATTCTTTCAGGGCAACCAACTGTTGACGCTACTAATGCCTCCGTTGGAGGTGTAGCTAACGCAGCTGGTAACAAGCCCTCGTTTCGGATTACTCCCGATACGTACACTACTATTGACAGTCTTGTCAAAACTACTAAAGATCACGTCCTTCCAGACTTGGTCGAGACCTACGGAGATCAAGGTATCACTGGCTTCTTGAAGCTCACTGGTGCTATCAACGCTGGCGGACAATCCGATCAGTTTGACTGGTGGGAGTTGGGACGTCGTCACTCTAAGTTGACTTACGCATCTGCCGATACTACTATCGACGGCAGTGACCTCAACGTAACTATCGACGTTTCTTCTAACTCTGACGTTGCTTCTAACGTGCAGGCAAATGACGTTGTCATGGATGCTGCAAGTGGAGCTCGTTTTATCGTAAAGAGCGGTGGAAACGGCACTGGCACTGCGGCACAGGTAAAGCTCGTCAAGCTCGACGACTCTGCTGTTGCTGATGCTGACATCTCAGCTGGTGCTGGAGGTAGCTTGATCAAGCTCGGTAACATGTACGCTCAAGGCACCAACCAGCCAACGGCTTACGATGACATCGGAGTACGTAAGTACAGCAACTCTTACATGATTGTTAAGGGTCGTTACGAAGTCAACGGTTCTCAGGCGACTAACATCGGCTGGGTCAACGTCGGAGGCGGTGAGTACCGCTGGTTCATGAAGGGTGAGCAAGAAGCTCGCGCTAAGTTTGAGGATCAGAGAGAGATGATGTTGCTCTTCGGACAGAAGAGGGACGATGCTACTGGTACTAGTGAAGACCTAGACGACGCTATGGCTGGTTCTGAGGGTTACTTCTCAGCTATCGAAGAAAGAGGTATCGTTGTTCAAAATGCTAACGCTAACCCTATGGATAGCTTTGCTGAGTTTGACGACTTGATCTTGGAACTCGACAAGCAGGGGGCACCTTCTGAGTACGCTATGTACTTGAACAGAAAGCAGTCCTTGGCTATCGACGACATGCTCGCTTCAGGTATCGCTACTGGTGTCACTGCTGGTCTCCCAGGTCAGTTTGGTGCATTCCAGAACGATGCAGACATGGCTGTGAAGTTGGGCTTTAAGTCATTCACTCGTGGTGGTTACACTTTCCACAAGCATGACTGGAAGCTCTTGAACGATCCAACCTTGTTGGGTGCTGGTAACTTCTTGCAGGGCGCTATGGTGCCTTTGATGAATGTTACTGATGCTCGCACAGGTGTCAACGTTCCTGCACTGTCTATGTTCTACAAGGAGGCAAACGGATACTCTCGTGAAATGGAGCACTGGGTGACTGGTGGCGGCGTATTGGGTCACACCAACAACGGCGATGCTGGTACTGACCAGGCTGCGTTCCACTACCGTTCTGAGATCGGCCTTTGCGTTCGCGCTGCTAACCAGCACGTAATGATCAAGGGTTAATAGTCTTTTTTACTAACTATTAAAACCTAATCATTATGGCAAAATATAGACACAAAGAATCTGGCTCTCTTGTTGTATCAAGAAAAGTCAGAATTTCTGAAGCGTTTGCAAACGGCGCAACTACAAATTTTGAAATCGAACAACCTAAAGACACTGTTATTGAAAGTGTTATTGTTCGCACGGTTGGAACTGTGACCCTCGATGCTGCTGTAGACATTACATTAAGCCTTGGGACAAACTCTAACTTTGACGGCGAAGAAGTTGTTGCAGATGTTCTTTATATTGATGGTTCGGATAACCAAGTTGCTTTGGCGGGAACAGCTCTAACTGCTACTATTGTAGACGGGGTTAATACAGACGCCTTGGCTACCTTTGGTAATCCAGCTTCTATTGTAACTGATGAAAGAACTCTCTTCGGAAAGTTTGTCGTTGGCGCTGGCAATGTAAGCGCTACTGGAAATATCGTTGAAGTTCACGTTGCTTTCAGACAATTTTGATGACTAATGCGAATGGGTTGGAGAAAGTCTCCAGCCCCTTTGCTTTCTCTTTTTAACAAAACAAAAAAAAACCTATAAATATGGGACACTTTGATAAGCTACAAGCCAAAAAGGTAGTAGCAAATAGAATCGAACAAAACGCTCTGCCTGTTCGGGCTGTAGTTGGTTCAGGTTTAACAGCTGGAACGGCTATTGCCGACAGCACAGATGCAGTTACAATGGATGCAACGGCGTTTGGTCAGACTTTTACTTCTGCCCACAACGACGCTGGTTCAAAAACTATTACTCTTCCTCCTAATGTTACTGCTGATGATATTGGCAAAAGCGTTAGAATTTACCAATCAAATCTAGCTTTGATTAACACTGGGGTAATTCTTCTTAAAACTGGTGCTGGAAACTCACTGTCTGCAAACAGTGTTTTTTGCGGTGCAGCAGTAACTGTTCTTAGACCAGCCGCTGCAGCTAACAACCAAATTACAATCACTGGAGCTGACACCAACTCTGCTTTTGGCCCAGGATCTGTAGTTACTGCTACTGTTGTGGCTGCAGGAAAGTACCTTGTTGAGATTGTTATGGTTCCTCTTGGAACTGGTAGCGACGCCGTTGCTGTTGCAACAGTCTAACAAGTTAGTTACTCTACGAGAAAGGCTCCTTCGGGGGCCTTTTTCTTTTTCCTTATATTTGCGGTATCTTTAATGCAATGAAAAAGTTCTTCCTGTTTAAGCGCCGTGACGTCAGTGCGACGTCCGCTACAACCTCTGATACAGGGGAAGGTTTGGACATCCTCGCGGTGTCCGTAGACCAGTTGTCCTTTATGACAGCATCGCTTGGGAAGGTGAATATTGTGTTTAATGACGCAACGATTTACGAGGACAGCAATCTCCTCGATGGTGAATCATTCAAAAAGACTACAGTATCTGTCGCGTGTGAGCAGGGAGGTGAAGCAGCACTGATAGATTCTATCATGAACTTCATCTCCTCTGATCGCGTACAGAACAATGTCATGAGGTTTGATGCTGTAGCAGGCAAGGCCAATGTCAAGGGGGCTAAGATTGAGTCCTTTAATGATGTGATCTCAGAGGTCAAGCAGTTGCCTATTGTAACCAGCACACAGGAGATTAGCAAGAGGTCGTTTATTGGGGGCACTGCTGCCACAGCCTTTGGAACTGGAAATATAATCGCTGACATTGATTTTGGTGATGGAAACAAACCAATCATTGATTTCAATGAAGCTGGTCTTGGAGAGTCTGGGGGTAACGTAAATGCATGGACGCATAGCGGCACAGGTGGATCTAGCTACAATATTGGTGGAGGTGATATCACGGGAACTATTCCTCTTGACACAACAACAGGCAGAGGCGGTAACGGCTTGGCTACTCAGGCGGCTGACGTGGGTCCAACAGATACGTTTGAGCTTGGTGCTACATACACTCAGTCAGGGGCTTTTACAGCATACGCTGTAGTAGGACTAAGCACGGCAGACATTATTGCAAACCCTAAGATGGGTATGTTGTTTCAGGGAAGCGCTTCAACCCTTCAAGGTCAGACATATATGTTTATAGATGCATTTGACAACAACAACTTTAAATTTAAGTTTAAGCTTGAAAAAGGAGATTTTGTTAAGGCACCATCCCCAGCACCTATTCTCCAAATTAACAAGCCTACCGATACAATGCGAACAGCATATGTATTTGTAATTAGACGAGATGCTGCATCAAACATATCTGTATATGACAACAGCGGATCTCTTGTAGCTTTTGCCCCAGCTAAGACAGAGGGCTACCAAAGGACTGACCTCGATATTGTTTTTGATCATATTGGCAACGGAGGCTTTGACGAAAAGTTTCAAGGCAATGTTGCTAGACTAGGAATTATCGCAAAAGACATAGGCACTTCCGCTTGCTCTACGCTGGCTAAGGACCTATCAAAGAAGTACACACCATTATCTTAATTTAATCCAAATGGAACAAACCAAAAAGCGCCCTGGGCGGCCTAAAGCCCAACAAAAAGCTGAAGTTGTAGAAACTGTAGTTGCGCCAGCAGCTAAGAAGCCTCTACCTATCAGGCGTAAAGAGTCTATCAACCCCAATGCAGAGTTTGAGCTCTTGCGTAAATCAGGGGTAGTCTATATGTTGCCGCAGAAAGGCGTCACTGTATTTGACGAAGATAAAGACACAGTTCGTGAGCTTCGATACTGCCCCAATGAGCCATCAGTATGGCGTGATGAGCAGTCAGAGAACGCAACTCGACAGTCTGTTATCTTTCGTGATGGCAAGATCTTTATCCCTAAGTCGCAGCCAAACCTTCGTTTATTTATGGAAAAGCACCCATTTAACGAAGCTAATGGAGGAACAATCTTTAGGCTTGTAAATAAAAAACGAGATGCAGAAAAAGAACTTGAAAAAGAGTTTTTCTTGACTGATGCTGTGTCTATGGTTAGAGACAAGGACATCCAGGAGCTCTTGCCAGTGGCAATGTACTTTGGCGTGAACATCAATGCATCTGTATCTGATATTAGATACAACCTCTTGAGAATTGCAAAGACCAAGACACAAGAGTTTATTGAGTCTTTTGATTCACCACAAGTTCGTACTCGATCCGTATTGCAGCAAGCAGCTGATTATCAAATCATTAAACTGAACAACGATTCTGTAAAGTGGTTTGACACTAATAGCATGATTGTTTCAGTGCCTGTAGGACAAGAACCCCTAGACGTGATGGCTCGATTCTGTTTGACTGAAAAAGGATCTTCGGTCCTATCGACTTTAGAAGAACGACTGGAGCGACTCGCTTGATGAAAGGGCCCTTCGGGGCCCTTTTTCTTTTCGTATATTTGCCTTATGGCAAGCATTGATAAAGTATACAGAACAGTAAAGAACCTGGCCAACAAGGAGCAGAAGGGTTTTATCACTCCTGCCGTGTTTAATCGTTTCGCTGTCATTGCTCAGCAGAACATTTACAATGAGCTTTTTACAGAGCTTGTTGAGGCCAAGAAGATAAGTCGTCAGAATATTGACCCAGGCAGAGACAAGTCTGTCAGGAAAAGAACCCTTGAGGATCTGTCACCATTCGTTACGAGGTTGTCCAACATGACTCCCGCGTCTACTATCGACGCCCCAAACATCTTCTTCAAACCAACGAATCTATCTAGGATTATTTCAATCAGTATAGGTAACAGCGTTGCAGGAGGATACAGCATTAACAAGACAAACGTTGAGATTGTATATGACGTAGAGAAGATGGATAGAATCTTGGGTAGCAACTTGTCTACACCGACGGCTGCCTTCCCTGTAGCTTTGATCTCAGATGAGATTGAGGTGTTCCCTGCTGATCTAGTTTCTAGCATAGATATGACGTACTACAGAACTCCTGGGGGTATATCTTCTTCTGGTGCATATACAGACTCTGAACCTCAGTGGAATGCGATTGCAGCTGGTCAAGGACAAAACCTAGAGATTGCAGATCCGTCGTCATGCGTAGACTTCATGTTGCCTGAGCACTACAGCTCTGAGATAGTATATGAAATAGCCAAGATGATTGGCATAAGCCTGAATGATCCAGGTATGGTACAGGTAGCATCACAAGAAGAACTTAGGAGATGAGTCAGAATAAAGTAAAGCTAAGCCAAGTAATCAAAGATTTCATCATCACTTCTGATGGTGACGACTACGCCAACAATGTTGCTGATAGCACACTGAGGAACTTTGCTCTTCGTGGAATTAGAGAGATCGGATTTGACCTTGGGAAGAAAATCAAGTCATTAAAGCTAAGCATTAACTCAAGCAACAACACTGTCTCATTACCAGACGATTACGTTGACTCATTGAAGTTAGGCGTTGTCGGTGCTGATGGCATACTGCATGTGTTTGGACAGAACAAGAACCTGAACATGTCACGCCGTATACAGACCGCTGCGGACACGTCGGTTGATGATAGTGGAAAGTACGGGGGGACTCCCCCAACGAGTGTTACTGATGAAGCGGGCTATGATGACACCACTGCTGGTAGCCTCACTGATGTTTTTGATGCTGACCCACTAAACATTGCAGCAAACTCTATTGGGGACCGTGTAGACGACAAGACGGCTACTACTGGAGCTGGAGGAAGCGCTGAGGCAGGGGACAGAGATTACTACGTCTTTGAGAACTACCTATACGAAGGTGGAGTAGGCAGAATGTACGGTATCGGTGGAGGAAGGCTCTTTGGAGAGTACAGAATAAACCTTGATCAGAATAGAATCGAGATTGACACAGACAACACTTATACGGAGGTTGTGTTGGAGTATGTGGCTGACGAGGCTCGCTCAAGCGATCCTGAGGTGCATGTTTACGCTGAAGAGGCGTTGAGGTCATATATGTACTATAAGGTAATTGAACGCAAATCTAGCGTTCCTATGGCCGAAAAACAACGTGCTCGGTCTGAATACTACAACGAGAGAAGAAAAGCTAACGCAAGACTGGGCAACTTCAACAAAGAGGAGGCGTTGAAGACCATAAGAAAGAACTTTAAGCAAGCACCTAAGTACTAATGGCGATTAATAAAATTACACCTCGTGCTCTTGACAAGAGTTCGGACTATAAGGTCGTGCCCGCCACGGCATTTATTGATGCGGTTAATGTTGTTTTTGGTGAGGATTCATCTAACAACAATGATGAAAGCGGAGATGCAGGGGTTATAAAAAATCTTTTGGGTAACACAGCGCTTAGCTATCACACAGCGAAAGATGCTATTGCTACTGGTGATTTTAAGATCATCGGAACTACCACAGACCATAAGCTCAAGCTTATCTATTTCTTTGTGTATCACGAGGACCTTAACGAACAGGGGGTCTGGGTTTACGATCCATACGGAAAACTCTCTATTCCCGCTAAGTGGGGTCAGTTTTACAAAAACAATATAGGTGTACCTCTGTTTGAACTCGAAGGTATTGATCCGTATCAAGAGGGTACGATAAAGTGTGTTGTAAAAGGAGACTTCTTTAACTTCAAACAACACTCTGTGGTGCAGGGAAGCATTGTCTATGGCAACACTCTTAACCTACCTGAGGTTCCAGCTCAAGCTATTAGGTCGAACAACTCAAACTTTAATGGCTTTACTGTAAACTCTTCTGATAGAAGCACGTTTGAAAAAGACTTTCATGTTTATTTCACGGACAATGTAAACGAACCCAAAAAGATTAGTGTTGCAGCTTGCATGGTTGCAAGACACATGGCTAGTGACACCTTTGAATTTGGAGGAGTCAATGCTGAATTTGCTCCGTTGGATTTCAATGGCAATGGAGTTATTGACGAAGAGGATAGAGCTATTTGGGGAGAGACCTTTGGCCACGTCGTTGACTTCGCTCCTTTTTTGTGGCAGTACGAAGGTCAAAGTTACTTTGTAGAGGACGACAATGTTCTTGATTTGAACGGTGACGGTACGGTAGACAATGCGGATCTTCTATCCTTTATCAGCTTAATAGGCTCAGAGGTAGTTCCTGCAACTACATTCCCTGCTCAAGGAAGTAGCTTCCAGTCGTTTGAAGGTGGATTCTTTAGCATACCCCCCAACAATGCTAGCGCGATAGAGAAGATAAAGTTTTGTCACGCCTGTAAGCCTACACCACTAAAGAGGCCAACTTTTGAGTGGGCTCAAGACGTCTCTAGTAAGTCAAACAACTTTGAAAAAAGCGAAGGATTTAAGTTTGCATATCAGGTCGTGTACAACGATGGTAGCACATCGGCTATATCACCAAAATCAGAATTAGCCGTTACGCCCAGCCTGTTGTTTCAGGGTAGCGACAAAAACCCAGACCACTCTCTGTACAACGTATGCAGGATTAATATTTCAGACCCAATCATATTCGGTTTGTGGTCTCAAGTCAAACAAGTAAATATTCTTGCTCAAGAAGGCATCGGACCTTACAAGATTATTTATGAGGCAAACGGGCCACTTGGTGATGTATCATTTGATTTTAAGAATGATGTCATTGGTATTCCCGTATCAGAGAAGGAAGAAAACAAATTCTTTGACAGTGTACCTCAAAAGGCTGAAGCCCAAGCCGTTGTGGACAATAGACTCATGTACGGGAACTACGTTGAGGGCTATCCCAATGAGCCTATTGCAGCTAACCTTTCCGTGCAGTATGCAGAACGTAGAGATGAGAACTTTGCTACACCAATAAAAGTAGAGCGATCTATCATTTCAGAAACCCCTCTTGCTGCTGGTGAGATAAAGCAAAAGATGGCTGGGTTTAGAATTACAGTTGATAATTTCCCTTCTCTTTCCGTTAATGATACCGTGTTGTTTTCTTTGTCTTTTCTCCCAGAGAAAAACTTTCACGTATACAATGCAACAAATTCTTATCACCAGTCCAGACATCTAGGTGTTGAAAATAGTGACGATGAGAACTTATATCATCAGAGTCCTGAGGAGGCAGGGGCTTTTAACATTTCTCCTCAACCAAATTTAGGTTCTGGTGTTAATATTCCCTTAAGCGATTTCCCGCAACCCATTGTTAACGATTCTTTTAATGCTTTTAAAGACAATGGAGGTGTAGCTAGCGTTTTTTGGAAGACAGTAGATACTTATTCTGTATTAGGATTGCCTGGGACAAAAGAGTTACAACTAGGAACGTCTGCTGCAAATCCTTTTATTATCCCATCTAATACTTTAAAATTTGAAGTAAAGCTAAGATGCATTCAAGGCGGCGATGAAGACACTCTTAAAGCTGCTTTTTTGTCGGCGTTAGATGAGGTTTTTGCTACTGGCACTGATGCCCCTTCTTTTTCAAACAGCTATTTTGCTCTTGTAGAAAGCTCACCGTATGCTACAATAAACTGGGACTTCCCATTAGAAAGCGGTCAAAGAATAGAAGATGGAGGTGACATTAGCAAAAACATTGTAATGCTTGCTGGTGATTTTACTCCCTTTGAATTTGGATCTGAATCTATTGGCATGCGATGCCAAGGCGCTGTAATTGCAAAAAAAGGCTCCGCGACTTTTGGGCTAAGGAAGACAGATCATACATCTGAAAGCGCTCAAGATTCAGTTTTTATTCAAGATGTACTCGATAACAATTCAAGAGAATACAAAATTATCCTTGACAGTGTACCTACTGCTGGTCTCGAACTGTGGACTTGTATTAGAAAGTGGATGCCTGGGTCGCCATGGTGGGTTTTAGATCCATCTTTTCTATCTCAAGTATCTCAAGGTAGCGCGAGTTTGGATCCTTTCTACGCTACGACGGAATTCAATGACGGAACAGATTTTGGACCTCTCGCTTATGTGCCACCTTTGGAGAGCCCCTTAAATCCTGATGATGGGGTTCCTATTTTTAGGCAGTTTAATTCTGCATATGACTTTAATTGTCCAGAAAAATTTGTACAAGGAAACTTAACCTCAGACTTTGAGGAAGGTTCTTTTACTAGTTATAAAAGAACAGACATCGGTGACAATACCGATTTTTGGCAATACACAGCATCTTTTATAGGCTATGTAGCGTCTTTAAATACTCTTTCTTCCGCTGAGGGTACAACAAATTATTTTATATCATCTCCCTCACCTAAACTAATTCGCGGAGGAGTCCAAGGCGATGTCTCAGGGGGGGCATTGTACAGCGTTATGGATGGAGAAGGTGGTCCAGGAGGTTCGCTCCCTGGAGACAATCTTTCTGCTACATTTGAATACCCTGCATCATCTAATTTTAAAAACCCAATTCTCAATGCGCTAAATTCAGCTAGCTCAGCGTTTGGATTCCCTACACCAGCCAACCCAACTGCTGAAGAAGAATTATTTTATAAAATTCCTTCTTGGTTTGGACCACTGTATACTGGTAAAATCCATTCTAACACATTTTCTACAGGCATCATTTCGATTAATGACGACGCAATTGGGCAGGATTTCGGAGTATTTTATGATTATGGCCGAAAATCTCAAACGACTGACAACAATCTATATTCTTTCGGGGGGAGAACCACAATGCCGTTGATGCAAGGTCCCCCCGATGGGGTTCTAAAGGAGCTTGGAAGTCAATTTAACACTGTGAGAATTTGTCCTGTTGTTCAAATATATACTTATCGGTATCAAGAAGCCACAGATGAGCTTGGGAATACGTGGGAAGACTACCCTAAGTTAGACTTTAGCTTCCGTTTAGCCAACAGCTTTATGAACTTGTTGAGTGCACCTTCATTTCAAGTTATCTCTACTACGGGTGGGACTAGTAACAATTATCTTAGATCATTTAAATCAAGTTCAGACCACGACTTTGGAATTGTTTTTTACGATTCGCACGGAAGAAGGTCGTTTGTTAACCCCCTTGGGTCTGTTTATGTGGATGGATTCTCTCAAGAAGAAAGAGGTGGCAATAAAGGTTCTGCAGCTGTTAGTGCTGAAATTTTAGGTAATCCTCCTGACTGGGCCTCTAAATATCAATTTGTATATAGTGGAAACAAAACCGCTCAGGATTTTGTGCAGTACACAACAAACAATGCCTTTATTGAACCAACCAACGATGATGATGTTGAAGGAACTCAATTATCTTCTAACGGAAAAATATACGTATCGTTAAACATGCTTCAAAGCTCCTCTATATCTTACGCTAAAGAGTTTGGGGCTAGGGGGGAGGATGGAAGTCTTTCCATATATAAATTCTCTGAGGGTGATAAGCTTAGGGTTATATCCTATGGCGATGATGACAGCAGATCGTATCCTAACAACGCTGTATTTGAAATTATTGAGCTCGTAAGTTTTGACCCCTTATCGGCTGCAACAAATCCTTTGATAGACGACATTGAAAACGCCTCAGGCGCGGAGTTATTTGGAGATTTTGTTGTTTTGAGTAACAACGAATCTGCTTCAAACTTCTCATATTCAAGCATGTTGGGGGGAACTAGCTATTGGGATCAAGGGGTTGTTTTTGAAATTTTCTCTCCTAAAAAGGCAATAGGAATAGAATCCCAAGTATATGAAGAGATAGGTGAAGTCTATGATATCGTAGACTTAGGTCTGGGTACTAGGCAGTTTTCTCAGAATCCTGTTGTTCTTTATGAAGGCGATGTAATCTTTAGACCTACAGCATGTAACTTGAACCTTCACGAATCGTCTGCCTGGACAGATCTTCTGTCTGTGGATACCGATGGGGTTGATGGTATTCAAGATGCAAAAAGCAACTTTAAAAATATTGCGTTAGAGAGCACCCGCCCAACAGATTTGTTCCCATCAGACATAAAGTCTTTAGGAAGGGCTAACGTTGCTTCTAACAACGCTAAAACAGTCCGTAGAGAAGCTGGTATCATCTACTCCGAGAAAAGCAATCCAGAGTCAGATGTCTTTAACTACTCTTCATTCAATGCATCACTGTTTCCGTTCAAGGACCTTGAAGAAAGGTTTGGAAACATCAACTTTATGGATGAGCTAGGAGGTAATCTGTTTGTAATACAACAGGACAGATGTACAATGGTTCCAGTTTCTGCTACGCTTTTGGCCAATGTAACTGGACAAGAGCAGCTTATTGCATCCAATGACATCCTTGGTAAGGAGAGGGTGTACTCTATAAAAGCAGGTTGTGACAACAACCCAGAGTCCGTTGTTCGTATCGACAACACTTACTACTTTGCGCACAAGAGTTCAGGCAAGATATTTAGATTTGTGGAAGGTCAGGGGATTGAGGAAATATCAGACGTCATGATGTCTAGCTACATCAGGTCAAAATTCAAAGAGGCTATTTCTCTTTCTGGTCTTGGCTCAAAGAGTGATGTAAGAATTGTTGGGGGCTATGACCCTGTAAAGGGAGAATACCTTGTCACGATCTTGCGGCCTAAGTCTCTCAACTCAAGCACTAGTGACGATGAGGTTATTGTTTACGGGTGCACTGATCCTCAAGCCATCAATTACAACCCAGATGCCGTTATAAACGACGGGTCTTGTATCCCTGCTATCATTACTTCTAATCCAGCATGTGCTGAGATATCACAGGACAACGGAACTGGTACTGTAGATGTTGATTTTGGGGAGAAAGAAAAAGGCTCATTGGCTCAAATTTCTGCATACACTATTAAAAATTCAGGCGAAACAGATTTGGTTATTGGATCAATATCCGTCAAGCCCATTACAGAAAACTCAGATCAAATATTTGACGCCTCCCTTGGTTCATATTTCTTGGCTCCAGGAGAGTTTACTAATGTGTTGCTTCAAGCAAACTGTAACATAGAAGGTATTTTTCAGGCGGAGGTAGAGGTTTTATTTGTAAATAGCTCTCCTGATTTTCCTTGTTTTGATAAAGCTATTTATAATGTATCTGTAGATATTCAGGATGACATTACCGATAGCGTCCAGGGTGTTGTAACAATAAACTTCTACCTAGGTGGGACACTTATAGATCAGCAATTTGCAGATCTGGGACAGGGTACGTGGACCGTCGAGATTGATCAAAACAGAGTCATACAGTCAGTTCAAAACACCTATTCTGGTAATGGGTCTAAGGCTCTTTTGGAGGTCGAGATTGAATTCGACGATACTCTAGGTGCGGTAATATCAGATGATGATCAGATCTCGATTACAGGAGAGATCCTAAACGGATTGGATGGGTTTGAATTTTTGCCACTGTAATGCCTGATATCACCATATCGGACAACAACAAATCTTTTGACATAAAAATTCCGTCGGAAGAAATAGGTCTGTATCAACAAGGTTCGGGCAGACTACCTGTATGTTTTGTTCGATATCCTCAACCAACACAGGGTCTGAATATTCTTGACGAAACAGTTGATAACGGTCTTCTTGGGGTTTTAAAATTGCAGAAAGAACTTGTTGCTCAAAATAACATTTTGGGTGGAGACGTGGGACCTTTTGATGTAACAAACAATCTATCGGTAGATGTTAAATTTAACTTCTACGAAGAGAGCACTTTTGATCCGTGTATCCTTGATCGAAATGGAGATGGTTTGATTTCAGCAAACGATGTGTCAAGCTTTTATCAGAACATGCCTTTTATAGACCCATCTCTTGACGTAAACAATGATGGGATAGTAGATGATGCAGACTTCTTGTTGGCTAGAGAATATATTGGAGAATACTGTTTTGATGAAGAAGGTGGGTCGGGAGAAGAGGGTGGATCGGGCAATGAACCCAGTGTTTCTCTAGAGCTAGACTTGGACTGTCTTCTTTACGAAGATGGATCGGGAGTTTGGAGTGACGCCTCAGGTAAAGAACATGACTTTTTCGTTAAAACTGGTGGCACTTCAGTCCCACCTATTGTCCAGCCCGACGGGAGTGTGACTGTTGGGCAAGGGGCGTTTACAGGGGGTGATGAACTTTCCACAAGAAGATCTTTTGTAAGAAATTGCGTAACGGTGCCAGAACTACCTGAGGGTCAGGAGCTTACAGAGGAAGACGTCATAGCTGACAGCTATATCCCACGCCGAGACGAAGACTTTTCTTATGAGTTTATTTTTAAGTACACAGCCTTTTTAAATCACGGCCAAGAGGTTGCAGGTCAGGTGGCAGGACCCCCTGAGGGCGAAAATTCGAAGAGATGTAAGATCTTTGGGTATTCGGGCTATGGTCAGGAGGGGTTTAACTTTGGGACTTTTTATTCACCTCAAAGCTATGCTTTTGACCCTAGTATTTTTATTCCATACTATGGCATTGAGGCTCAGGTTTATAAAGGTGGTGGCCCCTTTGACGGGGAGTATTCCTCAGAATCCGTAAATGATCAATTTCAGGGAGCTAGGCCGATGGCTGTTGGATTTTTTGGACTCACGCCCGACAATGGCCTTTCATTTGGCACTCAAAAGATTTGCGTCCAGTTTGTTCATAGTAGTGTAGATCAAGTGTGTAGAATGTATGTCAACGGAATTTTAGCTGAAGATGGAAATACCAACAACATCACCATTGGCTTTCCTAACAACAACAGGGTTTTTAAAATAGGGGAGAACATGCAAGGGGGGTGGAGCTCTCCAGACGGCATCGACGTATACATGCTGAGGGTGTACAAGGGTTTTTTATCTGACGAGCAGCTTGAAGCTAACTTTAATGCCTACAAATCAAAATACGGGATATGAATATATCAGTATCAGAAAGAAGATTTGAGGCTGTTTTCAAAGGTGCAGACCTGAGAGGAGATAGATTCCGTGTGCCCCTATGCCATGTGGTATACCCAAATCAAGATATTCCTGGAATTCTTGAGGAAGACCCTCGTGGAGATCTGCTTGGGGGAATATCAGTATCTACCGACGTAGAAATACCTAAGTACTTTGAATCCGTTGACTCTTTCTCTAACTTTTCTCTTAAAAACTTTATCAAGATAAAGGAGGTGCAAGTAGGTGGTCCTGATGATTCTTTTGACCCATGCTACTTAGACTTTGACGGAGACGGAATCGTTAGTCAGCAGGACATAGAAAACATATACTCTAAGAAAAGACCAGGACTGAAGTATGATTTAAATGGCGACGGCAAGGTTGACTTGGCTGACAGGATTCTAGCTAGAGAATACATTGGGACACTCTGCAGTACATCCGAAGTCGAACCAGACATAACCTTCTACGACGGTGTATGGGATAGAATCCCTTACGGGGATATGAGGTGGGCATATTCAGTCAACAGGCTATTGAGGCGTGAGCACAGCAACAGACCTTTGTTTCGTGTCTATATGCCTGTAAACTACTTCGGCGCATTTGATTTTTCAAATCCTGATATGAGTTCCGCTGGGCTTAATAGTTTCTTTGACAACGGCAGAGTGGTATCGCCACCAGGAACAGTTAGTGGAGCGGTGTATGTACGAAATGCTAGGTTGAAAAATATTTATAATCAACATGTGCACCTCGAAGGTGCCAGCATAAAAGGAGAGATACTCGAAAAGGATATATTCTGGAGGGGTTCGAGGGAATTGCTTGAGGAGGACATACAGTCATTTTATGCGCAAGCGAGAGGTATTCAAGACGGTAATGGAATTTTGCCTGCTGAACAATACAGTAGTTCAAAGGTAAAAACTATTTTGGGTTGCGTGAGGGTTAGTATACTTTACGATCAATCAGGGAAGAACCATAACGGATATTGCACACCACTTTCTAATGGTAATTCTGATTATGACGATACAGGATATTACACTCCAGGGTCTGAAAGGAGTAGTTATATAGCACGAGGCCCTATAATCATGGCTCTGGGGGATATCGTAAAGAACGACAATGGATCAATAGCTCTTTCGGGAACGGCATACAAACCATCAAACCCCAATCCCTTCGGATTCCCTGATGGCTATCAATATGATAACGACATAAGGGGATCTATGATAGCCTTTTCCGTAGGTAACCCTGGCGGTGTATCGTTCCAAGAACAGTTCTGTCCTTCGACAGAGCCATATGAAAGTGTATATATGTATACGACTACTGATTACAATAGCAGATACAATCGTGCTCCTTTTGAAAGCTACTGGGGGGGGCCTCACGATTCTATAGATACACAACAGCTCATAGCTGATTATTATGGTTTTGCTTCTTTCCAAGACATCTTCGAAGAAGGTGGGCGACTGAAAACATCATTTACAGATCAGATGCCTGAGTCTGATCATTTGTTTCAATACACCAGAGCAATTTATGCTGCTTCTGGGACTGCAAAACGATCAATCGTAGGCTTCAATCCAAGAGGTGGCCGTGTATATACGGAAGCTACAGGGAACTCTATAACAATAAACAGCACTGGATACCCATTTTATTTCGGAAACCAAGTCCCAGAAGGGGCAGTCGTAGATTTGGCTGAGGGCTGGTCCTCGCCTGCGTTTTACGAAAACTATGTTAATGCTGTTGCGGTAAATCCACAATCTACCAACTGGTCAGGCACAAAAGACATCTACATAAGGCTTTTAAGAAATCCCACTGGCAGCGATTACAACAGAAGTGTTGGATTTAACAAGTACGTTGACGACCAGCTTATCTTGACATCTCTTAGATATCACAATGACAACCCATCACTTTCAAACCCACGCTGTGACCTCAGACTAAATAATAAAAGGCAGTTAGAGACTCACGGGGGAAGTTTAGGTATAACGGAAGATGATGGATCACGTCCCCCAGCAAGAATGATGCCGACAGGATTTGAATTTAAAGATGGGAATATTTTTTACGAGTCAGCAGCTTTTAAATACACCGATGAAGACCTATACGAAGAGGTAATTGCAGAGGCCAACACTTACTTTAGTACAACTCCGTTAGCAGACTCTCAACACGCACCTGAGTGATGGCAAAGCTATTTACAAGAAATTTTAAGGTTGGGGAGGCCTTTAATCCATCTCCAGGGTATTCTACGGGACGCTTGCCGTTAAGAGAGATAGGATTCCCATACGAACCAGGCGCTTTCGGTCAGATGAATGAGGCGTCTTCGCTAGATATCAATTATGATAGTGGGGTTTTGGGGTCAATAAGTTTGACTATTGATGTGCAGTTTGACAATTACATTACAAACTCTAGCAATGTGTTGCTTGACAACAACCTCACTGTACAAGAACAGTTTATAGCGGGGATCCCTCAGCCATGTCTTCTTGACGTTGACGCTGACGGATACGTTACAAGAGGAGACATTCAAAACATCTTCTTTAACAATCTTGGTAAATCAGCTTCTGAGGTAGCGGATGAATTAGGAGATAGCTATGCTTCGACCTTAGACCTAGACGGTGACGGGGTAGTTACAGAGCAGGACATGCAGGCTGCCATAGAGCAGTTTGTTGGAGTTGAGGGCTGTGTAGTGCCCAATCCGCTTTCAGACTACCCAAGGTATCTCGATAATCACAGCGAAAACGTAGCTCATGCCTACAGCCTAAGAAGGGTTAGATCAGATTATGATGGGCCATGTATGTCAGTAACTCTAGACTTTGACGCTAGAGGATTTAATGCAACTGGCGCAACCCAATACTTTTTTAAATCTCTATCCAACCTTGGACCTTCTTTTGGAGAACTACCAGACCCGAACGGTGATTTCTACTTAAAAGTAGGTGATTTTACAAATTTTTCGGGACAGCCTACAACAAAAACTTGGATGGGCGAAACCTTTACAAACGTAAAAGATGCTTGGACGTATTTCAAAACCATTCACCCGTGGCTTAACGATCCTTTAGATATACCCTTTGATGAGAATGGGTACATAGATTACTCTCTCATTGAGCTACTTATGGAGGACCCTATTGCTGCATATGGCATTGAATACAATGAAAATCTAACCAACAACTTTAATGAATTTTACAGTGAGTACAAATGGCATGCTTTAAGCTCATTTGGGGCTAACGTTTTATTTAAAGACAAAGTAGTTGTTCTAATAGATAGGTGGTACGACCAGAGGGCTGACGAACAAAGAGATCTAGTCGCTACAGTAACAAAAGCAAATGAATGGAAAATGCATCCATTTACCAAGACGTCATTGATGGTTGGAAGGTTTGGTAAAGTTATGCAAAAGAATGGGTGTATGGTCATTGGCAGCGGGACTATAAGCGGCCTTGGGGATAGAGCTCATTTGGCTGCTAATAAAGTAAATGGCCTGAGTGTACAAGAAATGCTTAGCGATCAATACGATCTTGTTGACGGGAATCCGTCACAGAATTCTCTTTTTCATGGCATTGCTGGTACAAATGCATCCTATCTTAATTGGAGCGGCATAGGTCCACAGAGCGCTGGGCTTGCATACAACGGCACTTGGGTCTATACCAACGGGGAAGAGTTTTCGACACTTTCTGGATTATATAAACCAATAGGGTCTGCTGGCTTATCACAAGGTGAATGGCCAACCGTTTACGAGGTAAAACAATATTACAACTATCCTTCAGAAACGCCGCTTTCATATCAAGGTGGTTCGAACCCAGGCTTTGTTGGCGATACACCCATTAGGTTTAAAAAGATGACATGGCAGGTAGGGGCAGCATTTCTGACGCAAGAACAAACAAACGCTGAGTATGCTAACCCGCATTACGAGCCCGATGCTTCCCTTTGGGATCCTCTCTTTACAACAGAGCTTTCTAATGAGGGTGACCCATTCCTTAACTTTGACAATCCTCCAGAGCCTGTGGGGGAGGGTCAGCTAGGTGGGGGCATAGGTAGATACTGGACTCAGAGTAATGGAAAGAGAACAACGTTTTTGGCTGATCTCCATGGTCAAGGTAGCCAGGGATCCAGCTTCCCCGCATTTGCTTACACGGGGGCGCACCCTGGGATTCAAAAGGCTGCCCAAAGAATTAGTGGATATCTAGATATAGGTTACCCTCTTTACTATCAAACCGATGGTGCACAGGTGTCTCACCCTTTCCAGGAAGAAGGTTCTTATACTCCTAATTATAACACTAGTACTTATGTTGGCAATGTTTTGACTGTCAGCTCCTATCCCACCGATCCGTTAAGTGTAAAGTTTAGGTCTGATGAGTTTGGCGTCGTTGCTCAAGAAGGGGCTTACAGCGCTGATAGTTATAGCGTTCGTGATGACAAGAGAGTAGAGGATCTTAACGGCAATGCGAGCAGTGCTATACCTACAATAACATCTAGCTGGGATTGGCGTCAGTCATATAGAGTAGGAAACTACAGAGGATCCGATCTATTAAGTTTTCAAAACATCGGTGGGGGGTCAAACGAAGGACCTGACGCGGGGTTACCAGAAACTTGGACGTGGGAAACTGTTGATGCTGCCAATGTAAGAAACCCCGATGTATATGGGAATATGCACGAATGGATAAGTTGGAATGATAAGCTACCTTTGCAATCATGCAAGGATTATCTTGACGAGAGTAAAACATACTTTGAAAACAAAAAAATAGTACAGTCATGAGTCACTTTGACGGCATAACATTAGCTTTTTCTCATAAAGACAGGGTATGGAGAACTAGATATAGCTTTACCCCAACAGCGTATGGGTACGTGGACAACTTCATGCTGTCTTCAAATGGAAGGCATCCAGCATCAACTAACGATTCGCCCACCACATCAAACGGCTTCTGGAGGCATGACACCAACGCTCTACACAATAGATTCTATGATTTTCAATATGATATGGGGGTGTCTTTTGTGGCCAACTACAACCCCAGCTCTGTTAAGATATTTAAGTCTTTGTCTGCTGAGTCTAACTCAAACTCCTGGACTGGTTTTGTTAGCACAAACAGCAATCCCAGTGGTGGCGCGACGAACAATGAGTATCAAACAAGTCAGTTGTCTTCTTTCATAAGAAAGGAGGGTGCTTCATATGTTGATATAAAAGGATCTACCACAAATTCAACTTCTAATGTCTCTGCTGGATTCAATGCAGAAGGAGGTGTAGGATTCAACCTAGTCGGCAGCTCTGCAGAAGAGATTGGACTGTCTCCTGTCAATCCTATTTTGACATGGGAGGAAACTATAGGGGTCCAACACGGTCAAATTACTGCTGGTACAAACTGCTTCGTAGTCGTTAGCTCTCAATCTGGCTTATCGTATATTAGAGGCAACGAGCTGGTACCCATAGATTCTGCAACTCCCTCTTACCAAGAAGGATACGTCATTGTCAAATCTCTTAACTCCGATGACCAAACAGTTACTCTTGAGATGATCGTCCCTTCAGATTCTGTCAGCAGCTATCCATTTTCTTGGAGTTCAACTGAGAATTTTGATGGCTCTCTTACCTCAAACACAGTATACATTGACACCCCATCTATTACAAACGGAGATTACATGAGGGGTAGATACATGAATGTATACCTTTCAAACAACTCTACAGCACCTGTAGAATGTTTTGCTTTTAACGTAAATTACGAACCAACGCGCTTTGACCACAGTTTAGGTCAAAATGCTTAAATTTGCAGCTATGCCACCAGAAGGGAATTACAATTTTTTAACAGGTACCTACACGTCTGACGCGGTAAACCCCCTGACGGGTATGCCTCAAACTATGCAGACTGGCGTCTCTGGTGCTTCGGGCATCGGATCTATCGTAGGCGGGATTGCAGATTTGATTGGCTCTAAGAAGCGCATTGCAGGCGCCAGAGAAGACAAGAACAAGGCTAGTAAAAGGATTAAAAACTTTTACTCTGATGCAGCTTCTGGCACATACGATTACACTCTAGACCCTGGGTTTAGCGACATGTATGATATGTCTAGGACGAAGACGTCTACAGACCCTCTGATGAGGCAGGGAGCTACAGCTGTAAATGCACTGCAGCAAGGAGGTGAAAGATCTCTCTTGTCAGGATTGAACGCTACGACAAGGGCCATGGCTGAAGGGGAAACACAACTAGGGCTTAGCGATCTTCAGAGAGAGATGATGGGGTTGAATCAACTTACTCAAGCTCGTCAAGGCCTCACTCAGGCCAATCAACAGTTCGGCAGAGAGCTTGGCATGAGACGTCTCGGTCAAGATGAGGTTGCGCAAGCCACCGCACAACAGAATATTCAAAATCTCCAACAAGCTCGTAGAGACGCTTTTGGCAATATCGCAAGTGGAGTTGTAGAAACAGGATTGTCATTTATTAATCCATTCGCAAAAGAAGGAATGAAAGTACCAAGTTACGGGCAGGGCGGGATGAATCCTGGCCTTGCAAAACTCAAAGAAGATCACCCATCAGTGTATCAAAAGATTACTGGAAAAGAAGCGGAGTATGGCATGAAGTACCCAGGCGGTGGGATGATGCCTCAATACCCAGGGGGTGGGAAGATGCATGAATACATGCACGGAGGTGAAACGCCAGCCTATCAAATGGGTGGTGGGATGCCAGGAGGCATGAACGCAGGTGTCCTTGCACAAATCATGGGCGGTCAAGGTGGAGGGCAGCCTCCAGTACAAGGCCCCCTCCCAGGACCTGCCTCTCACGAGACCAATCCTATTGACATGATCAATAAGAACGGTGAAAAAGTCGCAGAAGCTATGGGTGGTGAGTTCATCATCAACAACGATCAAGCCGAGGCGATGATGTCAGAGCACAGACCTATCAAAGAAAAGATTGAAGCTGGAGATCAACCCAGTCAGGAAGAGTGGATGGAATACTATCAAGCTGTTGATGGGGTATTCTCTCAGCCACAGTTCCAGGATAACATGGCATAATGTCAAAAGGATACCTTTACGTAGCGCCTATAACTCAGCCTAAAGAAACTTTCGCTGAAAAGTTTTCTACGCTTGGTGAAAAGATGAGTGCCGCTCAGCGGGCAAATCAAGCTGGGCAAATGAAGCAGGCTCAAGCTCTTGCTAAGCAGCGCAATCAGCAGCTGTCAGCTTTTAATGCTACGTTAAAAAATACCGACAGCTGGTCTCAAAGGGACGTAGAGGTTCAGGTAGATCTGATTAAGCAATCAGAAGATTTGCTTCGTCAGAACCCAGAATCATATCAAGATCTCCTTTTGGAGTTGATGACCTATCACGGTCTTGGAGATAGTCAAGCAAAAGTTAGAAGTGGCTTGAGCCCAGAAGACGAGAGATACATAGAATATCAACAGGGGGAGCGTAAGGCTCCTGTAGATGGCACGACTGCCGTAACGTCTAACGATGATTATCAACTTCGCAGTCAGTCTTATGACGAGATGTTTGAGGAAACTGGCAGCTTTACGTCTCCATCAGGACTTGTGTACCCCTCTGGAAACTACTACGCTCCTGGGACTAAAACAACACTCCTGAATCAATTTCAAAATAGGGTTCAAACTGAATCAGATCCACTTTTTGGTTCAGAGATTCAGGTTCAAGAAAACCCACAAAACGGCACTATGACGGCAGTCGCAATCAAAGATGGTGCGGTCGTGGGTGAGCAGATCGTCAGTGGCCCCGTCAATCTATTCCCTGGCCGTGGTAGCGGAGGATACTTTACCCCTAGGTTTGTTTCATCATCGTTTGTTTCTGCAGCAGATACAGTAAAGGATTTTAATACTGTTATTAGCAACTTGCGTGGTCAGGTTAATGCTGGAGATATATCTCCGTCAGATGCTCGTACGATGCTTTCGTCAAGAGTAGCTGAAAACTACAACTCCCCTTCTGGGGCAGGGATGAGAGCAGCCTCTATGGAAATGTGGAGAGAGACGTATCCTGATCGAGAGTTTAATCCAGAGGACTTTAAAGTGGGCGAGGGTGCAGAGAATAGTCCCGCAGCAAACCTTGGTATTAAAACTCCTCTTGAGTTGTATCAAGACGCTGTCGCAGGCATTGCCGATGTATCACAAGACCCTGTTAGAAGCGGGTCAGCTGGTAGACAAAACGATTACTCTTCCAGCAGAGATAGTTGGAGATCTGCGCTTGGCTTGCCAGGTGGATTGCAGCAGGATTTGATGGCTGACAGCCCAAGAAGAGTTCTTTATGGAGATCGAGCTGACGAGTTTTCGAGCTTGCCTTCAAATGTTCAAGGGGCTGAGATTACCATTCCTAATGAAAACTTGGAATACGTTGATCCAAATGATCCTAGTGGGTCAACAAGATACTATGGGAAGCTTTTTGCTTACCCTGAAGCCAATATTGTTATGCTTGAGAAGAAAGCGGACGACTACCAAGGGAAGCCATCAGACGTTGCCGTTAGTGATGATACTAGAAACAGGCATCTGAATGACAATCAAACGGGAACATACTGGGCCAAGGCACCTTCTTCAAGGTATGTCAATGTACCTATCTTTGATGACAACGGTAAATTCACCTCAGAATTTCTTAAGTTGTCTGGCAACTTTCAACAAAGATATAGGAATGAGGCCACAGTTAGTGCAAACGCCGATGCTCGCAAGAACACACTGTTTCAAGAAATAATGAGACTTTCACAATGAACGAAGTAGAAAAGCTTTACGAAGAGTACTTGGGGCTTGGCTATAATCAAAATATGGCTATAGCTAAGATGCGTTTTGCTGGATACGATGACGATGCAGTCAACGGCATGATGGGCATGTACTCTAAAAAAAAAAGTCAAGACAGTGGTGTCTCGGACTCCAGTTCGGAAGCGGGTTCTACGGAATCTACCTCGGCTGGAAGTGTGCCTCAGCAGCCAGAACTTGGAGATTCGGATACTCCTGTAGTTGACGATAGACTCCAGGGGTTAACAGGTGATTTTGGGGCGTTAAATTACGACATCCCTTCTTACTCTGTTTCTGGCTCCTCGTCGATCGACCCTTCCATGATGCCCATGGGAAAGGATTCTGGCATCAAGTTGAATGCTGAATCTTTTTTGAATGGCGGTGACCCTAGCTTTGAACGTTTGTTTCATGGCTTGCACTCTCATTCGTTTCAAAACTGGGCGTATCAAAACGAGTACGTTGATGCAGACTTCCTAAAGGAACACTCAGAAGAGTTTGGATACACCCCCTTTGCATACACTTATGGGCATGTCCTTGACAAAATTGCAATGAAGCAAACTCTTGATGAAAAGACTCAAGAGAACATTAAGTCAGGCATGAGTGTCGAAGACGCTTTGGCGCAGAACGATGTTCTTACCGAAGATCTTAATATGGCATGGGAGGAATGGAGAAAAGGCAAAAACAGAAAAAGCGGACACCCTGCACTGCGAGATCGGTTTGTAAAAACAAGGCTAAAGCAAGTTGAAGGTAGGTATGAAAAAAAGAGAGATGCTCTTGACATAGAGTATCAAAAGTATGTTTCTGAAAAACTCGTTGATTCCCTTACAAACCAAGGGATGAAAGAAAGAGATGGTGATGGTGAGCTTACTCCAGGGGCTAAGTCTAAACTTGCTCTACTAGAGACTCAGCTTAAGAGGACGATGGGTACGAGGCTGGACCTTACAGGCGACGGAAAGGTTGGTCACAGGCCATTTTTTAGAGCCCGTATGATTCCTGGCATGGGCCCTAATTTTAGATTCGAAGGCGACCTTGTTGATTCTTCTGAGATAGCTGGACTCAGTGTTCTTAACGGCGCTATATGGCTTGGATCTAAACTTTTTTCTTCAGGCAGCAGTATGTTCAATGAGGACGTTTACTTTGACGGTGTAAACCAAGAGTTTGTAAACGGTAAGGGTTCTTATGAGTGGAACTCTGAGGTAGCCATGAAGATGAACGAAAATCAGATCTCTGAGATTCGTGAGAGAATGAATGTGTATCAGAAGGGTGTTCTTGATTCATATGCAAATAATGACTTTGCCAATGCTATTGAACAAAGCTTTTTGATGACAGCAGAAGGATGGCCATTCTTGGTTCCTTTGCTTTTCTCTGAAGCCCTTGGCCCGTATGGTATAGCTGGTGTAAACTCTCTTATGGGTGTGGTAACTGAAGCCTCAGCTATCAGAAACGATTACACCTTCGACAACTTTATCAAAGACGGGAAGTCCTACAGCTATTATGAGGCCGCTGACATAGCAGGCGATGATGATATCAATGAGATTCTAAAACAATTTGATCAACAGGAGGACAACCTAGGAAGAGCAGGATACCTTACTGCTGTTGGGGCTGGTGACTTTGCTATTGGTGTGACGTCTTTCAAGGCTTTTAGAGGAGCCTATGTAAAGGCTCAAGCAGCAGAGATGAAAAACTTCCTTACTGGCTATGCAAGAGGATTGGGTATCGCGTTGCCAGAAAACGCCTTAGCAGATTTTTCAGCTGTTGTTCTAAGGGAGGCAACTAGAGATAGGGTTACTGATGAGCCAGAACCAGATGTCAATGACATGCTAAGAAACGCTCTTGACGTGGCTATTGCACGGGTACCAACTACAGGGTTGATATATACAGGAGGTCGATTGACAGTAACCCCCGCATCAAAGGCTAGAGCTAAAGAGGTTATCCCTATGAACTCTGAGGAGATCATTAGGTTGAGTCAAGAGGTTAGAGATCAGCAGCTAAAGACACTTACTGCAACAAACAAGACTGGTGCAGCCGATGCATACGCAGTCTTGGGTCGTAAGATGGAGAGGCTGAACAAGCTGTACTACACCAATGAGTTGTACATGAACTACCTGAGGAAGAACAACTTTGATGCGTACGAAAACACCATGGATACGCTGATATCTATTGATCAGCTCAAGGCCAAATACAACTTGACCAACGACGCTCCTCTACAGATGGAAATCAAGTTGGCCGTAGAAGGAGAACTTCAGAAGCTAACAAAAAGCTACAGCGATAACTCAAAGGCATTCGAAGAAGCCATAGGTCTGAGAGGTCAAGGTATGGGGGTGATAGAGCGTGAGATGATCCGAGGTCAACAAGGCATGAGCGTAAAGGATGCTATGAGAGATGCGATGACACCATTGCAGTCACGTCCTGTTCCAGAACAACCTGTGCCTGTATCACCCGACTCACCTGAGGTCAGAGCTCGCGTTGCATCTGAAGTTGAAGTAAGGATGGCTGATGATTGGTTGCCTTCAAACATAGAGGATATGGATGCTACATCCATGAATAAGGGTAAGTTGGAAGAGGTGTTGAGAGGTGATGGATTTGCTACGCTTACTGCAGAGAACCCAAACAACACCGTTATTGGGGAGAACGAAAATGCTAGATTGAATACTGCGGCTCGTGAGTGGCTTAAGTCCAAGGGCTTAGAGTTCCACGAGATCCTTGGTAGATATGACGGCAAAGGAGAAAGAAGCTTTCTTGTAGAGGGTATGTCAAAGCAGCAGGCCATGGACTTTGCTCGTGACTTCAATCAGCATAGTGTGCTAACTAGCGAAGGTCTCGTAAAAGCAGATGGGAGCTTACTCCCTACAAAGGGAGACTGGAGCATTGATCAGTCAGTTGTTGCAGGAGACAACTATACGTCAGCGACAAAACTTAACGACGGTTCTGTAATAAAGTTTGCAAAGGACTTGGATGACGGGAAGGCTGTTGATGCGAAGGGAGATAAAATTACGGACAAAGAATTTTGGAATGGAACTGAATCTGACGTTCCTGTTCCTGAAGCCCCTGATCCAACACCCATCAATCCAGAGTACGACACCAATAGATTCAAGGCATTCGCTCACAGAGCTCGCGCTCAGATGTCAAGATGGTGGAATTTTGGAGTCAAGAGTCATGGTGGAGTCACAAACAAAGATGTCGAAGAGGTGTATAGGAGTAGAGAGCGCTTGACTTCAAGGGCTACTGATGATTCTGAATACGATGTATTGACAGTAAAAGGATTTTTGAAGGGATATGACAAGGTTCAGGGAACTAGCTACGATGCTTTTAATAAGTTTCTAAGAGGCGAAATTGGAATTGATAGTCCTTCCTTCAAGAATCTGTCTAAAGACCAAATAGGGGCTCTTAAGGGCCTTAGCGAGAACAGAGATGCGCTTAGTGAAGTGGTCATCGAAACTCTTGAGGCTTTGCCCATTTCCAATCCAGCGGAAGCAGCTGCGCGTCAGGAACTGATTCAAACCATTAGGTCTCAAAAGGGTAAGTACCTGCACCAGCAGTACGAAATTTTTACTGATGGAGGTGAAAGACTTGATCTACTTTTAAGGCCCCGCAAACAGATGCCTCCTAAGCTGAGAAAGGTATTTGATGAAGCTGTACGTGAAACGGCAAGCAGGATTGAAAATCCTGATATGGCGGAACAGATGACAAGGCAGTACCTTATGAATCTTCGAGGCGAAGGTGGGAACTATGGAGCTCTTGGGGCCATGAACTCTCCTTTCTTGAAATCTAAAAACAATCAAATACCAGAGGCTTACAAAAATCTCTTAGGCGTGATTGACGATCCAGTACATGCATACCTAAGCACAGTGTCTAAGCTTCGTGAGTATGCTGCTATGAGTCGCTGGCAAACAGAGCTTGCTATTGTATTGCAAGAAAGCGGACTAGGTAGGATTGGCAGCAACTTTGAAGGTACCGAAGGGGCCATGGGACTGTATGAAAAAATGGCGCCTAACTCTGCAGAGTGGGAACCATTGCATCATATGTACATCCCAAAAGAATTGAAACAAGGATTCCAAAATCTAGATCCATTGGGGTCTTGGAGGTCAATTATGGGTGATTCTCCAGCAGGATCTCTCGCATCAACGATGGCTAGTGGTTGGACTAGAGCTGCAGGATTTTCAAAAGTTGGTAAGACTGTTATGTCCCCAACCTCTACGAATAGGAACATGGTTAGTGGTGTGTTTCTTCAAATGGCTAACGGACACTTCTTCTTGACAAATCCAACAAAGATGTGGGATGCGGCAAGTTTGGCTTGGGGTAATCAAAATCAAAAACCTGGAAGCTCTTGGAGACAAGAAAGAGCCAAGCTTATTGAAGGCGGCGTATTGAATGACGGTGCAAACAGCATGGAACTCATGAAGTCTATCGGTGAAGCCTTGAATAAAAGAGGGAATAGACTCACAAGAGAAAATCAGATATGGGAGTTTGCTAGGAAATATTACTCTTTTGGAGATGATTTTTATAAGGTTTCTGGATACTACATTGAGAAACAAAGGTTTATAGAGGCTGGTATGGACCCCGTTCAAGCCGAGGCTTTAGCAATGCGTAGAGTAAGAGATGGGTACCCTACATACAGCAAAATATCAAAAGGAGCCAAGGCCTTGAGGAGGCTCCCAACAAACGGGTCTTTTGTGTCTTTCCCTTACGAAATGATTAGAACTACCAAAAATCAATTTAATTTCATAGCAGAAGACTTGAAAGCTGGTAGGACTGATATGGCCTTGATGAGAGCTCTTGGTTTGGCAACATCATTAACAATGAGTGATGGTCTTTCTGAATACTCAAAAGATCTGCATGGACTCGACGACCAAGACGATGCGGCTGTAAGATGGTTTGGTCCTGAATGGCAGAAGCTGTCAAAGCTCTTGTACTTGGGTAAGGAAAATGAAACTCCATACTTTATGGACTTGAGCTACACGTACCCTCACGAAACCATTACAAAACCACTAAGAGCTTTGTTTGGATACGATCCAGAAGCAGAGGACTACATGGACAATGTAAATAAGGCTGTGGAAGAAGCTTTTTCCCCTTACGCAGACACTGATTTGTTTACGGGTTCTATGAAACAGATCGTTGAGAACAAAGACGAAAATGGCAGACCTATCATTCTTGTAGAACCTGGAAGCAACTGGGTGCAAGAGATAGCTACAGACTCAGAAAAAGCATTCTTAATGTTTAATCATCTTCAAAAGAAGTTGGCACCAGGGTTTGTAGGTAACGCTTTGGAATTTTTAAGGTCATCGGAGCCTGTTGAAGAGGACCACCCCATGTACGACATGCAGCGGCAGTTCAACAAGTACTACCCCAAAGAAACTAGATACAGGGTTTATACTCACGGTGACGCTTTGTTGGGTATGCTTGGGTTTAGAATGACATACTTGCCTCTAGATTATGCTTCAGAAAATAAGATTAGAGAGCAAATTTCATTTACGTCTGACACAGAGAACTACTTTGAAAATCAAATTAACAAGGGCGTACCTATTTCTGTGGAGGAAGCGCAAGAAGCTTGTGAAAGCTTCATAAGACATTTTGAAAGATCAGAGAGTCTTATTAAGCAATCAATCACGGCGATGAAGAAGCTCAATATGAGTGAAGAAAAGATTATTGAAATTCTTCTGTACGCTGGTGTTCCAAAAAAGCAAGCTGGACAGTACTTGGAAGGAGACCCAGTGCCTGTGTTAGGGGTGACCACTCAATCTATTATCAATGACGCCAATCAAGCCATCAGAAGTTCACGACTAACAGACGAGGAAAAAGAAGAAAGAATCGAAAATATCGCAAACGCCATTTCGGTGTGGAACGAAACAATAGGAAACTACAATGACAAAAGAGACAAAGAAGCCCAAGAAGATTAAAGACACCAAGCTCGGTGGATGGTTAAAAGACAAAGCCCCCAACGTGCTAGGGCTTGTGGCGGATCTACTCCCCGACAGTGGGGGACTGGGCGTAGTAAAAAACCTCCTGGACAAGGAGCCTTCTGTAGACCCTGCCGAGGCAAAGGCTATGCTTGATGCTGAGGTCCAATTTCAGAACAACGTAAGCGAACGTTGGAAGGCAGATATGAGCAGCGACGTTAAGCTCGCAAAGCTCATTAGACCTCTTACGTTGATAGCTTTGATGACCATGTTTATGCTCACTATGGTGGCCGACAGCATGGACTCTTGGCCATTTAACGTAAAAGATAGTTATGTATCTTTGCTAGAGATTCTCATGCTAACGTCCTTTGGTGCATACTTCGCGGGTAGAACCATTGAGAAATCAAGAAAATGAAAATAAGGTATACTCATGGAGGACTGCACCCTGCAGATTTAGACAAGAGGCGAATCATGTCTTCTCTTAACGAGTCTAATCCGTCATCTGACGACCCTGTTTTGCGTAGAATGAGAGATCAGCAACTAGCTGCGGACCGTTCTGGTATGTTGGAGGGAAAGATTGCGATGGGTGATGATTACATGCTTGCTCCAGAGTACCCCAGTGGGGCTATTACATCCGACAGATCATACCTTCTTGATCTAGCGGGTCTTGGGTCTCTTGGCAAATCAGCGATTCAAAAATTGATGAGGAGTGCGGGGAGTAGGGGCTCTAGCAAAGCGTCAATAGACGCTGCTAGAAGAGAAATGTTGGAGGGGTTCAGTGAAAGAACAGGTATGAGCCGAGAGCTTAGCGAAGAAGTTCTTGGTACATATGACGACAAGGCTCTCCAGCAGTTGAAAAACAGACAGGCCACATCTAGAGTTCAAAATGTCGCGGACAGAGCCATTAGGCAGGGGGCTCAAGAAGAGTCTCAAGCAGCACTGAATTTCCAAGGAAAGGCGCAGAAAATTTTGGATGATCTTAACTTCAGCGAGTATGCTGATCAGGCTGAGTACACCAACGTTTTAAAGGACGTAGAAAATCTATACAGAACTTACCCTGAAGGGTCTCCAGAGTTTATAGAGCAGTTTTCAAAGTCCATAGGCAACAAGCTGAGCAAGTATGGTATCAGCCCTGAGTCTGCTAAAAAAGCACTATCTCAAAAGCCCGTTATGTTGAACGAGTTCGGAGGTACAATTAAGACAATTAGAAGATGAGAAGTTTGTTGTTAATGTTGATGCCGCTGTTTGCTACCGCGCAGACAGGATGGGTAAACGTAGAGTTCCAAACTGACGGCTATGGTGGCGAGAGCACATGGGAAATCTATATGGTTGGCATTGACAGCGTGTACGCTGCTGCTGGACCGTTCGTCAACGCATCATACAATGAGCAACTCGTGGTGCTTCCTGTTGGGGAGTACAACCTCGTGGTAAACGATGAGTTTGGCGACGGCATCTGCTGTGAGTTTGGAGAGGGGTGGTTTGGCATAGAGAATACGTGCGGTGTCAGTTCATTTGTGTATGACTTTGCTCAGGCCCAGATCACTGTTCCGTTCGAAGTACTACCTTGCCCTCCACCCCTTGTGGACTGCATGGATTCAGAGGCCAACAACTACAACCCCCAAGCATATTTTGATGGAGAAAACTGCCAGTACGATGTGACGTTCAGGCTGGATCTTAATGGACCGCATCCGCCAGAGATAGACATCCCCGAAGTAAACGGAGAGTGGAACGCATGGTGCGGTAGTTGTTCTCAGATGACTGATGATGACGGCGATGGGGTGTGGGAGCTTACTGCTTCTATAACGCAGGGAAGTTACCTATGGAAATTCTCTGCAGACGAATGGGAGGTTCAGGAATTGCCAGTAGGCGTTTCTGAGTCTCCTTGTTTTTTGTTTGATGAGTTCGGCTATGTAAACAGAAATCTCGTAGTATCTGGACCTGTATCGCTACCGCCTTTCTGTTGGGAGAGCTGCCTACCATGTGGGGCCGTGCCAGGATGTACAAATCCTAACGCCAGCAATTGGAACCCTTGGGCTAACCTAAATAATGGATCTTGCACAGGGTTGGGAGCTGAGTGCCAGCCATGGGAGACAGAGACAGTCACTACGCTCATCCTCGACAACTACCCATCAGAAACAAGCTTTAGCATATACAACATTACATCTGAAGAGGAGGTTATAGATGTGTCCATAGGTCAGCTCTCTGATGACATTGTAGGGGTTCCTTTGCTATTTGCGACGTGTGCCACTACAGGTGACGAGCTAGAGATTGTCATCAATGACAGTTTTGGCGATGGTATGGGAGCCTCACAGTGGGGCGGTCAGGACGGATACGCTATGGTCGTGGCCTGTGGGGACACGCTATGGTCTCTCCCTGTGGCTGACTTTGGGTACAGCGTGGCGGCTCAGTTTGAGACCCCTCTTTGCTTAACTGTAGAAGATGTAGTGGGATGCGGTGATCCAGACTACGTTGAGTACAACCCAGACGCTAGTATATCTGTAGACTTACTGTGTGAGACACTTAAGGTTTACGGGTGCATTGACGATTCTTACTTCAACTACGACGAGCTGGCCAACACAGAGGACGCCATAGACTCTTGCTTCTACACCCTAACCATTACAGACGGGGTAGGCGACGGATGGTTTGGTAGCTGGATAGGCGTATACCAAGACGGATGGACGTCACCTCAGTACAAAATGGGGCCTAACGATGGTAACGATGAGTCCTTTGATGTATATCTGTCGTCTGAGGAAGAGATTGAGATCTTCTTCTTTACGACTCCTCAGTCTCAGAACCAAGTGGAGCAGTGTGGATTCATGCTGATGGGACCTACAGGCGATACGCTAATCGACGTAGCTCAGTGGAGCATGGTGCCATACCCCAATACCTACTCTGTGACTCCGTACTGCGGAAATACGTGCGAACCATTTGTCCCTGGGTGTACAGACGAAGAAGCTCAGAACTACAGCAGCGTTGCGAACCTTGATGATAGTGGATGTTACTACGCAGCGGGTTGCACACAGGCTGGGTACCTTGAGTACTACGAGCAGGGATACGAGGCTGACTACGATAACGGGTCATGTGTTACGCTAGCGATGTTTGGATGCACTGATCCCGAAGCCATCAACTATGATCCTGAAGCAAATGTAGACATAGACTCCTGTGTTCCTGTAATCGAAGGGTGTCTAGACATTGACGCTTACAACTACAACGAAGAGGCCAACACAGATGCATTTGATTGCGTATATGACGCTGGGTGCGTAACAGGACCTGGAGAACCATACTGGGCTAACGACTACTGCTACTCATGGGTGATTGAGGTGGACCCCTACTGCTGTGAGGTGGGATGGGATGCGTACTGCATCAACCTGTACGAGTACTGCGGTGACGGGGTGACTAACGTCACAGTCCTAGACAACACAATCTGCGAGGCAAACCCCAACCCAACCAGAGACATAGTAAGGATTCAGTCCCCTGCAGGAGCCGTTGCAACCGTATACAACTCACTGGGCAAGAGGGTGTTAGACCCTACAAAAGACAAGTTGATAAGCCTAGGCGCCTTGCCTGACGGGGCATACATGTTCGTGATAGACTACGAGAACAGAAGGGTTAAAAAGAAAATCATCAAGCAATGAGATACATAGCAACCCTACTGCTTATTCTTGTCAGCTCCAGCGCATCAGGACAGGCAGTAAAGAAGGCACTGAAGTTCGCTACGTTCTACACGGCGTTCAGCGGGGGTAACTCTATCTCAGATCAGGAGGTGTTTTCTGTTGGAAGCGGGTTACAGACAGACGTACTCAAGACACCGTTTGACTACTCGTTCACAGCAGGCATACGTAAGATTGCTCGCTTCGGGTACGAGAACAGAGCCAACACGTTCTACAACGGTACAGAGAAGTCCTACGGGGATGCTGCCACGATAGGTAAGGTGAAAGGATTCGAGTTCTTATTCGAGGGTGACTACCGTAGACAGCAGGGAATCAACTACCTAGATCAAGACCACTTCCTACGTTACGTAGGTGAGCGGTGGATTACCAAGGTGGAGTACCTGCAGGATGGGTTCGCAGACGTAAGCTACTTCGAGGGGTCGCAGAGGGTAAGAGCCAACCTAGGTAAGCTGTCCTTGAATGCTGGCATTATGCAGCGCCTCTCAGAGCCATACGGGTATGATCCTTTGAACGAATGGCTGTTGGACAACAATCAGCTCCACTTCACCTCTTTGGCGCTTCAGGAGGGTTATAACATAGACGTAAACACAGGAGAGTTCTTCAACCCTCAGGGTGAGCTTGTAGCTAGCAGCTACGAGGTTTGGGAGGAAGTAGTTGTGCCTCAGGTACTTGACAATTACGTGACAAAGAAAAGATCTGAGTTGGCTAGCCAATGGGTCCATTCATTCGTTGTAGGCTTCGACTACTACCACTTTACAAAGGACTTCTGGGTACATTGCTGGGGCAACCTAATCCCATACCACGTAGACACAGACGGGGAGTATTCTTACCACCGATTCGTAAGAAGTGACCAATGGGTTGATTACTCAGGAGGACTTATCTTTGGTAAAAGATTTAATAAGAGTTTTGGTGTGTTTGCTGAGGGCAAGTACCACAAGTACTGGGACCGATCATGGCACGACTTCTCCATTGGCATTAACTACGTAATAATCTGACATGGCTCAGCAAATTGG
>Ga0209336_10000054_pt1 | contig 53781 bp, 61 predicted proteins | sample LinPmetageLP32_FD_184042 | JGI IMG/M metagenome (GOLD analysis project Ga0209336, IMG submission 184042) | Marine viral communities from the Pacific Ocean - LP-32 (SPAdes) (version 2) | ecosystem: Environmental > Aquatic > Marine > Oceanic | place: Pacific Ocean | collected 2009-08-23
ATTCAGATGGATATATATTACATCTTTATAATGGATATATAGATAATAATACTTGGGTAGAGGAAAGAGGTTTAATAAGACCTGATGCTAGCGGTTCAAGAGCTTATACATATACAAATGATTTTTGGACTCCTAAGTATACTTATTTAAAAAGTTTAGGTGTAACTAAAATGAACAGAATTGTAGAGACAGATTCAAAGCTTGCTACTTTATTAGCTAATCCAGATTCATATAGTCATAATTCACATTTAGATACTTCAACAATAGTAGTTGAAGACAAAGTAAGTAGTTACGCTTGGGCTGACATAACACATAAACATATAACAATAGATTTGATATGAGTACATTAAAAAATTCAAATGTAAGTTTTGATGGCATGAGAGATGTTTTTGATACTATGAATAGTAACGGAAGTACCTCTGCTTGGTCATTAAACAACCAAAAACATATTGACCGTTCACCTGTTCTTAATGGTGGTACAGGTGATGGGAAAGTTCCACTAACATTTAATGATGCTGAAGCTACTTCATCAACTACAATGTCAGCAGCTGATTTTAAAAGTGTTATGAAATTTGATAGTGGGGGTGCCACAGTAACACAAGGTTTTAATAAAAGTCAAACCTTACATACTATTGCGGGGTGGGGAACACTTCATGGTATGTATGCTGCTAGTAAACAACAAATAACAAACAATAATAGCGGTATTGGTCAAGTCTATGACGGAACTAATACCTATGACGGAACAGGTAACCCTTCAGGACTTAGTAATCAAAACTTTATACCTTTTACTAATTTTAGTAGTAGTTTTAATTCTAATAAAGACATTGCGGCCATAGCAACTTATACATCAGGATTTACTGTAAGAGAAGTTAATCTAGTTTTTAGAGGCACAGGAGCTAGTGCAACTGATACTGACTGGAATAATATGTATATAAGACAAGTAAATGATACTCACCTTAGTGGTGATGAAGCTTCTAATAAGCAGTATGTCTCAAAATTAACAAGAGGTACCAATATGACAACAACAACTTATACAAATATTCTTTATGGTAATTATTATGTACATACATGGAGTACGCCTATCTTATCTAGCTTTACTGCTGCAGCTACAACTTTTGTTAAGTTTGATTAATATGATACAATCTTATAATGAAAAAATTAGTTATAAGTTTAAATAGAAGACAAGATAGAAAACAATTATTTAAAAATAATAAGTTAAAAAATTATAGATACATAGAAGCAATAGATTATAAAAGAACAAAATTTTATAATACTATAAAATCTAAAAAGAATTGGATAGGTCCTTTTAATAATAGGCCTCTTTTAAAAAGTGAAATAGCTTGCTTTCTTTCTCATGCAAAAGCTTGGAAAGAATGTATTAATTTAAATGAACCTATTATAATTTTAGAAGATGACGCAGTAATTAATAATAGTTGGAACGAAGATTATTATACAAAGTTAATTAATAAATATGATTTTGTATATTTACAAAGAAACGAAAACGAACCTTCAAAAACTGTTAGTATAGATAGTAGATTAGAAAGACCTTACTATCCTTATAACTTAACAGCTTATATTATAAAACCTCAAACAGCAGAACTATTATTAACTCACATGGATAAAAATAACATGACCCCAGTAGATGAATTTGTACCAGAACTTATAACAGACAAGAAAGTATTAAATGCAGTAGCTTTAAAAGAAGATGCATGTAATCAATTATCTAGAGATGAAAGTCCTAGTGATATAGAACCTAGTAACATACATAGAAATTTTAAAGTACATCCTGTTACTATAGGAACTGATACAAAAAAATGTGTTAAGTTAAATACAAGTGCAAGTAAAGTAGGTGTTCAAGTAAGAAACCTAGGAACAAATGTAACTTGGTTAGGTACAGATATGTCAGGACCAGGTGGAGGAATGAAAGTAAACATACTAAAAGATTATGTTAATTCTCTTCCTGATACAGATATAGTTTTATTTACAGACGCTTATGATGTTTTTTATGCAGATGATTTAGAAACTATTACAGAAAGATATTTAGATTTTAATTGTAAAGTTTTATTTTCAGCAGAATACTATTGTTGGCCTGATGCTAATTTAGAAAACGATTTTCCTATGTCTCCAACTAAATATAGATATTTAAATAGTGGAACTTTTATAGGAGAAGTAGGCGAGCTAAAGAAAATGTTTGCTACAGATAATGTTAAAGATGATGGAGATGACCAACTATACTATCAAAAATTATTTTTAAGTAATAACTTTGATATTAAATTAGATTACGAAGGTTATATCTTTCAGACACATGAAGCTAATGCTACTATAAATGAAACAGGACAATTATATAATCCTGAAACTAATTGTACTTCTTGTATTTACCATGGAAATGGCGGTGAATTAACTAAACAAAAGTTTAATCAATTATATAATAGATTTTTTCCAAAAGACGAAAATTTATTTATACCTCCAAAAGGTTATGAAATATTAGATAATGATATGCTTCTTGTAGATTTTATGACACAAGAACAATGCGAAAGATTAATGGAAATATCTGACAATCACGGACAATGGGGAAGTTTAAGTTATGATAAGTTTCCTGCACAAGAAATTAGATTAAAAGAATTAGGTTTATGGGAAGAACTTAATACTTATTGGGATGAACACATAGTTCCTATAATAGAAAACTATTGGAAACCTATGGAGATGTATGGTCTAAGAGATGCTTTTGTTATGAGATATGCAGTTGATACACAAAAAGATTTACCTTTACATACAGACGCAAGTTTAGTAACAGGAAGTGTAAAACTAAATGACGATTATGAAGGGGCTGATTTATTTTACCCAAGACAAAACTTTAGTAATAAAGATATACCTGTAGGTAAAATGATTCTATTTCCTGGAGCAGTTACTCACGGACACGAATGTTTGCCTTTAACTAAAGGAACTAAATATAGTTTTACTATTTGGAGTTCTAGGTTCCCAGGAGATTCAGTATAGTGGAAATGACTCATCTATTTTGGAATGCAATTTTAACTTTAATAGTAGCACCTATTATTATTAGTATTCGTAAAAATGAAACAGAAGCTAAAAGAATAGACATACTATTAAATAAAACTAGAGAAGAACTTGGTAGAGAGTATATTACAAAACAAGAAGCAAAAGGCGATATGGTTATGTTAATGGAACGATTAGAAAAACTACATGAAAAAGTAGATAAATTATTTGAGGTAAAGTAATGGCTAAGAAAGAAGAAAAAGCTATTGTAATATCTATAGCAGAAATTAAAAGTCCTAAACTTTTTATGAAGCTAAAAAAACGAATGGGAAAAAAAGATGTCAAAAAAACAAAAAAGAAATAGCACTCGTAAAAGAGCTACTGCTAAAAGAGTAGACTACAGCAAGGGTGGGAGAGTTAATGCTAGAGAAGGATTTCCAATGAGAAAAGGAAATATAAAAAGGCCTATAGGAGTACAAGAAGAACCTATTGTTAGTACGCCTATAAACAGACCTATGCCTGCGACTAGACCAATAGCTAAACCAATGCCTAAACCTGTTACGCCTAAGCCAATGCCTAAGCCTATACCTAAACCTAGGCCGCAAGAACCTGTTGTTAGTACGCCTGTAACTAGGCCACAACCTGTTCCAGTAAGAGGAAGACCAGAAAGAGATGACGAAATTTATATAGATAGAGTTCCTCCTTCAGTTCCTCGTATGCCTAACGAGACTTCAATTAAATTTACTCCGACAGCACCAACTGGTCCATCAACAACAGTAATGCCTACAGGCCCAGGATTTAGTACAGGAAATAGACCAAAAGTATCTGATGTTAGAGATGATTATTATGATGATGTTAGAGATGGTCCTACTGGTAGAAGAGGTGGGGGCGGAAGAGGCGGACAAGGTAATACTTGGTGGTCTAGTAAAGGATACGAAAGTTTAGGAGACGCTATAGCAGATGGATGGAGATTTATAAACGGAACATGGACACAACAAACTGAAGGACCTCCTAGTGGGCCTCCAAGTGGACCTCCTAGTGGACCGCCTAGTGGACCTCCTAGTGGGCCGGGTGAAGGACCAGGAACTCCACCTAGTAGTCCTGACTTACCTTCTAACCTACCACCTAATTGGGATACCATGACGGATGTCCAAAAGAAAGATTGGTTTGAAGACCAACGAAGAGGTAGAGTTAGTGATACAGGAGCTAAAGCAGGAAACATAGCTACAGGAAATATACCTGATGGAACTGTTCCTGTACCTGATATGGCTTTTATAGGAAGAGAAGGAACAGAAGCTCCGACAGTAGTAGCACCTGACGCAAGCAGGGCTGATGCTTTCAGAATGAGATATCAAGGAGATGAAACTGTAAGTACAGTAGATGATGTTGCAACAGTTAGCCCAGCTAGAGAAGTAGATGGTGGTAACATGGGAGATGGTTCTGTTATAGACCAAGCTGCCGAAGCAGAAGCTGCCGTAGCTGATGAAGCTGATGTTAATTTAGCAATCGCTGCAGATGTTGCAGATGCTCCTTTAATAGCTGATGTAGATGTTCAAATTAACCCAGGAGTTTTAGCTGATAGAGTTATTGGTAAATTAAGCCCTACCGCTTTAGCACCTATTGTAGCTAATGCAGGTAGTTCTTTAGCAAAAATAACAAGAGCTAAAAAACAATTAAGAAATGCAGGATTACAAGAAGAAGCTATTGATGCTTTAGGTAATGACCCTGAAGATTTAGAAGAAAGACTTACAGATTTTACTGAAGAAGAAAGAGGAGTTATAGAAGGACTTCCTGAAGAAGCTTTAGTATCTAATCAACTTGATACTTTATTAAAAGGAGTAGAAGAAGGAGAAATTCCTATTTGGGCTAGACCTGCTGTAGCTAGTGTAGAAACTATGTTAGCTAAAAGAGGTTTAGAAGCTTCATCTATTGCAAGAGATGCTTTAGTTAATACTATTATTCAATCTTCTATACCTTTAGCACAAGCTAACGCACAAGCAATACAAGCTAGCGTAGCTCAACAAAGAGGAATAGAAGCTGCTGAGTCAGAAGCAAATGCTCAAAGAAAACAACAAACAACTTTAGCTAATGCTCAAACTGTTTTTAACATGGACATGGCTCAGTTTACTGCTGACCAACAAACTGAATTATCTAATAGTAAGTTTTTACAGACTGCTACTTTAACAGAAGCTAGTAACGAGCAACAAGCTGCGGTACAAAATGCTGCAATGAAAGCACAAGAAAACTTAGCAGATGCAGACTTTTATCAAAAAGCACAAATACAAAATGCTCAGGCTTTTTTACAAACTGATATGGCTAATTTAAGTAACCAACAATCAGCTAATGTTATTAAAGCTCAATACGAACAACAAAGACTATTAAGTAATCAGTCTGCTCAAAATGCTGCAAAACAATTTAATGCTACTTCTGACCAACAAGCAGAACAATTTATGGCTCAGATAGAAACACAAATTAAACAGTACAATGCAGGACAAATTAATGTAGTAAAACAATATAATTCACAAGCTCTTAATGCTGCTGAAGCTAGAGACGCTGCAAGAATTTCAGATGTTAATAAAGCTAACGCTTCTATTATGAATCAAGTTGAGCAGTTTAATGAGCAAATGAATTTTAACAGACAACAATGGAACGCTGCAAATGAACAAGCTGTAATAAACTCTAATATAGATTGGAGAAGAAAAGCAAACACAGCAGATACAGCTGCTCAGAATGCAATCAATCAACAAAACGCACAGAATGCTTTTGGTTTGACACAGGCCGCACAATCTTTCTTATGGCAAGAATTAAGAGACCAAGCTGATTATGATTTCAGATGGGCTACAGATACTGCTAATAGAAAATTACAAGCTATGATGTCAGCAGCAAGTGCAGAAGGAGACGCAGCTAAAAACTGGTCTAGTAATTTCAGTAATGCTTCAAGCACTATTGGACGATTATTTGGGAGTGGATAAGAATGGGATTTTTAAGTAAAGTTTGGAAAGGCATTAAGAAAGGTGTCAAGAAAATAGGTAAAGGCATTAAAAAAGTCTTTAAAAAAGTTATGAAAGGTATTGGCAAACTAGGCATAGTAGGTCAAATAGGGATGATGTTTTTAATGCCGTATGCTATGCAAGGCTTAGGGTCTCTGTTTGGAACAGGAGGCAAGTTAGCTTCTTGGTCTACAAAACTATTAGGGCCTAACAAAGGTTTCTTTTCAAAAGCTTTGGGTAAAAGTATAGAAGCAATTAACACAGCAGGTAGTTGGGTTAAAGGTGCTTATACTAATGTAAGTCAAGCTATTAACGGAGCTATTGATAAAACAGGTAATTGGTTAAAAGGAAGAGGATTTACTTCTACTGATACTTTAAATCAAATAGGACAAGGTATATCTAATACAGACTTTACTGGTGCAGTAGGAGATAATAATTTTAATTTATTTGATAAAGAAGGAAACCTAATTCAAAATAATAAGTTTAGTAAAGACGGACTTAACTTAAATGCTTTTAAATCAGAAAATTTAGTTCCTAAAACAACTAAGTTAAACTTTGGAGATGTAGGTAATCTTACTAAAGGAATAGACTTAGACCACACAAACTGGTTAGAAAGTCTTACAACTAAAGATACATCTACGATTGGAAGCAACTTATTAGATAATGTTGAGATAGGAGATGTTAGTAACTTTATGCCTAAGCAATCAGAAGGTCTTTTAACAAACTTAAAGAAAGATATAAAAGAGTTTGATGTTTATGATTGGGGCAAGTCTAAATTATCAGGGGCTGTTACAGATGGAGTTTTTGGTGGTATTAAACAAGAAGCTTATGAAATGGTTGCAGGTGAAGCACCAACTCCAAATTACTATAACAATACTATTCCTAATATTATGAACATAGGACAAGACGGACAATCAATGGCAAACAGAGGTTACGGAGCAACTGATATGATGTTCCAACAACAAGGTAATAGTTGGCAAGGAACTTCTATGCTTACTACATCTTGGATGAACGATATTTTAAATCCGCAAGTAGACGCTTACTCTTCTTATATGAATAGTATGGTAGGCGATATGAATAGAAGCTACGGAGTATAGGAGAAAACAATGGAACAAATACCAGGCGAAGCAATGAACCCAGAAGCTGTTGAAGCTTTTGCGAATAGGCAACAATCTATTCCTGGACAATCTTTAACCTCAGACCCAGACCAACGAAGGCCTTTTGAATCTGCACCTGACTTCACAGATTTTAGAGAAGCTTTAGAATATGTATCTCTAGAATTATTAGAAGAAGAAGCTTATACGCCTATGGTTTTAGCTATAGGAGATGGTGTTACTATTACAGACTTAGCAATGCAAATAGGTTATGTAGGTTTTAGAGAAGGTAAATGGAATCCTGATTTAATGATGATGCTTATGGAGCCTTTAATGTATTTACTTATGGCTCTAGCAGAAAAAGCAGGTATCAAATATAGAATAGATGACGAAGACGATATGAATTTATTTGATATGGAAGACGGAGAAACTGACGAAGAAGAAACAATGTTAGTTGAAAAGACTAAACTTGCAGCAAGAGTTGCAAAAGAAAAGAAAGCTAAAGAATCAGGTTCAGTTCCTTCAGGAGCTTTACCAGTAGAGGTTATGGAAAAATTAGAAGCTATACCTGAAATGAGTTTATTAGCTAAACAAGAAGAAGAACCTTTAAGTATTTTAGAGGGAGGACAGTAAGATGGGATTATATGATGATGGTGGTGTAGACTTTGCTGAAAAGAAGTTTGCAGACGCACAAGAATACAAAAACAAACAAGCTAAAAAACAAGATGATTTTAGTAAAACATTATTAGGTGTTGATACTTTATTTAGAGGAGTAGCAAGTTTAGCTAAATCAAAAGGAGAAGCTTTACAGGATAAAAATATTCCTCAACGAGCTTACTTACAAAACTTTTTAACTAGACAAAATAATATAAGAAGCACTATTGAAAATAATATGTTAAAGAATGGACAAGTAGATGCTGGTTCTTTACAGTCTTATATATATGACCAATTAAGTTCTGATTTTGCTGAAGGAGCTTTTGGACATTTAGACCCAGATACTTACGCAGCTGTATTAGATAAACATGCAAAAGATGAAGCTGAAAGATTATTACCTTCTTATCAAAAAATGTATGATGAGTCTTTAGATGTTCCAGATTTAGAAACATCTTTATCTCAGTTTGATAAATACAATGCTATGCAAAATCCTACTGATGTTTTTAGTATGATTAAAAAAGGAAGTAAAAGAATCTTAGGTATTGAAGATGAAGAAACTATAAATTGGCAGAATACACAACAAAGAGATGTATTAAGAAATACTCCTCTTGGAAATGAGTTTTACCAATATCAAGAAGCAGTTAATAATTATGAAAAACAAATAGGAGCAGACCCTTTTGGTATGGATTCTTTATTAGTTAAACTTAATAGAGGTATTCAAGATGGAAGTATTAAAGGTAAAATTATAGGAACTCCTAGTATAGAAGAAGTAGTAAAAACTTCAGGCAATGTAACAACTAAAGAAAAAGTAGCTATGGGTTATATGCGTAATGTTGAAACTGGGAAAGTAGAATGGGTTCCTATTAATGGTGGCGGTACTGTTAGAGTAAAAAGTACAGTAATAAAAAATACTGAACCGCCAAGTGCTAATATGATTTCACAAGCTGAAAATCTAATAAAAACTTCTTTACAAAATACTAATCCAAAACTTTGGCAAGCTATTAGTAATGGTAAAATGACAACTAAAGACAGAGGTTATAATGTTGAATACTATGCTAATAAAGTTGCGTATGCTGTTCAATCTATAGATAACATGCCGGGTGCTTCTAGTATGTCGTATGATAATAAGCAACAAATAGCTTTTGAATGGGTAGCTCATCAAATGAATAGAGGATGGGAAATAAAACAAGCAGGCGGAAAAGAAGAAGAGTATGAAGGACTGCTTTATAATCCTGAAACTAATGTAACAGCTTATAGAATTTCAGGAATGAATGCTGAAAAGAATAATAATAATTGGGTTCCTCATTTAGAAAATACAGATGTGTGGGTTAGTGAAATTATAAAGAATGTTGGCAATAGTCCGTCTCAATTAAACTCTGAGATTAATCAGCTTAAACATAAAACTTGGTCTCAGTTACAAGTTATAACAAGACAAGAAGATGGCACAGTAAAAAATATTTTACCTGATGCAGTAGCTAGTGCAGACTTAGAAGGAAGTGTTGAAGAACAAATATATCAGTATGAAGTTTTACAAATGGAAAAATACAATACTTTATTTAATCCACATTTATCAGATGTTAATAAAGAAAGAAGTGTGTTTGGTCCTGAACATCAACAATATATAAATACTATTAATGTACCTCAACCTGTTTCTACAGAGGAAGTAGTTCCTACAGAAGAAGTAGTTCCTACAGAAAATACTAATGATACTCCTATTAATGTACCAGGAAAAATAATTAATTATACTTCAGGAGACCCTTTACCTAATGATGGTGATTTACATACAGGTGAAAGAGTAGGTGCAAACGCTAGAGGCCAAGGCGGTACTGTAGTGTTTACAGAGCAAGAAAAAGCGGATAATGAATATATTAAATCTGAAACTAAAAGACTTAAAACTTTAAACAAAGAGCAAAGAAGAATAGTACAAAGAAGTAGAAAAGGTACTTTTGTATTAGGTTCTAGGAATTTAAATAAAGTAAGAAATAATGAACTATTAAGTTCTTATACTCCTTTTAGTAATTGGTTAAGAAAAGAAACTAATAACGAAGTTAAAATACAAGATTTAAGAACAGATGAATCTTTAAGAAAACAATATCAAGAACAATTTGCTGAAGATATTTATAATGATTTATTAACTGTAGAAGGTATTGATAAAGGATGGTTAAACCAAATGTTTGATATGGATTTTGACAACGAAGAATTAATGATAGCTGATGCGGAGTAAATAAATGGCTTATAGCTTTCTTGACACAGAATTAGGAATACCTACTGACCCTACTAAATATAAATCTCCTGATTATGATTTAAATGATTTAGATGCTGACGAAGAATTTCAACAAAGAGCCGAAAGATTTTTAGGTTCTGTTGGAGAGTCAGATGATATCTATGAATATTTAAGAGACTCTGATTGGAATTTATATAAAGCTGGTAAGCAAATGTTTGATAGTAATAAATTTACTGACGAACAAAAACAAGATTATGCTTATCTAAGAAAAACTTTTGATGGAGCAAGCCTCGGTAGTACAAGTCAATTCTTAGAATTAATTAAAGACGCTTCTATTGATATGGTTACTGACCCTACATTAATTGCGGCCTTACTTACTACTCCTATTACAGGAGGAACTTCTTTAGCTAGTAGAACTTTATTAGGTAAAGGAACACAAGAAAGTTTAAAACTATTAGGTAAAGCAAATTCTAAAGCTTTAACTCGTAAAGAACTTGTAGAAGCTACACAGTCTGGTGCTTTAAAAAGAGCAGGAGATTCAGCTAAAAATGTAGCTATGACAGTATCTGCTGTAGAAGCAGGCGGGTGGATGGGTATGCACAATCATGCTACTCAAAATACACAGATTAATACAGGTTTAAGAAAGGCTTATTCTTCTTCAGAGCTTGCAGGCTCTACTGTACTTGGTACTTTAACAGGTGGAGTTGTAGGTAGAGGGTTTCAAAAGTGGAACAATCATAAAAACCCTGCACTTAACTGGTCTAATGAACCTGCTAAGATGAATAAGATTCAATATGCTTATAATAAAACTTTAGATACATTTTTATCTAATACAATATTAGGTACTGCTAGGCAAATGCGTACCTTTGAAAAACTAGGAATAAAAAAAGCAAAAGAATTTGCAAATGTTTTAGATGCTGATTCACAATTAGTAATAGGTAAAAGAAATACAGAAGCTGTTAAGTTTAGTTTTCCTGAAAGACTTTCTGCAAGAAGAGGAAGCTACATGTTTGGAGATAATGGCTTTTGGAAAGCTATAGAAGACATGGCTCCTGATGGTGTTTTTAGAGAAATAGACGAAGCAAAAATTATTGGCATACTAAGGGGCGGTAGCGAAAAAGGAGCAAGCAAAGAAATAAAACAAACAGCTAAAAAATTAAGAAAGTGGTTTGATGGAATTGCTAAAGATGCTGAAGACGCAGGGTATGGTAAATTAAGAATAGAAGATTATTTTCCTAGAGAGTGGAATAGGCAAGCAATAGAAGCTGATAGAATAGGTTTTGAAAATAGATTAGTAGATAAAAAAATTGTAGATAGGTCTGAAGTTTCTGGGGTAGTTGATGAGATGTTAAACAAACATAATCAACTTTATTCTTCTCATAGTAATTTAATGTCTCATGGTAGAAAGTTTGAAAACATGAAAGATGTAGACTTTGAAGACTTCTTAGTAAATGATTTAGTAGCTATTGGAGCTACTTATGGATTAAATGCGGCCAACACTATACAAACTAAACTATCTTTTTTAGGTGGCTCTAAAGGACTTAAAAACACTAGAGTAGTTGGTAGTCAAGAAATAGATGGTAAAGATATTAAAGTTGTTCAGGCTTTAGCACAAAGTAAACAAGCACAATTTGAAAAAATATGGATTGAACCTTTAGATGCAGAGCTAAGAGCTAAGACTGGTAGAAGATTAAGTGGTAAAGACAAAGCTAGAATGTATGAATCTTTTAAATCTGCAACAGGAGATGTAAACTTTTTTAAAGGCAAAATAATACAAGGGTCTTATGATACTTTAAAACTAGCTAATGCTATGGCTTACTTACCTTTAGCTACTGTTTCATCTGCTTCAGAAGCTTTAATAACTTTAACAAAAGCTCCTACAAAAAACTCTGTAAAGAATATGCAGTATCAATTAGAAAACGGAGTTAGGTTTTTAACTACAGATTTAAAATCAGTATTAAAAGAACGAAGAGGACTATCAGAAATTGAAGCAAATAGAGAAGCTAATAAAGCTTGGATAGCTGTTGATGATGTTCAATCAGATAAAACTAATAGGCTTACAGGTGAAGCATTACAAACTCAAAGTTTAAATAAAGTCGCCAGGGCTTTTTATAAATTAAATTTATTAATGCCTTGGACAAAAACTATTGAGCTTGCTGCATTTAAAACAGGTAAAGATATTATAGAAGAAAATATAGCGACTCTTTCTAAGATGGCTGATAGCGGTATTAAAGTTTTTGATGATACAGATTTATTTTTAAAGTCTATTAACGAAAGCCGTGGAGCTTATAAAAGAATAATTAAAAAAGATTTAGATGGAGTATATACAGGTTCAATACAAGATGCTGCTAAAGAAGTACAGTATTTAAAAGAAACTTTATATGACTTAGGTATTGACCCTAAGAAAGGAGTTAAATGGTTTAAAGAAGGAGCAAGTAAAGAAGCTAATTTTTATGGAGACATAACTATGGGTGGAGGAAGATTTTCTAGAGGGGTTATATTACCTACTTCAAGAGAATTTTCTAAAGTACCTACATTTATGACTCATCCAAGATATGATATTTTTACACAGTTTTTAAGATACCCTGCTGCTTTTAGTAATACAGTTCTTAAAAACTTTGCAAGAGATACTATTAATAATCCTAAAGCAAATGCTCCAAAAGTAGGCTCGTTTGTTATTGCGTCTACAGGTATAGCAAGAGCTACTAACTATTGGAGAAGTAGTGCAGAAGCACAAGAACAATTAGACTATGGTATAAATAGAAGAAGAGAATCTACAGGCCCTATAGGACAAGCAATAGATAAAGTTGCTCCTATGAGCTACGAAGAAACTAAAAGGTCTTTACAAAGAGTAGGCTTATTAGGTCCTTTAGAGTATGGTGTTAGGTTTTTTGATTCGTTTGCTTACAATGAAAATGCAGTAGTATCTGCTTCAAGTTTAGGTGGTCCTATTGTAGGAGACATTACAGGAAGTTTAATTTATGGTAGAGGTTTTTTTGAAACTCTATCTAGAAAAACTCCTTTAAGAGGATTAAAAAATCCATTACAAAATACTTTTGGTGCTGAGCCTTTTAGTGCTATGGATGAAAAAGCAAGAGAGTTAGATGATAAAATTACAGAGATACTACAAAATACAGGCACTTTGATTAATGAAGGCAGAGTAGGCTACCACGGAGGCGGCCATGTAAAGAAAAGAAAAAAATATAATCAAGGTAGTATAGTTACTCCTATTCCTCCTGTTCCTGTAAAGCCTGATTTTCCTGAAGAAGCTCAACAAATAGTAGATTATATGTTAAGTAAAAATAATCCTATATTTAATGAAAGGTCTATTCCTGGTTTATTAGGAAACATAGATGTAGAATCGTTTGGTAGTTATGACTATCAACGACAACAAGATAACGGAAATGCTTGGGGTATATGGCAGTTAGACCATTCTAAAAAAATAGATTACTTTAATTATTTACAAGAACAAGATAGAGAAGATAGCATGGAAGCTCAGGTAGATTACGCTGAAGAAACTATGATGTCTGGTAGAAATATAGGTGGCACAAACGCTGAGAATTGGAGAGGTATAATGGAAAATGGTACTGTTGCAGAAGTTGCTGATATGTGGGCTAGGCAATGGGAAAGACCTAACCCAAATAGAAACCCTCAATGGGAAAGAAGAATATCAGTAGCAGAAAAAGCAGCACTAGAATTTTTTGAGAAAGCAGAGTAGTAATGGGTTTTCCTTTTGAAATAATAACTATGTTAGCCTCTACAGTTTTAGGTGGCTTTATGAGTGTATGGGCTGAAAGTCGTAAGGCTAAAGCAGAACAACAAAAACTTCTTATAACTCGTGGTGAGTTTGAAATGAAAGCTAGAAAACAATCTCTTGACCATGGGTTAAAAGATAAAGGCTTTGCATGGACAAGAAGAATTATAGCTCTTACTTCTGTATTTGCTATTGTTCTTTTACCAAAACTTGTAGCAGTTTATTATCCAGATGTAAGTGTTACTGTTGGGTATACTAATTGGAACCCAGGATTTTTATTCTTTAAAGAAGGCAGAGAAATATTTGAATGGATAACATTTCAAGGATTGGTTATAACACAACTAGATACTAATTTAGTATCAGCTATTATAGGAATGTATTTTGGCGGAAGTCTCGCAAAAGGTAGATAGTATGAACCCAAATCAATGGATGGACTTATTAGAAACTGTAGGTATTCCAGCGGCCTTTGCAGTTGCAGCAGGTTATATGGTGTGGAAATTATTCCAACACTTAATAGCAGATGTTCATAAAAAATTAGATACACAGCATGGAATGATAGTTGCTTTAATAGATAGAGTAAGGCAAATGGATAATGACATGATAAGAATAGATTCTATGTGTCGTACAGCTTTAGGCGTACAGATAGATGTTGACAGAATAGCTAGAGCAGATGGGAAAAAAGATGTCAGAAAAGATTGAAGATGTATGTTGGGGATGCTTAATGTTTTGGGTAGGCATGGTAATGTTTGTAAGTTTAAGTCAACTTAGTTATGCAGATGAAGTTACTTTTAAATTTAAGAGTCCTAGTTTTAACGGACAAGGAACTTCTTCACATTATTTAACTATACAAAACCAAGAGTTTAATCGGAAGCAAGCTTTAAAAGCAGAAATAAAAGCTTTGCAAGACCAAATAAAAAGAGATAAAGAAAATACAACTTTAGCTAGATTCATTAGGAACCTAGAGAGCAGAATTTATGCTCAGTTATCAAGACAGTTAGTAGAAAATTTATTTGGTGAAACGCCAAGTGATAGTGGGATACTAGAACTAGAAGGTAATACTATTGAGTATAGTGTCGTAGACGGAATAATAACATTAAAAATAACGGATAGTGATGGGAATGAAACAATTATATCTTTACCTATTGGTAGCTTTACTTTCTAGTTGTGCTGTCATAAATGAAAATAAAGATTTAGTATTAACAAAAGAAATACAACCATCTACCACCTTAGAGTTACAATCTAAAGAATTAAAAGAACTTCCAGGAGCAAAGAACAAACCAGTTATTGCAGTCTATCCTAACAGTTTTAAAGACTTAACAGGACAGCGTAGAAGCAACAGTTCGTTTGCTTTATTTTCAACAGCAGTTACACAAGCACCTGAAGCTTATCTTATTAGAGCATTAAAACATGCAGCTAATGGAGAGTTCTTTAGGGTTGTTGAAAGGGTAGGTTTAGATGACCTAGTAAAAGAAAGACAATTAATCCGAAGCACTCGTCAAGAGTTTGAAGAGGATAACAAGATGAAGCCTTTGTTATTTGCAGGGCTTTTATTTCAGGGTGGAGTAATTAGTTATCAAGCTAATCTACAGTCTGGAGGATTGGGTGCTAGATACCTAGGAATAGGAAATAGTAAACAATATAGAGAAGATACAATTACTATATCATTAAGATTAGTTTCTGTATCTACAGGAGAAGTGTTGATAGAAAACTTGGTGTCTAAAAGTGTTTTATCAACAAGTATTTCTCAGGACATATTTCGTTTTATTGAAGCTGGTACTGAACTAGTAGAAATAGAAGGAGGAGTTGCTGAGAATGAAAGTGTTTCTATAGCCTTACAAAAAGCTGTAGAGACTGGAGTATTTAATATCGTAAACATAGGAATAGAAAGGGGCTATTGGGAATATGAATAAATTAATATTAATTGGTTTGACTGTTATGTCTATAATGACTTATGCAGCAGACAACGAAATTTATATTGAGCAAAGTGGAGATACTGCTAACTTAGATTTAGAACAACTAGGTTCAGCTAATATTATTGGAGGGTTGAACTCTGTTGCAGGAACTTTAACGCCTTTAGATTTAGACGGCAGTACAATGACGCTTGATATAAACCAAATTGGTTCTACTAACAGTTTCTTAGGAGATATTTGGGCTGATAACTTTACAGGCTTTTTTGAATTTGACGGAAGTAATAATGAGTTTGCTATACAAGTAGACCCTAGTAATACTTACGGAGCAGATGGGTCTGATGTTAATGTAGATGTTACTGGAAGCAGTAATGATTTTACATTAGACTTAGCTACCAGTTCAATGGCTAGTAATACAGATTTAGATTGGATTATCAATGGTGATAGTAACACATTTGATTTTGATATAAATTATGATGGTGCTACTAATTATGTAGATGTTGATGGAGACAGCAATACTGTAAACTTTACAGGTCAAGGATATGCAGGAGGTTACTTCTATCTTGACCAAACAGGAAACAGTAGAACTTTTAACATTCAACAACTGAGTACACTTGATAATGACTGGCTTAAAATTTTATCTACTGGGGATTCTGGCACTATCTGCGTCATACAAAATGATGGCGGAACAGCAGTCGGATGTTAATGTAGGAAACATAACAGAACTAAATGGAGTAGGCAGAGTTGTAAGGGATGAAACCTTTAACGCTGCCTTATCTCTAGATATAAATAGTTTTGATAATGTCCAAACTTCTAACGGAAGAATAGGCATTACTTTTTTAGATGACAGTCAAGTTCGTTTGACTGAACATTCTGAATTAATTATAGACGAATTTATATACGACCCTGACCCATCTAAATCTAAGATGGCTTTACAATTTGCTAGTGGAACTGCAAGGTTTATTACTGGTAAATTATCTACAATAAAAAAAGAAAATATTTTTATAGAAACTCCTAGTGCTACTATAGCAATTAGGGGTACAGACTTTACTGTTACAGTAGACGAGCTAGGCAGAAGTCTAGTTATATTATTACCAGACAACAAGGGACTTCCAAGTGGAGAGATTGTTGTTGCTACTGCTATAGGACAAGTTGTTCTTAATAAACCTTATCAAGCTACTACAGTTTCTGTTTTTGAAGCTTCTCCAACTAAACCAGTTATTCTTGACTTGACTCTAGAGTTAATAGATAACATGTTAATTGTAAATAAACCACAGGAAATAGAACAAGAAAATGAGAGAGAAAATGGAGGGAGCAATACTAGTATTTTGGATGTTGACTTCCTTGACTTTGATGATTTAGATGTAGATTACTTAGCAGAAGATGACCTAGAGTTCACAGAACTTGACATAAATTATTTAGATGTAAATTTTTTAGAAGACTTATTAGACATTATAGAAGATGTAAATGAACTAGACCAAACAGAAACTTTGTTAAGAACTGATATAGATATAAAAGGAACACAGATAGGGTATGACTCATCTACACAAATAAATACTTTTCTTACAGATAATGTATTAACTTTATATAAAACTTTAGAAGATACTATTAGATTAGATTTAGATAGAAGTAATGCTTATACAGTATTGTTAATACAAAATGGTAAAAGCACACAGATAATTATTAATGGTGGTAGTAGTTCTACTATTAAAATTACACAAGGAGATTAAATGAATCGTCAAAGATTTTTATATTTTAAATATGGTTTTCCTTTAACTCGGTTGGCTAACAATATAGATATCTTAATATGAAATGGAATTCTATCCTTATAGCTTTACTAACTATACCTTTATTATTTAATTTAGTTCCTTTAGAAATATTAAGATTAAAAACTTTTGATGCTCTTGTTCAGACTCCTGAACCTACAGGGTATTTTTCCATACTAAACTTAGACGAAGACTTTGTTAATGAACAAGGAGGATATCCTTTACCTCGTGCAACCCTAGGAATAATTCACCAAGAGTTACTAGAAGCAGGAGCTTTAGGTGTTGGATGGGTAATGCTCTTTCCACATCCAGATAGAATGAAAGGAGATGAGGAATTTAGTTATGCTTTATCTTTAAGCCCTAGTGTTATTGCAATGCCTGAAGTTAATAATGGTAACTATCCTAAGACACACGGCACAGTTATCAAAGGGCCTATAATAGATATAGAAAAGGCACCAGGATTTTTAGAGAACATAGATATACTTAAACAGTCTTCATCACAGGGAGCTATCTCTGCTCCTGTAGATGTAGATAATTTAGTTAGGCGTATTCCTCTACTACAACAAACTCCTAATGGATGGGTAGCTTCTTTTGGTACAGAGGTCTTAAAAATATTAGGTGGTGGCAATACTTATCAGATAATTACTAATGAGAATGGTATTGAGATGGTAAGGGTTAGAGGATTAGAGCCTATACCTACAGATAGTGTAGGCCGCAAATGGATATCTTGGGTTGATACTCCTCAAACTACATTAAAAGAAATGAATGTTGCTAACAAGTTTGTGTTCGTAGGTTTTACTGCTAAAGGAATATCTCCACAACTTGCAACTCCTGGAGGATTATTAGAGCCACATAAAATTCAAGCAGCCTTAGCAGAAAGTATTTTATTACCCACGCCAACTATTCCTGACTATAGATTATTAGCAGAACTTTTATTATTAATAAGTTCTACTTTCTTAATTGGTTTTATTATTAGAGTAAGCGGTATTACTTTAGGTATTGTTGCAGCAGGAAGTTTATTAACTGGTGTAGGGTATGGTGGTTATTATTTAGTTCAACAAAATTTATTAATAGATGTTACATGGAGTATGACAAGTATGACACTTGTAGCAGCTCAACAATTTTATCTTAACTTTAGAACTCAATTTAAATTACGACAACAGATTAGAAAACAATTTGAGACTTACTTAGACCCAAGACAAGTAGCAGAGCTACAGAAAAATCCTGGGCTTTTAAAGTTAGGTGGAGAGAGAAAAGAACTTTCTTTCTTGTTCACAGACATAATGGGTTTTACTCCAGTCTCTGAAGTCTTTAAAAATAAAGATGACCCGGAAGGTTTAGTAGAACTTATTAATACTTATCTTGATAAGATGACAAAAATTATATTAGCTAATGGCGGTACTATAGATAAATATATGGGTGATTGTATTATGGCTTTTTGGAATGCTCCTATTGATTGTCATAACCATGCAGAGCTTGCTATTAAATCTGCAATAGAAATTGAGCAGGCTACAATAGAACTTAATAAACAATTCAAAGACCAGGGATTAGACCTACCTCCAATTAATGTAGGGACAGGAGTTAATACTGGAACTTGTATTGTTGGCAACATGGGAAGTGAAACTAGGTTTGATTACTCTGTTGTAGGAGACGCTGTTAATTTAGCTGCAAGATTAGAAGCTACGGCTGGTAGAAATGACTACAAACAATGGAAAATAATTATATCTGAGTACACAAAAGAGTTAGCAGGTTCTAATTTTAACTATGAAATGATAGATAGTATCTTAGTCAAGGGAAAATCAGAGCCAATTACCATTTATTTTCCTAAATCCCATCAGAGCTAAGCAGAGCTTGTCTAAGAAACAATAGGTCTTTTTAATAGTAAGGCCTAGGTTGCTATGAGATATGCTCTTAGAAGCTATTGTATGAGGTCGTTTTTTCTATAAAGCTTGAATTTCTCTTTGTAAATACAAATGTAGGGGTTTAAGTTTAGCATCTGCTCTTTCAATTAAAGTTTTAATTATTTTCTTATCATGCTCTGCAAAAATACTATCTACTTTCTCTGGAGGAAAGGAAGATATCTCTGATACTATCTTTCCATCAGGAGTTAATAACACTTTAAAGCTTATTAAGTTTCCTTCGTCCTTATTATTCCTTTTCATTTTACTTTGTTCCTTAATCCAGTTGTACTGAAATTGTGTTGTCTTTTATTATAGTAAACTTTAATGGCTCTGTTCTCGCAAATATCTTTTCCAGTAAACCATTTGTCTTCAAAATTATATTCCTCTCCTATGATTCTAACATCTAAAGGAAGAGTGTTTAAAATATCTTCTAGTTCTTTTTCTGTATGATACACAATAGTATCATCTACCCATCTAACTGCTTTAACTTGTAGCTGTCTTTCTACAATACTTTGAATAGGTTTATTCTTTTCAGGCCTGTCGGTTGAAGGGTCTGTTTGTATAGCTACTAATAGATGGTCGCATTTTTCTTTAGCTTCTTCAAACATTACTACATGACCTGCATGTAATAAATCAAAAGCTCCGCAAGTTATTCCTCTAATCATATTAAGATTTGTGTTATTAAATTTTTAAGAAGTAGGACTAAGCCTGCTGCATTTAAAATAATCAATGCCCTATCCTTCCAGATTATTCCTACCCATAACCATCCTATTACTCCAACAACAGACAGACATAAATCTATAGGTGTTAATTCTGGTATGCCTCTAATGGACATAGCTGCTAAAATAAAACAACTACTTACCCATTTAACATACCAGGATACATCTCCTTTAGGAGTTATAGATTTAAAATCAAATTTACTTTTCAAAGCTAGAGAAAGTTATATTGTTTTGGCGGCCTCGTAGACCAGCCTTCATGTAAGTAGTAGCTCTACCTTCAAAGAAGTTTTGATGTTCTACTCCCATTACTTCATCTAACCAAGGTAAAGGATTTTCTCTTTGGTCGTAATTAGTTTTAAGTCCTAACTGTAACAACCTTCTGTCTGCTATGTATCTATTATATTTATACATATCTTCTTTAGTTAATCCTTGTATGTCTCCCATAGCAAACACTAAATCTAAAAACTTATCTTCAAGCTCTACCATATCTCTACAGATTTGATATAGCTCTCCTTTAAAATCATCTGTCCATATCTCTATGTTCTCTTGTATAAACTCTCTAAACAATTTAGTCATTGCTTCAACATGCATGGACTCATCACGAATAGAGTAAGTAACTATCTGTCCCATTCCTTTCATTTTACCAAACCTAGGAAAGTTTAATAAGATTGCAAAGCTACTAAATAGTTGTAATCCCTCTGTAAATGCTGAGTAAACAGCTAAGGTTTTAGCTATTGTTTTTTTATCAGACTTTAAAGGTTTAAACTCTCCAACATAATCATGTTTGTCTGCCATCTCTTCATACTCTGCAAAAGCTTTGTACTCTATCTCAGGCATACCAACTGTATCAAGCAGTAAACTGTACGCATCTTGGTGTATTGATTCCATGTTAGCAAAAGAACTCATCATCATTCTTGCTTCAGGCTTTTTAAATATAGGCATATACTTATCTATATACCCTGCACCTACATCTACATCTGACTGAGTAAACAGTCTAAAGATTTGCGTAAGTAAATACTTTTCACTTTCTGATACATCCTGCCAATCTTTTACATCTGTATGTAATGGTACAGACTCAGGCATCCAATGCATTTGGTTTTGTAGTTTATAATACTCATACATCCATGGGTATTCAAACGGCTTATAGTAATCTCTATCTTGTGTTAGACTCATTTTATTTTCTCCTTATCGAAATTGTCTTCCTTCAAACCAAGCTACAATAGTACGCCTAGTTCCTTTTGTTATTGGTGTTACTCTATGTGATAAGAAAGAAGGGAAGATTAATACTGCTCCCTTTTGTCTCATCTCTTCTTTAGGTAGAACTGTTCCTTGTCCGTCATTCAACTGGAAGTCTCCACCCTCGTACTCATAGCCATCTGTAAGTTGTAATGTTAAACTTAACTTTCTATGAAATGCGTTTGGCGTATCAACAAAAGTGTCTATATGCCAATCGTAATGGTCTCCTGGTGCCTCATATATAGTGTACTGAACACTATCTAAATAACTGACATCAAAAGAAAAGTTTTCTCTGTTAGCTGCGTTTACAAAATTCCAAAGTCTTGATTGAATGAAACTCCATAATTCATATTGTTCTGGATTGTTAGCTCCTATCCATCCTGTTTTACTTTTTCTAATTTTAAGTTCAGTTGAAGAGTTTACTTCTCCAACTACAGCTTCTTTAATATCTAATAACTTGTCTGCTTCCCTGTTTATATAGTCAACCTCTTCGTGAGAAAAACCATTTGGGAATATCATATTACTTTTCATTTAACCCTCGCAAGCGATACACTCGCTATCATCTAATCTAATTCTTGGTATCTTAACATTTACATTCTCTACATTTCTTGCAGCATTTGACCTAAAGTAATATAAAGATTTTAATTTATTCATACCATACCAATGAACATCATGCACATACTGTAAGTAATCATCATGTACTTCCTGGGGTTCAGTAGTCTTAGGTAAAGTAAAGAAGAGATTAACTGACTGTGCTTGACAAACATATTGCTGTCTTTGATAAGCATGTTCAACTATCCATATTTGATTTATCTCGTTAGCAGTTTTAAATACTTCTTTCTCTTCATCTGTTAAAACTTCTAAGTGTTGAACTGAACCTTCCGAACCTGAAATACTTTTCCAAATACCTTCAAGCTCTTTAGCTTTAAGTCCTTTTCCTTTTAATATCTTTTCTAAGAATTTATTCTTTACTTGATAGCTTCCTGATAAAGTTTTATGTGTATATGCGTTAGCACGAAAAGGCTCAATACTAGGGGAAGTACCACTACAGATAATACCAGAGCTAGCGTTAGGAGCAATAGCGAGAAGGTGAGCATTCCTACGGCCTGAACCATGGACATCAGGAGCTTCACCCCTTTGTTCTGCCAACTGTTCAGACGCTTTTTGTGCTTTATCCTTAATAAGTTTAAATGCTTTATTGTTAAACCCAACAGCAAATATGCCTTCAAAAGGAATTTTTTTAGATTGGAGATAAGCATGGAACCCCATAGCCCCAAGACCAATGCTGCGTTCCCTATATGCAGAGTAAGCTGACTTAGCATAGCCACGCTTCCCTTTATAAATATGTTTTTTAAATCTCGTAAAGTCTGCACTTCGTCCTCCTAAATGTGTCGTGTCTACTGCGTTATCAATATAATGTTCTAACACATTGTCCAACATGGTTATTAAATCTTGTATGAATAAAGGATGTTCAGACCAATCATCAAAATGTTCTAAGTTTACAGAAGACAAACAACATACTGCTGTCCTCTCTTCGTCTGTTGCTAATGTTATCTCTGAGCATAAGTTGCTTTGTTTTATACTAAGCCCTAAATCTTTTTGCTCTTTTGGTAAAGCTTCATTACATGTATCTATATTTAACATGTAAGGCTCCCCTGTTTCTGCTCTAGCTATTAGTATCTGCCACCATAAATCTCTAGCCTTAACAGTTTTAACTGCTTCGTTTGTCTTAGGGTCTATTAATCTCCAATCAGTATCTGATTCTACGGCTCTTAAAAAACTATTAGTTATGTTAATACCATTGTGTAGGTTTAAACATTTTCTATTTATATCACCGCCACTTTCTTTTCTTACATTTATAAACTCTTCAATTTCAGGATGAGAGATATCTAAGTATGCAGCATACGAGCCTCTCCTGGTAGTGCCTTGATTAAAGGCTAACATTTGTGAGTCAACTACATGGAGGAAAGGAATACTTCCAGTAGAACGACTGCCATGAGCAGTAGGAATACCATTGCTTCTAACATTCCCCCAATATCCACCAATGCCTCCACCTGAAGATGCGAGCCATATATTCTCATCATAATGAGCAGAAAGCCCACCCCTACTGTCAGGTACATAATTAAGAAAACAACTGATAGGAAGCCCGCGAGTTGTACCTCCATTACTAAGTATAGGAGTGCTGAACATGAACCAACGAGAGGAACTGTAGTCATAAAGGCGTTGAGCCAATTCAAAATCTGTCTTACCTTTATAGGTAGCTCCGAAAACGGAGGCTCGTCCAAGGGCTTCTTGTGCATGTGTTTCTCCTTCCCAAAAATATCTGTCTTTGAGTGTGTCTATACTAAATTTATCAAAAGTTTTTTCTTTATCATAATCTATTTCAATTCCTAAGTAAGGCTTAGTTCCTATCTTATCTTCCATTGTCATCTTCCTCTCCAGTACAGTACAATGCTATAACTGCGTAATGAATTATCTTTAATAATTCTTTTTGTTTTTCATCCTTCTTACCACACCTCATAGCATACTTCATTATATTTCCAATGCAAAAAGATTCTCCGTGGCCTGCGTCTATAATCATATCTGTTGCTTGATACTTTCCGTTAGCATAGTGTTGATTATAAGTGTTGCCTATATACGCTTTAACTTCATTTAAAATCTTATCTTCTTTAAATTTATAATTAGGCATTCTTCCATTCCTCTGGTAAAGTATCTTCACTATACCAAGTAAAATCATTTGTCTCAGCCCACTCAGCATGAGTTCTCTTAGTACCATTTCTTCTTATCTTGGCACCAGGCATAGGTGAAAAAGGTTTTTGAAAAAGAAATACTAATTCATAATTCTTAGGTAAAGCAGTACGAATATGTATATACTTATTATACTCCGAGTAATCCCAAAATCTACCCTTTGCTTCTAATAAGATAGTTTTATTTTTAATAACTTTAACAAAGTCAGGTTCGTACTTATGTTTAATAGTGTAATGAATGTTATCCCAATGATGTATCCATTTCTGCAACACAGTTTCATGTAGTGTTGCTTCCCACAAACTGTCATACCCTTTAGGAACATTAACTTTTTTAGGCCGTGGTTTTCTTGGAACTCTTCTAGGCATTGAAGTCTTCTAATCCTATATCATCTAAACTCTTACCATTCTTTAATGCTTTCTTAATTCTATTCTGTATCCATTTAAAAGACCAAGCAGATGTTGTTAGCTGTCCTTGGATAAAGTTATGAGTTTGAGTAGGTAACATTCTTATAGCGTCTTCAGGCTTCATCTTTGCGGCCTCTTCCTCAGAAACTAAAGTCTTAACCCAAGCGTATAATATAACTAAACTTTTCTTTCTTATTGCTTTTGCTTTTCTTCCATTCATATTAATACTTCCTCAACATTTGGTTGCTTAACTACAGTTGTTAGGTAGGCATTACCTTTAGCATACTTAAATATTCTTAGACCTGCTCCATCATTTGCTTCCTTATGACATTCAAATTTATAAGGACACCAATTACATTGTCTAGGTAACTTCATGTTGCCACTTTTGCCTTCAGCTATAGGCTTATAGCAGAAATCAGGGGCTGTAGAACTCTTAGTTATTTTCTTAATTGTATCTATTCTGTTTTTAATATTAGGTTTATCAAAGTCATCTGGTTTAAAGAACACTATCTCGCCTGACTCTTTGTTCATTACTAAGAAGCCTCCTTCCTCTGTCTTCATAGCTTCTTCATACCCTGCTAACTGAGCTAAGTATCCAAACCCATCATCCTCAGCTAAAGTTCCTTCATTAAATTTCTTGAAAGCAAAACCAGAAGCTGTCTTAACATCTACAACCTCTCCGTTAATAGTGCAGTCCATGTGTCCTTTGATACCTTTAACTGTTACTTCTTTCTGTTCATGGTCAACCTCATGGCCTGCCATCTTGACAAAAGTTAGCATAAGAACTTCTAATAAATGACCATAAAGAAATTTGATATACATACTAGGATGTAATTCCTTTACAGTTTTATCTTTAGAGTTTATGTCATACCAAAGTTGTCTATCAGGTTTCCCTATGTTAGACATCCTTAGTCCTGGCTTAACTTCATTACTTATCTTTTGAGGAGTAGCCCAATGTTTTAATGCTGCGGCCATCTCTACACCAAAAGTTTCTAAAGTATCATCTGATATTTTTAATTCTTTTCCCTTAGCTATTACACCAATAGTATTATATATATCTTCTACAAGCGTGGAGTTATTCTTCTTTATCGTCTTCATCTAGTTTATCCTTGAATGCTTTTATTACATCACTTGAAAACAATTTTTGCAAGTTGACTAAGAACATTCTACTTGCGTTATGGTCTCCGCCTGATACAGTTTTAAAAGAATCTAATTCATTAACAATAGTTCTTAACATGTTAGTATCAAAAACTAAAGTACAAAACTCATTGTCTCCTACACATAAGTTATGAAACCAATAGTCAGCTTCTGTTGTTTTAATACCAGAAGGTTTACCATAAGACTCGTATTCAATGCAGATGTTTCCTGTCTTCATCCACATTCCTCTCTCTGATTTAACCTCAATCTTTTTACCTGTCAGCATCTTAGCAATCTTTTCTTCTCTTATCTCTCCATACTCTAAATCTAAATCAAACTTCTTTCTATCTTCTTTAATGGGTTTCACTCCAATCTCCTCCTATGCGATACTCAGCATCCAAGGGACACCTCATGTTATAATAATCAGCAGTCTTTCTTATTGAGTCAACTGCTACTTCTCCCACAAATTCTGCGTTCTTTTCTTTTGTTTCAACCTGCCACTCATCATGTACATTTGCTACTATTTTAAAAGGAACTGCATTTAATCTAAGCGTGTCATAAAAAATAACTAAAGCTCTCTTCATTACTATAGCTCCTGCACTCTGCAATAAAGTATTTAAAGCTGCATGTTGGTGCCTAAGTTTTATCTTTCTTCCGTCTAGTCCTTTGAGGAACCCTCTTTTAGACGCTGTATCAACTCTTGCTTTAAGAGATTTGAATGCTGAGAGACCACTAAGAAAGCGTTCTCGCATTCTTGCACCTTCTTTTCTGCCTCCTCCAATAATGCTACCAATCTTTTCATCTCCTGCTCCGTATATGAGGGCATAGATGAAAGTTTTTGCCTCATCTCTTGATTCAAGTCCAGCAAGTTTTTGATTAGCTGTGTGTATATCTCCGTTAAGAATTTCATTTGTGTACTCCTCATCAGCCATATAGTGTGCTAATAATCTTAGTTCTAATTGACTTGCATCTATACCTACAAGTTTATTTCCTGGGTCTACAGTCCAACAAGCTCTACATTCTTTACCATAAGGATTATAAATACTTGGTATCTGTGCCATGTTAGGATTTCTATGAGTCATCCTTCCTGTTATAGCTCCGTTAGATATAACAAAGCCATGAACCCTGCCGTCTTCTTCAACCGCTTCTACCCAGGATTGTATCTGAGCTATTCGTTTTTGAACTAATAAGAACTCAGCTATTAAATTAGCTTCGTGTATATGTTCTATCTTTTTAAGAGTAACCTCATCTACAATAGGCTGCCCTGTAGGAGTAAACCTATTAGGCTTCCATCCAAAATCAATAAGATATTCTCCTATTTGTTTCCTGCTGCCTAAATTAAACTCAACTAATTTCTTACGAGTAAAAGTAGAATGGTCTCCACTTGCTACTCTTTCTTTGTATTCATCCTCAGTCAGTCCTCTCTTACCTAAAGTTCCATCTTGTTTTATAAAAGGAGTTACCTCTCTTACATCAACCCACTTAGGTTTAAAAGTATTGTGTACTTCCTCCTCAACTTCTTTCTTTCTTTTGTTTAACTTACTAAGTAATAACATGGCGGCCTGCTCATCAAAAGCAAAGCCGTCTTTCCTTTGTTCATCTACAATTTTAAACACGCTATGTTCTAAGTTAAAAGATTCTTTTGAAAAACCTTTAGCAACTTTGAGTAAGTGTAAGTATAGTTTTCTATTTAACTTTACATCTTGGATACAGTAATCCAACATCTCTTTGTTGTATTCTGTAAAGTCTTCAGGGGACTCCCCTTTCTGGCACTCTAAGTCAAAGCCCCAGTTCTTTAAGCTATGTCCTTTCTCTTTATTAGGATTGATAAGTCTTGATATAACTAAGGTATCAAATACTTTTGCACTCAATGATAAATCAACACCTGTTAAATTTTTAATGACAGGTAAATCAAAACCTATTATGTTATGACCTACTAAGATATCTGCCTTTGCTAAAAACTCAATGCCTTTATCTATCTCATGTGGTTCAAAAGTATATACCTTATTGTAGTCATCAATAGCAACAATACACCATATCTTAGTAGCAAGTATGTCATCTGTTTCTATATCAAATACTAATTTCAAAATGGACAAGCCTCATTGTCAACCTCTAATTCAGAAAGGTCTGCTTCAGATAATCTTCCTGTCTCTACATCATATACCAAAGAGGTGGCCATCCCTACATCACCTGTATATCTAGACTTTAAAACCCTAAGCTTAGAAGTTCTAGCCTCAGTCTCATCTTCAGCCTGTTGGTTTCTTTCAATAGCTATAACACAATCACTAAGCTGCCCTATACTATTAGACCCTCTGAGATGAGATAGAGATACTTCAATACCATTCTCATGTCCTTTGTTTCCATCCACTCTTCTAAGATGTGATACCAATATTATACCAGCCCCGGTTTCTTCTACCATGCTTCTTAACCTAGTCATAATATTATCTATGGCTCGTCTCTCATCTCCTTCAGCTAATGCAGATACTAACATGTGTAGATGGTCAACTACTATCCACTTACAATCGCATCCTACTATTAAGTATCTAAGCTTAGCAAAGATAGCATCAATGTCGTTTGTCCCAAAGTGTGCATGAACAAAAACTCTATCATTACTAAAAGTTTTATCATACATTTCTTCTAGTGTAGTCCTATCAATACTCTCTCTTATGTGGTCAATGTATAACCTGGCGTCTGCTTCAATAGATAGAACACCATCAACTGTTCTCTTCCAATCTTCTTCTAATGCTATGATACCTACATTGTCCTCTGTCTGATTAATAATCCAATGTTCTAATTCTCTAGTGATACTAGACTTACCAAGACCTGTACCACCTGTAAGTGTTACGAGTTCTCCCTGTCTCATACCATATAGTTTTTTATTCAACCCTTCCCATGGATAAGGTACGCTTTCTTTCTTTTCTCTATTAAAGAATTGTTCTTTCTTTTCTGATACTCTTATTATTCCACTAGGAGTATAGACCTGTGCATCCCACCAACTCCTTGTAAACTGCTCATACTTTTTCTGTTTAAGCATATCGTTAGGGTCTTTAAATCCGTTAGGTAGATTAACTATCTTAGCCTTTCCAGGTTTCAGTATTGTAGCCACCTCAATGGAAGCTTTCTTTCCTGCAGCATCATTATCAAAACAGATAACAATATTGTCAAAGCTTTCAACATACTCTAGGTTTTCTTTTACATCTCTTACTGCTGAGGCCGCACCTCTTTTAATAGATACGCAAGCCCACTTACTACCCATGAGTTCAAATGCGGCCATAGCATCACACTCTCCCTCAGTAATAGTAAGGAACTTACCTCCCTCTTTAAATAAATGTTGACCAAATAATCCTGTATCTTTTATATCTCCTTGGGTTATAAATTTTTTATCCCTAGTATATCTAATTTTATTACCAGACAATTCGTTATTAATAAAGTAAGGGTAGACATGCTGAGCTATCTCTCCCTGACTATTATATACAACCTTAACACCATACTTCTTTGCTGTCTCTGAGCCTATGCTTCTATCAGATAGAGAGGCATAAGAGCTACCATTAACATTAAGTAATGGAGAGACTGTTTCTTTAGGTGGTTCTTGGTAGAAATCATCCTCAGTATTCTGTTCATACTTTGGAAAAAATTTATCGCAACTAAAACATTTAGCTGAGCCGTCTTCATTAACGGATAGTGCGTCTGAACTTTTACATTCTGGACATGGTAGGTGGTACTTCGTAAACTTTGACACTTCTTTAGACATGGGTTCTCCTTGAAAAGCGGGGCTAGCTACAAGGTATGGAGAACATTTCCTTGTGTCTAACAGGAGAGTTGCTTATAACTAGCCCCTAAAATTGATTGGTAGTTTTACACATAGACTACCAAAACTATGGCTAATTACTTAGCTTTCAGGGGTCTCCTCTTCCGTAGAGTTCTCCGTCTCTACTTCCTCTACTTCCTCTTCGTGTGCAGCAATAAGAGCTTCAGGATTTGTGGCACATAAATGTTCTAAGTTTTTCCTATGTGCTACACCTGCAATACTTAACGCTTCCTTTACTACCTCAATGGTAGAAACTTTATTAACAATAACCTTTGCCTGGGTCTTGACTGACTCATCCCCTATTGCATTGATATCGTATTTAATAATACCATCATTGGTACTGATACTTACTATCATTAAAACTCCTCCCCACCTTCAACGGCATCAAGCTCATCTCCATCACCAGACTTATAAGATACTAAGTCCAAGACTTGCATAGCTTGAAAGTCTAAACCTTTAAAGTCTCCGTACTTGTTTGAGGTTTCCCACTCATTGTACTGTACTTTAACATGACTGCCGTTTCCAATCAGTTCATCCATTGGCACCTTATCTTTATCAAAAAGCTTTGGTGCTTTCCTAACCATTCCACTCGGCCCATTGACCTTACGCTTAATAGTTATTGCTCTGCCGACAGGTTCATCTCCAATCGTGAGGTCTTTAACTTTAAATCCTCTCGCTTGAAAGTCATCTGCGACTTTATCTTCTATTACTAAATCAACTGTATATACAGGGTCAAAAGTCGTGTTAGGACTAGACGCTGAAACCCAGTATGCTTTACCTTCTTGTATTGCCATATTAAATTCTCCTTTATTGGCTAGTTAAAATTAAATTATACTACTAGTTTTGCTGTACTGCAAACAAAATATCGTAGACTGTTGAGGTGCTTCTCTCTCCCAAGGTAATTTTAAATTCATCTTTACCTTTTAGATACTCAACTACATGGCCTCGGATAACATCAGGATTATCCATGAGATACTCATTGAATGCAGTATAACCTTCAATGTCTAGGATACATTCTTCTGGACTTACTATCTTATACATCATAGTTAAACTCCATGAGTCATGTGTTCGTAAGCATCTGGACAATCATCAAGAGGTTCTCCGCACATACAGATATCCTCATCTCCATGGTCTACAAAGTGTTCGTTTGGTTCAGGTTCTTCTTCAACAGAATTATTATTCCAAACATCTACTATCATTTCATCTGTTGAGTCATCAATGTAAACAGTCTTTCCGTTTACAATAACATAACAACAATCTGCTGTTCTTACATCTACTATCATACATTAATCCTAATGGGTAGCCTACAATCTGAGGCTTCTATGTTTTCATTATAGATAATAGCATCATCCAAATACACACGCAATGCTTTGAATAGTCTAGAGTTTGCTTTGCCTTCCATTATTTTGGCAGCAACTACTCTACCTTGGGATATATCATAAGCAATTACAAGCCTAACATCCCTGCTAAAAGTAATCTTAGTTATGTACTCGCCTAGGTTTACTGACCTATCTATACTAGGACACTCTCTAATTGTGTTGTCAACAACTATTGGCTCCCTAATAGGAGCCTCTACTTCCTCAACAATATCTTCTCTTACTTCTACAATAGGTTCAGGAACTATTAACTCTCCTGTTAATACTCCAAAGCCTCCTGTTGCTGAAGTCTTTACCTCATCTATCTCTTCATATAACTCATTAAGCTTTCGTTCCGTTTCGTCTTGATGGTTCCGTGTCGCTTCGTCCTGCATATCTTTATACAATTCAAAAAAAACATCCATCTCATTTAGCCTCATGTCTAGTTCGCTTAGTCTTGATACTGCATTCCTGGTGAAAATAATATGCCTATCTAGTAGCTCATTCCGTTCCGTCATTGCGGCCTGTAGATTAGATAAAGAATTAACTTTCTTATCTAACTCATACATCTGCTGCCTTAACATTCTGGTATCATCATCAACCATCTTTAGCCCTGTATAAGTAAACAAAGCTAAAGCTCCTATCATTATTAAAAAAACAACTCTATTAATTATGCTTTTCATTTCTATTCTCCTTTTGTTTGCGTCTTGTTTTTATTTTATAGTCATCATCCATTGTTAGATATATGCCGTAAGTCGCAAACAACATACCTAATACAAAGATAAAGGTTAGTAAAAAGTTAAGGACAGTAGCCCCTTCAATAAAGATAATCATTTCACCACCCTTACAAGAGGCTTCAACTGAAAACCCCAAGCCCAATGTCCGTTGTCAAGATTAATGATTACATCTCTATCTTTTATTCTATTCCATTCTAGTTTATTAAACTCATCTCCTCTCTTGCTGTTAGGTTCATCACATAATGTAATGGTTCCGACAACTGCCCTTTCGTAGGGTTCAGTTCCCCAAGACCCTGCCCATAATACTGTGTCTCCTATACTAAGCATTCCATGGTGCCTTTCTTTCATACTCATACTCATTCTCCATATTGTTTAAGTCTTTGTTAGACATAGCGTAATGGCTAATACTAACTAAGAACATTATTATTAAATCTTTAATTGGTGGCTCATCTAGTTCCACATAATTTAGCATCTCTTCTAAAACAAATTCCTGTAGGTCATCCATTAAATCAGGACGCATCTTTTTTAATTCAGGTATCTCATCTATCTCTAGTATTATCCTATCAACAGAATGTTCAACCCAACTATCGTGGCCTGTATTACTCACATTGCACCTCCTTTAATTCTTCGTCAGTATATTTACCATCACAATTTAAGCAAAGACTAAGACCACATTGTTCTTGCATTGCTCGTTCATCTTCTTTCCTTCCACATAATTCACAGTTCATTACTCGCCTCCATATTTTTAAGTATATGCTTGATAACAGATACTGTCCATCCATTACCTAGCATGTGAAATCTTCTTGTATTACTAACGCCTTCTGTATATCCATCAGGAACAGTTTGTAATCTCTCTGCTTCAAGAGGAGTTATACATCTCCAAAAAATCTTTTCATCTTTTATGTTGTCAGAAAACAAATCTGTTTGTATAGGTGGATAGGCCTCTGCCTCTCTTCCTTCTTCACAATTAACTTTAGGTTTTCTATTACCTCCTCCGCATGTATTTAATGTAGGAGATTTACCAAGCCTACTATAAATTCTTTTTAATATATCGTGTCCGTTAATATCAGTAGCTGTCCCCACTCTTTGAGGAACTAGGGTCATGCCATTATTACCTGCACCTTTATACATAGAGGCTGACATACATAAAGCTTTCTCATGTTCTTCTTTATGATGTTTGATATTTCGTTCCGTTAATTTTGTTGGCCTAGCTTGTGGTTCATCTTCTAGTATATCTTTAAGAAGAACACCTGACTCTGTAGGCTGAGTGATATTAGGAATGTTAGTCCAATAATATCTTTGTCTTGATTGGGCTGAAAGTTTAGAACTATTTATAAAGATAGGTTGAACACCTAAATACTCAGAGATAACATCTAAACTTTCTTGTTTCATCCTTACATTTTCTAACAAAAAGTATTTAGGTTTTAATTCTTTTACTAACCTAACAAACTCAAAGAACAGTTTGCTCCTTGGGTCTTCAAAGTTTAATCTGTTTCCTGCAAAGCTAAATCCTTGACATGGACTGCCACCCATAATCAAATCTATTTGAGGTAAGTCTATTACTTTTAACTTTGAGATATCTCCTACTTGTATTGTATTAGGAAAGTTCTTTTGAGTTATCTGCATAGCATAAGTATCTATCTCGCTTGCATAATATTTATCTACCTTTATACCTAATTGTTGTAGAGCAATTTGTCCACAACTCATTCCATCAAAGCAACTTAGTACATTCATTATTGTTCTCCATAAAAATAATTTGCCTATTAATAGTAAAACAACTGTTGTTAATTTTCAAGTCCTCTCTTATACTAACTATATAGTTCTTAATAACTCTATTAAGAAATCATAAAACCATTATTAAAAAACAAGAAGAAATTAATTAGAACTATATAGTCTTTATAGTTCATTCCTGGTATGGAGCTTGTCCCTCCTAATAGGCCGTCAATAGTTTTGCTGCAACATCAAACTATTAGCTCTCTATAAAGAAACAATAAGTTGACAAAATATTTCTGGTCTTTTATTATTTGTTTGTCTAACAAATTAAATGGAGAATATTATGACAACATTAAAAGAATATGTAGGCGGTAATTTATTTATGCTACCGAATGATGAAGAGGGACAAGAGTGCCTTAGACTTATGAGGAAGTATGTAAACAGAAAGCTTATTAAAACTATAAGAGCAAGAGGTAGAGGAAGTAGAACAGCACCTGCCTTAGCTAACGGAAGAAGTCCTAGAGCTTACGACCAAAGCTTACCATTAGAACATTCAGAAAGACTAAGTATCTACATGGACTATAAGGATGATGCACCCAACCATCTCAACAGTTCATATCTAAACAATCAGATATGGGAACAGAAAAAAAATATTAACAAACAAAGTCAATACATAAAAGACTTGGAACATAAGTTAGATGTTTTAATTTCTTGTGTTGATTTAGAGAAGTTAATGTCCGCAATGGAAAGAGAGATATCCTATAAAGAAAGGAATGGAAAGAGAGATGATATCATAAGAGATGTTTTTAGATTGGTAATGGAAGACTGATTATGCATATAGTATTTACAGAAACTAAAAGAATTATCATGGAAATAAAAGACCATGATTTACTACCGCCTGATTGGTTCAAAGATAGTGAGTATGAGTATGGGAATTGGTCAGACTGTGAAATTATTAATGAGTTCAAAGAACTAGGAGATATAGTGCAAGAAGAAACATTAACATTAGACTTTGAAGGAGAGTGCTAGATGAACTACATAATTAAAATAGCACATGGCACAGAATATTTTATAACCGCCAACACATTATTAGATTTATATAATCAATTAACAAAACTAAAATCAAAACATTGTTACTATGATGATGAGATAGTATCTATAGAGGGGGTGTTAGATGAGTAAAGTAATAACGATTGAGGCCTACTATCAACAAGCCGTTGGTTTTGATGTTGAGGACATGAACATTAAAGCAGAAGACATAAGCGACTATTGGATTAAATGGGGTACTCTTTATATACAAACAAAAGATGGCACCACCCATGAGAAGGATGTAAGCATGGACTTTGAGGTAGATTGGAAGTGGCCTGAAGACACTAAACTATTTGATAAGAATTATAAAGAATTGATAGAGGGTGTTTAGTTCGTGCCGTCTTTGTGGTACTCGCACCATCTTGTCGTGCCGTCTTGGTGTGTGTGTTTAGTTTTCTGAATTGGCACTTTTTGTAGGCGTAAAAAAACCCTAAATTCTAAAAAGAAAATAGGGTTTTTCTGTTGGTCAAGCTAGATTATCCGTTTAAATTTATTAGTTTATATTCTCCGCTTTTAATCTTTGCTTTAGTTTCTTTCGTTGTTTCATTTAAAAAAACATTTCTCCACCTTGAAGTGGTTCTTGAATAGTCCCAATAATACTCATCAAGATAAGTACCACCATCTGCAATCTTAACAATTATTGAAGAGTAGCTTTGGAAAAAGTAGCCTTCATCAGTATGTATTTCAAATTGGTTATTTATACTTCTATAATTATTAGGGTTAGTTATATTTTTAACTTTTATCATAATATCTCCTTACTTGATTTTATTTAAAATAGTTAATACTTCATCAAGCTTTTCTTTTGGCATGCTGTTTAAAACATCTTCATTAAAAAGCTTAGGCGATTTAAAAAGTTGGGCTAGTTCTAACCCCTCTCTTTTAGTTTCTTTTTGCGTTTCTTTTTGTGTCATATTATCTCCTTGATATATGTTATTAATTAGTCTTAACGATAACACGATTTATAGACAAAAAAAAGCCCCTATAAAAGGGGCTAATTATTATTAGATTATTGTGCGATTTGCTCCGCGTATTTTTCGTATAGCTTCTGACTTGCTTTCTCATCTCTTGCATGAAGATTAAAAGCATTATTAATAGCGGTCTGCTCATTCTTTGCGGTTGGCTCTTTCTGTAGCTCTATAATAGAGGCTATAAGTTCGGCATATAGAAAACCAATCTTTCCGTGTGCTTCGGCCTCTATATGTAATAAATCCTCTAACACTTCTAATTGTTCTCTGAGTTGCTCTAACACTCTATAATTCTCCATGTTGGTCTGCGTCTGCTCTAAGTGAGTTATATTATGGTGCATATCTTGTATGACTGCTCCGCTTGTCTTATCATTTTTTTTCATGTTGTTAATACCTCCAGGTATTTTTTTATTTGTTATATCACTATAACGGATGAATTATGAAAATGTTACAAATTAAATTAGTTATTTTTATTATTAGTTATTGCAGCTCTTTTTATAGCGGCCACCAAATCGCTTTTTTTTGGCCGTAATTACTACAAGTTTACAAGACCAGACGGAACAGAAAAGCAATAGAGACAAGACCAACAACAGCCACAGTTTAAAAAACTATCTAAGCCCTTATAAGTTGGGTTAATCTTTGAAGCCCTTTAGAGTTATAAAGTAATAATATAAATCCGTCTTGATTTCTTAAACTTTGTAAACTTGAAAGGATTAAATAGCTTTGAAGTCTTGCTTGTTTGTTTTGGGTTGGTCTGTTTAGTTCTTTGAAGTCTTGAAAGTCTAAAAAGTCTTGATTTCTTTAATAGGCTTGATGGGGTAGGGAGGGTGCCAGGGGGTGCCATAGGGATATATGCACAATGTCATACATTTTACAGGATTTCCAGTTGTTAAGTAGGTATTTTAGGGCCGTACTTCCCACAGGCTCAGTAGGTGAGATAGGTTTGTGAGTGATGGGTCTGTATATACTATATAACCCGGCGACCATTAATGTCATTATACAGTTGAGATAGAGTTTTGTCAATAGAAACTTGGAAAACTTGACAAACTCTTTAGTGTCTCTATAATAATAAGCATGAACAACTTACCTTCAGAACGAAAACTAACGGATAAACAAGAAAAATTCTTGGAACATCTATTAGAAACTAAAGGTAACTTAAAACTTTCAGCAGAACTTGCAGGATACTCAGGAAATCACTATCAAGTATTAAAATCTCTTAAAGAAGAAGTAGTAGACTTAGCCTCAAATGTACTTGCAAGGGAAGCACCCTCCGCAGCTTTTAAGTTAGTGGAGATAATGAATAGCGATAACGCTGTTCCACAAGCAAATGTAAAGTTACAGGCCGCCCAAACCTTATTGGATAGGGTAGGTGTTGTTAAAAGAGACAAGCTAGACATTAATCATAATGTTTCAGGTGGAATCTTTATACTTCCTCAGAAAGAAACTGTAGATTTAGTTGCAGAAGAAGGGGATTATGAAGAGATACCTAGCTGATTGTTATAGTTTTTGTAAACAATATCCATTATGGGCTTTGGCCTTCTTTTTGTGTGGGTATTATATAGGCTTGACAATTAAATATTTATTAGTAAACTAAATGTCTAGAGTATTTGCAACAGAGTTTGAATTAGATGACCCTCGTATTGTCATGGGTCCTTTTATTAAAGCAGAATCTGTAGCAGAAGCAAAAACAGTAGCCTATAACTATGGATTAATCATAGTTGGAGAAATTACTAATATATTACCAGAAGAAGAACCGAGGACTATACACTAATGGCAAAGAAAGGACTATACGCAAACATAAATGCTAGAAAGAAAAAAGGAATAAGTAGAAGTAAAAAGAAATCTACTATAACTAAGAAGGCTTACGACAATATGAAGAAAGGTTTTCCTAAGAAGAAAAAATAATGCCTAGTAAAAAAGATTCAAGACTAGAAAGAGCAGGGGTAAGTGGTTATAATAAACCAAAGCGTACTCCTAAACACGCTACTAAGTCGCATGTTGTTGTGGCTAAGGTAGGTGATAAGGTTAAAACTATTAGGTTTGGCCAACAAGGTGTAAGTGGAGCAGGTAAAAGTCCTTCTTCCTCTTCGGAAAAGGCTAGACGAAAATCTTTTAAAGCTAGACATGCAAAGAATATTAGTAAAGGTAAAATGTCAGCAGCTTATTGGGCTAACAAAGTCAAATGGTAAGCATAACTCATGGGTAAACAACTAGGAAGCAACGATAAACCAGTTCTTATGTCAAGTAAGAAGAATAAAGGAAGAGTATATGCTCCTTCCTGGCATGGTGGTAAAGGTGCAGCTCCTAGGATTAACACACAATCCCAACAGTACAGAGATAATTGGGATTTAATTTTTGGAAAAAAAAATAAAGAGGTTAAAACCAAGTCGAAAGACTGAGTTATGCGTAAGAGGCTTCCTGGGATAGGACGCTTGCTTTCATCTAGGGCAAGCAATCTAGGAGGTCCAGCTTTTAAATTATGATAAAGAAACTAAAAGAAATATATTACAAACTACACAAGCTTATGAAGTCAGGTAGAGTTAATAAAGTCTCTAAGACAGTAGGTATACACAAACCTATTTTAAAAAAAGACGGAACTCCTGACAAACGATATAAGAAATAATCATGTCTGATATACCAGACGGATATATTAAAAAGAAAAGCTCTACTATACCTTTTGGGTATAGAGTTAGTTCTATTAAAGGTTATCTAGAACCTATACCTGAACAAATCCAAGCTTTAAATAAATACTTAAAAGGTATTAACGATAAAGCTTATTCCCTTAGAGAAGCCGCAGAACTTTTAACTAGTGAGACAGGTAGAAGAATAAGTCATGTCGGCTTAAAAAAACAATTAAACAAAAAAGAATGGGAGATATTCCCTGAGAATTATGAAACTAATAAGGATGGTTCTTTTGTTCTTACTACTACAGGTAAGCCCAAGAAAAAAAATGGAAGACCTGTTGGTGCTACTTCTAAGTACACATATTCCGCAGAACATAAGAGAAAGCTAGCCCTAGCTAAACAAAAGAAAAAGTTACAACTGGAGAAAAAGAAACTTGCGAACAAAGAACAGAAGCTACGAACAGAAGAAGTTATTATTAAAAAGTCAACGGAGTCGCAGAGTTCAAATGTTTTTACAGAAGAAGAACTTAAACAAACAACTCCAACAGTCAGAGAAAGTTTAAAAGATAAAAAAATAATCTTTCATCCAAATGAAGGACCACAGACAGACTTCTTGGCCGCAGGCGAAAAAGATGTTTTATATGGTGGAGCTGCAGGTGGTGGTAAGTCTTACGCTATGATAGTAGACCCTTTAAGGTATGCACATAAAAAAGCACACAGAGCTTTAATACTTAGAAGGTCAATGCCTGAACTTAGAGAAATGATTGATAAGACTCGTGAATTGTATCCACAGGCTTTTCCTGGTGCAAAGTTTAAAGAAGTAGAAAAGTTGTGGAATTTTCCTAGTGGTGCTAAAGTAGAGTTTGGTTTCCTTGAACGAGATGCTGATGTTTACCGATATCAAGGCCAAGCTTATTCTTGGATTGGCTTTGACGAAATCACACATCTACCTACTGAATTTAGTTGGAATTACCTTGCGTCTCGTTTAAGAACCACAGACCCAGAAATAGAAACATACCTACGCTGTACTGCTAACCCTGGTGGTGTTGGTTCACATTGGGTAAAGAAAAGATATATAGAACCTAACGAACCTAATGAATCTTTTTTAGGAGGAGATGGCCTAAGTAGAAAATTTATTCCTGCTACATTACAAGACAACCCTTATCTATCTGAAGATGGTGTCTATGAGCAGATGCTTAAATCACTACCTCCAATACAAAGAAGACAACTATTAGAAGGTAATTGGGATGTAGCTGAAGGAGCTGCTTTCGTAGAGTTTAGTCCTGAACAACATATTATTACTCCTTTTGAGTTGCCTGTTCATTGGGAAAGAGTAAAAGGTATTGACTACGGCTATGCTTCAGAGTCATGTTGCCTGTGGGGTATAGTAGATATAAATGACGGAACACTTATAATATATAGGGAATTGTACCAAAAGGGCTTGACAGGTGAAGAATTAGGCTCTATAATAACAGATAGAGAAGTAGAAGACCCTTTCTCTGTTGCTGGTGTCCTTGACACAGCTGCTTGGGCCAACACAGGTACTACTGGTCCTACTGTTGGTGAAGCACTTGTAAAAGCAGGACATAAGCTTAGACGAGCAGATAAGAATAGAATACAGGGCAAAATACAAATACATGAGTATCTAAAAGTTAGAGAAAATGGTAGGCCTAAGTTACAGATATTTAATACATGTCCGAACTTAATTAGAGAATTACAGTCTATACCGCTATCAAAAACTAATCCTGAAGATGTTGATACCCACGCTTCAGACCATGCTTATGATGCACTAAGGTATATGATAATGAGCCGACCAAGAATGGAAAGCCCATTTGATAGAATAAGGGGATTAAAGAGGGATATATACCAACCTGTTGATTCCACTTTTGGTTATTAAAATATGGCAGACTCGGATAACACATTTTTAAATGCGGATGAACTCTATACTGAAGTAGAGGGCGAGACTGGTAAAGAATTAAATCTAGAAGAAAACCAAAAACAAAATCTTGTAGGTATAGTAAAATCACGATTTCAACAAGCAGAAGACTCACGACAAGTTGATGAGACTCGTTGGATTAAATCGTTTGAAAACTACAGAGGACTATACAAGAAGTCCGTCAAATTTAGAGAATCTGAAAAATCTCGTGTCTTTGTAAAAGTAACTAAGACTAAAGTCCTTGCTGCCTTTGGACAATTAGTAGATGTTATTTTTGGGACAGGAAGATTTCCGATAGGTATAACGGAAACAAAGATTCCTGAAGGAGAGCTAGCTCAGGCTCATCTTGATACCAATAACCCACAGCCTAATATAGAAACTTCTATACCTGATGATATTGGTAACAGAAAAGATACGCCAATAAATCCTTATGATGTTGGTTACGAAGGTGATGGAAGAACATTACAGCCTGGTGCTACTTATTATAAAGGAGAGGTATCTAAGCCTTTAGAAGACCAGATATCTTTGAAAGAAGGTGCTAGTCCTATTCCTCAAATTCCTGAAGTCAATCCTGCACAAGAAGCTGCAAGACGGATGGAAAAATTAATACACGACCAAATAGAAGAGTCTAGTGGTTCTTCAGAAATAAGAAATGCTTTACTAGAAGCTGCTCTGCTTGGAACAGGTATTGTTAAGGGGCCGTTTAATTTTAATAAGACATTAAATAAATGGACTAAGAATCCTGAAGGCGGTAGAGAATACAAGCCTGTAGATGTTCGTGTACCTAGAATTGAGTTTGTTAGTTGTTGGGATTTTTACCCAGACCCTGCGGCCACTAACATGGAAGAATGTGAATACATAATTCATAGACATAGAATGAATCGCAGTCAACTTAGGGCATTAAGACAGATGCCTTATTTTAATGAAGATGCTATTAGAAAGTGTGTTCAACAAGGACCTAACTATGTAGATAGAGGTTATGAGTCTGCATTAAGAGATGATGACAGGTCTGATGATGAAATAAATACTAACTTTGAAGTTATAGAATACTGGGGCATTATGGATGCTGAGTATGCTAAAGAGGTTGGTATAGAATTAGATGAAAGTATAGATGATTTAGATGAAGTACAAATTAATGCTTGGGTATGTGGTAACGAATTACTAAGAGCAGTTGTAAATCCATTTAAACCTTTCCGACTACCATATAATGCTTTTCCATACGAAAGAAATCCATATAACTTCTTTGGTATTGGCGTAGCAGAAAACATGGATGATAGTCAACAAATTATGAATGGCCATGCAAGAATGGCTATAGATAACTTAGCATTGAGTGGTTCACTTGTATTTGATGTAGATGAGTCTGCATTAGTAGGTGGTCAATCAATGGACATATATCCTGGTAAAGTATTTAGAAGACAGGCTGGTATGCCTGGTCAAGCCATACATGGTTTAAAATTTCCTAATACTGCAACAGAGAATATGATGATGTTTGATAAGTTCAGACAGCTTGCAGACGAGCAAACAGGAATACCTAGTTACTCACACGGACAAACAGGAGTTCAAAGTATGACAAGGACTGCTTCAGGCATGTCAATGTTATTAGGAGCTTCTAGTTTAAATGTTAAAACTGTTATCAAAAATCTTGATGACTTTTTACTAAAGCCTTTAGGGGAATGTTATTACCAATGGAACATGCAGTTCTTTGAAGGTGAATTAGACATTGAAGGAGATTTAGAAGTTAGAGCTACTGGAACCAATAGTTTAATGCAGAAAGAAGTTAGAAGTCAAAGACTTACTATGTTCTTACAAACTGCACAAAATCCAACTATTGCTCCATTTGTTAAGATTTCTAAATTAGTAAGTGAACTAGCCTACAGCTTAGACTTGGACCCTGATGAAATACTCAATGACCCAGAAGAAGCTGCTATCATGGCTCAAATAATAGGAATGCAAAATGCTGGACAAAATAATGGCGAAGAAGCTTCTGCCCCTAACCAACAGCCCCCAATGGGAGGACTTCAAGGAACACCTCAACAACCTGAAGGAGTTGGAAGTACAGGCACTGGTAACGGCACAATCGGAACAGGCTCTGTACCGAATCCAGGGGAAGCTGAGTTTTCTGGGACAGTTGAATAGTCTCGAAGCTCAGATACAAGAAGCAATTAACAGAAAATAGGAGAACTAATTATGTTAGATTTATTGGATACAATTTTAAAAATAGTAGGAGTAGTACCTTGGATAGTTTCAATCTGTTCAATGATAGCTGCACTAACCCCTACACCACATGACGATAATTTAATAAGCAAAGCTTATAAAGTTATTGATTGGTTTGCTTTAAATATCGGAAAAGCAAAGGAGAAATAATATGGCATACGGAACAGGAACATACGGAAGTACAGTAGGGAGACCTAAAAAAGCATACGCTGAAGGAGGCCTACTTGCTGACGATATGCCTATGCCTATGGAAGAAACTCATACAATGCCTGATGGTACAGAAATGCCAGGGGCTACTCACGGAGAGTATGAACAAGAAATGTCTGAAACCTCAATGGAGCCAATGACTCCTGATAATGAGATGGAAGATAATTATTTAGATTTTATAATTGACGAAGCATTAAGTGAAGAAGAAGAAGATATGCTTATGTCAAAACTAGAACAAGATGAGCAACTATCTGTAATATTTGATAAAGTATTAGAAGTTGCTTCAGAATTTGCTGGGTCTGGTCCTGTTGATGGACCGGGTTCAGGAGTCTCTGATTCGATACCTGCAAGGTTATCGGATGGAGAGTTTGTCTTTACATCCAAAGCAGTAGACCAAATAGGCATAGACACTCTACAACAGATGATGTCAGATGCTGAAATGGAAGCTGATGGAGAGATGCCAAGACAAGCAAGAAGAATGGGTGGGTATATGATGGATGAAGTCCGAGAGGACAACATGATAGACCCTGAAAAAACTTACGACCTAGATAAGGCTGAAGTTGATGACACTAATAAGCGTATCAATGACACCATGATGCTAGGCGGAGTACCTATTCGGTAATACGATAAGGCTACCTTTTAATAAGCCCCTTATCATTTTAAATAACCAAACGGCTACCTTTACAATACAAGCCCTCTAGTCGACATAGAGCTACCTTGTGAACAAAGCCCCTAGTAGGAGAAGAACTATGACTGAACAAGTCCAAGAGGAACAAGCAAATCCTTATAACCAAAAAAAAGCTTGGCACGATACAGAAGATAAACCTTTTGTCTCGTCTGAAAGTATGTTTTTTGAAGAACCTTCTGAGAAAAATAAACTATTTAAAAGTAATGACATAACTGAAGTGAAAGCTGAAGGAAGTGTTAATACTGAAGAACTGGAAATTTCAAGGGATACTCCCTATAAAAAACCAGATTATAAGAAACGCTATGATGACTTAAAAAAGCATTATGATTCAAAGTTAAATGAATTTAAGCAAAGAGAAGTAGAATTACAAAATCAGGCTAGACCTGAATATGTGGCTCCTAAAACTCCAGAAGAGCTTGAAAGATTTAAAAAAGAATATCCTGATTTTTATGAAGTTGTTGAAACAGTTTCCCATTTACAAAGTGATTCTAAAGTAAAAGTTCTAGAAGAACGCCTTAGCCAGTTGCAGAGTGAAGAAGCGAAACAGCGTAAATCAGACGCAGAGAAAAGACTAACGGAAAGACACCCTGATTTTGGTGATATCAGAAGAAGTGAAGATTTCCATGAATGGGCAAAAGAACAGCATACATCTATTCAAGCTTGGATTTATGATAATGCTGATGATGCTGATTTAGCTTCTCGTGCTTTAGACTTATTTAAAAAGGATATGGGAATTGACTTACCTAAAGTAGACAGGTCAAGTTCTAAGTCTAAGACTAATGCTGCGGATATGGTCTCTACGAAAACAACTGTAGTAGATACTAAAGAGCCGAAGGTCTGGACAAAACGGGAGATAGACGCTATGAGCATGGATGAGTTTGATAAATACGAAAAGGAAATATCAGACGCTATGCAAAATGGGCTTATATCTAATTAAAACTATTTAACTAAGGAGAAGTATCATGGCTCAATTTTTTGAACCCTCAACAGATACAAATGCTAACTTTGCAAACTCCGTAGCTGGTCAAACTAATAGCTTTTTCTTACCATCCGTTTACTCTAAAAAGGTTTTAAACTTCTTTAGGAAAGCGAGTGTTATTGAAGCTATTACAAATACCGACTACGCAGGTGAAATATCCTCATTCGGAGACTCTGTAAAGATTATCAAAGAACCTGTCATTTCAGTATCAGACTACACTCGTGGCTCTGACACTTCTGACACTAAACTAACTGACCAAGAAATTAACTTGGTTGTCGATAGTGCGAAAGCTTTCAAATTTATAGTTGACGACATTGAATCTAATATGTCTCATGTCAACTTTAAAGAAATTGCTTCAAGCTCAGCTGCATACGCTTTAAAAGATTCGTATGACGCTGCTGTTTTAGCAAGCATGTTTGCTGGTTGCTCTGCCTCATCCCCTGACCATATTATAGGTTCTGACTCAGCTACTGCTGATGCAACCTTGGCTCACGCTACTAATTCTGTAGACCTTTTAGGTTCTGACGGAACTGGCGTAGACGCTTTGGACCTAATGGCTAGGATGGCAAGACTATTGGATACACAAAATGTGCCTGAAGAAGGCCGTTGGTTTGTGGCTCCACCTTCATTTTATGAAGAGTTAGGAAAGTCTGGTTCTAAGTTAATGTCTGTTGACTTTAACGCAGGTCAAGGCTCAATCAGAAATGGTTTAGTTTCAAGTGGTAAGTTAAGAGGATTTGATATGTACAAATCTAATAACATTGCTGCTACATCTAATGCTACTGGCAAAGTAATGGCTGGACACATGAGTTCAACTGCTACTGCTAATACTATTCTTTCAACTGAAGTGTTGAGAGACCCATCATCATTTGGTGATATAGTAAGAGGTCTTCATGTCTATGGCTCGAAAGTGCTAAGAGAAGAAGCTTTATGTAGTGCATTCTATGTAATTGACTAATGTCAAACTCGGAGGGGTCTTAACGGACTCCTCCATCTTTTAGGAATTATAATGGCTACAACATATTTAGATTTAACAAACGAAGCTTTAAGAGAACTTAATGAAGTTCCTTTGTCTACAAGTAATTTTCCAAATGCAGTAGGATTACAACAGTTTGTAAAAGATAGTGTAAACAAATCAATCTTTGATATAGCCAACGAAGAACCACAACTTCCTTTTTTCTCAGCAGGACTTAGTGGAGCTACAGACCCTTTTTATGGGAATACAACTGTAGCAACAACAGCAGGTACTAGATGGTATTTATTAAAAGCAGGTAGTTCTAATATAACTACTGACTTTGCTTCAATAGACTGGGATGATTTTTATATAACAACAATTAATGTAAGTGGTGAAACCGCACCTTTTGTTTCAAAAAGTTTAAAATTTACAACACTAGATGAGTGGACAAGATATTATAGAGATAGTGAAAACGAAGATGACGCTACAGACCAAGTTTATGGTGAACCAGTAAGAGTAATTAGAAGTCCTGACAATAGAAAATTTGGGCTTAGCCCCATACCCGACAAGGCTTACAATGTGCATTTCTATGCTTTTAACCCACCAACTAAACTATCAGCACACGGAGATACAATAACTTTTCCTGAACAGTATAGTAATGTTATAACTGCAAGAGTTCGTTATTATGTGTGGCAGTTTAAAGAAAGTCCTCAACAGGCCGCTTTTGCTTTAGAAGATTTTAAAAAACACATGCGAACTATGAAATCTAATTTATTAAACCCACAGCCAAAAACAATGGTAGACGATAGGACTTATTTCTAATGCCAGCTTCCCAACCTTTTACAGTTGCTTGTGATGGTGGATTAATTAAGTCTACAAACTCTTTAGCTTTATTAAGAACTCCAGGATTTGCTACTAAATTAAAAAACTTTGAAGTAGGTACTGAAGGTGGATATAGAAGAGTAAGTGGATTTACTAGGTTTGGTGAAGATAATGCTACTAATCCAAACTCAACTAATCCTATTTTAGGTTTAGCTGTTTATGCAGACGGAGTAATAGCTTGTTCAGGAGATGGAATATTTTTTAGCCAAGATGGAATTTCTTGGATGCAGTTAAATAAAGCTAGTGTTGCAAATAGTGGAGATAATTATTCTACTTTTAATGCTAGAAGTAATAACGCAAGAACAGGACAAGGCCAATGTCATTTTGATATCTATGAAGGAACAAGTGATTATGGTGAAATTTTAATAGTAGACGGAGCTAACAAACCTTTTTATTTTAAAATGACAGGTACAGGAGCTTTAAATACTCGTACTTTTTATGCAGAAGAAATTACAGTATCAGGAACTATAAGCCCTACAGTAGGAACTATTCACGATAAACATTATGTAGTTGCAGGAGATAACAACAATAAAAATGTTATTTATTATAGTGGTGTTAATGATATTACAAACTTTAGTGCAGGTACCGCAGGTAATATAGCTTTAGAAGATGCTGTAATAGGATTAAAAAGTTTCCGTAATGAACTATTTATATTTTGTAAAAACAGTATTCATAAACTTGTTAGTATTAATGATGCAAGTAATATTGCTATTGTACCTGTTACAGATAATGTTGGTTGTTTAGACGGACACAGTATTCAAGAAATAGCAGGTGATTTAATATTCTTAGCACCTGACGGCTTTAGAACAGTTGCAGGTACATCAAGAATTGGTGATATTGAATTAAGTAGTATTAGTAAACAAATACAACCTTTAGTTCAAAAAATAGCAAACAAAGTAAATACATTTACAATTAGTAGTGTTGTTATAGGCGACAGGTCTCAATATAGATTATTTTATTCAGACTCTAGTGCAGATACAACAGCTACTTCTAGAGGAATTATAGGAACATTAAGACCAGGTTCAACTGCTAATCCAACAGCAGGGTTCCAATGGTCTGAGACTTTAGGCATACAAGCTCCTGCTATTACAGCAGGTTTTAATAGCCTAGGACTAGAACAATATTTTCATGGAGACTTTGAAGGAAGAGTTTTTTTACATGATAATGGAAATAGTTTTAATGGAGCAAATGTGGTAGCAGAATACCAAACTCCTGATATAGACTATGGTGATTTAGGAACATTAAAGACTTTACATTTTATAAAAATGTCTTTTGGACCTGAAGGGAGAGTACAGCCTACATTAAGAGTTAGGTTTAATTATGATGACCCTAATCACCCACAACCAGACGATTATCTTTTAGCAAGCATACCGCCTCCATCATTGCTAGGAGATGCTTTATTTGGTGAAGGAGTTTTTGGAGCTTCTGAAAAACCTTTAGTAAGACAACAGATACAAGGAAGCGGACACAGTAATTTTTTTAAATTAAGAAGTGATGATATAAGAACTCCATACACAATCAACGGATTTTTTATAGATTACATACCATCAGGTAGGAGATAAAGATGGCAGGATATACAAGACAAAGCACATTTTCAGATGGAGATACCATTACAGCTGCTATATTTAATAATGAATATAACCAAGTTGTAAATGCTTTTCATAATCAAACAGGACATAAACATGACGGAACTCTTGCAGAGGGTCCTGTTATTGGAGTAATTGGAGACTCAGGTCAAACAACTCCTTTAAATAAAGTTTTAATTGATTCAACAAACGACCATATTGAATTTTGGATAGATGTATCTTCTAGTTCAGTACAACAATTTTATGTAGCAGACGGAGTAATAGCTCCAGTTACAGACTCAGATATAGACTTAGGAACAAGTTCTTTATATTGGAAAGACGCTTATATAGATTCTATTACTACAACAGGAAATGTAGGAGTTGGCGGTAATTTAACTGTAACAGGTACTACAACTTTTAATGGTGGAACTTTAAATCTTGGTGATTCTGCTAGTGATAATATTGTATTTGGTGGTGAAGTAGACTCACACATTATACCAGATGATGATGGAACTTTTGATTTAGGTAGCTCTACAAAAGAATGGAGAGATATTTATATAGATGGTACTGCACATATTGATACTTTAGATGTAGACGCAAACGCTACAGTTGCAGGTACTTTAGGTGTTACAGGTGTATTTACTGGTTCAAGCTTAGACATTTCTGGAAACATTGATGTAGATGGTGTAACTAATTTAGATGTTGTTGATATAGATGGTGCTGTAGATATGGCCTCAACTTTAACAGTAGCAGGTGTTTTAACAGGTTCTTCTCTTGATATTTCAGGAGATATAGATGTAGACGGAACAACTAATTTAGATGTAGTAGATATAGATGGTGCTGTTGATATGGCTAGTAATTTAGCAGTCGGTGGTAATATTACAGTTGCAGGAGATTTGACTGTAAACGGCAGCACAACAACTTTAAATACTGCAACGCTTGATGTCGAAGACAAAAACATAACACTTAATAAAGGTTCAGGAGATACTTCAGGCTCAGCAGACGGAGCTGGTATTACTATTCAAGACGCAGTAAACGCTTCTAATAATGCTACACTTCTTTGGAATGCGTCCAATGACAACTTTGTATTTTCACATGAAGTAGTTGCTCCTAGTTTAGATATATCAGGTAATGTAGATATAGATGGTACTTTAGAAGCAGACGCTATTACTGTTAATGGAACAACACTATCCGAAACAATTAGTGATACTGTAGGTGCTATGGTAGGTTCTAATACAGAATCTGGTATTACTGTATCTTATGACGATTCTGATAACACTTTAGATTTTGTAATCGGAACACTTAATCAAGATACTACAGGTAATGCGGCCACAGCTACAGCACTAGAAACTGCTCGTACTATTAGTGGTGTTAGTTTTAATGGAACTTCAAATATAACATTACAAACTAGCGACATAGGTGAAAATGTAAATTTATATTATACAGATGCTAGAGTAAGAAGTCATATCACAGGTTCTGAACTAGATATGGGTGGTAACAAAGTATTGTTTGGTAATTTGTATTCCGCAGAAGGAGACTTACCAAGTGCTTCAACATACCACGGAATGTTTGCTCATGTACATGGTACTGGAAAAGGATACTTTGCTCATGCTGGTGGTTGGAAAAAATTACTAGACGAAAGCAGTTCTTCAACATCAAACTTAGCAGAAGGGTCTAATCTTTATTATACAGATGCAAGAGCTAACTCAGCTTTTGATACAAGACTTGCAACAAAAAGCACAACAAATTTAGCAGAAGGTAGTAATTTATATTTCACAGCCGAAAGAGTTGCTGATACTGTTGGAGCAATGGTAGCTTCAAATACAGAAACAAACATAACAGTAACTTATGATGATGCAGATAATACTTTAGATTTTGTTATAGGTACTCTTAACCAAGACACAACAGGAAATGCAGGAACTGCTACAGCACTAGAAACTGCTAGAACAATTCATGGAGTTTCTTTTGACGGAACTTCAAATATAGATTTATCAGAAGTTATAGCTGATACAGTCGGAGCTATGGTTAGCTCTAATACAGAAACAAACATAACAGTTACATATCAAGATGCTGATAACACTATAGACTTTGTAATTGGTACGCTTAATCAAGATACAACAGGAAACGCAGGAACTGCCACAGCCTTAGAAACAGCACGAACTATTCATGGTGTAAGTTTTGATGGTACAGGAAATATTGATTTATCAGAAGTTATTCAAGATACTGTAGGCGGAATGTTCTCAGGCAATACTGAAACTAACATTACTGCTACTTATCAAGATTCAGACGGAACTGTAGATTTAGTTATTGGCACATTAAACCAAGACACTACAGGTAATGCTGCAACCGCAACAACTTTAGAAACAGCAAGAACTATTGGTGGAGTATCCTTTAACGGCTCTGCTAATATTAATCTACCTGGCGTAAACACAGCAGGTAATCAAAACACTTCAGGAAACGCAACTACAGCTACAGCTTTACAAACATCAAGAACTATACACGGAGTTTCTTTTGATGGTAGTGCAAACATAGATTTAACAGAAGTTGTTCAAGATACAGTTGGAGCCATGTTTGATAGTAATACTGAAAGTGGACTTACAGTAACTTATCAAGATTCAGACGGAACTATAGACTTAGTAATGGGAGACACAGATGGAGTCTCTGAAGGTAGTTCAAATTTATATTTTACAAATGAAAGAGTTGATGACAGAGTAAATACATTATTACAAGCAGGTACAAACATGACCTTAGCTTATGATGATACTGCTAATACTTTAACAATTTCTACAAGCGGTAAAACTACAGAAGAAATACAAGACATAACAGGAACACAATTAGTAACTAATGGTTCACATACTAATATTATTGCTGCTTATGATGATTCAGGAGACGGAGCAATAGATTTATCTATAGCTGATTCAGTTATTAGAGGAAAAATATCTGTAACAGATTCAGGCGGAGACGGAAGTCTTGCTTATAATAATTCTACAGGAGTTATAACTTACACAGGACCAAGTGCTGCTGAAGTAAGAAGTCATATAAGTGCAGGTACTGGTGTAACAGTTAGCTCAGGTGCAATATCTATTGGACAAGCAGTAGCTACTTCAAGTAATGTTCAATTTGGTAATTTAACTTTATCTGGTAATTTAGTTGTAAATGGTACAACTTCTACAGTTGCAAGTACAAATACAACTATTGCTGATAACTTAATAGAATTAAATAATGGTGTAAGCTCTAACGCAAATGATTCAGGTATTGTTATTGAGAGAGGCTCAACAGGAGATAATGTATTCTTTGGTTGGGATGAGTCAGCCGATAAATTTATAGTAGGTACAACTACAGCAACAGGAGCTTCAACAGGTGATTTAACTATTACAGCTGCTGATTTACAAACTGCTGCTTTAAGTGCAAGTAATATTACAGTTACAGGAACAGTAGATGGAAGAGATGTTGCTGCTGACGGAACAAAATTAGATGGTATAGAGTCAAGTGCTACAGCAGACCAAACAGCTGCTGAGATTAGAACTTTAGTTGAAAGTGCTACAGACTCAAATGTATTTACAGATAACGACCATAGTAAATTAAATGCTATAGAAGCTAGTGCAGATGTTACAGACGCTGCAAATGTAAAGACTGCTTTAACAGCTTTTGCTACAGGAACAGATGCTTCTATTAATGATTTAATTCCTTACTATGATGTAAGTTCAAATACATGGGAAAAAGGTACAATTACAAATGTAGCTTTACAAGGTGTAAAAGGACAAAAAGGTCAAACAGGAGCTACAGGACCTACAGGTGCTACTGGCCCTACAGGACCTACTGGAAGTAAAGGTCAAAAAGGAGAGGTAGGTGTTACAGGTGCTACTGGCCCTACAGGTACTCAGGGTTCTACAGGACCTACAGGACCTACAGGACCTACAGGACAAAAGGGACAGAAAGGAGAAGTAGGAGCTACTGGACCTACAGGTGCTACTGGTCCTACAGGAAGTAAAGGACAAAAGGGTGAAGCAGGTGTAGATGGTGCAGCTTCAGATGGTACTAAAGGACAGAAAGGTCAAACAGGAGCTACAGGACCTACAGGCTCTAATGGTTCTAATGGTTCAAATGGTTCTAAAGGACAAAAGGGTGAAGTAGGTGTTACTGGTAATACAGGGTCAACTGGTTCTACTGGTCCTACAGGAAGTAAAGGACAAAAGGGTGAAGTAGGTGTTACTGGTAATACAGGTGGTACAGGAGCTACTGGTCCTACTGGTCCTAACGGAAATGATGGCTCTAACGGAAGCAAAGGACAAAAAGGAACAACAGGTAGTACAGGTGGTACAGGACCTACTGGACCTACTGGCTCAACAGGCTCAGCAGGTAGTAATGGTTCTAACGGAGATAAAGGACAAAAAGGTGAAGTAGGCTCAACTGGTAGTACAGGTAGTACAGGTGGTACAGGACCTACAGGACCAGGTGGAAGCACAGGACCTACAGGACCAGGTGGTTCAAAAGGACAGAAAGGAGAAGTAGGCTCAACTGGTAGTACAGGGTCAACTGGTTCAACTGGTAGTACAGGTAGTACAGGTGCTAAGGGACAAAAAGGAGAAGTAGGCTCGCAAGGTGGTACTGGACCTACTGGACCTAGTGGACCAACAGGACCAAACGGACCTACAGGACCAACAGGTTCGACAGGAACAGGTATTACAATGGAAGGCCAAGTTGCTAATACAAGTAATCTACCTTCTTCAGGTAATACAAAAGGTGATGCCTATATAGTACAAGCAGATGACAGCTTACATATATTTGATGGCTCTAGTTTTGTAAGCGGTGGTTCTATACAAGGACCTACAGGTGCTACAGGACCTACAGGACCAAATGGACCTACAGGACCAAATGGACCTACAGGCTCTACAGGACCTACAGGACCAACAGGTAGTGGTGGTGCTAAAGGACAAAAAGGTCAGACAGGAGCAGGTGGTTCAACAGGTAGTACAGGACCTACTGGCCCTACTGGACCTACAGGAGCTAAAGGACAGAAAGGAGAGGTAGGCTCAACAGGTGGGACAGGACCTACAGGACCTACAGGACCGGGTGGTTCAACAGGTTCAACTGGTTCAACTGGTTCAACAGGAGCTAAAGGACAGAAAGGTCAAGCAGGCTCTAACGGAAGTAATGGTAGTACAGGACCTACTGGACCAACAGGACCTTCAGGTTCTAATGGAAGCAATGGGTCTAAAGGACAAAAAGGTCAGACAGGTGGTACTGGTGGTACAGGACCTACAGGTGGGACAGGTCCTACAGGTGGTACAGGTCCAACAGGTGGAACAGGACCTACTGGACAAAAAGGACAGAAAGGTCAGACAGGTGGTACAGGTGGTACAGGCCCAACAGGACCTACAGGACCTGGCGGTAGTACAGGTGGTACAGGACCTACAGGTGGAACTGGACCTACAGGAGCTAAAGGACAAAAAGGTCAAGCAGGCTCAAATGGTTCAAATGGCGGTACAGGCCCAACAGGACCTACAGGTGGAACAGGACCTACTGGACAAAAAGGACAGAAAGGTCAAGCAGGTAGTAATGGTTCTAACGGAGGCACAGGACCAACAGGCCCTACAGGTTCAACAGGTTCAACAGGACCAACAGGACCATCAGGTTCTAACGGAAGTGATGGTGGTGCAGGAGCTAAGGGACAAAAAGGTCAAACAGGTAGTAATGGTTCAAATGGTTCAAATGGTGGAACAGGACCTACTGGACCAGCAGGACCAACAGGACCTACAGGTGGATTCAGCACCAACTCAAATGCACAAGTTAATAGCTTAGGTATAAATACAGGTGCTAGTGGAACAGCAGGTGAAATTAGAGCAACTAATAACATTACGGCTTTCTATTCTGATGCAAGATTAAAAGACTTTGAAGGTACTATACCAAATGCTTTAGAAAAAGTATTACAGCTTGGCGGATACTATTTCAGAGAAAATGAAACTGCTAAAGAATTAGGTTACGAAAATGATAAAAGACAAGTTGGTGTATCAGCCCAAGAAGTACAAAATGTATTACCAGAGGTAGTAACAGAAGCTCCTATTGATGATAAATATTTAACAGTATGGTACGACAAGTTAGTTCCTTTATTAATAGAAGCTATAAAGGAATTAAATCAAAAGTTAGAGGATAAGTAATGGCTTATACTTGTAAAGATTTAACCATGGAAGAGGTTATAGATTTAGAAAGAAATGGAGTGTTAAAGGACCTTTATCTTAAAAGTGAAAAATACTTAGACGGAGATAAGAACTTTAATTATGCTAACTGTGAGCTAACTACAGACCAGTTTAATAATCTAACACAAGAACAAAAACTATTTTTTTGGAATAATTTTCCAAAAGCAATAGGTAGGATTTTTGAACTAGTGCCGTTTGAAGAACCATCTCCTGTTTTATTTAAATCTTTAGCTTTACAAGATTCAGATGGATATATATTACATCTTTATAATGGATATATAGATAATAATACTTGGGTAGAGGAAAGAGGTTTAATAAGACCTGATGCTAGCGGTTCAA
>Ga0209336_10000055_pt1 | contig 53701 bp, 71 predicted proteins | sample LinPmetageLP32_FD_184042 | JGI IMG/M metagenome (GOLD analysis project Ga0209336, IMG submission 184042) | Marine viral communities from the Pacific Ocean - LP-32 (SPAdes) (version 2) | ecosystem: Environmental > Aquatic > Marine > Oceanic | place: Pacific Ocean | collected 2009-08-23
CATTGTTATCTCCTCGTAGTCCATAACTAACAGCCATTACATTTGTGTCTGTCACTGCTGACCCTTTGAATATTTCAAAATTAGTATTCTTTGGAATAGGGGTTGGGTATTTAGGAGAAAATTCTATTCCATCACCAAACTCATCGAAAGTAGTAATCCTAGTTATCTTAGCAAAGTGAGGTCTAGAAGAATCACTTTGTGTAGTAGAGTTAAATATTTCAGGATTAATTAAAATAAAGTAGTCATAATTTTCTATATCTATACCTAATGTGTCATCATCAGCAGGATTATCTATTGTAGAATATACAAACTTTCTATTAATATCTCCGCCATCAATGCTACTGTCATATGCTTTTATTTTAAATGACGGAGTAATTTCTTTATTGGTTGCATACACAGTTAAAGTAGTATTAGTTGGTAGTATTCTATTTCCAATTTTATCTGCTGTATCATTCGAAATACTACTACCATGTGGCCCTCTTCTAATCTCAGTGAAGATAGCAGATGCAACCACATCAGAAGTAGCACTACTTATTCCATTCTGCTCTGCCTCTACGAATGTTGCCTTCAACTTTGGATTTACAGACACATCTTTGAATGCTGTACCACTAGAAAACTCAGTAGTCATACTAGCATAGGCTTCATTTGCATTTGCTTCGTTGACTTGACTAGTCAGTGGATAAACAATAGTTCCATTTGCCTTAACCATTTAATCACCAAATGAATAATAAAACAGTGTATCGTTATAATTAGGAGTTAACGTATTAATTGTGGCACAAGGAGATGAAGATTTGTGTAATGCTATTTCATACAGTTCGCCCATAAATTGTGTAGCCTTTCTAGCACTAGCAGATAAACTACCATCTTGTCCAATATAACAATCTCCTGTATTTAATTGAAACTTACCAATATTTATTTTTGCTCGTTTTACAGGTTGATTATTAAGATACAATGTTAAAGTATTTCCGTCGAATGAAAACCCTACTTTACTCATTTGTTCTAAATACAATGCTTCCTTAAGTTGGTCGGTATATATTGTCGATGTTATTGCGCTAGTAGGTGCAGATGTTAAAACAATATTATCTCCTGTAATAGAGGCGACAGTACCAATTAATATGCCAACGTTATTGTACACAGAATTCCCTGCTCCTAACGTAGATGCTTCTCCTGACCCTACTGAAATAGTAGTACTATTACCAGTACTAAAATTACTCAATGTTAACCCTGAACTTATATTATTGTTACTCATAACATGACTACCTGACATAGCACTTGCTCTAACAGTGACAGTACTTCCATTTCTAGAAACGACTAACGAACCGTTGTGACCATTACTCCCTCCAATAACTCCTCTTAAATTATCAGCAGTATTAGCAGTACTACTAGTATCATTAGAAAAGTAAACTACTGCAACACCATTATCAGTACCAGTAGAATTATTAGGTTCAGTAGTTGCAGGTTTGTAGTTCTTTGTTAATCCACTACTATCTGTAACAACAATATGTGCATTAGTAGTAGTTGCAGGAGTACCCGCTACATAATTAGCAAATGGGTTTGAACCAAATGATACTATGTTATCTGATGTATATTCATTGGTTCTAGATAACGTCTGACCACTTTGAGAACCAGTACTAGGAGAAGTTAGAGTTATTGTTGTACCACTAACAGTAGCAACAGTTGAATTAAACCCGTTAGAATGGTTTATTGCGTTTCTTAACGCATTAGCAGTAGCAGAGGTGTTGCCACCAATTACTACTCTAACAACTGAAGTTCCATTAGCAGTTGTACCGACAGAATTAGTGTTACCATTTGCAGTTGGGATAAATTTGAAGTTCTTTGTTATCAAACTACTTCCACCACTATTTCGCATACTAATTGTCAAATATTCATTGATATTAGTTCCAGTTATTGCATTCGCGCCTCCTGAGAAAACAGTAGCACTCAACTTACCACTACTAGCAATAGTTGAGCCAATAACAGGCCCAGTGTTAGGGGTAGTGCTATGATTTCCTGCTGACCCACTAGCATCTTGTATCAATGAAATACTTCCTGTAACACCAGTGGTAGTAGGAGTTGTGGCTGTTATATCTAATCCTGAACTTGGGTTGCTTCCGCCACCATTTTGTAGGTTAATAGCGGCAGTTAACATCTCTCTAAAGTGTTGATTAGAACCATTAGGACTTACTCCCGTTTCAGGAACGAATACATCATTATCCGAATATCCTGCGTTAAGCAATGTATCAATTGTAAGACTACCTTGTGGCATACCATTGATACCTGCCATGTTCGATGGCTTTGCACTCGCCCCTTGCATGTCAGAAGGAAAACCATTACTAGCAGAATTATCGATGTAGAAGAATCTGAATGTTTTATTTGCAGTAGTCCCTGAACCTGTTTGTCTGTTCCTGAGAATAATAGCATTGTTGTTACTAGCAGTTGTACTTGCTGTTATAGCAGTAGGATTCCAACCACTACTGAATGTTATAGCCCCCGTTGCCGTAGTAGCAGAAGTAGTACTTGCATCTAAACTTCCATTAGAAGTAGTTGGCATTGTATTCATAGAAATTGTGGCAGTACCTAAGGTGGCTGACGTGGATGCAACATTAGCAAACGAAGCCAAATTACCTGTTATTTGTAATGACCCGCTAGGCAATTGTGCTGTTGCACTAGTAGATATTGCAGTTTTAGAAGTAGATAAAACTCCTGATGTTTGTGTTTCATATAGACCATTAGCATCATAATATCCATAAAGTGTTTTTTTAGAAATAAATATTGGCTCACTAGCCAATGTGTGACTTATAGGTACTCCAACAGAATCAGTTATTTCAACAACTAATTTATATTCAGCAGGTTGATTAAAATTAGAACTAGTAGTATTTTGTAAATAGAACTTAAGATAATCATTACAAAAAATCATCATCTTGTGTGAGTTTCTTCCTGCTCCAAAATAACTTACACTTTGATAATTAGAGGTAGTATTAGCATGGTCATCTAAATTTAAATTGGGACTAGGTGGAGTTTTTGTACTATCTAACCTACCTTGTCCAGTAGTGTTATCTCCTACGCCATTTACATCATAAGGAGTAATCAATGCCTCTACTGTAAACGGTCCGTTCTCACTCCATAGTGGATGTCTAGCGGTATCTATTGTATTTGTTCCAGTTAGATTATTACTATTGTAATCATCATATTCTATTTTTAAATGACCATCGCACATTACAGGAAATATTAACGCTCTAGTATCGCCTACATGTACTGTTGATGCCACCTAATCACCTACATGTTGTTAATTGGGTTCTCTGCTATTACAGTAGCAACCTCAAATTCTAAAGTGAAAGGTACGGAGTTTCCTTGTTCTCCGGCAAAGGTACAATTAAATGAACGAATAAATCCATCCATTCCTGATAGTTCATCCACAACACTAGCATCACTAAATGATGACACTTCTGATAAAGATAGCCCAAGTGAAGCCCCTGTTGTTGAACTAATGAAATCGTTTATAGTACGCTTAAATCTTTCATCATACCTTCTATTATCAAACGTAAATGGTATTAGCGGTAGCCCACTCATGTCTTGGGTTTCATCATCTGCTGTATGATACTCGAAGTTTGTATCAATTCTACTAGGAATTAGTATGATTAATTTATTTATTGCTTGGTCATCTTGTGCCGCACTACTATCTACATAAGAGTGAATTAACTGCGCCATTTCAAATGGTGTTAATATTCGCTCTTTTGCAGATTGTTCATTCTCTCCTGTATTTTTTGAAATTCGTTGATTGAGTAAAACCCCAGTTAACGAAATAGATTTATTTGCTATTCCCATATCAAAGGCTAATGTTTCAGATTTACCAGTAGCCATAGAAGCAAAGGGAATAGGAATTGTAGGCACTGTTTTTTGAGTGGTAATACCAATCTCAGTAATGAACAATGGTATTCTATTAATTGCTCTATCTCCACCTATTTCGTTTCTTCTTTGTAATTCTAACCATACACTAAAATTACTATAATTATCACTTGTTGCCATTAAAATCTCACCACCGATGTTGAACTTCTATTCATTTGAGTATTAATTTCTCTTGCTACCTTCTGAGCAATATCTCTTATTTCAGTATCGGAAGCACCAACTCTTCCTGTAACCTGAACTGTAATATGGTTAGTTACAGAAGAAGCCATTGCTTTAGATTGTGAATTAGAATGTACTTGTGCGCCCGCAGGTAATGTAACTAATTCCGGTCCTTTTTCTCCGACTATTGCTAATCCACCAGTAGATATTTTTCCACCTTCTGCGAGTCCGGGTAAAAATGATAACTTATCTTTAACCTTGCCTGTAACATCAGATGCACTAGGAATAGCATCAGCGATTTCACCCGGTATTGCTCTAATAGATTCCCATAATCCACTAAGAGTATCTATCATCGTTCCTATGCCACTTGCTATTACGTCTGAGTATTGATATAGATATTCTGCGACCTTCCAAATAATAAAGGCTATTCCTGCAACTATTAATGCAGGTAAACCAAAGAAAACAGCCGCTAGTAATGCAATTCCTACAACAATTTGAGCAACAACCGATATTGTTTTTAATACTCCACCTACTATTGCCGCTCTAACATTACCAAATTCTTCAAGGGCTAAATTAAAGTTTGAATTAAATACTTCTTGTAAAAATACTCCAACCCCTGCAATAACAGCCCCAAACGTTGCAACAAGCAATCCACCCAATACTGTTAGTCCTGCAATTATTAAATTTCCTACACCATATATTACTTCCATGAGTTTACCATCTTGGAAACCTGCCCATATTTGTTCTAGAGCATCCTTTGCTTTTCCTAACCCTTCTTGAACAATAGACATACCTAACATAAATACTTCTTTTAATGTGTTAAACCCTGATATAAATGCTTCTTTATTTGTTTCAAATACTTGTTTCAATATTGTCAACCCTAACATTACAATTAGTAAATATCCCGCCGCCATTAGCATAGTTTTTACAACTAACCCAATTCCCTTTGCTATTCGCCAAGTAAACTTTGCAATATTAGTTATAGGTGTCATTAGAACTTTAGTGAATTTTCCACTAACCCTTGCACTTTTTTTCATTATATTATTATTGGTTAATTGTAGTTGCTTTAACTTCTCGAATTCTTTGTATTTTTCTTTTGTTACCAACTTGCCTCCAACTCTTCGTTGTATATTACCTGACGCAGTAACTTTTGTTTTCGCATCTTTTGAACTATCTAAACCTAATTTTTGAAATCTTTTTTCTAGTTCATCTGCATCAACACCAAATGCTTTTTCAGAAACCTTTGAGATATTTTTACCTATCTTATCTACTCCTGAACCTGCAATATCTTTAGCATGTTTAGCCTGTTTTTTCATCAAATCACTTAATTTAGTTGCACCTTTTACAGTAAGTGAATTAGCAATTAAACTACTTTTTTGTCTTCTAGCAGATTTACTAGCGACCTTTTCTAATTTTTCGACATCTTTAAGTTGCCTATCCATCAACTCTCCCATCTTTTTCATGGCAACATTTGCGTCACCATATTGAAACAAAAGACCCCCAAATATATCCGAAGTATCTTTTAATTTTTTTAATCCGTCTTCTCTTGCCTTTCCTGTTGATTGTTCAATTGCTACAATATCTTTTTGAATGTTCTTTGCTGTTTCTGCTACCTTAGCAATTTCAGCATAAGACTTGAGATTAGCCGCCTCTGTTACTCTTCTTCTTTCTGAGGCATTTTGCATTTCATTAAGAAACATTACAGACGCTTTTAGTCTGTTAGTTATTCTCCAAAGACCTGTACCTGAAATGAATCTAGAAAAGATTTCCCAGTTCTTTGAAGTTAAAACTCCATTTGTTTTACTTATCGAGGCTTGGAGTGAACGCATGTTTTTTGCGCCGTCAATGATGGCTCTATCGATTGCATTAAAATTATTTAATAAATCATCAACACCATCAGCCATTTAATTACACTCCTTTGTTTACTTTGTTCATTGCCTCCGATTCCAGTTTCTTTACTTCTCCATGTATTTCTAACATTTCCTTAATCAGTGTAACTGGCGTATCATAAGCATCCTTTGGGTCTATTGAGAAAGCAGTACAATAAGTATAGAGCATTATTTTCATCCCTACTACTGTATCTACACTACCTCCTTTTAATGCCCTTCGGATTAGTTTTCGTTTCCCGTATCATCCCCCATAATATCCATAAATGGATTAGGGAGGATTTCTTTTAGTTGCGCACCAATGTAAGGATTGAGTCTAACTAATTCGGTAGTAGATAATTGAGGTTCAGTCTTTTCTACAAAGTTCTCAACCATAAAACGGTACATCTTGTTAAGGTTAATACCCATAGTTTGGCCCTGAGCATTCATATCCATAACAGACGATAACGCCTGTTCTACCTGTAACCAAGTTGGTTCTTTAATCCACACTTGGAGGTATTCATCAGAATCAGAGGCTACTCTAATCTGATGGCATTCGGTTGCCGTTCTTGCGAACAGCGCATTCTTATCATTTACAATTTTTCTTTCTGTCATTTTACTTTCCACCTAACTATATACTAACAAACAAACGATGTTAGTGGAATTTAAAAAAGGACTAAGCGTTACCTGTTTGGTTACGCCTCCTAATTTCCTGTTGCCGTTCCGCCTAGGGTCTGTATTGCCCACTTACCTTTGTAAGTGGCAGAAGTCAGAGTTCTAGCAGTTGCGGCAACTTCTACTTCTATTGCCCCCTTGTCTTCGGGGAAAGGAATTGTAACAGAGTTAATGGTGTAGTCAGACAATTGAATATCTATTTTTTCTCCTCCACTCTTTTCAAATTTAAGTTGTAGAACACCAGTAGATTCATTTTCACTTCTCATTTCATCCCACAATTTAGTGTCGGTAATAAGCATAGTTAATGTAACTTCATACGTTCTTTGACCCGGCAAATGCGCAGAAGTAATTTGTCGGTTGTAATTACCAATAAATCTTTGTGGAGTTAGGTTGTTAGAAATAGTTAGAGACCCACCCTTTACTCTTGCCATAGTTTGACCAAATAATTTAATCAATCCATCTGAAAATAAGAACGGATAATTATCTGCAAGAGTTGTACTGTAATTACCAACTCCACCTGCGTCATTAGAACTATCATCTAGCCCCGCTAATCCTACTTGTCCACGAAGAGGAAGATATCCATCAGGAGCATCAAATGCTCTACGTGTAACTAATTCAACTGATGACTTAAGTTCCTGTCCTTCTTCAAAATTAAGAGTTAAAGAATTAACTTGACACCCAGTATATATTACAGAATATAAATTCTCATTGGGAGTGTTAGAGTCTACAACACTAGTATTGGATTGATTTGACTTTCTGTATGCCACATCTAACGCAAATGAAGGCAATACGTCATCGTCGGCTTCTGCAAAGGTATATGTCCATGAACCACCAGTTGAATAATTAATATTTGTGTGACCTAAGAATACATTTGAACTAGCAATTTCAGGATATATATTCTGACCTATGACTCGAACTATTTGCTTATTACTAAGGTGATAACCAAAACCATTTAGAGAATTACTATGGTCAGCATTTTGAGCAGTAGAACCACCTGCTATTGAAGATATTTTACCTAATGCGTAATATAACCAAGAACCATTATTCAACGACAAATCGAGAGAACCGCCACTTACAGTTTCTGCTCCCTTATATTGATAGTCAAGATTTCTACCTCCTGCCGCCGCAAGATTAAGTTGTTTCATTTCTACTTCTACATTAGGTGGTGTAAAGGTATTTACTAACCCTACCCAATTATCAGACAGAATAGTACCTGTACTACTTTTCACTTTACCGTATGCAGGTGCGCCAAAAGATAGTATTGTTAAATCTCCTACATTGTCACTACCTGCAAGATTTGCACCTGTACTGTCTACCGCAGGGCTATCTATTGTAATAGTTGTAGCAGTATTAGCAGTTATAGTTCTATATGATGTCGCGTCATTAGAAGTCAACCCATCAATTTTGACTGTGCATCCAATGTATAAATTTGGTATTAATTTAACGAGAGAAGCAGATAAATCATGTTCGTATATTAATCCAGTTGCATCTACATCTACTGAGTTAAAAAATAAGTCTAATTCAGGACATAATCCTACTTGTGCGTTTGCTCCAACAAATACTTCATTATTTACCATTTTTTATCCCTCATGTCGCTCTTGCAAACCTTTTCATCTCGACTCCCATCTTGTATCCCAATAGTCTTTTCCCTCTATCGTTTGCTTCATTTCTACTAGTTATTTTAATTAAATCTGCATTTCCAAGTACAGGTGACGCGGTGTCTCCGGCTGTCGTATACACAGTTGGCCTAAAAGCATTGTTTTCAAATACACGTCTGACAATCTTGTATAATGCCGCTAATCTATCTCTAGATAATGTATTTGATACCATGTCTCGACGATGTAAAATACGCAAATGTAATGTAAAAGTAAAGGTTTCATCTCTTGCAGAATAGTCAATAGTTCTATAATCTGTTGTTGAACTATCTTCATATACAATTAAAACAGATTCTGAATCAATATCTACTCTTCTTCCTTCTTTTGGTTCGATTGAACGAACATCAATAAATTTAGGTGTAGCATTGTGACTGGCTGATATTTCACCAGTGCTAACTAAATCCGAACCTGCACCACTCCAATTATCTTTCAAGAGCCTAATAATAAATGTCACTTCATCCATGTTGAAACCTCCGATATTAAATCTTTTTTATATTGTTTAATAAATACATTCATTGCATTATTCATTACCATTTCATCAGAAAAACTGATGTCGAAACCTAATTCTGCTTCTAGTTCCTTTAACGTTTTATTACGTTCCTTTTCTAAGTTAAGAATCATCTTAAATTTACTTCGGGCATCACTCATAATATCACGCTATAAAATGTATAATATCTCTCTTACCCTTTAGTATAGCATTTGCTTCCTCAAGTAATATATCATGCTTAGTTTTCAAATCTATGTTAGAACCTGTTTCTGCAATTAATATAGAATTATCATCATGTCTAATAATTTCTGCGGCAACTAATTTAGTAGTAGCGTCATGTACAGTAGCAGGAACTCTTGATTCTCCACTAACATACGTTACTCTAATAGAATGTGAATGAAGATATGGGTAATTTTTAAGAAAGAAAATTTTTCCATCTTTATCTATTGTCCAATAATCTCCCATTCTTCTTTGGTCTTGGTTGTCAGTAAATTGAGTAATAGTACCAACAGTAGAAGTAATACCACAAGCCGAACCGTCTTCACCTAATAACAATGAAGAAATAATTACGGTGTCTCCTGCTTCACTATCAGTTGTTGCATAAAAGAAATCAGAAATATTTATTGCATTATTTCCTTGTGCTGTTACAGATTTAGCAGTAGTTTCTCCCGTAAACTTAGCAGTTTTATGTGGAAACACTTCATTGATTGCATCTGCCAATTGGCTAGCAGTAGTTTTTGGTCCGAAGTTATCGAAAAAATCTATCCCTTTATCGATATTAAATGTGTATGTTCCAACGGTTAATGCTATTACCCATGAACCACTTTGAGGTGAAGCGGGCATTTTAATTTTAGCAGTAGCAGATGCTAAGTCAACATATTCAGTACCTTGCCACGCTTCTAATCTAACTATTTTTTGTATATTGTTTTTGTCTAATTGTACAAACCCTACATAGTCTTTGAATCTTTGAACAGGATATGCCCCCATATGGAATGCTTCAAATCCATGAAATTCATTATGATAAATTATTGGTCTAAAAGAATGTCCTACAATATCGTCTACTCTTTCTTCTGCTCGCTTAATGAGAGTACCGACCTCAGGTATAGAAGGAGTTGTTCCTGAACTAAAGGGAGCGATTTGTAGTAGTTTAGAAACATCCGTGTGTGTAGTGTAATAACCATTACCAATATTATAGTTCACGTTAATATTTGTAAAGTCACTTGGGGATGATAGTTTTGGCATTTATTCAACTCCTAAATTTGCGGGTTTTATTTACAAAGGTTTTAACTCCCTTGATTACTTCATTTATACTTTTCATACTACCTGCATCAGTAGATAAGAAAGCACCTGCTTCCGCTAATCGTAGTTCACCTTTTTTGTCTATTTTAATAAATATATCAACCATTGGTATTGGGTCTTGTCGGGTAGTTTTAAAATCCTGTGGAGTTACAGATTCATTTTGTGATTTTTCATATACTTTGTCAATAAAAGTATCTAATTCTTTAGATAGTTTAACTTCAATAGTAACTACTCCTAATTCTAAATCTTTATAGTTGGTTACTAATTCAGTAACATTCGGTGGCTTACTTGCCTCTCTATTAGATTTCCCTCTATCTCTTATAGGCTTAGGAACCATAAAGTTAGATTCTTTTAACACATATGTAGCGGCAATATCGCTGGCTTTTAGATAATCATCTAATTTAGACAATGCATACTTTTTTGTTTCTCTTAGTATATTCTTCCAACCTTTAATTTCTCTTTTTGGAGAACCATTTTCATAAAAAGTAATTGCAGTAATAACATTCTCAGAATCTCTAGTAATATCTATTTCATAATCTAATCCAAATGTTTTTTTTGCTATTGCTTTATTCATAGGCTTATTAATTCCTTTTTCTTTTTTTGGAATTCTAACTAAATGTGCTTTAGTACTCGCTAATTCTAAAGGGTCTCCTTCACTAATACTGTATCCTGCATTTAGAAATTCTCTTGTTAAATATCTTTCACAGTCCCAAGTAATACTTACCCTTTCTAATGTAGAATCGTTATCTGTTGTTTCGTCAAATTTAATTTTATCTACATCAAATAAACTTTCATTTTTGTCTATCTTATCCATTATATTACGAGATTTTCCTTCTGTACCTTTTCGATTTGTACCTTCGTATGTTTGACCTAAGTATACAGGCTTAGTTAAATCTGCAAATGTGGCTTTATTCTTATCAATTGCATCAAGAACACTATTTCCAGTTTTTGTTTTTTCACCAAAAATATTGACTATTGGGTTTGTACCCTTGAAATGTTGAGCCATATCTTTTTCGATAGTTGTTACAACGTTAGCATTGCTAGCCTTTCCAACTAAAATTTTCATATATTCCATATAAGTTTTAAATTCTTCATCAGAAGAAAAATCATCTTCATCTAAATTAGTTAAAACACTAAATAATTTATTGACTTGTTTTATATCTAAATTACCAATTGGTTTAACTTTGTCAGTAGTAATAAACATTTTTAAAATTAAAATTTTATAAATAGTATTTGCATCAGTGTTATTAGTTTCAGCATTTGCAACTGAGTCATCATCTAGGTTAAATTTGCGTTTTAATCTAGAACTGTTTGATTGCCCAATAACTAAACTCATGCATTAACCCTCACCTATGCCAACCACTTTGCCCAAGCAACACCCTTTGTTATGGCCGCACCTAAACCTAATCCACTTTGAGGTGGTGTATAGGAGGGTTGTCCAGTAGCAGGGTCAATCCAATATGGATTATTATTCATATCATATCCTTGAGGAGGTACAGGATATCCAGTACCGTTATTCATAGCCATTTGTTGTTGCATCATAGCATTGTTCATGTTTACTCCCATACCTCCACCTTGAATCTGATTTGGATTCAAACCTTGAGGATTTTGCATTCCCATTTGTGGTTGCATACTTGCTTGTTGTTGTGGAGCAGATGGCGTAGCAAAACCTTGTGACTCTAAATATTGTTGTTTAGCCATTCTGCGTTGCATAATAACTTCTGAGTTAACAGCAGTTGCTAATAGATTAACAATGTCAAGGTCAATATTCTCTTGAGTAATACTAGTAAACTCAGTTAATGAATCAGGGTGTACTTCTAAATCACCATTAGTATTAGAAACGAATTTTTGTTTAACTAACATTTGGCTGACTACTCTAGCAACTACATCTTCCATCATTTTTTCTAATGCATTTAGAAATGGTTCTCCATGATACTGGAAAAACTCTTCAACATGGTTTTCTTGTAGAGTTAAAAGATTGTTAACAGACTTAAATTGAGCCTGACCCATTGTATTCATTTGCGTAGCCAAAGCCGAGTTGCTTGTACCGAAGACACCCATCACTTAACACCTTCCTGTGTGTTCACCTTAACGCCTTCGGTCAATAAAGATTTTATTCTTTCAGACATAGCCGCATTCTCTATCATCATAGCGTATAACTTTTCTTCGGGTGAAGCGTTGTCATTAGTAGGTGGAATTATTTTCCAACCTAATGAAGTTAGAGCGTTAATATCTTCTTGTTTTAGTTGAGTTACTGGTCCTGCTTTAACTAAATTAACAGGATTTAAACTTCTAGCAGATGGAATATATGCACTAAAAGATAAACCATGTTCTTCTGCAAGTATTTGTTGTTCTAACATTTCATACTGCATGTGAATAGCCGCATGTTTATCACAATATGTTCCTCGCATTGGATATCCTCTGCGAACCTTATGTAGTGGTAGTGGTGGTCTTCTAGCATCATCTGCTGTCCAAACCTTTTGCGTACCACATATAACACATCTATCATTTAGATTATACTTAAATTTGTAAGGCATTTTTAGAAAGGTTTTTCTTTCAGGTTTTAACACTTTTACTATTTCTTTCATTTGTTTTTTTGGCTTCATTGATTTATACTCGTATGGCATTATCGGTCCGGCGGCCCTAGCGGCTGTGTGTCTATCCATAAACGGATTTCCACTAGTATTCACAGTAGCATTACTAGCACCAATTAGACTTGGTGGATTAAATCGTTGCATTGTCATTTTTGTTCCTCCTCACTCGTAATCGGCTAGTGCCGATAGTCAAGTCTGTCCTATGACACGTACTAATAGTCTTTTATCATTGTTAATATTCCACGATAAACCATTTCAGAATCAGACTTGGCACTTACGATATATTTATGACAGGGAATTCCTGTATCATTTAACTTTTGAAGACCCGGCTTAAACGACTCAAATATTGGATGGTCTTCTATCTTTCCATTATGATTATACTTATCTTTCCATAAATCATATTTGTTAGCCCAAAGCCCAACCGCCATAGGATAATCTTCATCTTTCTTTTTCTTTTTCCTTCCACCAACTTGCCATACTGGGTCACAAAGAGTATCAACTAAAAATGTCCAAGACAACTGTTGTTCAATATCGTAATGTTTGTCTAAGTGCCTATCATCAAATAAAAATATAACATACTTAACATTCCTACTTCGTAAATCCTTAACCCATTCTTCCCAGTATACTGTCTGACCTCCAATATCAGAAGTTTTAATTGTGTGTGCATCTCCATCTAATTTAACGAATTTTCTAGTTGGTCTATGCCTTCCAACAGTTCTTTTTTTTATTTCGGGAACTTCTCCTCTAGTCATTAGTTGTTTGTGTAGTGTAGTTTTACCTGCTTGACTAGCACCATAAACTCCGAAATTAATAGCGTGAAGTCGGTTATACAGTTTATTCATGGCTTCAACCATTAGTATTGCAAACCCTGCCATTACCGACATGTGACGTTCCCTCCTATGAAGGCCAGTCTAAGACACACTAAAATGATTAGTGGCCGCCCCATAAGGAAGTCAAAAAATGCCAAGCACCGCTATACAAATTTATTCCCCATAAAGAAATAGCATGACCAATAAAAAAACTAGTTACCGTAGAAGCCATTCCCCAAAACCAAAACCTTGCTCTAAGAAACCAAACATCTGCGGAATGCGCTCTTTGTAAATCATAGGCAAGAGTAGTCTCATCCATTCCGAATAAGATTTCACTTACCATTCATATCACTCTTGAAACCCAGTTAAGAAAGTTGGGCTAACTGTGGTTTCCTGCTTAGGCATCATAGGCATTTGTGGGAGTACATTATCTCCGTATATATTTTGCCCAATACCAAATTGCTGTTGGAATCCTCTAAATGATTCTCTAACTCTTTTTCTATTTTCTTCGTCTTTTGCTTTTCTATTCCAATATGAATTAATTTGTCTTTGTAATAAAAAATCTTCAATATAGTCATTCAAAACTAAATCAAAGAATGCCTTTAACATCATTATTCCGCCGACGGTTAATATACCGAATAATACAGCGTGAATATATTCTCCAAACAATAGTAAATCTCCGACAGTAGAATAAAAATAAACATTTACTCCACTGACTGCTCCAACGAATAATATTGTCATTATTAGTTTTGTATCTGTGTCTATACTTGGCATACTTAACACCTCAAGCGTAATTCACCGAAACTGTACCTGTACCTGTTGAGATTTGAACAAATATTCCATTTGCTACTAGTACGCCATGTAAGTCTTGTTCTATTGTTTGCGCTGTGTTACCTGCATGTAATTGTAGTCGCACAACTTCTTTTTTACCCGATGTAGTTGAATTGTCACTGTCCCATATTTTGACAGTCATTAATGCGTTTGCAGTTGATGTTGCATGTACGCTCATTATTTTACAATGATGTTGTACTGCAACGGTGGATGAAGAAAGCACTCCTGTTGTATTACAGGTTGACATTATTTAGCCTCCGTTAATCTCGCTACCAAATCTGCTTTACGGCCTTCGGTTGAAAGACCTTTTTCTTCTAGTGTATTCTTTAGTTCTTTGACTGTTAGTTCTCCCCACTCTATATCTAGTGGTGCATCACCGTCGTCTGTTAGTTCTTCTACTGGTTCTTCTACTACTGGTTCTTCTACCACTAGTACTTCTTCTACGTCCTTAATTAATTTAGGAATAAAAGATTTCTTTTTTGATGGATACATGGTATCTCTAATTTTCTTTGCATCTCCTTCGATGCTGAATTCTTCTCGTAAGACATCTAAAGCAAATTCAGGCAGTTTAACTATTTCGGGCTTATCTTCCGAATCAAATTTAACTATGATTCCTGAGTCTCCAAGAAATCCTAATGCTATTCCTAATGGAACATATGTTTCTTCTACTGCTGTTAATGCGTATGTTTCTCCGCCTCTTCTGAGTAGAAGTGGCCCTGTATTTTTGTGTACTGCTAATTTTACTTTTGCCATAATATCACCTTTTTTTAAAGTTGGTAGTAATCCCTGCCCCGTTAAGGACAGAGACTACTACTTTACGTCATCACTTAATTGTTGTGTTTTACTTAAACACTCTTAATGTTGGTAATCTTACCTTGTCCCTTAAAGAAAGAACAACCAGTCTCTCCCATAGTGCGGTACATACCTTGATTTCCAAGTTTGCCTACACCGAATGGGTTTCCACTAGTAATACCATCTTCGAAGTATTGGGTTGGTTTCATTACAGATAACCACAAGTGGTCTGTATCTAAGATTAACAAGTCACTAAGTTCGTTTGTTGAGTTAGCCCCAGTTGAAGGCATGTCTTTACAAGGAATCAATGGGATGTCATAGTATGTTGCTACTCTGAATCCTGCTTCTTGTCCTTTTACTCCACGAACTCCGTTATGGGAAGGAACAATCTCTTTCCTATCCATAAATCTCTCTTGGCTTTGTAGTAAGTCAGCGATGTGCTGAATTGTGTCATAGCCAGTTAAGATAACTTTGGGGTTTCCACCATTTTGACGGATTCTACGAATCATGTCATTTAGCATAGTTAGTGTCAATACTCTAGAAGTACCTGCTGAGTTATATGAAGCACCGAAGTCTACCTCTGCATCTAAGAAAGAAGCAGTACCAGTAGCAACGTTACTTGATATAGAAACAGTTCTTTGTGTTCCAAATATCTTTACTACATCACCAACAACTGCGGAGTTGTTTGCGTTGTTTGCACCAGTTACTAACAAGTTACCATTGTACATTGCCGCTATCTCTGCCGCAGATGTAACTATCTTCATTAGAGAAGTGTAGTTTCTTTCAATGTTTGCGGCGTTACCGTCATCATATCTCTCAAGAGGCATGACTAACATTTTGCTTTGAACTTCAGCATGATGCTTACCCATGTCTTCTCTAACGATAGCACGAATATCTCCAACACCGTCATCTATTCCTGCAAGTTCCATTCCAAGTTCTGAGAACTCGAATAGATGTGCAACAGTCTTAGGACTGACATATAGTTTAGTATATTCAGGAGCGATTGCTGGAATATCTGTTCCAAGTGTCGCGTTTTCACCGACACCACCAATCTTATCTGCGCTAACTGCGGCTGAACCGTTTGCACCAGTACCAATACCGAATGCAGACGCTGAACCACCTTCTGCTCTGCTCTTTAGAACTCTCCATCCACTGGATGTATAAGGTCTCTTAGCAAGCATAGCAAGAGGATTAACCTCTTGGTTTAGCATTGACCATACTTTTTGTCCATAAAGAACGTTGTATAGGTCTCCTAATCCACTTGCGGCACTAAACGGGTTAGATGCGGCATCATGGGGCGTTCCGAAACCGCCTACAACACCTGCCGCTTTCAACAGGGCGTTACCTGATGAACCTGCATAGCCGTATGTAGCCGCTTCTAAGTCTTTTACTGTGTTAATATATCCACTCATTTTAATTCACTCTCCTTGCGAGGTTGTGTATGTCTCCCCATGACATCTCAGCCATTGCTTCCGCAGTGGTTGGGAATCCGTCAGGAAGTGACATTGCAACTTCCTGTGCTTTCATTATCTCAGTGTCTTTCTCTGATAGAGATTTGCGTAGTGATGCAAATTCTTCTTTAAGAGCAACAACTTCTGCATGAGCATCGTATTCTGCTCTTTCAGCCGCCGCTTTCTTAACGTCGAGTTCCGAAGCAAATCTGCTAGCAAATTGCTTAGATAAATTATCATAAGCAAGTTTCTCTAACTGCTCTGCTTTGAAAGCCTCGTAAGCCTTCTCTACGTTTTCTGCACTGAGGTCTAATGTGCTGAAATCAGCAGACTCTAAACCTTTGCTTACAGGGCCAAGTTCTTTTGGTGCGGCAGTAGGTCTTCCATTAACCACCACTTCTGTTCCGGCCTCGTAGTCTCTAGTAGAGTCTTCGTCAAGAGCCTTGTCCATATCGTCCATGCTCTCCACTTCTTCTTCCATCATTTCGACTTCTTCTTCTTTCATCGTTTCTTCTTCTTTCATTTCCATTGTCTCCAATTCTTCGTTTTCTTTTGTTATTGAGTCACCAGTAACTTCTCTAACTTGTGTTAACAAGCCATTGAGTTCTGCCAGTGCTTTCTCCAATTTTTCCGTCATATTTCTACCTCCTTTCTCATGTTTTAGTATGTCGAATTTTGCTTCGGGGTTAATTCCTTTTTCACAGATAGTAACTTCATGTAACTCTAAGTTATCAATCTCGTTGTATTCTCCGAATTCCTCTGATTTTCTTTCTTTTTTAGAAATGGCTTGTCCACCTATACTGAATGAACGTAGTGTTCCTTTTCTAATTCCTCTTGCTATTTCTTTTGCTTTCTCTATATCATCTCTAACTTTAATGACAACATAAAATCCAACTCCGTCAACACCAGTCTTGTGTAGTACTCCGTTAGTATCTCGATATTGTTCAATGACTTCTCCTACTTGAACATTCGAATGATTAGACATAACATTCCTGTAAGATTTTTCAGTCATAAAATCTTTAACAGCCTTTTCTAATGCTTCTAATGTAATTAAATCATTTTGTTTATCTACTATTTCTATTGATGCGTAGCCACCAATTACTAGATTTTCAGACTTAAGTATTTGGAAATTAGCAGTACTATCCTGCCTAACTAATACTTCTTGCTGTGCAAACACAACACAACACCTTATACTCTTACTATATTAAGTAGGCGTTTATTCCGGTAATTCTAAATTACTAAATTTATCTTTAGTAATATCTATCTTACCTTCATCAGAATCTTTATCTAACATCTCTTGTTTCTTTCCTGTCCACACAATCCAAGACTTCTTCTCATCTAAAGGTACAACTCTGAAATGTATTCTTGTTTGGAACTTATCTCCTTCCATTCTATATTCATGATATCCATCTTTTTGTATTCCAAATATTATTTGTCCACTATCTAATACTTTAGTGCTATCTACCTTTTCAGAAACCTTTGCCGGAAACTTACCGGATTTACCAAACAACTCATAGATGTCTTGTGGCTTTTCTATATCTATTAACCAAGCCATTCTTTTCTTTTCAGTCTCTACAATAAAATCTAAGTTTCCATCATCACGTTGTCTAACTTCGAATTCACCTGTCAACTCAGACTCTTCTTCATCTTTTGCAATATTGTAAGGGGAAGAATCAAATTTGTTAGGTGTAATAAAAATAAACGCATCTTGATTTTTCATCCACGCCAAAAGTTCCTTTGGTCTAGATTCAAATATTTCATCATATGCATCTCCATCTGATTCTCGAATCTTTTCTTCAATGTCATCGAATTCCATAGGAGCATCATTATCAATTAATAATTCACGAATACTAACTCGTAGTTTTGTTTTACGAGATTTCATAAATTTATCTAATTGGTCTTTCATATCATCCATTGAACACATTGCATTTTTCTGCATGAGCGGGTCGCCTTCAAATCCATATACAGTGAATCCATCTAAATCATGTTTACAAATTATTTCTGCTTCCCCATGAATATAGTCAGTAACAATATATTTTTTTAGTTTCTTTTTATCTTTGCGTTGCATCTCTGCTATTACAGTTAATGGACTCACAATATCTGTTCGTTGTACAAGAGGAAAAATTCCAATTGCTTTCTTTGTTTTAGTTGCTAATTGTTCTAATGTTTCTAGTTTATCTGACTCTTCTACCTCAGGTAGTTCAATTACTTTAGCAGAATACAAACTAAATCCTTTTTGTTTCTTACTCACTTCATCTACTTTAACTCGAATAATAGTACCGATGTCAACAGATACTTTAGTGTTCAATGCTTTCCCAACAGGAAGATAATTTTTTTCTTCTAATTCAATGGTTTTGTATTCTCTTGTTTGTTCTGCTGTTAATGGTCCAATACCCATTGTATAGGAGTGTAATCCACTCTTAGTTTTTTTATCTTCTAGAACTACTACATCTAAGTCAACATATTTTTTCCATTTAATCCACTTTGGATTTTTCTTTCTTCCTACATAATATGTAGATTCGATATCTTTGATAACAACTCCTTCTGAGGTAGGTAACTCCATTATTTTCTTAGAATAATCTCCAACCTCATCTATGGAATCTGCAATTCTAGTATCTTTTTTAGATGGGAATGCGAGAGGTTCAGAAGAGTGTTGTGAATACTGATAAAACATAATGTTGATTCTTTCTCTCAAAGGTTCGTCTGTAATATCTTTACCTTCATGTTTCATAACATCGAAAACATGTGCTCTCAATTGAGTACCTTCAATTTTCTTTTTGAAAATATGAGTAATAACATTAGCACGATGTAAAGCCTCATCTCCTTGAAATAGGAGTAGTTCTCCATCTAGTACGCAATCTCCAAACGCTTTCTTCTCCATTTTCTCTACAATTTCAGGACACTTATCAGTAATGTCTTTTTGGTTATATGAATATATTTTTATTTTTTTATCGAACTTGTGGATTTGTATTCTCATTCCATCATACTTTTCCTGTACTACGAACTCACCACTCATACCCTTAATATCTTTCATATCTTCTAGTTCAAATATCCTATACATTGGTTTATTCGGAGTTATAAAATCTACATCTTGCTTCTCATCTTCTGACTTAGCAATATCAATATCTTCCAGTGCTTCCCATTTGTCATCAGAATAGTTTTCACCAAAGACTTCTTTTAATGTAGACAAAGCCTCATTAAATTTACCCTTAACTCTTTTACTATCTTTATCATCACCATAATGTTCTATTATGTAAAGAGGAATATCTTTTTCTTCTAAGTCAAGACCCATAGACCCTTGAGAGATTTCATCAGGTTTTAGATTATTTTTTTCCCAAGCCTTTTTCGGAATAGGGTTAGCATGACTTCTTAGTGCATAATGGATAAATGCCGCAAAAGTACTTACATCGTCTAAAAGAACTTCTAATACTTTCTTCCCTAATTGTTTTGAAAATGGGTCTGATGCATTATTAGATTCAAACCGCATTCTTTTGATGTCATCATATATTTTTTTAGAGACTGTTGATTCAGCATCATATGCTTTATCATCAAATAATTCTTTTTCATTTAGATGTTCTTTTAATTCTTTAGAGAATTCTCCTAAACCATCATACTCTTCTCTGATTGATTTAACAGTGCTTTTCCATTTTTTACCGTATTCTTTAGGGTTTTCCTTTGCAGATAAATATGCATAGCGTACTCGTTCAAAAAAATCTAATACTCTTTTTGTAAGAGCCTTAGTTTCTTTTTCAAAGGCTACACCCGAAGTAGTCATTTTACCTCAAAACCTTCTTTCACTTGGTCGCCTATCAGTATCTTGTGATGGTAAATCTCTTGTATCTTTCAGCATACCAATAATACTTTTTATTTTAGTAGTAAGCATTCTTTGTTGGTCAGGAGGAGCAGTACTATATTTTCGTGATAATTCAGATAACAATTCATTCATAGCATTTCTTTGACCTGACATTTCATCAGACATTCTCTGACCTGCACCACCTTCAACGAACATGGTTTTCAATATCTCATCACATAGTAAATCAAACTCAGCCTTACTTACTTTATCTTCCTTACCTTCAACATTACTTGTTTTAGGTAAAGGAACTTCGGAAGGATTTTTCTTAGGTCTTTTGACCTTCTCATCTTCACCAGTTAGTGGTTCATCTAATTCTAATGTCCCCAAATGTTCTGCCTCTTGCAGTATTTGCTTGGCTTTTAATATGGCTAATTCAACTATTTTCTCTTCTTTCGTAACTCTTTCCGGCATATTATTTCACGTCTCCAAATCTTTAATTACATTTCTTAATGCTTCTACTATTTCAGTTTCTAAAAATAAACCTAAGTTTTCATTCTGAGTTGTTTTAATTAACCCTTCAATAAATTTTATTCCTTCGTTTAATTCGTCTACGTTTTTTACTATATCTTTCCAACTCATCTTAATCACCCTGCATTCTCCACCATTTTGTGAATATCATCCCACGACATTTTTCCAATGGTATCTCCTGTCGGAGCAACATTACTGTGGTTCATCGACGGAGTTGGAGTATTACGAACAACTAATCCTGCTTTCATTAGTATGTTGTCTTTATTGTATACTTGTTGTTCTAGAGATTTAACTCTATCAACTAGTTCTTTCATTAGTAGTAACATTTCATTATTTTCTTTTTGTTCTGTCATTTTAATTACCTCTTGCTTTGGCATTTCTAGCCCTTATTTGTGCTAGTAATTCCGGTTCTTCTTCTTCGGTTCTTTTAGCGGCTTCTTCATCTTGGCCTGTGGAGTTGGTAGTCGCTAGATGTTTTGCTCCTATTGGTATTCGGTTTTTTAATATATCTTGCCAACTCATTTTAAATCACCTTTTAATTGTAATGTTTTTCTATAATCGTATGTTCAGAATTGGGGTAGAGATTATCCTGTTCTCTAACATATTCTTCGGCTTCATTTCTATTATCAAAGATAACCCCTGCCACTCTTTTTTTACCTAAACCACTACCTTTTAATGCCCTGTATATCCAATACTTTGTCGTTCCTTCTTTCAATATATCTTCCCAACTCATTGTAATTTCTCCTCCATTTATTTTGACGCTTCATAAGTTATTGCTAATTGTTCAAGGGTAAGTTTGTCATTCTCGTATTTCATCATCAAATCGCCTCCTTTGAGGTCTACTTCTAAAACTAATTGGGATTTTTGATTCAAATTAACAACATACTCAACATCAAACTCACTATTGGATGCCTCAAACTCAAAAACCTTTTTTGTAATAAAATCCTTATCTTCATAGTCTTCATCATTGGGAGGAATCCTAGAATAGAAACTGACTTCACCCTCTACTCTATCTATTTGTTCTACATATACTCCACTTTGATTTTCTGTTGTAGTATAAATCTTAAAAGAATAACTTTCCACTTCTAATCGTTTTTTATTAGAATCTAATATTTCTACTGAAAAGTTTCTATCCCTGTGGGTTATATTTTGCCACACTTCCATTTCTTGCTTCTTAATGTCTTTTAGTATATTTTCCCAACTCATTCTAAATCACCTACTATTGGTAAACTCATTCCTATTTGCCATACTATCATGTCAGTTAGCAATCTAAGTTTCATCCTTACCCCCCTTTGGGTATACTACTCCTTTAATTTGACTGTAAAGAGTTTCATAATCTTTACGAAGTTCTGCGGCACTAGCAAGTATGTCAAGATTCTGTTCTGAAAAGGTTTTCATTTTTTTAGTTAGAGATTTATCTGATTTAACTAAATCTAAATCTGACAGTTCTTTAATGACTTCTTCTAGTTTAGTCATCTCTTGTCCCATATACTCTGTCGGTTGTGTAGACTGTAATAGTTTCTTAAGTTTCTTCTTTTCTTTAGGCTCTAGTTTTTCAAGAAAATCTGATGCTTTCAAAACCTCCTGCCACGACATAATGTTCTCTCCTAGTGATACCTAGTTAATCTGTATTTGCCTCTTTCTGTCTTTACCGACAGTAAATTCGTAATCTTTTACTGTAACATTAATTAGTTTTTCCATTGTTTTTAATGCTTTAAGATGTCTAGAATTCTCAGGCACAAGACTCGACATTTCTTTTATTGTAGAATAAATCTCTTCTATTTTATCAATTATAGTATCAACATCTGCAAAAACAGTTGTTGTACCAAAAACCCCTTCATCGTATATACTTGCAGTACCTTTACTATCCGACAAAGTATCTGTCACTTTATCATAAACCATATCTGTTGGTGATTGCCAATTCCTATCTTCTTCGTTTATAGTACCTTTACCTTGTTCAGTTACCTTTAGGTCTTTTAATCGTTCACGTAACGCATCAAGAATTTCCTTACTTTCAGATTCATCTTCTTTACTAAGTGACCTTTCTTCTTCAAGTTTGATTTTTTCTAGTGTTATTAGTAGTTCTCTAAATGTACTTTCTAGTCTCTCAATATTATTGCCTAAACTATCAATATCTACTTCTGATTTATTACCGAGTAGAGTTTCCAACTTATCTAATTTTTTTCTAGTCATACCTTTCCCTCTCAATACTGTCTTATTGATATCTGCAATTTGCTCTAAGAACTCTCTCAATATTTCTAGTGACTCTTGTCCATTATATTCCTTTTCTTCTAAGGTATCTAAATCAATTAAGTCTGCTCCTTGTATTGGAGCAACTGTATAACTTTGAGATTCATAAAATAAATCTAATAACTTAGGGTCAGCAATTGGTTTTTCTCCCGTCTGCTTAGGTACAAGAGAATAATAAAAATTCATTACTCTATCCTTACTTCCACTTTTTGGAACTAGATATGACCTAGCAAATTCCTTTACTAAGTCTCGCATCTCATCGGCATTTATGTCATTAGTCTGACTATATTTATCCAATACATTTTCCCAAAGTTTAATGTTTTTTGCAGAAGCAACTAGACTATCTTTTTTCCTTTTTACTCTAGCAGTTTCTTTATCACTACTTTCATTACCACTATATTCTGCTTCTTCTAACTCTCGCTTTTCTCTTGCGGCTAATTGTTTAGGAGTTAACTGAGTTATTCCTTCATCAGTATCTGCTTCCGTTTCAGCAAGAAAATCAGAAATATCAGGGTCTTTCTTCTTACGCAAGATATCCATAAAATTCTGCGCCATTTTGTTCACCTTAAAATGGAATATTTTCTTTTCTATTTTTTTGTTTCTTTGGAAGTAAAATTACGTCAGGAATATCAGATGCATTAGGTATCTTCTTTTCCACAGTAGTTTGGCTATCTATTCCACCAACAGAATAATCTCTATTCTTAGTTACATTTCTATTGTGATGAGCATACTGTTCTGCTCTTGCGTTCGCTAGTTCTTTTTCTAATTCTCTTACACCTTTCTTTTCTGTCATATTATTCACTCTACCCATTCAATTATTTTTTCAAGATTTTGTTCTTCTGCTACTGCGGGGTCTACTGGATGTGCTCTTGCTTCTTCTATTGTTTCAGCAGGTTTAATTTCTCCCTCTCCACCCATTGAAGTTTCTCCACCCATTGCATCTGTTTGTCCGGCAACCTTTAGTATATTCCACCACTTCATCATCCTACTCGCCTCTCTGTTCGGGAATCAACGTTTTGATTACCTGCTTCTTGCGGTAATCCTGTAAACCTTTTATCAGGACCAGTTTCCATAGACGGTTTATTTCTAGTTTCTCCACCACCTTGATTTCCCATCAATTGTTGTTCTTGTAATTGTCCTAGTTGACTAGGGTCAATATCTGTTCCCGCATACGGGTCAGTTTCTACTTCTCCCTCACCCCCTTCCGGTGGAGGAGCCTCAGGTTGAGGTTCAGGTTTCTTAAATGTGAATCTGCCTTCATCATCCATATCAACTTCAAACCCTAAATTCTTAATAGAAGCGGCTACATTTACTTCAATCTCTCTCTTTCGTAGTTTAGCAATTTCATCTTCTTCTTCTGATGGTGGAAGTTTAAGTTCCCAATCAGTTATACCAAACTCCTTAGTCATAAATGGGAACACATAGTTATTCCAAATTGTTTGTGCCATCTCAACTGCTCGATTAGTAACAAGTATCTGCATACCCTCATTATTTAGTCCACCACTGGCAGAACTATCTGCCATGAATATTTTACTTACACCATAAAAAGCAGATATTCTATCTCTCAAATCTTCTTTGACTTGTATGTAGTCCATCTCCTTTAGACTGTCCATGAACTTAATCCATTCAACGCCACCCTTTCCTCCGTCGGATTCAATTCCCATTACAGGAATAAAGTGTGGGTCTTGTTCCATCTTTTCTTTGACCCCCCGCCAAAATGATTTCATAGATTCCATATTACGTGTCTGAACTGCTAACAAGCCTCTAGGCATTCTTGCCTTTGTATAAGAAGAATTAACATAATTTTCCATTGCTAGTAAAGTAGTAATGTGATTCCACATAGTCATAATAGGAGACTGTCCATATAATCTAGAAGGAGCATACTTACTAAAATGAAGTACTTCTCCTTCTATGAAATATTGTTCAGTACCATTTACTCTGTTAACATAATGAACAGGATGTAGTTCTGACCCACATATATCACAACTATCACTAATCGAAGTACTGATGTAATCTCTATGATTTAAACAAGTAAATCCTTCATGACCTCTCTCTCCATTTTCATCAGCATAAATATGCATAGATACAGGGTCTCCACGAAATACTTCTTTAATTCGATGCATACGAATGTCACCATTACCGTCAACGAAATATTCCTTAACCATAATCATATATGCATCGTCCATAATATTCAAATCGTCTTCTAATTCTTTTAGTACATCAATAAATAATTGTTCCGCCTTATTTACATGTCCATCTAATAACTTATGAATATATTTTAATTGGTCTCTATTTGGTTTAATTAAATTCAAACTACTACAATCAACGCATTCTTTTACGGGTTGTTTATGTTCTCTACCACAATCACCACAACGGCTAGTAAATTTTTCTTCCCATGTATACCCTCTTCGGAATATTTCATTTTTTAATTGAGTTATACATGTTCTAAGTATCACTGACTGGAATGCTACATGATAAATAATTGGAGCAGTAATCAGATAAGAAGTATCCTTCTCTTGAATACCCGGATTATATATCGTTCTATCTTGTGGCTTCGGTGTCGTCCTACGAGTTAATCGTTGAAACAACGTGGGTTTATTTTCTTCTACCATTTTATTCCCCCTCATTCTTTGCAATTGATTCTAGTTTATCCATTTCGGACATTTTATCGTTGCCGTAATATTTTACAACACTATCTATGTCAATCTCATACTTTGCGAAATCATAGTTCTTATCATCCTTGTGATTCTCATATTTCATCAATTTAAAGAGTTCTACCTTTCTAGCCTTATACCATCCGGCTTTTTTGTGACTCTTTTTCATTCGTAATAACTCGACTAATATTTCTGCATTTTTTTGTTTCAATTTAAAGTATGGCATACACTTACTAAGTATCTCAGTGACATCTGCTCTAGAATAAAAATTTAATCGATTAATTGGTTTAGTATCTTGTGGAGATTTTTGGTCTAGATGAAGTCTACCACATCCTAGAGACTTGTGCATTTCTAACATGAATGCTTTTCCTCGGTCTCCGGTTGCGACTAATCCAACTCTAGGGTTGTGATTTTTGTCCATTGTAATATATCCATCTGAATCTATAAATGCCGCAGTATATGCGTAGATATCTTTTTTAATTTCATCATTCATCTTATACAAAGCACCGTCTACAATAGTTATATTCGCAGACTTAGCAATTTTAGAAATGATAGCAGGTGAAGATTTTCTAAAAAGATTCTTGGGTAGTCTCTCATGTACTTGTCTTGCAGAAATACCCTGCTCCTCACTAACTAATCTAACAACATGCCTTTTAATTAATTCCTTTGGCCCAATATTAACAACATATTTTTTTATTGTTTTCTTAACATCTTTTTTAGTAGAACTCATTTCTTTACTAAGTTGAGCGTATTCTACATTAAATGGTAATCCTTCTCTTTCTATTCTTGCTTCCCAATACTTACACAATCCATCAATAACATCCCTTCTAGTAGATTCATCATGTATCAATGAAAGTTTAATTATATTTTCTTCTGATAATGTCATATCTTTCAATGCAGATTTATATTTTTTTACCCAATATATTTTATTTATACTACTATCTAGATGTGAAGAATATGCATCTATTAAATTATCAATAGATTTTGTTACTGCAATTTTTGATTCGCCCTTTAGAGTTCTTCGGTGTACTCTAAGTTCTTTAATCATCATAGGAATATCATTTCCTTCTATTTCATATTTCTTTAAATTAAAATGTATTGCTTTTCTAGCGTCTGATAAACCTACGTTATGTTCTTCGGCAAATCTTTTTTCAATCTCAAAGTGACTAGTAATTGGTTGAGTAGAAAGCCAATCACTTTTCATTTCTTCAGTAAGTACTTTTTGTTGTTCCCGAAGAGTTTCTTCTTGGTCAGCAAGTTCAGCCGCCTCCCTCAATTTGTCTCCTTTCTCTCCCATAGTATCACCTAGAAATTCATGCCCATGACACCGGACATACTGCTCCGAGTGCGAACAGGTGTATCAAAGATGTCCAAGTCATCTAGTAAAATGTACTGTTCTCCTGTACCTTGAGATGCGGCATTGGCTAATGCTAAACTCATTACCAAATCGTCATGTGCTCCTACTCCCTCAAACTTACCTGCGGCAGTAATAGAAAACATAGAAAGTTCTTCTATTAACAAATTGGTTACTCTTCGACTAGAATTATCTCCATAAGGAAATATCATTTTTTTATTCTCAATATTCATTTGTAGATTTAAAATTATTTCTTGTTTCTTTCTTCTAGTAGTATTAAAATCTCTAACATTCAAATCTGTCATATTCTTTAATTCTTGAGTAAATGCTTTGGCAAAAGTATTTGTCTCAAAAAGAATTTCTTCCGGTTCAAACACTTTCCCTATTAAGCGAATCTTATCTATATTTTCTCTGAACTCTATGTTCTTTGCCCTATCAACATGAACCACTGCTTTATTCTGTTCTTTGTCTACTTCTAAAACTGTAATTACATTGTAGTCTCCATCAGTAGAAATTGCAGGGTCAACTCCCACATAATATCTATATCCTTTTTCCTTTCTGTTACCTAGTTTTAAAATGTAATCTTTATTTTTACAATTAGTAACTAACTCAGGATTGAATAGTGCAGTTCCAGTAGAGATAGGAACGCAAAGATATTCTCTTGTAAATTTCAAAGAACCTATTTCCGCCTTTCGTTGCATGAGTGCATCAAAGTCCCAACGCTCAGGCCAAAGAGGTTCGTTAAGTGGATTCAAGCAAGGATATTTAGTTACAGTATATGCTTCATTTTCCTCTAACTGTGCAAAAATATCAGTATAGGTAAACGGTGTACCAATCATTCTCAACTTAGATGTGTGGTGAAGTGTTGGTATCATATCCCCAAAGAACCAATCAGTAACTCTTTGAATACCTGCTAGACTAAATTCTTTCAAAGGGTCGTCAATGATAATTTCTTGAGGGTGAAGTCCTCTAATTTGAGAACCAACGGAACGCTCTAAAATCGCATTGCCATTGGTTAACTGAATATTACCAATAGCCCAACCCCTACTAGGTTTGTATTGTTTTAATGCAGGGTGATTAAAATATCTATCAATTTCTCTCATGTGAACTAGAGTCTGCTTTTGGTTAGAAGATATGTATAACATTTGAAACGGTGGTTCTTGAAACACTAAATTCCAAACTACCCAACTGTGCATAAATACAGATTTTCCATGGTCTCTTGAACAAATGATAACTGTTCGATTAGTATTTTCCATTGACTCTAACCATTCTTGCATATACTCAGGAAACATTAATCCTAATACATTTTGAAAAAAATATGGGAAAGAAGTTTTAGATATCTCCATATCCATTTGAGAAACAAAATCTATATTTTCTATTTCCATGTTACCACTTTACTTTATTCGCCCAATATGCCGCAGAAGTTTTTCCACGTTTGATATTCTTAGCATGACGAGCCTTAAACGAATCTTGTTTCTTTTTGCGTTTACCTTTAGGGTCGCTTTCGGTAACAGTTTTTGCACCTTGTTCACCGAATCTAATTGTTTTAACTTTCTTTCCGTCCTTAACAACTACAACGTGTGATTTGGTTTTATGTTTAGGAGTTCTCTTTGGTTTACTAAAGCCACTAACACCTGCTCTTTTTAGTGCAGGGTGTTTTTTTCTTTTTACAATATCAAACCAAGTCATTGTTCTGCCTCCTTTTCTGCTTCGGGTGTAGGATATGTAGGAAATCCCCTTTTACCCGTTAGTCTACCCCTCATTTTCGCATGAAACTTAGAAGCATCAGAATCTCCTTCTACTCTCTTCCTAGACATCATTCTAGCATGATACTTTCGTTTTTCTTCATCTGTGAAATTATCATATTCACTAATATCTCTATGTTGTAAATCTTTATACTCATTTCCTGTTGTTTCCTCCCCTTCAAATGGTGGAGTATAGTTTGGATTATTCTTCATTCTATTATACATTCTAAAAGCCATGTTACTCTTAGAAGACCTTCCGTGTTCTGTAATAACTTTATGAAACAATCTAGACCAATATTTGTGTTTCTCATCTCTTGAATAATTATCATACATTTCTTTAGTAGTAGTAGGCATTCTCTCAATTGCATCATATTGTGGTTGAATCGTATATCTATTCTGTTCGTCTTTTAAAGAATAATAGATTTCTTTAGTTGTTTTACGTTCCAATCTTAAAAATTGTCTCATATGAAATCTTTCTAATTCTCTACGCCTTCTAATTTCGTCGTCCGGTAAAGGTGGGGCTTCAACTGCTCTTTTAACTTCTCTTTTATAATGAGAACGCATAGAATTATGATAATCCTGTTTATTTTTATTATCCATTCTATAATATCTATCTCTTGTTAAAGTACGCCATACGCCGCCATAAGGATTAGGCATTTTTAGAATACTAAACCAACTCATCTAACCCCTCCTCTTGAACCAACCATGAAGACCCTCATTTTCTTCTCTTCTGAATGTACCTGTCTTCCTTCTCTTTGGCTTTCCGCCTCTTCTCTTATAATCTTCACAAGCAGAACATGTAGGGCGGCATCTTCTTTTAGTTCCCTTCGAAGCATCTTTTCTACCACAAGGTTCTGTACCTTCTTTATCATCTTTACAAGATGCACAACTTACCCAATCTTTAACCAAGGTATCTTGCCAAGATTTTTTAACATCTTTTGTTAGATAAGTTTCTGCAATTAAATACCCTACTTTTTTACCTACTTCTATGTCACTAGGATAGTGGCTACCTAATTGTAATCTAGACATAGATATCTTATCAGCCAATTTATTAAGTTCTTCTGTTTTATCAGGATATTTATCTGAAAATATTTTTGCAAGAGCATGTGCTTCTACTGCATGTCCACTAGGAAAAGCCGGACTATCATCAGTATCTGTCGTAGACTCTATCTTATCAGAAACTTCGTAAGGTCGTGGCCTAGCATATTTTACTTTGAGTTTGATTGTGAAAATATCTATATCTCTAATTAATTCATTCCAATCCTTTCTATCTTCCCCTACAACATCTAACATTAATTTGTTATTGTTTTGGTCTAAGTCTTCCATGCTATCTTCATCAAATTTATTACCTTCCATCACGGCAATAACTTGAAGTATTTCATCTTCGTTTTTTGGATATTTATATTCAGGAAAATCAACCTTAAATGATGGTTCTGATTCTAATAATTCTCTTTTTTTATCGGATAGATTTTTTGGGCCATATTTAGATTCTGCTTTCTTTACAGAGTTACCCCAATTTTTTGCACCTACTTTTCTGCATTGTACTAATGCTCCTGAAGCATAAGCAGAAGGCCACTTCTTGTATCTGCTTCTGACCTTATGGTAGCAAGCATCTTTTTCTTTTTTAAGTTCTTCAAACCACATCAGAAAGCCCCTCTCATAAATGGATAAAACCAAGACACCTGTTTCATGATACCCCAATCGTCACCATATCGACTTTTAAAATTGTTAACCATTTCTTCGGGGACGTTCATCATATCTTCGTTTTGAAAACCCGCTCGACGATTCATAGATACCCATGTCGCTTGTGGAACTTTAGAAGATTTTAATCCTACAATTTTTGGTACACCGACAAATTTTTCTTTTCTAGCATCTAATAGTGCTTTCCAATTTCCACCACCCTTTGGTTTATTTTTACTTCTTGCTTTCATGCCTCCAAAAATAGCATACTCCCCCTTATCGGTATAACCTGCTATTCCAACTACTTCTCCATCAACACTTCTAACAATCCAATTTTCTAAATTATACCAATTAGGTGCATTCCTAGAATATTTATCATCAGGGTTATCTCTGTTCCAATAAAAAATAGCATCGGCTTGAGACACCTCTTTAATCTGTATGTCTGCCAAGATACTCACCTAAAATTAGCCTTAAGGAAATAGACCCCCTCCTCAGGGATTCCGTATTTTACTCCAACGTTACTCATCGAATCAAATTCTTTTACAACATTTTCAACATCAGTCGCGGTAATGTCAGTTTTATATTGTGTATTCATATGTTCAATTGCAGTAGATACTGCGGTGAAATCATGGACATTAGATAATCCATAAAACAATGGCTTGCCTAACATCTTTCTAATTTCATCATGGGCTTGTAAAAGTATTACTTCTTCTTTAGCCTTAGTTATTTTCAGGTCTGCTTCTGCTTGATTTATTGTATTCAATAATTTAGCGGCACCATCTACCCCTGTCTTCGGGTCTAAATATGATTGCTTCTTCATTATTAAATGATTAAATATAGATTCAAACGGATAAATTTTCTGTGACTTGTAGTCTGCGGCTAATTCTGCGGTGAGTTTTTTCCCACTACCTCCTACTCCAAACTTCTTATCATTCAAATTTGCTTCCTTGAATATTAAACTTAAGAAATTACCAAACTCTATATTTATTTGCTCTGACATTTCTCCCTCAAAAATATCATCAATCATGTCTGCTAAGTCAGTAGTCTTTTCAAATAATTCTGTCTGCTTAGAACCAATGTTTAATGAAGTTAAAAGTTTCATGTAATCGGCTATCTCTGTTAATTGTGATTTAGTTAATGTCCAATCGTTACTTTCCATTCTTAGTAAGTGTATGAATGGGCTGTTTCCGGCATCAGGTTCTCTAGCAATATTTTCTATTGGTCTAGACCCGACTTGACTAATGAATGGTAACTCTTCATCAAGAGGGCGGTTTTGATTTCTACTTGGTTCAATAAAGTATTCGACTATCGCTTGCAATAACTCTGTAAATTTATCATTGATATCTAATGTTTTAAAATCAGTCAAGTGAGTTTTTCCGGCTCCTGCTCTACCTATTGAAATTCTATCTCTACTAACTCCACTTGCTGAACCTTTAGACCGTCGTTCGAAATCACTTCCAAATTCTATAAACTCTGCAAACAATGTCAAATATTCTGCTACTTCCTTATTTACGTCTTCACCTGAATATCCTTGGAGTGTGGGTATAACAGGTAGATAATAGTCTGAGGTTATTTTACTCTTAAATTTCTTTAGGTTTTCCATATACTTTTGCAATGATGGAATTAAATTATCCATCTCTACTAGAACTAATCCAGTTTTCAATCTACTTTCAAGTTCTTCTATTTCTTTATCAATAACAGCACCCGCAGGTAGTCCGGCCTCTTCACCAAGCCCAAGTGCATACCCATACAATGGGTCAACTCTAATTTTAATCAATGAATTGATTTGGTCTTTAAGTCCCTCCTCTTCATCTTCTTCTGTAATTTTTTGTTCTCCTTGTTCTAACTCGTTCCATTTTGGCACGTCATCTCTAGAACGTTTTCCTTCGGTGTAGATAAATTTCTCTTCCGGTAAATTACCTATGCTCTTTAAGAAATCTCTAAGAATGAATATTGCTTTTTGTTCAACATCTGCTACATCTTCAATTTTTACAGAATCATATAATTTAATATATTGTAATTTATCTACATCAAACTTACTAAATTTTTTCATTTTAGTTTCTAATTCAGGTAATCCACTAGTATCTAATTTACCTATTGCTGATACAAAACTATTGTGTGCTGATGAAAATTCAGAATGTTTATCTTTAATGTCATCCCAATAACTGTAAATTTCTTCTCTCTTTTTTGTACTCTTCATATCTAATCTACCAATAAAGTCAGATGCTCTAAGTGTAGATATAGAATACCGACCCTTACCTTGCTCTTTAGTGTCAACTAAATCTTTTAGTATCATTTTGAATGGTTGCATTATTGCTTTGAAATATGCAGGAATAGAAGTTTCTAAAATCTTTATAGAATCTAAAATATTATCTATCTTTAATGATGGCTTGTAATTGCGCTTAACATAGTTGCTCCATGAAATTGCCCTACGAACTTTTTTCTTACTTGCGAACTGTTCGAAATATACTTCAAAAACTCTGTAATCAGCAGGACGACTATTTACTTCAAACATTCCCAAAATAGAATTTAATTTGGTATCATTCTTTGCTTCATCAATAACTTGAGTACTACTAGAAGTAGTTGTACTGGCCTGAGAATCTTCTTTGGGGGCGGCAGTATTCATTAAAGTAGAAATTAATTTTGCTTTCTTACTACTTGATATTCCAGTTAAGTTTGGATATTTACTATCTAACTCTTTAATCAATAAACTTTGAACTTCATCACTAGTACGATATGAACCGTCAACGTTAGTGGTAAATCTACCTTGTAGTATTCCGTTATTTAGAAACCGTTCTTTAGTTTCTCGTTGAGCATTAGATTTCCTAAATAAGAAATCATACAATGCACTGTCAGGATAGGCTTTCAAGTCAGACATTTTAACTGGTTCTGTAAATTTACTATTTTCTACTTCAAGTTGAGAGTTTAACTTATCTAAATACTGTTGGAGTTTTTGCTTTAACTCACCTTTAGATTCTGTCTCCATAAACATCTCAAATGCTCTTACTACGTCGAATGTTGGTTTCATCATGCCACCCCTATTTCCTTCTGAATCCATTGAACAGGTTCTAGATTGTCTATTTTCTTACCCATAGATATACCCATTCTACTCAGTTCTTTCATATTGTTACCTACGCCGTCTAAAAACAGTTCTCGAATTTTAGGATATTCTTGCAATATAAGGTCTTTGAATTCCTCTGCACTAATATTTCCCTCTTCCAAATCTACTTCGTCAATTTCTTCGCCGTCATATAACTCACTTAGTCTTTTCAATACAATAATAATATTTCCAAGAGTTCCACCTTTGTTCTGTGGTGAATCAAATGTTCTAACATTATCATCCATTACGTCATCTAGAACTGACCAAGCATTTATTTTTTCTTGAGTAAAGAATTTTAACTTATCTATATCTGCGGCAGTTGGCCTATATTTTTTACTAGTAGGCATTAATTTCATACCTTCTAATGCTTCTATTACTAAGTCAATATCTCCTATCTCATCTTCAACATCTGAAAAAGTATCAAACGTTTTAGTAATACCCAATGCTTTTATTGCTTCACTGAAATCTTCTTCATCATCTGACTTAAGTGCTTCAATAATATCTTCACGGACTTCCGCAGACATACCACTTGATTGAGTAACCTCAGACATTACTTCTTGAAACTCTTCATTTGCTTTTTCTCTTACTTCATTAAAAAATTGTTTTCTAGCCTTACCTGCTTTTCTAGCCGCATTATCCCATCCTGAACTACTGTCTCTAGATTGTTGCCTTAGTTCAACTCTTCTTGCAGTTTCTTCTTCGGTCTCATCATTACGACCATAATATGCTTCAATTGATTCTCTATACTTATCATAGATAGTTCGAATTTTTTCATTATCTAAAGTTCCTTCTATTAGTTTTTTCAACGCTGAAATTTCTTCTATATTTCTAGGAGTATAAGCGGTAGGAATGTTCGAAGAATCTAATGCTTCATACTCTAAAATAAATTCTAATGAAGGTAATATTCTTGAACGACCAAATAGTTGTTTAGCATCCTCACTATTTCTTTCTTCGAAATTGATAAATTGAACTTTCTTTGCTTCCGATACTCCTCCTAAAATTAATATCTTTTTGATATAGCGAATAACTACATCAGGTGGAATAGTTTGATTAATTTCTATCTTAGGTACTCCACCGATTTTTAGTATCTTTTTTATTTCTACAAGTTGAGGGTATTGAGTTTCTGAATCATTTAGAATTTTTGTGTTTAATTCTTTACGACTAACAATGTATTTTCTAATTCTGACAACGTATGATTCCTCTTGTTGTAGCATTGCTAGTAAATCAGCGTAATTTGAATCTTCAATTAATTTAGGTATTTTATCAAGTAATCCTTGTCTAGTATTACCTTGACTTGTTTTTCTAGGCTGAGGAGTGTTCAATCGTTCTAACATTTCATCTTTCTTATCTGCAAACAAATTTTTCATAGTATAGACAGTCTTACCTAATCTAGTAGGTTTACCTGATAGTAAATTTCTTGCGGCAATCACAGACTGTAATGTTCTTGAATCTAATCCACCTTCTACATATTCATTCCAAGTTTCCTCAGTGCTAGCGGCTTGAAATATTTTGAACATTGTACTACTACCAAAGTTGGCCGATTCAGAATAATCAGGATATTCTTTAGTCTCTCCTTCCTTGCCAAAATCACCCAATCCCATTTGAGTAGACTTACCTGCTTCTTTTGCTCGACGATTCTTTTCTTCTCTTCTGCGATGGAATTTTTTTCTGTCTTCATTATATCCCATTACCTGAGGTTTAGTTTCCTTAGGAGTAAGTTTTTCATTTTTAAGAATAGACTCCCAACTCATAATAACCACCTAATTAATATGAACCTTGCCATTCAAAATTTCCACTAATCTCAAACCTATCAGAATCTGTTTGATTTTTCATGTCTATAAGAATATAAACTTCACTAGGATTAAACGCATCTACTCCCGAAGGCATATCATCTTCTAATTTGTTAGCATCAAATTTAAGTTTATAGTTTGTTCTTTTGTCATCAAGTGCGGCATCTCCATCTTTGAATGTTACATAATCAAAATCTAATTCCACTGATATAGCATAAGAACCAATTGACTTGACTCCCCAATCCCTAACGTCAGCAGAAAAACTACCCTTTACATTACAACTAATTACTTCTTCTTCTGTATATTCTACATTATTTGGTTTATTAGAAACCTGTATGGAAGGCTCAATCTTCCATGTAATGTCGTACTCTGACTTCCTTAATTCTAACTTTCTTAAATTATTTTTCCAACTCATTGTAACTCCTCCAACTCAGGTTCTAAAATCTCCTTCTTATCTTCCTTCCTTCTTGAAGTTGAATCTTTAGGAGACTTATATCCTCTACCTCGTAAACCAGTTCCTTTTGATTTACCAGTTCTCTTAACGATATCAAACCAACTCATTGTAACTTCTCCTCCATCTTGTTTCTGACATCCAACCAAACATCAGGATGGTTCTGTGCTAGAACCTCCTTGATAACCTGCATCTGATGAACGATGATAGTGTCTTGCCTCTTATGTACCAATTTACCCTTAAATTCTAGTAGATACTTCAAAGACTCACGAACTTCTTTTGCTAATTTAGTTAACGAGTCAATATATTTCGGGTCAGTTGAATCTTCTAGAAAAAGAGTGTCAATTTTTTGCTCTAACCTCTGAACATTCATACTCAACGTGTCAATTTCATCAACTTCTCTTATTGCAATCAAACTTGCGGCTGATTGTTGTACGAGAGGTTTCAGATGTTTGTCTACATGTCGAACAACTTGAACTTCTGAACACCCAATCATATCTGCAACTGCACTTGGAGTAATTTCAGCAGAATGAAGTCGCTGTTCAATGTCTGCTCTCATTGGATGAGTACATAAATTGCAATTAGGGTTAGCAGATTCAACATATCCCGACATGTGATTCCGTTGATGTCTTGCAGAAGTTCCACTTTGCCAATTCATCTGTTGGTCAAGAGCATCCGCAGTATAACTCAAAGATTCCAAGTCTTTTTCTAATTGATTTCTATCTTCATGCATACACAAAGGACATCTTTTCCTTGTAATAGACATTTAATATGCCCCACAATAAGGACACATTGTCATAGACCAATTTTCTTGTTTAATCGTGCGTATTCTTTTACAACATTTCATGCCATCACCTTTACTATTTCTTTCCAATCAGAAGAATCCTGCTTTTCTAACTTCTCTTCCGGTTTTTTATTCTTAAAACCAGCGATTTCTGCCATGTTAGCAATTTGCCTTCTTGAGATTCTTAAAAATACATTTTCTAAATCTAATTTAACTTCTGCACCCAACCACTCTAACAACTTAGTTGACTCTGCATCACTCAGTTTGAAAGAAATCTTAGCCCTTCTAGAATTTTCATCCACTAATTCACGGTAAACTTTACGAGATGCGAAGTTACCACTCGTTTTTACCACATATGCAGGACTATTTACTCGTTGGTCAAACCACCCTTTGAATCCACTCAAGTTTTCATACACCCATCTTGCAACCTGTCCTTTTGATTGCTTACCTTTCAATGCAATATTGAGAGGTTTGTCTGAACGGTTAATTGCCTTGGCTCTTGGAATTGCTTCGATAACCATATTACACATCATCAACAAACTTGGGTGTTTGAATTCTAATTTACCATCACCAAACAATGCTTGCCAAACAGGGGGTTTTGCTTTCCCTGCATTTTTATTGTAGAAGTGTGTAGGTACAACATCCACAGTTTCATTCTTATGTCTTCCTCGATATTTCACATACTTAGGAGTTCTGAAATCTCCAAATATTTTACTCTTACCAGTTATTTTACCATCCTTAGAATAACTCCTAATGCTAGTGAACATAATATTAGCCGGATTTACTTTAGAAGTCCCATTGTTATTTTCATCTAAATATGTTTTCAGAGCAGTAATTGCTACAACTTGCTCATTAGAATAAAAATTCTTTTTTCCGGCATCTTTTGCTTTGCTAACATACTCTTGTATTGGGGCTTCGGGACTGCTTTGACTACCATCAGATTTTGCTCTACCCTTTACTCCCATATTTGAAATAAATTCTAGAATATCTGTTGAAGTTCTACCTGTGTTTAACTTGTAACTAGAAGCAGTTGATGCCCAAGTTTGATACAGTTCTGAAAAGTTAGGAATCTCAGTCTCTAATTCTACGACCAATTCCTCGGAAACCTGAATCTCCTGAGTTTTCTTCTTCATCGGAGTCTTTCTTTTTACCACGTTTTTTCTTCCCCCCGTACTTTACATTGAACATCGCAGGACTGGAAGTTGTGGTAACTGCGCCAGCCATTCGCAGTAAATTAAACCATGAAGAATCTGATACCGATGACACAACCTGTTCCACCTGAATATGCTGAGGACAATAAACGTTGTTCTAAAAACATTTTCTTTTACACGATAAAAACGATTTTTAAATATCCTAACTGTTCACGGAACATTAGGATTTAAAGCCGTTCTAGTTGTATTGTCTTGTCTCCTAGTAATCGGATTTAGTTTTCTTCCGGTTCTTCTTAACTTACCTCTCCAACTTTTATCGTCTTGCATTGCTTGATATCTTCTTGGGTCGGTGAATTTTGTGTTTGGCGACATGCTAGTTGTGGTTGCACCATATTGACTAGTACCGGAACCATCGGCGGATAGTGTCTTAGGAATACTAATTTTTAGTTTCCCGCCAAACATTCCAGTTGATACTTTGTAACCTGCTTTTTGATACAACTCTTTTAATTTGTTTTTTACCATATCGGCATTATTCCCTAAGGCTTTGAGGTCAGTAGAACCAATAGTGTATGTGTCTCCTGCCATTCCTGACACATATGTTTTTGGAGATACTGCAATATTAAACTCAGGAAGTTTAGTTTGGTCTAGTGTTTTAAGATAGTCTTCGATTGCAGGAGTCATAGTCTTTTTTTCATAGGCTTCTACATCGGCTTGTATTTGAGTAATATTAGCACTACGGTCAAATGGTTGAACTTTCAATATACTCTCCCAATCAGCCATTGTTTACCCCACACACCCTCAGTTAATTATAGTGTTGATTAATCACATCTCCACAATTCTTCTTGTTCAATTAAATCATACTCAATAAAACTCATTACATCTGACACATCATCATAAGACAACACTTCTCGATAACCGAGCCGTTTTAGGAATGCAACTAACTGATTCAAATTCGTTTCTTCAATCGGCCTAAGAATCGCTATCTTCGGATACTTTGACAAACGCTGATTTCGCCTCAATACCATTTCTTTCAACACGCCATTCTTACGGTGAGCCGCTTTGACATAGTTATTGCCTATGAAATACCAACTTCCCATATCAGCAAACGACGTGTGGGCCACAACTTCATCATCTACGAATTTGCCTATCACGAATAAGTTCTCACAGATGTGCTCAGGATACCCTTTGTCTAACGCAGTCAGGAAATCATCCCCCCAACGAGCCTGAATTTCACTCTCTTTCAAAAAACCTGAAAACCACTCCCCCTGTTCATTGGATTTAACGGGTAGCAATATATTGGTCTCCTTTACTTTTTCAAAAAATGGGCCGGAATTTTTCTACTACTAGCAAAAATTTTTCCCTCCTTTTCTTCCTATTCCCAAGATAAGCATTAACTATCATCAGTTGTATAATCATCTAACGTCATTTGTCTATACACCTTATCGTTTATTGCTTTAATTAATAATGTAACGCCTGTCTTAATTAAATTCATTTTAACTTGTATATCCTTTGGTAATGTACCTGAATTCTGTACATTATCTATTTCTTTTAGTATAGTCTTATGTATACGAGAGGCGTTTTCTAAAATTATCTTTACATCTGTTTCTTTTGTCATAACAAATGAGCGGATATGCAGACAGTAAATGAATCTTACATTAGACTTTAAAATCAAAAGGAAAAAAATTTTTGCATATGGTTGGAGAAATATTTCGGTCTACAACCATATGGTGTTAACTTTGTCTTGCACCCTGTCATGGGTAGTAGAGGCCAACAGAAAAGGATTAACTGTTGACCCCTACATTCATAAAACGCGTTAAAAGGGGGGTTTGTTGCATAACTGAAGTTCTTTACCGCCCATTATACCGCATGTTAACGCGTTATGAGTAGTTTAAAAATCTTGAATTATAATGCCGCCTTCAAATTCAATAACTGTTGTGTAGTCGTTTAAGTCTTCATCATTATTGAAATCTTTAGCATATTGCTCGCTGATATCGGTCAAATCTTTATATTCTCCAAAGTCACAGCATAACGCTATAACATCGAATTCAAGTTCTTCTCCTGAGTCTTCTTCAAATTCTTCGAGATAATCAAATAATGCATGTAGTCCTAACCTGCTGAAGTTGTCGGGTCTGATTTTCATAAATACGTCAATAAATCGGTGTCTTGTTACTGTTTCCTTCATGACTATACAATTTAACCTCAGTATATATCAGGTATGACAAAAGTTACTACCATATGGTAGTATTAACTTTGTAAAGCGTAGCGATACTACCTCATCAACTGAGGAGTCATAGCAGAGGTAAATGTTCCATGGCTATTGCATTCATATCCGATTAATTGCTTAGAGTATATTCCGGCTTCATCTAAGACTGATAACGCTGTGCGAATGGCTCATGTAGAACTGTTTACTTGCTAATCATCCCCATTGTTCAAACAAGGCATGGGTGCGAATTACCCAACATTAGGATGCCCTACGCTGGCATCACCTTGCTTTCCCCTTAAGGGTGGAGTGTAAATGAGCAGTTTTACTTCCTGCTCAGGAACGGTTACGTTCACTCTTCTTCCGAAGAGGCTTGTTCTCTTGCTTCTCTAAGCATCGCTATTGTTGATGGCTTACATTCAGAAGAGTGGTTTGAGACAACGTTGAATCTACATTCAATCATTGGTTCTCCTATTGTTTTGTTAATAGACTCTGATGAAACAGTGTCCTCAAAGAGTGCCTGTATCTTACCCATCAAAGGTGTGGGTAAGTCAACAAGTTGTTGTTCTAATACTGAATCTTTCTGTACTTTCGAAGTAGGCCATTCAACAACGAACTTTAAGGTCGTCGAATATGAATAACCTGTTAAGAATACTTGCAGTGATACATCTGTTTCGCCTTCATCATTAGTAGAAAGAACATGCTTATTGTGTCTCCATGAAATCTCATGAGGAACTCCTTCTAATAATAGACATTCGCCTCTCCAAGATGGGGAAACCATTCTTTTTGTCTCAATAGTTACATCCTCATATGTATATTCAACACCTTGGTCATCTAATTGTTTCATTACTTTATCTGCAACATTAATATTAGTAAACTCAAGAGAAGTGAGATTTGCTATTTCTACTGTGTATGAGTATTCTCTTGAAGTCTCTTCTGTATCATCGTACTGAATATCTTCTATGATGTCATCATACTTACCCATGTTGACAATTCCAACATCTTTCAATGCTAAATGTAGTAGGTCTTTCTCGGAGGAGTCAAAACCAAAGTCATATACTACTTCTACTGTTCTTGTATGTACATAACTCATTCAATCAACTCCGTTATTCCTGCTAATCCTACTTTGATTAAAGCAAGACAATCTGCTAGATTATCATCTTTAACTTTCAGTGACTTGATGATAAGAACATGCTCTGAACCTTGCTTAGCATGACCTATCTCCACTGAATACTGGTATTCCTTTTCTTGTACTGCTTCCTGCGACATATCTATCACATTGTTCCACAGTCTATAAGGTAAGGCCGTTACACTCACAAAAGTTACCTTACCATATGGTAGTCAAACTTTGTCCATGGCGACCTCAATAACTGATAATTTTAGTTATTAAGTGCCGTGGGAGAGTGGGGACACTTACTCAGTTGTCCCCCTTGATAGCAGATATGTAACCTGCCTCGATTTTACCTAATACCGTAGCATTAAGCATATTTGTGATATCGCCCCATGTGGTTAATGGTTTGTTATCGTCATCTTTCCGACCACTAAAAGTTGTGTGGTGGTTGTATGCGTCGTTTCGTAGTGTGAGAACTGTATAATCGTCTCCAACTGTTATCGAAACCATGTCAGCATAATCTTCTTGAGCAGTTGCATCAAGTGTCATAATTCCTGACTTTCTGCTTGATTGCTTACGACCCGCTAGTGGCGAGTCTGTGAATTGTGCTAAGATATCTTTGATAGTACGCGAAAGCCTTACTTGCTCTCTAGGACTATCGCTACCTTGAGCGATGAAGTTTTTGCACATTGTTGCACTAAACTCGTTTACTTCTGCATTTTCGTCATTTACATATTGCAGAACTGAGTCTGCGTATTCATTCCAATTTTCCATAGCCATTTTATTCATCTCCATTGAGTGTGTCGTCTCTCCCACGACAACTATACTGATTAACCACAGTATATGAGGTAGTACTGACGAAAGTTGCACAACCATATGGTGTTAACTTTGTAGCGGAGCGCACACCTCAAAGGTGGCTACTCTGAACATGGGCATTGTGAGTGCCAATTAGCATCGTAATAATCATCACAACCAATGCAATGTATTAGATTACTTCTCATTCCCACAACTCCCATGTATACTCTACTGTTTCAACTCTTATCTTAAGAATCAAGATTCTCACCTTCCCAACCACAGTGTTCACACCATGCATCTTCAAGTAGACCCAAATATGCACCTGTTATTATTACTATTTTATTACACCCTTCACATTCCATTTCGTATTCCATTTACTCTTCCTCCTGTTGCATCTTTCTTTCTAATTGTTCTAGTTTAATTTTATTTAATCTAACTAACCAATTTTTGTATTGGACGTTAAACGCTCTTTTGTCTAGTGTTGGAACATTACAATACCATTCAGCATCTTTCATTCTCTGACAAAACTCAATAGTCAAAGTTTCATAAAAATCTTCATTATTGTATATTGAACATGCCGTGTTACATAGTAACATCCTGTATCTAAACTCTTCAACGGTTAGTTTCTCCCAAACACCCCATCCGACTCCTGCGTTATCTGCTAACATCCCAAAGCCAAAGCCATTGGTCAATGATATATCTCTGTCTGTAAATTCAGTTTGGTTCTCAGGGTGTATTCCTACTATTAGTGGCATACCCATACTTTATTTCAACAGTCTTTAAGGTTATTCTTAGCAAAGTTGCCTAACCATATGGTTGTAAAAACGTAGTTAGAATGAACAGTTGTTTTGGGAATTCTTGGAGGGGTGGTAGGTTCTTTATATAGTGTGGTATAGAGATATAGCCATATAGAATTGTCTACTGTATATTACAGAAGACTTCTAAAAAGTGCGACAGATTCCATATCCGCTTTTATTAGACAACGGCTAGGTGTCTTTATTTATTACTACCAAAATCTGTCATGCTTTGTAAGGGCTAAAACTCACTCCCTATATGTATACTATATTTCGTATGTATTATTCTTATAATATAACATATAATCATAGTCTATATCGTAGTGGTATTACAACTATTCTTATTTTTTATTGATATTCTCAATATTATCGTTGAGTGATAAAATAAAAATATGCGAATATAGTCTAGAATTAATGATTATTATTAATATTATCATATTATCATTATTATCATCATCTATACTACTACTACTATGTTACATATACTACTACTCTCTCTCCCTATCGGAGCGTGATAATATTGATAAAATGATAATATCAAACAAAAACGCTGTACTGCGTGGATGTTCCATTATTATCATAATCGATAATATCAAATTAAATGATAATAATAACATTCAAACACTAACTATGTTTCGAACAAACTGAGGAATAAATATGACAGAATATAAACACAAAACAAATGTAAACGGCAATTCAACCACTCGAAAAAACACGTTAGGTGGGTTGGCTAAAGGAGCGAACATAACTGTTTCACAGAAGATGATAGCCGAAGTTTGCGATGAGATGAAGACCATGCTCTTACAGAAGAACAATCAATATGGAGATTCAGTATTGAATCCCAGTAGGTTCTTTTCTGATGCAGACCAAGAAGAACAAATCAAAGTCAGAATTGATGACAAGTTAAACAGACTTGTTCAAGGTAATGACTCACTAGAAGCAGATGACGATATCATAATGGATTTGATAGGTTATCTGACATTACTACTTGTCTCAAGAAGAAGATAAGTAAATCACACTCGAACATCTACTCAGTAACAACACATTTTGTCTAGCGGCAAATAGTTGAGTAGTCGAGAAGAGGGTTAATCAAATAATAAGGATGAAAGATATTAGAGTTGAATTAGAACGCAGAACAGTAAGACCTAGCCGTTTTACTTAGTATGAACTAAAATACGTTCGTTATGTATCGGAATTACATAACGGCTTTTCGATATAAAAAATAGAGCAGGATAACGTAGATTCGTAAAAATAAATCGCCCGATGGTGTTACCCATCAGGAATTCCCTAACTCGTTGAAATTGGCATAGCACACTTTCCTTCCCCTCACACATTCACTTCGGTTTTCTGAATAAAAAATGCAACTTACAGAAGTTGGTTCATCTCCCCGATGCATTTTTCCGATATCATATTCAAGATGTTCATATTGAACATTACGAGCAGAGTTTTGCATGAATTAAAAAAGGTTAAAACTTATACACACAAGATAAATTGTTGGGCAAAAAACAGTTTGGTATTGTTTCCTTAGTGCAAGAGGTTGTGGTGGCTTCTTACCTTTCTCTGCTAACAAAATAAACAATGGAGGATAATAAAAATGAAAATAACAAGACGATGTGACTTCACATTAGATGACGGATATAAATGCAGTAATCTATTTAATTGCCAAGGCAATAATAATAGAAAGTTTTGTGATATGCATGTAGGTAATTCACAAGGTCAAGCACATTTAACTGGTCATCATGGATTAGTTGAAAGTAGTAACAGATATGCAGTGACAGGTAATGCAGAGATAATGCAAAAATGGGTCAAGCATAAGATGAACATTGAACCTAAAGAACGTAAGAGAATTGAGGAATTAGAAAGGGAAGTTAAACGCCTACAAACCTCAATAGATAAAATCGATACTAACTCAAAAATCATAAGTAGATTAATTAGAAAAGAAATGCGTTCAAGTTATTTTAGAAAAGCAGTCGATGCTTTAATTGTTAAGAGGATTAGAAAATCCACTAACATTACAATTAGAAAAGACATTAATCAGGAGGGACAAGAATGAATATATTTGTATTAAATGAATCACCAAAGACATCCGCAGAGATGATGTTAAACAAGCATGTAATAAAAATGCCCTTAGAAAGTATGCAGATGTTGTCTACGATTGCGACTCATCTAAAATTAAATGCTCCCTACAAACCTGTGATGCTAAATCACCCATCAACTATTTGGGCTAGAGAATCAAAGCAAAACTATCAATGGTTACTTGACCATTGTTTAGCATTATGTGAAGAGTATACCTTTAGGTATGGTAAGACCCATAAAGTTGAGACGACTTATTACGAGTATACTCAAACTTGGGAAGAGGCATTATCTCTTTTACCTGACACAAAATTAACTCCATTTGCAATAGCAATATCTCAAGATATGAATTGTAGAAAGGTAGATGGTTTTGATGCAATGACTACAATAGAAAAGTATCAACAATATTACATCCATGATAAATGGCCTATCGCTGAATGGAAACGAAAAGAACCTTCATGGTGGCCTCACAAACATGAAGTAAAAATGAAACAACAACAAGAAGAACAACTTCAATCAATATTATTAAAATGGGGAATTGTATGAAAATTATTAAGATAATTAGAGATGATATATGTATGGAATGTCATGGAACAGGAACGGCAGTTTCAATTACCTCTGACGGTGAGAAAGAACCTGTCCCTTGTCTGTGTGGGTGTGAACCTACATTTGAACAGTGGCTAAAACTACATGGAATTGAAGTAGAATGAAAGGGTATATCAGATTCACTAACGGTATTGTCTCAATAGAAGAAATGCAAGCATTTACTTGGAGACCGTTAGATGAAGATGACCCTTTAATGAATAGATTCAGAAATAAAGAACATGCTCATATTGAGAAGTTTTTTAGTATTCTGATATTCCTTCGTGGTGGTCAAAAGTTTATGACTGCTACAACAAAAAAGAATTTGAATGATATGATAAAACGATTTAAGTTTATTAATCAAGGTGAACAATATGAATATAGTAATGAAGATGATGAAGAAGAAGAGAGAATCTCTTGAAAGAGAATATAATGACTTATCCAATCTAACTAACGATTGGGAAGAACACACGACTACTTCTGTGTATTCAAATTATAGCATTACACAAGTCGAAAACATGTTATGTGAGTTTTCTCTGTCCTGCCTCGTAGAGAAAGAATTAGTATTCCTTAAAATGAGGAAACATGACAACAGAGACAAATTAGTAAAGAGGCTAATAAAAATCTTTAATGATGTAAACCAAAATTGGTTAACTCCTAAAGATGATTTTAATGGAGCGTATAAAAAATGAAAGAACAAATGAAAATAATAATGAAAATAATGACAAGAAAAAAGCCTAGTATAATGGAAGATTATGCACATTGGTCTAGAGTATTCCAACGTGCTAATTATATTAAAACTGGTGAAATGATTAAACAAGCAGAAGAAGATGGATGGGTGTGGTGAATATGGAGACAGTAGAATTTAGATTAGTAGATGATGCAGGAGTACCACCAATAACAATTACCATGGATGAAAATGACAAACCTAAAGTTATTCTTAATGCTCACCATAAGATATGGTTGGCTATTCATAGGAAGACAATTGGTGGAAGTGCAGAAGCACTATTCGGTAAAATAAATGAACTACTAACGGCTTACTTAATGGAACAGCGAGCATTCGAGAAACTTGAAGAGAGTGAGTTGGAATGAAAGAAGTTGGTAGATGTTCAAAATGCAATAAACATGGAATCCTTTGGGTTTCAATTACTGGGGTGGGCATTTACTGTAAGATGTGTTCTAAGAAACAATATGTAGGTGAATAAATATGAAAATAGAAATAAATGGAAGGGATTAAAATGAATGAAATGATTAGAGCGAAAAGAGAATTAGGAGAGGGTAGATGGGATAAAAAACTCATTACTAACATGACTAATTTATCATTAGCGGATAACTATGATGATGCGAAACACGAATGGATTGCAACCGGAGAAGTTTGGTGGCAAGGTATAGGAACACCACGTCCACCATGGGCTAGTGTTCATCCGAACAAATGTCTATGTCAACATAATATTGTATATCACTTTGAAATTCATAATACTGAGACTAATGTTAGAGAGTGTGTCGGTTCAGACCACATTAACTCTTACATGATTATGAGAGCCATCACAGAAGAGATGGGTATTGATGTAAACGCAATTACTGAGGATATGATTCAAGAGTGGATTGATATCCGTGTATCATCACTCATGCGAGATGCATGGTGGAGAGCAAATGGTGAAGACTTTACTAATATATTTAATGATGTTAAAGAATTAGATTTACGTGTTAACGTTCGAAGAACTGGTAAATATGTATATGACGGAACATTGGGTATTTCTATACCTGAGACACTTATCAGAAAGAAGGGACGAGGACAATTAGGTTCAGCAGATTATGAAATGGCTTCAATTGTTTGGAGATGGAATCATCCCGATAATCCTAAGGCTCAGATACACACTAAAGGATTTCCCAATGAAAAACTAATGTCTGATATATCAGTATTCCACATGTTGTTAAATCAACATAAAGAAACTGTTGAAGCAGAAGATGAAGTGATAGAGGAAAGAAGACTACATAATCTAAATTATAGAGAACAAGTAGCCATCAGAAATAGTGTTATCCGTGAGAAGAAAGTAAAGGAATTCGCTGATTCCTGTGAGTATATGGACATTCCAATATTCAATCCTGACATGGGAATGAACGATTGGGAAAGAAGATTCTTAACAGACATGGAAGGAAGAATACTTCGCAGAAAAGAGTTATCTGAAAGACAAAGTTCTAGGTTAAGAACCATTGTTAACCGTTACTATGATAAGCCAACTGAACGTCAGGTGAATTACCTGCGGGCTTTGGGGTATGATGGAGACTATTCAACCTTAAATAAAGGAAATATATCTAAGTTAATAGATGAACTAAAGGAGGAAAAATAAATGACAAAAAAGAAAGAAACAAAGAAAGAAGAAACAACGACAGACGTAAAAGATGCTAGGATTGCAGAACTAGAGCAGTTGCTCTTGCAGAACAATGCTAACATTCAGACTCTAGTGAACACAGCCAATAATTACATTGGTCTGTGCCAACACTACGAGCAAACAATAAACATCTTGACTGGAAGAATTCAAGAGATGCAGACTGTTAAAGAACAGAATGCAAACAAGTAAACAAGTAAAAAAAAGTAAATAAGGAGAAAATGAAAATGTTATTAGAAATACAAAATGACTCAGGACACACAACGACAGAAGCCAAAGTCGAATCTGTACTAGAACAGATTAACGACTACCCCAACCATTGGGTTATTATTGATGGTATTATGACCGCAAGGGAATTAATATCTGATGTAAATTGGGAAACAGTAGAACACGTACTATTGCAAGAGCAAGTACAAGGTGGCTGTTAGAACCCTTTAGTCTTATCAGTAGTAGTTTGACTGACGGATAGGTGCAACGCCTATTTACAATTTTAAGGAGATGAATAAATGGAATTACAACAAGAAATATTATCAGACATAACTGTGCATATGAAGTATGCAAAGTGGAAACCCGCAGAACAGAGAAAGGAAAATTGGGAAGAAATATGTTATCGAAACAAAATGATGCATTTTTCTTCTATTATGAGGAAAAACATACCACAAGAAGAGAAGTCAGCATTTGTAGAAAAACTTGCGGAAACATACGATAACTATGTTATACCAAAGAAGGTATTACCGTCAATGAGGTCAATGCAATTTGCAGGAAAGCCAATTGAATTATCACCCAATCGTGTGTACAATTGTGCTTACATGCCCATTGACCATTACTTGTCGTTTTCAGAAGCAATGTTTTTGTTGCTTGGAGGAACAGGAGTTGGGTATTCAGTACAAAGACACCATGTTGAAAAACTACCTGAAATTAGATTACCTAATCCTGTTAGAACATATAGACATCTGATTGCAGATTCAATAGAAGGATGGGCAGATGCGGTAAAAGTACTGTTCGAATCTTACTTTGGTAAGAGAGCAACAACAGTTAGATTTGATTATTCAGACATTAGACCAAAGGGTAGTCCTTTGAAAACTAGTGGCGGAAAAGCACCCGGACCTCAACCATTGAAAGAATGTTTAGTTAAAATAGAAGGTATTCTTACTGGGAAAGACAATGGAGATAAACTTAGACCAATAGAAGTTCATGATATTCTTTGTCATATTGCTGATGCAGTATTAGCAGGAGGTATTCGTAGAGCCGCAATGATTAGTTTATTCAGTGCTGACGATGATGAGATGATTACTTCAAAATCAGGACAGTTTTGGGACACTAACCCACAAAGAGCAAGAGCAAACAATTCTGTTGTCTTGTTAAGACATAGAATAAAAAGAGAATTCTTTAACAATTTATGGAAGAGAGTACAAAATTCAGGAGTAGGAGAACCCGGATTTTATTTCTCGAATGATAAAGATTGGGGAACTAATCCTTGTTGCGAGATTGCCTTAAGACCATATCAATTTTGCAACTTAACCGAAGTTAATGTATCTGATGTAACTAGTCAAGATGAATTGAATAAACGTGTAGAAGCGGCAACTTTCTTAGGAACATTACAAGCATCATACACTGACTTCCACTATCTAAGAGAAGTATGGAAGAAAACCTCAGAGAAAGACGCACTACTTGGTGTGTCAATGACAGGTATTGCAAGTGGCACTGTTCTTAATTTAGATTTAGAAAAGGCCGCAACTAAAGCAAGAAAAACCAATGAGTACTATGCTAATCTTATAGGAATTAATCCTGCGGCTAGAATAACATGTGTCAAACCTGCGGGTACAACTAGTTTAGTTATGGGAACTTCATCAGGCATACATGCATGGTGGTCTGAATACTATATTAGGAGAATTAGGGTTCTAAAAACAGAATCAATCTATGGTTACTTGGTAACTAAGTTTCCTGATTTAGTAGAAGATGATTACCATAATCCTAGTCAGGCTATAATCTCAATACCTCAGAAAACTCCTGCCGGAACTGCTATTACTAGAGAAGAATCAGCACTAGAAATGTTAGAGAGAATCAAACGGGTGTCTGTTGACTGGGTAGTTTCAGGACATCGTAAGGGAGTGAATACTCACAATGTATCGGCCACTGTAAACATTCGAGATGATGAGTGGGATGATGTGAGAAATTGGATGTGGAAAAACAGGGACTTCTATAATGGATTATCTGTTTTACCATTTGATGGTGGAGCATATGAACAGGCACCACATGAACCAATAGAACAAGGTCATTATGATGCATTGTTAAGTTTGTTAACTGAGATTGACTTGAATGATGTATTAGAAACTGATGACAATACTAACTTACAGGGTGAACTTGCTTGTGCGGGTGGAGTCTGTGAGATATGAACAAAACAAAACTATTCGAAATTGAAGAATTAGTTATCGACAGTATGACAAATACTGGTGCAAAAGATATGTTAAGAAAAATGTATAATAATATGAGAAGAAATGCAAGAATAACAACGTCAACTAAGTTGATGAATTACATAAGATATAATATTAGATTAGGTAATTCTACCTTGCAAAGCGACAGTGAGTTAGAAGAAATATATGACTTACATAGATATAATAAAAGAAATAATATAGGTGTTAAAAATGAAAATGAAAGTACATTTACCAATAGTAAGGTCTGATAGAGGAAGAGTAGAACAGAGTAGTTCGTTTCTAGTTAAATCAAACAGAAGTTGTCTAAAAAACAAGAGTGGGAGACTAAATGGCTTTGGGGAATATGATGTTTATGCTAGAGGTAATAGATATAGTAAAATAAAATATCACGAAACTGAGTATTGGAATGTATTTTGTGATAGTATGATGAAACAATTTATCTCGGACAGTAATTTATCGAATGAAATGACTTGGATTACATTTAGGTATTCAGACGGAGACTCGTTAGTTATACTTCGTAGAGAAGGTAGCAAACTAATGATGAACGGGGTTCAGAAAAATCAAAAAGATGTGGCTCTCGCTTTAGCCAAAATTATATCTTTCGGCGCAGAGAATAGAAGTGCTGATGCTATGGACAACTACATTGATAGAAACACTATGTATTCTGCTAATGTATTATATGCACTACAAAACCGTATGCCTTATTGGATTATGCAAGACGGTAGAAGAGTTAATGTTAAAATAAATGTGAAACTAATTTCTAGAGAAAAGGTAGCATTTGAAATAGGACCGAATATTTGGGCATCCTTAGATGTAAAAGAAGCAAACACATTTATTGATTGTTATAGAAATGATACTAAACGCTCTAGGAAATGGGCGGCCATAAGTCCTTCTAATTTATGGTTTAACATGTTTAATGCACATGCATCAGAATCAGAACGAGAACAAATGATTGCTTGGTTCCTTCAAAATCGAACAGAAGATATAGTAGATAAGAGAGCATTTGAACTATTACAGAGTCTTGATGCAAGGTACAAAGAAATAACTCTAATTGATTTAAGGAAAGGAGAGTGGTCTTCTTATGATATATCTACTGCACTACCATATGCTATGCATGTTAGGGGTGAACTATCTGATTGGATAGTATATGGCAATGGTAAAAAACAAGGAACACAACGATGTAGTGTAGTTGATATAATATCTAGTACTGAAAGAGGTACTGCTTACTGTATTGATGATGTAAACGGTAAGAATGTAGTTGGTGACCAAATGGCTACTAGAGCAATGCTAGTTAAAAACGATAAACAAGCAAAGACTCTTGTGAGAACATTGCAGGGTATTGAATACCGAGCATATAGAACACCAACAAAAGACATCAAGAATACAAAATATACAGGTGAATACAAATGAAAACAATATGTGTGGAATGTAGTTGTTTAACCTTTACTTTTAATGAAAGGTTAGGTGAAACTGTTTGTGACGATTGTGGATTAGTACAAATAGTCAGACCATTTGAAGAGTCAGTAAAATGGAGTGATAGTTACGAGCCAACTACTAAATTAGGCTCAGGGTTTAAACCTACTAGTAAACAATATTATCGACTACATCAACAAAATGTTTGGGCTAGTGCAATGTCAGATACTGACAGGAGAACAATCTCTCAGTCAGCAATGATTCTATCTCAATATTCAAGTAAAGAGTTAATGCCAAGAGTTAGTACATACTTAACTTCACTGAATAATGAAAATGTATTCAAAGGAGTGTCTGTTGAATGTCGTGCTAGTGCTTTAACATATTATTTACTAAAGGAAGCAGGTGTAACTGTTAACATTAAGAGACATAGTGATATTAGTAATGTGGATAAAAAATATATTTCACGTTTTGGTAGAAGAATAGCAAAACACTTTAGGAAGGCACATATCTTTTCTACTGTTAACGCTTCACAAGTAGCAACATCAGTACTGGATAAATTAGATAACGTAAGTTCTCACTTTAGAAGTGAGACAATGAGAATGATAGATTACATAGATATGTACTGTGATAGTATTAATATTAGATTTACTAGTAACAGAATATGTGCAGTGATATGGATTGTATCAGTCATGGAAAAAGAAAGACAACACACACAAGAATTAATTCGCAAGGCATCAGGAAACTGTTCTATAATTGGTATTAGATTATCTACTAATGAAATTAGTGGGTGGTTTGGTTTACCCAAAGAACATTTACTTAGCCTTAGCGTATCTGACTTTACAAGTGGGGTATACTAATGGACGACCAAATAATAAATACACTGAAAACTATGCAATATCATTTTACTAAAGTGATAGAAGAATACGAAAAACTACCACAGTTAAGAAATGTAGTGCGAAGAACTGTGTTAGAAGATGCACTAAGCGTTGTGGGTGCAACCATGGATGGAATAACCCATGAGATAATAGACGCATACCACAATACAAAACAACGAGAAATATATAATAATGGTGATGAATATGAAAAGAAGAATGAATAGAAATGTAATGATAATAGGAGCAGGTGGAATTGGTAGTTTTCTAACTCAATTCCTTGAAAGACTTGGGTATAGAATAACTATTTTTGATGATGATTTGGTTGAGTCGAAGAACTTAGCATATCAGAATTATTCAACTGTTGACCTTACTGAGAAGAAAGTAGAATGTCTTGCAGATAGAAATTACCTTACTGGTAGCACATCGAGAATAATAGATAAGCCGTACTTAGTATTAGTTGAAGAACAACTTCAAGGTTATGATTTAGTAATTTGTTGTGCAGATAACTTAGTTGTTAGACGGCTCCTATACAAGCAAGGTTTTGGTAGCGATGCTAAAATTAAATGGTTAGATTTGAGAGCACAAGGTCGCCAATCTGCGTTGATTTCTTATCTAATTGACCCTAATCTGATGACTTCACTTCTTAATGGTGACGATAAATCTTATTCGTGTCAGTCAGTTAAATGGGACGGTACAAATGCAGGAGTTGATTGTATGAATATCGCAATTGCAGGTATAGCCACTCAATGGATACAAAAATGGTTTAATGACAATACTGATGTTAAAGATAGTGTGGTGTTGAACATATGAAATGTAATAATTGTGGAATGGAATTAACAGAACACAGAATTGAGACTGACGACTGTTGTAGATGGGTGGTGATGAGATGAGAGCAGGTTCAAAGATACACGTAGAGTATGAAGTATTGAAATATATAATGAATGAAATAGACTTAACTCTATTAGAACAAGACATGTGTCCAACAGGGGATTCAGTAGCATTAAAACGATTTAACGATGGTGCAGAATCTGCTTCTGAGTTAATTAACAATATGATTGTTAGAAGACTACACAGACTACCAAAGACACACCCTGCTTACAAGGAGAAAGAAGCATGAGCAATTATTGCTATTGTGGTAAATGTGGTTCTGAAATGAAACCCAAAGGATTAGCAAGAATGGAAGGGCTATGTCAATACTGTTGGGACAAGTGGTATAGACAAGAAATTGCA